>Ga0272449_1002775_pt1 | contig 15881 bp, 16 predicted proteins | sample YNPCB0241_FD_198679 | JGI IMG/M metagenome (GOLD analysis project Ga0272449, IMG submission 198679) | Hot spring sediment microbial communities from Yellowstone National Park, WY, United States - YNP-CB-024-1 | ecosystem: Environmental > Aquatic > Thermal springs > Hot (42-90C) > Sediment...
GGGAGTCCTGGATGGAAATCGGTGTATGAGCTCCCTGCCATTGGGGTGTTCCATAAGTTGTGAGGTTTTGTAACCTGCTGCCTGTTAGAACTTTGACAGGCAGCAGGTATGCTTTCTGGAGAAAAGGAGGTGGTGTGCTGTAGCAGTTTTAGGGTTTTTGTAGAAGCTAGGCGATTCTTGACCTTTCAGTCTCTATTTCGTTCTGTTGAGGGTGAGGTGTGTTTAACTCGGGAACAGATTGATCGAGAGCAATTTTGATCGTTACGTTGTTAGTTAGAAAAGGAGGGAAAAACAATGAGGAGAGCGTTGTTACTTGTGGTAGTCTTGGGATTGACAGTAGGACTTAGTATCGCTGCAATGGCTGGAGAGGCAAAGTATACCTTTTACTTCGTTTCCCATATCGGCCCTGCTGATCCCAACATGCTCTGGTTGACAAAGTCAATTGACGCAATAAAGAAGGTGTTGCCAGTTGAGGTTATTTACTCTGCTCCCGAGGTGTTCTCAATCGAGAAACAAAGGGAACTTTTGGAAGCAGCTATTGCCGCTAAGCCAGATGGACTCATTGTTCCTATCACAGATCCTGTTGCCTTGGAGGAGCCGCTACGTAGGGCTATTGCTCAAGGTATACCAGTTGTGGCTTCGAACATTGAGGATCCGAGACCGGAACCTGAAAAATTCCTTACCTCACTTATGTTGGAGGGGATGAGTATCAAACTGGTTGGAAGATGGCAGAGTATGTGCTTGGGTATTTTGCCGAGCAAAACAAGCAGATTAGAAAGGTCGTGGTCGGCATTGGCCATGTGGGTCACGTGGGAGCGGAAAGAAGAGCACAAGGCATGATGGATCGGATGGCTCAAGAGAATATACCAGTGTTGAAGGTGGCCCTTACCGAGGAACCTAGTAAGATTTATGAAGTAGCTCGTAGCACCCTTGAGGCCAATCCTGATGTAGATGTCTTCTGGGTGGTGACAATGCTTGCCACTCCCTTTGTCCGCAAGGCTATTGTTGACCTTGGATTACAAAACCAGGTTGCTCTTGCCACAGTGGATGAAAGCCCTATGGCTATTGAGGGCATACTGAAGGGTTATGTGATTGCAACACATAGTCAACAGTTTTACCTGCAAGGGTGGTTACCTGTAATGTGGCTTTACATTTACAAGGAATACGGATACGTTCCTCCTTCTCGTGAGCTTGTTGGTCCAGTCATTATAGATAGATCCACTGCGGAAGGGTGGAAGAAACGCCTGATCGACATATTTGGAGAAGAACAGTATTACAAGCTGGCTGGATGGGAAGAATAAGGTTGTATTTCTTGGGGAGGTCTGCAGCAGCTGCAGACCTCCCCTTTTTAGTAGCGTGCGAATATTTAGGGAGGCATGGAGAGGATTTGAAATGCATCGCTTCATAAAACGGCCAGAGGCAGGAGCGTTGTTTAGTTTTATTGTGGTTGTTGCTGTCTTCACGGTACTCTCGGGAGGGAAGTTCCTACGGGTAGGAAACATTGCCTCGATCCTGGCAATGCTTGCCGAACGGGGTTTAGCAGTTATCGGTATAACCTTGCTCATGATATCCGGGGAAATCGACCTTTCCATAAGTTCCGTGTACGGGTCAAGTGCTCTTTTTTTCGTAGTTCTGTCCGAGCAGCTTCCTCCGCTGACAGCATTTCTGCTTGTCGTCTTGTTTGCGGCTATGGTGGGGCTTTTGAATGGTACTGTGACAACAAAGTTCGAAGTTCCCTCTATTATAGTGACCCTTGGAACCATGTTTTTCCTTCGGGGAGCTATTTACTTCACCACTAAAGGATTTACGCGTTCCTTCAGGTCTCAGGACTACTTCATTCATCTGCTTTCCGGGAGGATAGGTGGGAGCGATTTTAGGTTTTCCATCTTCTGGCTAATAGTAGCGACTTTACTCTTTTTCACTTTGCTTGAGCATCACCCTTATGGAAATCATGTCTTGGCAACAGGTAGCAATCGTGAAGTAGCAAGAGTGATGGGAGTCAAAGTCGATAGAGTGAGAATGATTAATTTTCTCATTTGTTCAATTATGGCTTCACTTGGTGGCATGTTATCGGCAGCACGTTTTGGTACCGTAGCTGCAACTCATGGAGAGGGTATAGAACTGGAAACAATTGCATCAGCAGTAATAGGTGGAACTTTGCTAAGTGGAGGATACGGAAGCATTCAAGGTTCTTTGATTGGCGCTCTTCTTGTTTCTTCTCTTCGTTCTGGTCTTTTATTAAGCGGAGCGCCTGCATATTGGTATATCGCCTTTATGGGGGTTATCCTGGTTGTTGCTGCTGTGATTAATATGGGCCTTGTGAGGAAGGTGTTGGTTCGATGACTGGTCGCCTTGTAGAAATGAGAGGAATAAGAAAGAGCTTTGGTCACGTCGAGGCACTACGGGGTGTGGATTTTGATGTTGGATATGGAGAAATAGTCGGTCTTATAGGTGATAATGGTGCTGGAAAGTCTACCCTCGTGAAAGTTTTAACCGGTGTGTATCCTCCTGATGAAGGAGAAATTTTTTTTGATGGCAAGAGAGTTTCTTTTAGCTCGCCTGCCGATGCTCGGGCAGAAGGCATAGAAACGGTTTATCAAGGTTATGGGGTGGCTGAGTTATTGAACATAGCGCGTAACTTTTTCTTAGGGAGAGAGCCGGTGAAGAAATTTTGTGTTTTCAAATTACTCGATCATCAGAAAATGTTCCGCGAATGTAGCAGGATACTTTCGGAAATAGGCATCGGCGTTAGATCTCCTCTCGAGCCTACCGGGGTTTTATCGGGAGGCGAAAGGCAGGCAATAAATATCGGTCGGGCCATGTATTTTAAAGCTAAGCTTATCATCCTTGATGAGCCTACAAACGCTCTTTCTGTTAAGGAGACGGAACATGTGCTTCAATTCATAGAGCGAACCCGCCAGACCGGAACATCCGTGATTTTTATTACTCATAATATATACCATGTCTGCAGGGTCGCTGATCGCTTTGTTTTGCTAGAAAGAGGGAAGAAAATAGGCGATTATCGCAAAGACGAAGTGACTCCAGAGGATATTATTAGAATTTTGACGGTTGGTAAAAGTGAAAAGTCCAGGACGCAAGATGAGGGGTGTTAGAAGTCGCAGTATACAAGAGTTTTTAAGACCGAGTTTTGGCAAGCTTCTATCTGTAGTTAAGGCTTATGTTTTCGGAACCTATGTTTTGCCTTTTAAAACGATAGGGCTAACTTTGGTTGGTTTGGTTAAAGGGGGAACCTGTTATGAAGCTCGGCTTCAACGGCGCTACAACCATGAAAGCGAGTCTTTTTGAGGATGCTCGAGCGAGTAAAAAGGCAGGATTTGAGTACCTTGAACTGCGGGATAACAAGCTAGAGGACCTTCTAACGAAGAAGGACCTCGAAGAAATCAAGAAGTTTCTCCAGGATCTTTCTATTCAACCTATAGCCATGAACTCGCTTGAAAGAGCCACTCTTCAAGATGAAATGGGCCGACAGGAAGTCCTCAAAAGAGGAGAAACCCTTTGTCGATATTCCTCTGTTTTGGATTGCCCTATTCTTATCGTTGTTCCGAGTTTCCTTCACGATGTTCTCCGTAAACCCTCTCGGGAAGAGATTAAAGAAGATGCCTGTGCCCTTTTGGCACAACTTGAGAGAATTGCTCGGCCATACGGAGTTAAAATAGCCTTTGAATTTTTGGGATTTGCTAACAGCTCAGTGAACACTCTCTCTTTCTGTTACGAAATTGTGGAAGAGCTTGATAACCCTAACATAGGGTTAACCATCGATACCTTTCACTTTTTTTTAAGCAACGAGCCCATTTCAGTGTTAGAAACGGTAAACCCGGAAAAGATTTTTCTGATCCACATTGCTGATGTCGAAGGCCTTCCTCGTCATCAACTCACGGACGCTAATAGAGTTCTTCCGGGTGATGGTGTAGCACCCCTTAAGCCCTTCGTTCGCAAAGTCCAAGAAATTGGATATCAGGGAGTCTTCTCTATTGAGCTCTTTAACCCGATGCTTTGGGAATGGGATGTTGAGCAAGTAACACAGGTCTGTTACCAGAGGATGCGAGAGTTGTTCCAGTAAGATTTCAGGGGAGGGATAGCCTTGCTACGCCTTGGACTTGTGGGTGCCGGGAGGATTGGGCGGCTTCATGCTGAGAATGTTGTTCGTGACATCAGGGAGGCTAAGCTTGTTGTGGTTGCGGATGCTTTTCTCAACGAAGACATAAAGAGATGGGCCACGAGTGTTGGTGTTCCAAGGGTTACCAGCGACGTCAACGAGGTTTTTACCGATCCCAATATTGATGCAATACTCATCTGTTCACCCACACCAACCCATGAGGAGTACATCATCGAAGCGGCAAAGCGCGGGAAGCACATCTTCTGTGAGAAGCCAATTGGAAGTGATGTGGAGAAAATCCGTGAAGCCCTTGAGGCGGTTGACAGAAGTGGAGTGAAACTTCAGGTTGGTTTTGTTCGCCGGTTTGACCACAATCATCGTAAGGTTCACGAGGCTGTGCGTGACGGGAAAATCGGCAGGCTTTATCTTATCAAAATAACCTCACGGGACCCCCAGCCACCCTCCTTAGAGTACGTGAGAACTTCGGGAGGACTCTTTTTCGACATGACCATCCACGATTTTGATATGGCAAGATACCTTGCCGGGAGCGACGTAGAAGAGGTTTTCGCTTCGGCGACAGTCCTTGTGGATCCAGAAGTTGCACAGTTTGGCGATTTTGACACTGCGGTTGTGGTGCTCAGATTTCACAATGGAGCCCTTGGGGTTATTGACAATTGTCGAAAAGCTGTCTACGGGTACGATCAGAGAACTGAAGCCCATGGCTCTCTGGGGTGCATTTTTGTGGAAAACGACCGGCCGAATACGTCTCTCCTCCTGACTGAACAAGGTGGTCTGAGTGAGAAGTTCCTCTGGTTTTTCGTAGAGCGGTATAAAGAAGCCTTTATTGAAGAGCTGCGGGCTTTTGTCCGAGCTATTGAGGAAAATTCTGAACCTCCAGTCACCGGTCTTGATGGCCTTAAAGCGGTGCTCATTGCCCAGGCGGCGGATACATCAGCACGAGAGAATCGTCCAGTGCGAGTAGAAAGGGTATGAAAGAAGGAAGGAGGACGCTCTTTTGAACTTTGCCATGACTCTGCAGGATATTGCCGCTTCTTTTGGGGAAGATGTGCGTCCTTGCTCTCGTTCCTACGACGTCCCTGAGCTGAAGACCCAGCTTATTCTCCTCAAGGGGAAAAAGTCGAAGTACATCGGGCTCCATGCAAGAGAACCTTTGAGTGTGCTATGCCCGGTGTATGCGCAACATTCGGAAGGGCAGTTCTTCGGACTGTACCCCTTTGATCTTCCCTCCTACCGATTCCTCTCTGCCTTTCTACCTTATTTGCAACCCCAGCCTTTCGATTCCCGCCCCTCTTTTGGCTGTGGTGACCGCCTGGGTATGGTGTCTGCTGCTCAGGTAAAAGCATTGGAGCGATTCCCTGTCTTTCCGGTGCTTGCCCAGCAATCCCCGCGGGAGTTAGAGAAAACGCACCGGACCTTTGCAGCGGTTCTCCTTGACGCTGTCTGGGGAATTCTTGAAAGCGGGTACCAGGGGTCCTTTGGAGCGGACGCAGACCACATTAAGGATGAAAGGTATCTCTGTGAAGCCAGGGATGCCGGATTTACCGTGTACACGCTGGATTTGAGCGAGGATGTAGACCACAGAATTTTTTCGGAAAGCGTGCCTCTGTTGCAAGAACGTTTCCAGGCTTCTTCGTCTTGCGTTCAAGAGCTTTTTAAAAGGTACGCAGGAAAGCAGTACACTCTTGGTCCGGACATAACTGTCGACCTCTCTGAAGAGAAGCTCCTGCCTATCGTGCTGGCTTACCTTCCAGGCATTGAGAAAGTGGAACGCTTCCATACCCTTCTTCGGGAAAGTCTGGGGTCATCCTTTAGTCTTGAGATTTCTCTTGATGAGGGGGAAGGGGTAACCTCTCCTGAAGTACACTTTTTCATTGCCGAGGAATTGCATCGTCGGGGTATAGATTTTCAAAGCCTTGCCCCTCGCTTTCCTGGCTCTTTTGAGAAGGGCATTGATTACATTGGAAGTACTGAAGAATTTGCCCGGGCTTTGCGTTCCCATGTGACGATTCAGAAAAATCTTGGTGGTTACCGGTTAAGTCTCCATTCGGGAAGTGACAAGTTTAGCATTTACCCCATCTTTTTCCGGGAGACTGAAGGCTTTTTCCATCTTAAGACTTCAGGGACAAGCTGGCTTGCTGCTTTAGAAACGGTTGCCGAGGTGAAGCCCGAGCTCTTTTTCCAGGTGTACCGGGTTGCCTATGAGACCTTCGAAGAGAACCTTAAGGCCTACCGCGTTTCGGTAAGAAAAGAAGAGCTGCCGGCGACCCCAGAAGACGTGGTGGAAGCAGATCTCCATCGCCTCCTTGCGCATCCTGGAGTACGGCAATGCCTCCACATTGCTTACGGTTCGGTTCTTGATGCTTTGGGGGAGGAGTTACGGGAAGTACTCGTTCAGGCGGAGGCACGGCATTACGAGAAAGTCGAGGAGAATCTGAGGAAACACCTTTTGGTCCTTTTTGGGGAAAGATTCTGAGTGAGGGAGGGTGTGGTCCGTGTTTTCGGTAGAGGAGATGTTTTCGGTGCGTGGGAAAGTCCTCCTCTTTACAGGGGGTGCTGGGATTCTGGCGTCTTCTTTGGCCCGGGAACTTGGGAAAATGGGGGCCAGAGTCATCCTTACTGATATCGTTCCTCTTGAGGATCTTGTGGAAGAGTTCCGGAAAGAGGGAGTGGAAGCCGTAGGATACAGGATGGATGTACTCAATCGGGCTGAGGTAGAAGATGTGGCCCAGAAGGTCGTAAATTCTTTTGGGAGAGTTGATGCCCTTTTCAACGCTGCAGGGGGCAACGTGAGGGAGGCAACGACCTCTCCGGAGGTTACCTTTTTCGATTTACCCCTTGAGGCCCTCGAAAAGGTTGTCCGTCTGAATCTTTTTGGAGGTGCCATTATCCCATCCCAGGTTTTTGCCCGCATCATGGTGAATCAGGAGGAGGGTGGGAATATCATTAATTTTTCTTCCATGGCTGCCCTTCGCCCTCTGACGAGAGTTGTTGGGTACTCCGCGGCGAAAGCAGCGGTGTCGAATTTTACCCAGTGGTTGGCAGTGTACATTGCCCGAGAGTTCACCCCGAAAGTGCGGGTGAATGCTCTTGCTCCAGGATTTTTCGTTACCAGGCAAAATTACTATCTGCTCTACAACGAAGATGGGACCCTGACTCCTCGTGGACAGGCGATTCTTGCCCACACACCCTGTGGAAGGTTTGGCGAACCAAGGGATCTTTTGAGCACCGTTCTCTGGCTTCTCTCTCCGGCCTCGAGTTTTGTGACCGGTGTGGTTGTTCCGGTGGATGGGGGGTTCAGCGCCTTTGCAGGAGTGTGAAACCCTTACCTTCGCAAAAGGTGGCTTAGTACACACACTCCCTTGCAGCTTCGGCGTATATTCGAAGGTTCTCCGGAGGGGTATCGAAGAAGTGGTCTGCGCAGGAGAGGATGTACCCTCCGTCTTTGCCAACTTTTTCAAAAAGGGTGAAAACTGCAGAGCGAATTTCCTCCGGGGTACCCACGGTGAGAACGTTGTGCTGGTCCATGCCTCCTATGAGGGCCAAGCGATTGCCAATCTTCTCCTTGAACTCCCAGGGTTCCTGGTTCCCTCCGATGCTCACCGGGGCCAGGGTTTCTGAGGCGTCAGCGCCATTGGCCACGATGAACTCCTCAATGCCTTTCGTTCCTCCGCAGGTGTGGTAGACGACTTTGAAGCCTAAATCGTGGAGGGCGTCGTGGAGTTTACGGTCGTAGGGGAGGCAGAACTCCTCGTGGATTTTCGGAGAGATGACTGTGGAAGAGGCAGCTCCTCCTCCTGTCTCCACAAGGTCAAACTTTGCCCCCTTCATGCTCTCGATGAACTGGAGTTTCTTTTCGAGAAGAATCCGTAGAAGTTCATGGACCCAGTCAGGTTTGTCGAAGGTGCGGAGAATCAACTCGTTGATATCCATGAGGCAGGCGGCGTGTTGCCAGCACCCGGCCTGGTCTCCCCAGACGAACCCTCGCAGGATGCCCTGTTCGCCGATACGGTCGTAGAGCTGGTTGACGGCCTGCACATCAAGGGGATGAACTGGCATGTACTTCCGGATAAGTTCGATATCCTCATCGTGCTTAATAAGGTACTCGGTGACCCACACCGTCTTACGGTTGCCTGCAGTTTTGCAGGTCAGGATTCCTTCAGGAGTCGTGATGGTGTGCTCATATTCCCAGTCGTCGGGGTTGCTCCGGAGTACCCGAACCTCATGTCTCCAGGTAGAAGTGGAAAACCTCGAAAAGTCAGGGTTTGCAAGCCAAAGCTGTCCCAGTTCCTGTGTGTACTGGATGGCTGCATCCATGCCAAAGTATGCGAAAGCTTCCAACTCGCCCATTCCTCCAAGATACGTCTCCAAATGGTATCTCTGCCACTGGTGGACGGTCACAGGAAGCCGATCGGGTTTCCCTCTATTGAGAGCGATAAGCATACGCTCTTTTGGGGTCATCTCTTTCACCCTTTCCTGAAGGCAAGCTCCAGTTGTCCCTGTTCAAAGGGGTTCGAAGGCCGCCTTCGCCATGGCTTCGATGTTCTCGAAGGGGACGTTAGGCAACACCGCTTCATGGCTTGGACTGACAATGTACCGCTCTTTGAACGTTTTTCTTAGGCGAAGGACTTCTCGACGAACATCATCAGGTGAGCCATTGACGAGAAGGTCCTGTGTATCCACGCCGCCTACGAAGGTGAGTTTCCCTCTGAAGTTCTTTGCCAGCGTTTCGGCATCCATGCCCCTTGCTCGGGCCTGAAGGGGGTGGAGTGCGTCAATACCAATGTCGATGAGAATCGGGATAACCTTGGCAATGGCTCCGCAGCTGTGGAGCATAACGGGTAAGCCATGAGATTTTGCAAGCTCCACGATTTTTTTGAGATAGGGCAGCACGAATTTCTGGAACATTTCCGGGCTGATAAGGAGATCAAGCTGGGTTCCAAAATCGTTGCCGAAGAAAAAAACGTCGATTTCCTCTCCGCATTCTTCAAGGCATCGGCGGTTGGCTTCGAGGTAGAAATCCACCACTTTTTCTGTTGCTGCCTGGACTATTGCGGGCTTCAGGTGCATATTGATGAAGTATTGCTCCATACCGAAAAGGTCAGCCAGAAGGTGGAAGAAGGGCGTCCACATTCCGCTGAAACGAACATAGCTCCGCTGCTTCATAAGGGCCTCCTTGAGGGCCTCAAAGCGTAAAAAGCCAGGATCAGGCCAGGGGTACTGCTCGATTTCCCGTATGGAGTCGCAGTGCTCAAGGGGTCTTTGTTTTCCCTGCAGAAAGGCTTCAAAGAGCGTCCTCCCTTCAGGATCACGATACGAGTATTCCTCCCCCATGAGCCATCGGCAGTTGTCTCCCAGAAACACACGGATGGTTTCAAAATCAGGAAACCCGAGGGATTCGCAGTACTTCTTTATGGTGTCTGGATGGGGGTTACCAAGCCACAAACCTTGGCACTCATCCAACCCGTGGAACAAACCAAGGACTCTCGTCTTTTCAATCATCGCCTTTTTCTCCCCTTGCGAAGAGCAATCCCAGGGTTTTCATTTCGTAAGGTTCGAAGTCAAGCTCGACTGCTTGCCCACTCAAGGGAAAAACTGAGAGTTCCTCTTCAAGCAACGTGAGTTCCTTGAGGAGGAGCACTGTTCGTCCAAAAGACAGCTGGCAACGTTGCTTTTCTGGGGTTGGATTGTAGAGCCGCAGGACGACATCGTCCCTGTCTTCGCTCTTTTTCAGAGCACTCATCACAATATACGGATTATCGATAGTCAACAGAGAGAATCCTTTGAGCAGGGATGAACGCAGGTTTCCAGGGACGTGAAAGACAATTGGTGGACGATTGAATAGCAGAGCTTCTTGCACACCCAACCATGGGTTGTTGCGTCGACTTCCGAAGGCCAGGGCGAGTTCAAAGTCATGTTTCCCCAAGCATTGAGCCTCAGGTGTTGGGAAAGGCCATCCCGCATCGCCTTTACGAGTGAGGAGGTCATCCCGAGAGAGCCATCCCACCGCTCGCAACAATGTGATGGCGACAACGGTCTCTTCGTTCCTCTTGAAGTACTGGAATTCCTGCAACCCTCTGTTCAGCACAGCAAGGTTCCATTCGTTGCCCTGAAGGAGAATGAAATCCTTCTGTGGCATCGATTGGCCGAAGGAGGGTTGCCTTTCGAGCATGGCGAAATGAGCACCGGAAAAGAGAGAAACCTCTTCTTCCGGTATCGCAAGGAGCATCTGGAGCCGATGGTCGAGGGCGTTGTTCTTGAGGTGAACGTTGAGGTGGACCTGTCTGCTCCTTGGTGGCAGGAGGAGCTCCAGGGAAATGGGAAGAGGGACCCGTTCTCTACTTCTTTCCTTCCGGTCCAAGGATAGAGAAGCCGGGATGGAAAGTTCGTACTGCAAGGTCATTTTTTGGCAAAGGCCGTCCATCGAAGTTTTTAAGGTTGGGGTACTGGTCAGGCTTGAAACGATTTCATCCTTCTCTGGTGGAGAGTAATCGTATTCGTCACCCGCATCTCCTCCATCTTCGAAGAACATTCTCAGCTCGATACTTTCCCCACTTTGTTTGTCTTCAAGGCGAAAAAGGCTCTCTGAGGGAGAAACAGAAAGACGACAGAACTCGTTCTCGAGCACATGATTTCCCTGGCTTTCTGGGGACTCTTTTCTTTCTTCTTCGTTCGATAAGACAATCCTGTAGGCTTTGAAGCCAAGGGGAGGGAGTTTTGAGGAAACGAAGGCAATACGGTACTTTCGGGTCAGAAACACTTCAGGAAGCGTGTGGGGTGGTGTTTCCACAAGGGTGCTCCATTCGCTGTGGAGTATGAGGGGGGCTATCTCTTCGCCGGGAGCAACCAGTTTCAAACTCCTGGGGGTATCTTCGCGCCCCTCTCTGTGACGAACAACGAGCTTGCTTTCCTCGAAGTTGGCTTCTTTGACCTTTTCTTTCTCCAGGAAGACATCGTGTTCTATGTACGCCTCAACTTCCCGGGGATGAGGGTTGAAGACCACGAGGTAGCCTTCCTGGTCGGTTTCATTGTAATGGGAGAGGTTGTCTGGAACTCTCTGGAGGAGCTTTGCGATAACCGTCTCTATCTTGGAGTATCGCTGCAGCATTTCCCTGTGTACCGGGTCTATGCTGCAACCACAGATGGAATCATGGGGCGAATTCTGGAGGAGCAACTTCCAGAGGTACCGTATCTCCGGAGGGTACTGGCGGTACCCCAGGATGTGGAGGATGGTGTAAAGGGGCTCCACCTGCCCCTCAAGGCAGTGGGAAAGAGCGCTGTGTTTCTGTTTTAAATAGACCCTTGTGGATAGGGTTCCGCTGAGAAGATAGGCACGATCCTCGGACCTCAGCTCTCCTGAGTGAACCGGAAGACGCTCCGGTTCGCATTCCTTTGCAATCTGAGAAAGGAGGTATGGCAGGTTGGAGTGCACCACGCAATATTCGGGAAAGACCTCGCGCAGAACATCAAGTTTCTGGGGAAGGTCCGGATCCGGTTCGACGTGGTCACTGCCGTTCATCAGAAGAAGGTGTGAGGTTGTGGCGAAGGGGGAGAGTTGCTTCACGAGACTCTCAATCCTTTTCGCAAGCTGTTCCCTGTCTTGAGGAAGACAGGTGGCTACGCCATAGCCAAAAGGCATGTACAGGGTCAGTACTCTGGAGCCGTCTGGAGATTGCCAGTAGAACTCACTCGTTGTAATGCTTTCAGGAACACCGCGCCAGAGAACGGCAAATCCAATGCCGCTTTTCTGAAGGATTTGGGGCATCTGCGCGATGTGACCGAAAGAATCAGGGAGGTATCCAATCCTCATTGTTGCCCCAAAATCACGACAGATACTCTTGCCGAAGAGGAGGTTCCGGATATGGGTTTCACCGCTCACCAGGAACTCATCAGGCAGGATATACCAGGGACCAATCAGAATCCTGCCGCTTTGCACCATCCTTTTGATTCTCTCTCTGTTCTCTGGCCTTATCTCAAGGTAGTCCTCGAGGACGATGGTCTGTCCATCGAGGAGGAAAGACTGATAGCGCGGCTCGCACTCCAGGATCTCGAGTAAGCGGTCCATCAGCTGCACAAGGCGACATCTGAAAGCATCAAAAGTTTCATACCATTCCCGATCCCAGTGGGTGTGACTGACGAAATGAAGGTTCCACAGCATGGTCCTTCTCTCCTTTACTACTTGAGCATTTGGCCAAAAAGACCAGCGATGAACCATCGCTGGAAAAGAAGGAAAAGCACCAGGGGTGGGATAAGAGTGATGATACCTGCTGCCGTTAAGCCTCCCCAGTATGTTCCCCAGGTACCAATGAAGGCCAGTATTCCCTGGGGCAGAACCCTGAGTGAAGGTTTGGTGATGAGTGCCGAGGCGTAGAGGTAATTGTTCCAGGTGGTGATGAATATGAATACTGTGGCTGCGACCAAGCCGGGAATCGCAAGTGGCATGGTTATTTTCCATAGGGCTTCGATTCTCGAACACCCATCGACCAGTGCGGCTTCTTCGATCTCCACGGGGACCTCCATAATGAAGTTTCGGAGCATCCACACAGTGAGGGGGAGATTAAAAACAGCGTTGACCACGACGAGGGCGCTCAGCTTATTGTAAAGTCCGAGGCGGTTCAAGAACGAGACGAGTGGTACCAGGACGGCAATGAGCGGCAAAAGGGGAAAAACGAGGAACAGGAAGCTGAACTGTTTTCCAGGGAAGTTGAAACGCGCCAGGGCGTATCCTCCAAGAAGCGAGAGGGGAAGGGCGAAAGCAACAGTACTCAGGGATACGACGACGCTGTTTCTGAGGTACTGAAAGAATTCTGGCCTTGAGAAGATGTAGCGGTAGTGTTCGCCTGTGAGCCGGCGGGGAATGATGCTCGTGTCGTATTGGGGAGCAATAGAGACTTTGAGACCCCAAAGGAGAGGGGCAACACAGAAGAGGCTTATACAGGCGACTGCTATCCATTTCCAGAAGGGTCTGCTTTTTTTTCTTTTCATCGGTTGCTCACCTTTCTTGCATAAGCCTCAGATAGGCAATCATGAACAGTAGGCTAATGCTTAGGAGAATCACACCCACTGTTGCGCCAAGGTTGAGGTTGAAGTTGATGAAGGAGTCCTTAAAAAGCCGAACTGCCAGAACCTCTGTCGAGTACCCAGGACCACCGCGGGTGAGAGCGAAAACGGTTTCGGCATCCTGGAGGGTCCACATAGTGATGATGAGCATGGAGAGGGCAAGGTGGATTCTCGTGAGGGGAAAGGTAATGAATCTGAAAAGGTGCCATGCGGTTGCTCCGTCCACTCTTGCAGCTTCGTAGAGTTCATTGGGAATAGTTGTCATTCCCGCTGCCAGAAACAGCATGACGAACGGGAAAGACCTCCAGAAGCTGTGAAAAATGATGGTTCCCATGGCCAGTGAGGGAGTGGCAAGGATCACCGGCCGTTCCCCCGTGATCCTCTCGATAAGGAGGGTCACTGGGCCGCTTGAGGCGTCGGTGAGAGACAGGAAGATGACTGAGCTCACCACTGGGGCTGTTATAAAGGGCAGGAGGAAAACCCCTCTGAAAAGCGGCAACCCCCTCAGGTCCTGAGAGGTGATGATGAGAGCAGCTATGTACGCAAGGGGAATAGAGAGAGAAAGGTTCCCTAGGACGTATGTTATGGACAGCTTGAGGTTATTCAGGAATCTTGCCTCTCTCAGCAGGAGCCTGAAGTTCTTTAAGCCTACGAAGCTCACCTCTCCAGCAAACGTGGACTCCTGGAGGCTCATAACAATGCCTGAAAGGAGGGGGAATATCAGGAAAAGGAGCATAAGGAGAACACTTGGCATGAGAAAAAGATACGCCAGTCTGGATTCATAACTCCAGCGATACAGACTGGCGTATCTTTTTTCCTCAGAAAGACTCTCTTGGCTCCTTCTTAAAGGCCACACAAAGAACGTGTTCTCCCCGTACTGGCCTTACTCGCCAGCAAATTTGCTGTTGTATTCATCCTCGAATTTCTTAAGGGTTTCGGGAATCGGAGCCTTGGCTGCGAAGATTTCCTGGAGACAAGCGGCAACCGTGTCCGCCAGGTCTCCATAGTGCGCGGTTGGAGGCATGGGCCGGCCATTACGAGCTGCAATTTGCCACTTTTGATAGAACGGAGTCTTGAATTCCGGCCTTTCCCACAGGCTGAGGCGCACAGGAAGGCCAGCATCGGGGTATTCGTACAGCAGGTCTGGCTGGATCATGTATTCGATGAACTTGAAGGATTCGTCTGGGTGTTTACTCAGGGCGTGGATAGATATGTTCCAGGCGTTTGTAAACTGGGCTCTGTACTTGGTTGGGGTGGGGTACACGTCGGCAATAATAGCTTGTCCTTCAGGAGTGGGTGGGAATAACCCTTTGATCCATCCTTTCTCTTCCAAAGGACCAATCCAGTAGCTCCCATACCCCTCTGCCTGCGCAATCTTTTCACCCAGGAAACTCAGGAGGATAACATCGTCGTAGGTTCCACTCATGGACCACTCGGGGGTCACTTTATGGGTGTAGATGAGGTCAAAAAGGAATTGCGCTGCCTTAATGCCTGCCTCTGAGGCAAACGTGGCTTTTTTGGTTTCTTTATCCCAGAGCTCTCCGTCAAAGTGCCAGAGATAGGGGGCGAAGTACAGCTCAATAGTTGCTCGAGAAGGCCCAAAGTACATCCCAAGACCGTAGATATCCGTCTTCCCGTCACCATCGGTGTCCTGGGTGAGCTTTTTCGAGTATTCCACAAGTTCCTCGAGATTCTCGGGAGTCTTGTCGGGGTTGAGACCAACCTTTTCGTAGAGATCTCGCCGGTACACGATCGTTCGGGTATGGATTCCCAGTGGAATACCCCACGGGAAGGCCGAGGACCATACGGCGCTCCAAGTGAAATCTTCGAGGACTTCTTTCGGCCACTTCTCGATGTATGGACTCAGATCCAGCAGGTCTTTGGCGACGCTGTGGAGACCATAGTACTGGGGTGAGGAGTAGATCACGTCGTGTGAAATTCCAGCACGGAAGTCCCGCAGGGACTTGAGGTCGAGTTCATCCCATTTAATCCATTCGAATTCAACTTTGATGTTAGGATTCGCCGCTTCAAACCCTTCTTTGACCTTTTCCAACCATCTGAGATTCATCTGGTGGGCTGGTCCAGCAGCAGGGTCATAAAAGTGGGCAACACGAATGGTCACCTGGGCGGATGCAACAGAGGCCACAAGGCAAAGCAGAAACAATCCAACCAGAAGAGACTTCCTCACCTTTCTCCCCCCCTTTTCGTGTACTCTCACTTTCTTGGGAAACTTTTACCAAAAAAGCCTGGTTCTGTCAATCAGACGAAGAAAACGTTAGCCTGAGAGCACCACGTCAAGGCCTCGTTCTCCCAGACCGTTCTTCCCGGTGGGTATGTTAGAATTGTAGGGAACTTCGGAGAGGAGGACGTAGGTGATGGTGGTGCACTGTGCTCTTTTGGGAATGCAACCATCTGGAGCTATGTCTGGTGCTTTGAGATCTCAAGAATGTACCCGGCTCTTCGACTACAACCACTACCTGCGCTACGTCGATATCATCTTCAGGCGGGCTGGCATCTGGGAGGAGGAAGGGCATGCCTGAGCGGTGGGAGTACAAAAAAGCGGGAGTGGACATTGACCGGGCTTTTGAGGTCATCGGCTGGCTGAAGGATAAGGCCCTGAGCACGCTTCGCCCTGAGGTGGTGGAGGGCATTGGGGGATTTGCCGGGGTTTTCCGCATCAGTGACC
>Ga0272449_1002777_pt1 | contig 15880 bp, 5 predicted proteins | sample YNPCB0241_FD_198679 | JGI IMG/M metagenome (GOLD analysis project Ga0272449, IMG submission 198679) | Hot spring sediment microbial communities from Yellowstone National Park, WY, United States - YNP-CB-024-1 | ecosystem: Environmental > Aquatic > Thermal springs > Hot (42-90C) > Sediment...
TGAAAAGCAGATGGAAACAATAGTAAAAACCTTTACAACTATCAACCATAATCTAAAAATGAAGACAGCAATGGTGAGAAATAATCTGACATTGAATTGCTCTATTATTGCCAGAGCTTCATAGATGGCAGGGGACTTTTGAAGACCTTGGGAGAAGCTATTACATGGACATACATTCAACAAAAGCCTGATAGATCATGTATTCATCTTTTAAGCAGAAGCTATAAGCATCCTTTAACACTATAACACGAAACCTAATTAATAAAAGTGAGAAGTTTAGGATGTTGATGATACGCTGAGAACTATTCATAAACACTTGAGGAGATGAGTGTAGGTGCTACCTTCATGGGCTCTAGAAGCCATTCATTTGGCATAGCGCACAAAAAGGTATTACCTAGCTGACAGGATACTTTATAATCTTTATATCTTATTTGTACACACTTAACAATATCATAAAATGTCCTCGAGGGAGGACATTTTGATGAGTTGGCGTAGTTATAAGAATAAGAGTATTTTTAGAAGTGTTGTGAAGAAAACACAAGGAATTTTAGCATTAGTGTTGTGCATAGCTATATTGGATGTGTGTCCAATTTTAATCTTTGTTGCAGGAGTGATACCACACTATAGTCTGCCTGATAGTCCTAAGAATCCACTTTACAGCGATAAAGTAATTCTTGGAAAGGATTTCGAACTTGGAGCTAATGATAAACTGATCAATGTGACACTCATCACAGGTGATACTGTTATAGTATCAACATTACCTGATGGAAAGAGAAGCTTTGCAATAAAACCCGCGGACCCGACGAGAATAGGGCAACACTTCCAAATACTTAACACTCCAAGAGGAACCTATATAATCCCAGAAGGTGTTGACTTAAGCAAGCTTGATATGGAGTTATTCAATATCGACTACCTGATTAATGAGGGTTACTATGAGATGCCATACTTACCAGTGATTATAAGCGTTGATGTTCACGATGGTGTAGGTCCAGTAGATATTAAGAAATCCGCACAAGCTCTCCAAGAGATCGAGACAGAAATAAAGAGTTTTAACGGAAGAACGACGACGAGGTCTGTAAGGTTATCCATGCTAGCATCGCAGCTCCCTATAGACACGGTTAAAGACTCGATCTCTACACTTTTAGCTAGACCGTATGTGAAGAAGATATGGCTTGATAAAAAAGTACACGTTTCGTTAAGCGAAAGCATCCCACTTGTTGGTGCACCAGCGATTTGGAGTGATGGATACAACGGAAGTGGCATAGAGATAGCAATCCTTGATACGGGGATAGATGCAACGCATCCTGATCTAGACGATTTAGACGACAACCCGAATACCATGGATCCTAAGGTGATCAGAGCGATAGACTTCACAGACGATAATGATGTCAACGATCTTCATGGGCATGGGACGCACCATGCTGGAATTGCAGCTGGGACTGCTCAAGCACTCTCTTTAGTTGGAGCTACAACGGCAATGACCGCAACTTCCTATAATATCAGCTCCGGAGAGAACCATGTACCTTCTGCCCATTGCTCGCTGTTAAATTCATTGCTTTCTGAAAATACAGTAGACTACAGTTGGAGCACAAAACCTGTAATCGTCAATGTTCAGGTAAATCTTGAAAGCGAAGAGGATCAGCAATACATCCTCAACATTTTAAGCGAGATAGAATCACATGGCTGGATCACAAGTGTATTCGTTACTGGCGAGTTTGCATATAAGCATCCAGAAGCTGTGAGGGAAATCGAAAGTAGAGGACATTACATAGGCGTTTACGGTTGGAAGAGCGGTGAAGACATCTCAATTCTCAATTACAGTGAGCAACTTGAATTGATTAAAAAAGCAGTATCTACTGTTAGAAGTGCTGTGAGCAATCCAAAATATGTGGTAGATTTTAAGCCTCAGAATCTGAAGTACAACGATGATACCATTAAAGTGCTTCAAGCCTTGGGGATGAAATCTATAACTGCTATCTTCGATGCCAATGAATCTTTTGTACAGTGTCTCTATGCAAAAAGCGTTGGTAAGGTAACTTTTCCGTACCCGATAACCACAGACTTCGTCGCAGTCCCGATTTCTGATATTACACTTGACTCTGAGGAAGTTTTGCTTGACGATAGTATAATTTTTAGCAAGCTTGCCCCTGAAGGTTACTTAAGCTATCTCAAGAAAGAATTTGACGAGCATAATAAGACGAAGGATCCGATGGTTATTGTTGTAAATCCATCGATAACCGGTGCGGATGAAACGAGATTACATGCATTATCTCAATTCTTGGATTATGTCGAGGAAAATGGGGGAAAGGTGAAGCCTATCGCTTCGATAACCGTGCTGACAACATTTATCCCTTCATTGCGTATTATATCAGCTCCTCAAAGTGTTTCTCCAGAAGAAACTGTAACGGTAACAGTGGAGTTCACCGCTGCAATATACTGCCCGAGCTACTATTTCCGCATTTACGGAAAATATCCAAGCGAAAGCGGATGGAGATTACATGCTGAGCACCATCATGGTGTACAAACAGGAACATTTACATTTAGTAAGTCATTTACTATTCCGGAACCTCCAGTCGATGATAGTTATTATATCGTAAGAGTAGTTAGTCAGGGATGCGCTGGGACATGCTGGCCTACTCCATATACTTACGAGAAAAAAGACGAAGTTAATATTACAATAAAGAGGCCTGAGATGTGGACGTTTGCCATCATCACTGACCTTCATATTGGACGTGGCTACGAGGACTATAAGGGTGAAGATTACTACCTCACGGAAAGGTTAAGGAGGACCGTGGATTGGGTAATAGAGAACAAAGATAAGATGAAGATCAAATTTGTTGTTGTGCTGGGAGATATTAGCGAATCAGGCAAAAGATCTGAACTCGAGAAGGCCAAGAGCATTCTAGACAAACTCAACGAATTTAACATTCCTTATATTCCTGTGATAGGCAATCACGATTTAAATCTAAAAGATGGTGTAAACTACTTTATGGTAGTATTTAAATCGCAGTTTGATTGGATAAATAAATCAGCGGATTCTAAAATATATCTTCAACCTCAAAAAAGCAGCATGGATGCACTAGACTATAAAGTCAATTTCAGGTTTTCATATAGAAATATTCACTTTATTGGCCTTGACTTTGTCAACCGCGAGAAACCTAAAATCGGTCAAACTTCGCCTAAAGGAATACTACACGAAGAGACCAAAACATGGCTAAATAAATCATTACAAGAATGGAAAGATGAGCAGGTTATAGTGTTCTCTCACCATCCGATAATCATGGATAGCAACCCTCTCCTCTTAGCAGGGCTGTCTTTAGATATACCAATGGGATGCGACTCCGATCCCTTCAATGGTTTTAGTTTAAATGACTTGCTGAATATCGCTGAAATAGTCAGAGAGAGTGGCAGGAAGAACCTTTACATCTTTGCTGGACACAAACACTATTTTAGGGAACCACATAGAATATTGATATGGCTAGAACCCCCATTCTACGGCGATCCTACGGATGCAAACAAAGAATATCTCTGCAATTTAGGCTCGATAGTTTTGCGTTCAATAACTACAGAAGCTCTCATGCATGAAAGATCACCCCACGAGGGTATGATCAGAATTGTGGCTCCTGTTAAGTTTGATAGGGCACTCTTCCTGTATTATAATCTTCTTAAGTATCCAGATGAGGACTTTGTAGCTTTCAATCCTTTTATTAGAGCATCGGTAAAAGAGATCCAAACGAACGATTTGGAATGGGAGTTCGAGCCATATCCGTTCCCAGTCGAAGGCATATCGAGCTATAATTGGGACTTTGACGGGGATGGCAAAGTTGATGTGACAACGATTACGAAGGAGAAGGTAACTTGGCAGTATGAGCAATACGGTCGTTATACTGTTAAACTGACGGTAAGTAATAATAGGGGATTTGAGGAATGGATTACAAAGGATATCGCTGTAGAGCCGACTAACTGGTTTATAGTTAAAACTACGATAACAGAACTGCCAGAAGCAACGTGGAAAATTCTTGCTCTGTTTGGTGAGGTCATCGAGGATATTACGAACAAAGCGGTAGGAATTTTTGACCGTGCTAAGTGGTGGCTAATAGGCGCAAAGGAGCGCTCACCTGCCAAGCCTATTTTTATCATTCAGACCAATTTCGAGGGCATTACTAATAATATAACGATAGATCTGACCGATTTGAGAGGCGATACAGACCTGACGGCAAGGAAATCTTTCTTCTATACATCTTCATGGCCACCAGAAATAAATCAGTCAAAGACTCTCTTTATCCCCTCAACTGGCGTTGGAACCGTTTATATCTGCCCAAATGCGACTTCGCTGGATGAGGTCACGCCTGATTGCCCCAACAAGGCAGTAATCAATGTTGGCGAGACTGTAAACGGCATGGCTGTAGCTATTACCTACTATAATGGCGAGGAGTATTATATGGTATCTAATGTAACAGGCACTGGTACTGGTGGTGGCGAGGCTACTTGGATAGAACGCCCTGATCTTAGTCTAACCTCATCTGATATTTCTCTCTCAAATAGCAATCCAATTCTTAGAGACACTGTAATAATATCTGCTACAATTCACAATATCGGAGAAGCTGATGCTAACAGCACTTTTGTAATGTTCTACGAGGGGAATCCTGAGACCGGGGCGATTATAGGTTGGGATATCGTGGATGTTCCGGCTGGTGGAACTGCGGAAGCTTCTATTGTATGGAATGCTTCGTTAGCTGGGACTCATGAAATTTATGTTGTCGCAAAGATTCCCGGATTCCCAACTGATAAAGATCCAACAAACAACATGGCCAGCAGAGTGATAGATGTTAGAGATACTGTGATCAGAGGTAGAGTGGTTGACTATGGCGGTAATCCTGTTTCCTATACATACATCTATGCCATCGGGCCTATCACAACATCTACAATCACCGATGCTGACGGCAATTATAGAATCACTGGATTAGAGAGTGGGCACTACACACTACGTGCTGAGCCCATAAATCCGAATCTTATGATAGCTTCTGCTTATGTCTATTTAAATGCAGGTGAAACTATCGTTCGAAACTTTACATTACAAGCGGCAGGAAGCATCGCAGGCAATATAACAGATGTAAATGGTAAGGGAATACCTAACCTAATTGTTTATCTAAGTGGCTATGAGACTCCTCGTTACAGAACTGATGAGGACGGACATTATGTTATTCCAAGATTAACCGCTGGAACCTATACAGTTAATGTGGATGCGTTAGGGACAAAATATGCAAGCGCGCATAAGACGGTAGAAGTCGCGCTCGGTAACACAACAATAGCAAATTTCGTCTTGCATGAGATACAATACAAAGGAGTCGCGCCGGGAGCATATCTATGGAACGTTAAGGTTCTGAATAGATATGGCTGGGGTTACATGAGCTGGGTGATTGCTGGTATAGAGTACGCGGCGTATGGTCCTGATAGTATTCCACGCACAGGTGACGAAGCTGACATTATAAGCATGAGCTTCGGCCTGCCTGGGACTGATGGAACAGACCCGTTGTCACAAGCAGTGAACGATGCGGTGAACCAAGGCATTGTTGTAGTAGTTGCAGCAGGTAACTCAGGGTCAAGTTGGTATACTATATCTAATCCAGGAGTTGCTGAGAAGGTTATTACTGTAGGTGCGAGCACTAAGGATGATAAGATCGCATGGTTCAGTAGCAGGGGTCCTACAATTGATTTTAGGGTGAAGCCGGACGTTGTTGCACCTGGAGTCGATATTATTGCGCCACGTGCAAGAAATACTTGGATGGGCTCTCCAATAAATGATTATTACACAAGAGCAAGTGGAACTTCAATGTCAACACCGCATGTCGCAGGTGCGGCAGCCCTGATCTTGCAGATGCATCCAGACTGGTCACCAAGAGATGTGAAAAATGCTCTCATCTCAACCGCGGAAGATTTGAGAGAGAGCATATATGCGCAGGGTGGAGGAAGAATATACATTCCTTCGGCAGCTTATACAGAAATTCTCGTTGACCCGGCGACGATAAGCTTCAAGAACATAAGAAATGCAACTAATAGAGTGATAGCTTTCCATAATCTTAACACCACAGCTACCCGAAATCTAACGCTGAACGTTATCGTATATGACTCGTATACTCTTAATCAAGTAGAATGTGCATCTCTAAATGTAACGAGCTTAAGTATTGCGCCGGGTTCAAGTGCATCCGTGCTTCTTACAGTCGATCCAGCCACCCTGCCAGAGGGTATTTACGAGGGAAAAATTATAGCAAGTATAGATACGGGCGAAACCGTTCATATAATATTTGGATTCGTAAAAATATCTAAGGTAACGGTATTAAAGGTAAAGATGGATGGCACACCAGCGTCTTACGAATATGTTGAGATATTCCCCGCAGATACAGCAAATATCACCTATGGAAGCAACTACCAGGGTGGGTGGACTGATGAAAACGGTAAGATAACGTTCATTGTACCGGAAGGGACTTATTATATCGTCTCTTCAGGAGTATATAAAGGAAGCAGAGTGTACACGGTAGCGGACAGGATAGAAATAAGGGGGGACCGTGAGGTAAAGTTGGATGAGAAGGAGACGGTTCCTGTCACTGTTGAGACAGAATATGTAGTAGCCAGTATACAGAGTTTGCTGAGTTATTCATACCGAGAAGACGGTAGAGAGTTCTTGTGGAGTTGGAGCAATCTTGAGTATTATCCATTCAATGGCGCAACCTATGTTAGTAGAACGACACTCAACCTCACAAATATATATGAGTACTATCCAAAAGAAGACTTCATGCCCTCCAATCCTGAAGTTATCGATACGTCGAAATGGCATAAACTCGTATACTCTGAGAGAGGTGTGAGAGGGCCGATAACACATAAACCGGATTATAGCGTTCTTGTGAAGAAGACAACCGAGTATAGAGTAGGAGGTACGCCAAAAGTTTCTGCTTATTGGGCTCAGTTTGCAAAGCCAAAAGAGTGGGAATGGTCACCTTCAAGCTTTACATGGATAATGAGCCTGCCGCAGATCAGAGATGAATACCTGTCTCCAGATGTATATTACTGGCAGTGGATTGAGAAAGGTAGGGATGCACCGAATGTCGAAACGCCTTATTGGCGCTTAAATAGCAAAGAATGGAGTATATTTGGTAGGGGAGAAAGATTAAAAGAAGTGTGGAATGCGCATCCATTTTCAACCGAGTTCCATGTAAAATATGAGCGAAATTATTTGAGTGTGTTTGGCAACTTCTTTCAGGATGCATACGCTCATGGCTTTACATCTTCCTCGGGAAACAACCATATGACTATCATTCGTGATGCTCCAGACAAGACTATCTTATACGATGGTCCAGCAGGAGATCACTTCTACTACAGCTTCTGGAACGAACTCATACCTGCAGAGTATACTGTAATACTCGATGGCAATAGCAATCAGTATCTCTCAACAAACTCGCGTACCGAGCTGAATTTTAACGTTGTTGATGAGGATACAGACTCTACCCCACCGACAGTATATGTGAGGATTCCAGGGTTGAATCTCTACAACATCCATAATCCAGGCGATGTGGAGGTCGAAGTGATCGTAGATGATGAAAGCTCGATATCCAACTTAGGACTTGAATATTCTACTGATGAGGGTGAAACATGGAGGCCACTCACTTTAACTGATAAGGGTAAGATTGGAGAATACCGTAAATCCGTAACTGGCGGAAGCAGAGTCGTTTTGGATAGGACGTATACCGTTCCAGTATATTCGAAGCTCAGGATTACGATGGATGATACGGAAGATAACGACCTAATATATTATACCTATAATTTCATTTTAACTACCGATGTTGGTGTAAATTATGTAGTTTCAGGAGAGTCATCAAGGACTTATGGAGACATAAACGATACGCTAGCTTATGATCTGGATCGTGACGGGAGGCATGACTTATTTGTAATGACATACATCTATGTCTACACCAGCGACGAGGATACACTTGACGTGACGGTGGAGGCATGGGACGGATCTGAGTGGAAGTTCTTGTATGGAACGAAAATCAACAGATACCAATATCAGGCGAGTATAGGAAGTTTAAGCGATGTATACGTCTCGCTAAGAGTTAATGCCACAGATTCTAGAGGTAATAGTATATCTCAGACAACGATAAGAGGCTTCTACATCTTGCCAACTCCTACAACCGTCGATCTAAGCGTGAGTGAGGTGAGAATATCTCCTAGGTGGCCAATTGCAGACCAACCAGTAACGCTGAACGCAACAATACGCGGTCTTGGAGGCTCATTTGCGGTGAGCTTCAAAGTAAGGTTGCTGGTTACCAAAGAATATCAGGAGATTGTGAATGAGACAAAAACGATATCAATGTACCTTAACGAAACCGAATACGTGGAGTTTACTTTTTCTTTACCTGCGGGAAATTATGAAGTAAAGATCATCGTTGATCCCGATAACGAAATTCCGGAAAGCGATGAGAGTAACAACGAGTATACATTGACAATCGTAGTTAATCCAACCTCCATTTTTGGATTAGCCGATTTTCCAAAACCATTCATCATGGATGGAGCGCTTGGAGATGTGATTCTGACTCCTGGTGCTAGCGACCGTCGGGGGCCTGTAGATCCTGCACATACAATAGATGTAGCGGCAAGTAATTTTATCTCATTCCTCCTTGGGAGGTATTCAACGACTGGTGGCCTAGAATCATATATAGACTGGGAAGTTGCATCGTTCGATTCTTCACATGTCTATGGATTCTGGAAGACTGGCAACATAATAACATTTGGGTCACCGGGGGTGAATCTTATATCATATTACCTACACCACCACCCTGCTAACAACTGGGGACCCGTTATACCAGCATACTTTGGAGTAGACGAACAGGGCCAATATGTATATTCAACAATAACGGGGCAAAAATATAGGATGGTGAACGACTATGGTCAGGGAAAACCTGTAACAGACTACGCATTAATAACCTTGTACTATGATGATGACAGGTACATAATGATGCTTGCAGGGCTGAGCGGTGTCACCACTAGAGAGATCTGTAAATGGTTATTGAGTAACCCTCCATTGGAGGGGAGAGCTATGATAATAAAGTTTGTAGATTATGAGGGTGACTTCCAACCAGACCTAGCAGAAGTAATAGAAGTAATAGGATAAGGAAAAGTCATGCCAAAAATTATGTAAGAAGATATAAATAAACATAAAAAGAGAAGGCTCATGATAAATTTACATTCTATACTACAATAATATGAAACAACAATAATATGAAATAGTCGGGGGATCCAGTCTGTAGAAGAATATGCATGAATGATAGCAACAATATCGGGGAGTCTAAGTTGAATACACAGAGTATAAAGGTCTTAATAATTCATCTATAGTTATAGACTATAATCACATGCACATCCCATAGCATTACCTTTTTCTCGATACAATTTTATTCCATGCGACAAGAATGTAGTCATCAGCTAAAAACTCTGGAGCGTTGTAAATAACGAAGTACCTATTAAGGAGGTGCGGTGGTATTGGAAGAAGGAGCCTTGTGAACATAACAACGTTACTAAACACTTTTCTAAATATCTTCACAGTTTCTCCGGGCCCTCTTAAGTTTGTATGTGTCTTCTCCTCCTTATGAATAAAGTCATAGAAAGGCCTCGTAAAGCTCTTTGAAGCTGCTACGATTACGATTATTCCTTTAAGTTTCACTAATCTCCATAACTCTACTATAAACTTTGCTGGATTTAGTAGATGCTCAAATAATTCAAAGGCAACTATCAAATCAAATGAGTTGGAGGCGAAGGGCATTAAATGAGCATCACCTTGTATAAACTCTAACCGTGGGCTTAATTTCTTAGCGATGTTAACAACTTCAGAGACATCTAAACCCACAACATCGTAGCCTAGCGAGGCAAGCCACCTAGTTTCCACACCAATTGCACACCCAACATCTAAAGCCCTTTTACCATTGCCATCAAAAAGTCTGAGTCCTGTTAAACTTTCTATCAACTTGAAGTATTTCTCATAAAGTCTTTTAACGGCTCTAAAGGCCCTAAATCTATAACTAAAATAGCTTATTCTAAAGAAGTATTCTACTGTGTAATATGTGTAGATACGATTTTCATGATGGCCGTATAGGCTCCTTTTCCAGTAACCATCGTATTTGCTTAGAAAGAGTTGCTTAAACTTTTCCGATAAGACTCTTAGTTTTGGCATGCCCACCACGTCTTAAGGATTTCTGAGTAAGTTCGCTTGATACAACCTCATGAAAATAAGTAGACAGATTCCTTCTATTAACTTTTTTTTGGCTTGAACTAGGATTGATAGCCGGAAGCAACGATAGGCTCATCGTAAGCGTATATCATGTATTCTTACTACTAAATGCGGGGACCGACATACTTTTAAGGTATTGCTCAAAGAGTCGGAAATTTTTAGCAGGATCTAATAGGATATGATTCTGATACAATAACGATTTTAATAATAATTCACCTGAGAAAACGGGTTTAGAGAGAAGTTCTGTAAACAGTCTGAGAAGCGAAGTATAAGTATAGGTAGTATGCAGGTTGAATAGAATGAAGATTTGTGTCTTACTGCCCGACTCAGAGATGACGGGGGTCCTATATTATTCTACACAACTTTACCATCATCTCCCCTTGCAGAAAGAGTTTATTCATATTCGAGGTAAAAAGATTAGTTCTCCATATTATGTAAAAAGAGTTCTAATGAGTGATGCAGAAATCTTCCATATACAGCTTGAACCACGATTTTTCAAAGTTCTACCCGAGAATATCTTCATGCCGCTCATCGCGTATATAGTCAAGAAGATTATGAAGAGACGACTTGTGGTAACTATGCATGCAATAATAAACCCTCACGATGTTCCAAATCTCCTACAGGATGATAAATTACTAGGCAGCCTTCATAAGTTGTTAAGCTATGTGGTCTACCCTCTCTATATAGCAGTAAATAGGCTTACCCTAAACCTTGCGGACATAATAATATTCCACAACCATGTAATCTTAAGCTTAGCATTACAGCTCTTTAAGATAAAGCCAGAGAGGGCTAGAGTAATACCTCATGGTACTATAGTGGGTGTGAGAAGAAGAGATGTAGCTAGGGAGGCGAACATTTTATGTCTTGGATTTTTACGCTCACTAAGAAGAATAAACATTGTCATAGAAGCTTTTAAGATAATCCAAAACAATTTTCCACAAGCAAAGTTGCACTTATTGTTAATGGTTCCAAATGAAAGATGCAACACCAACCGTCTCAAGAACCTCTTAAGAGAATTGATAGGGAAAAAGATTGAGTATAGTAAAATAAATATAATTATAAATCCTTCTGAAGAGACTATTGAGAGGTGTCTAGAAGAAGCAGATATCGGTATTTTACCTCACCAAGAGAATACATTTGAGTCTAGCGGTGTAGCCTGGAGGCTGGCTGGTCTCGGAATACCATTTATTGGAAAAACTATTCCGAAACTTGTAAGCGATTTCAAGCTCCTACGTAATGAGCTCCTCAAAGACTTCTCACCTAACGGTATAGCTCTAGCTTTAATGAGGCTCTTGAAGGATAAAGACTATTATACACACGTTAGCAACTTATTGTTGAGCCTATCGCGTGAGAGGTCTTGGGAGAGGGTCTCAGATATGCATTTAAGAGTATATAGGTGGCTACTCTATGAGAGAGGTAGCCCTTATAACACATTATGATTTATCGTATTTTAGAGGAGGGGAAAAATTCATAATAAATCTTGCAAATGCTCTGTCAGAAGAGGGCTGCGCTGTCAAAGTGTACAGCCTTCCCCTAAACAGGAGGAATAATAGGGTCGTAGATGTAAGGAGGTATTTATTGAAAAATGTAGAGTATGAGTATATTAAGGTCCGAAAGAAGGTTGAGTCGGATGTATCATACTATGTTTATGCTCCCTTTGTCTATAATCGTTTTACGATAAAAGATGATTCGCCTCTAAAGGTTGCAGGTATACATGGTTTCGCCATTACTCCTCAGCTCAGCCATCCAGAGGTATGGAAGATCCCGCCTGTAAAGTTTATTAATATTCATGGCTTTAAGGCTTTTCTAGCATTCCATTATAACAGAGTTAGCAAGGGAAGAGATCTATCTAGCTATGACTCAATACACATAATTAACCCTTTCCAAAGCATGTTCCTTCCAGAGAAACTATCTAAGAAGACTATTTATATACCTTTATGGACGGATTATAGGAGAAGATTACCTACTTATACTGGAACCGGAGAGGATGAGTATTTTAGGATACTTATCCTAGGATGTAGCGACTTCAGGAAAGGTTACGATATATGCAAAGCTTTAATAAACTATTTCGGCGGCTTGAGGGACCTCAAAATAAGATTCTATTCAAACGTAGACTTCAACGATCCAAGAGTTGTCTTCTTAGACTTCATAGAAGAGGGGGAATTACCAAGAATACTATCCCAAGCAAATGTCCTCCTCCATCCATCTAGATTAGATACTTTCGGTTTAGTAATAATTGAGTCGCTTACATGCGGCACCCCTGTAGTCACTTCAGACATATTAGCTCATAGAATTTTTTCGCATCCAGTATTCTTATGCTCCTCTTTAATAGATTATATTTTAAGAATTAGCGAACTGTATGAATTATGGAGTATTGGTGAATACGAGCAAATCAGGAGGGAAGCAGAATCAGAGGGAAGAAGATTCTCTAAAGAGAATGTTTTTCCAACCTATCGGAGGTTGTTTGAATGCTGAAGCTAAGGGAGAAGCTTAGCCAACGACTCCATGTCTTCCTCACCATAACTTACATTATAGTTCTCTCCTCACTATCCATTCTCAAGCATTATAATTTATTCAGCTTCGCTTATGATCTTGGCATATTTATGCAGTCTTTATGGACAACACTTCACGGAAAATTCTTCTATGAGACCCCAGACTTATTTTGGAATGAGACTGGAAATTACCTGTCGATACACTTCTCCCTACTCATCTTCCTACTTCTCCCACTCTATAGCCTAGCTCCCTGCGCAGAGACCCTGCTTATCTTTCAGACACTTCTCATCGGTTTTTCAGGTATAATCTTATACAAGATAGCCCTCCATATAACTGGGAGTAGGGTCTTCTCCAACATCTTACTTATATCTTATTTTTCATCAGCTTCTCTACACGGAGCAAACTTATATGATTTCCATATGGAGGCATTCATCCCATTCATCGTCTTCCTATCAACCCTCTATTTCCTAAAGGGTAAAGTAGCTACAGCTTTTCTAATAGCAACACTCTTATTATTCGTGATCTATACGCTTGCGCCACTTGTAATCTTGTTTTTAATCTATCATTTTTTGGGTCTTAAGAGAGGTGAACGTTCTAAATATATACCCCATATAATTCTAAATTCAGCCGTCGTGTCTAGCTATTACATGCTCGTCGCGTATGTGATACTGCCTGTAATGGGCGCAGCTCCATTTAAGGAAGGAACAGTAAGCTGGTTCCCTGAATTAGGAAACTCATGGTCTGAGATAATATATAACGCTTTCTCCTCACCTATACTCATAGCTAGGAGTATATCATATCTATGGTGGGCGAAGATACTATACTGGGTCATCCTCTCTTCTCCAGTCGCATTCCTAAACCTTCTAGACACTAGATCATTTATACCCCTATCATATTGGATGTTCGTATCTTGGCTCACATCCTATGAGCCCTTCTTTGTAGTAGGGTGGCAATACATACTGATACCTCTCCCATTTATTTACTTAGGGACTGTATTTTCTCTTAGGAAAGCATTATCTAAGCGTAACAACACCTCCAATATCATGAAGAACACCCTCATAGTCGTATCAGCTCTGAACCTCATTATGAGCCCTATAAACCCATTAATGCATAATAGATTCCCATCCGCTGGTTACGACAACGAATATGTTATTCCACCGAGATCGTCTAATTTGGATTCATTAATAGAAGCTCTTAGTAAAGATCAAGATGTAAAAATATTAACCACAAACAATCTATTCCCCCACTTTGCAAACAGACTACACACTTATGTCTGGCTTCCACAATCAGTCGTTCCAGACTATATAATAGTAGACTTGAGAAATATGGGCAGAATTCATGACAAGATAGGGAATGTATCATTCATCTCCCAGCTTCAGAGGTTAACATCAATGTACGAGTATGGTGTCTACTTCGTGAAGAATGCTATCTTGGTCTTAAAACTAGGATACGGAGGGAGGCCAGTTGCACTTGAAACTTATATTATAAGATACAACTATAGGCACTTGTTTACACACTCATTAACGTATTCGTTCGACCCTACGTCTGAATCCTTCATAATACTCTCAGGGGTACATAATTCTACAAACAGTCCCGCATGGTTCGGTCCATATACAATTTTAATACCAGGCACCTATCTATTAAAAACAAGAATGAGAATAGACGTAGGAAAATGTTTAGATAATACGTTGATAGAGGTCTCAGCAGAAAAAGGGAGCATATCTATAGCAAGACTAAGCCTTAAAACATCTCATCTCAATAAGACGATGGTAGACAGTAGATGGTACATCTTTAACATGACCTTTAAGATTGTAGAGAAAGTATACCTTGACGTAGAATTTAGGGGATGGACCAATAAAGGTTGCAAACTCGATGTAGACTATATCGAAGTTAGTGGCCCGTCGTAACAGCTTCTCCTGCATTTCCTTCACTCATACAACAGTTATCAGTCTCCTCGCTGAAGATTTGTGAATAATCTAAAGCTCTGAATTAAACCTATTACCATCTGGACTCTTCTATCTCTAAATTCTGCATACTGAGTCTTTAAGAAATGGACCGTGTAGTCTAATTGTGGAGGAGATCATAATCTTGGCATATATTTGCACTATCCGAATATATTTCTCACCCCGAGCGGATATACTTACTCATATCTGTGATAGATTCTGTTAACTATGTAATGTTCCTTACCTTGTTTTTTGTTATGGATAAGTTTCTTACCGTGTCCTTGTTAATTTATTATTTAGTAGTAGGGCTGCGGTAATCATTAATCAATCACTTCTACTATCTCGGCAACATCTGGTTGGAAGTCTCCTTCATAGTCAGTAAACCTTAAGATAATAGCAGTTCCATGCATAGTGGGTAGCTTTGATAACCATTTTGAAACTTCTCTAGTCGTTACACCACTGAGACCAGCCAACATAAGTATGTATCTATCTCCTCGAGAATCATAGTAGAGAACGATTAAAGCATAGTCTATTACCTCAGCCCCTCTACCATAATCTCCAACCATCCTATATTTCTTATCTGTCCTGGTGGAGTAGATGTACTGACCGTGCTCATCAACTCCAAAATATGCAGGAATAACCGGGAACCAATTATTATCTGGATGATGGTGTAAGTAGTATGAGATTAGGTTTACTCCCGGCGACCCAAAGGTTATTACATTCCCATTCCTCCAAATTCCATATACTCTTTGCGAGTCAAAAGTAGTTATCTCCCAATCCATCAATATAGTAGGCCAGCCTACACCGGAAAGCCTACCCAAACAGAATGAGATATAATTGCTAGCAGCCACATCCACAGTATGAGCAGGATCTACAGGTCCTCTACGGTCACTTGCACCAGGTGTTATCAAGATAGGTTTAAGAACACCATTAGATATAAAAGGTTCAGGGAAGTCTGCAAGCGTTAATGCTCCCTTGACGAAAAATCCATCTATTGTTGTTATGCTTGTTTTTAGGTTGTTCGTGTCTGTGGCGTTTATCCTGATTGAGACGTATTTTTGCCCGTATACTGTGAATGATGTTGTGTACGTGTTGGGGCTGGCTACGTTTACTGGTGCTCCTAGCCATGTAGCTCCACCATCCACGCTGTACTCGAATGTTACCTGCT
>Ga0272449_1002780_pt1 | contig 15872 bp, 8 predicted proteins | sample YNPCB0241_FD_198679 | JGI IMG/M metagenome (GOLD analysis project Ga0272449, IMG submission 198679) | Hot spring sediment microbial communities from Yellowstone National Park, WY, United States - YNP-CB-024-1 | ecosystem: Environmental > Aquatic > Thermal springs > Hot (42-90C) > Sediment...
GAGAAACCTCCTTCCTGGTTCGGTTTTGGTTTTCCATCAGGATATCAGAGAGGTTTCTCTCCTGTTTTGGAGAGTTCACCTTAAACCCACCTATTCTTTACACGAACATGCTTCTCTTGCCTGAAGATCCTTGTTGGCTATGCATGGTATAATATTGATATGGGAAAAACTCCTGTTCATTTCTTTCTGAGGGGTGAGGAGATTCGCTTACGAAAGCAAGCCCATCTTGGCGTGGAGTAACTAAAAAATGAAAGCCAGCTTACCGCATGTTTATACGACCAGGCTTCTGAAGGCTGGGGCAGCGATCGAGGACACCCGCATCCTCCTCCGCTATTGGACGGATACCGTTCCCAAAGAAGAGCTAACCCACCGACTCGTAGCTGAGAACGCGCTGGGTAAAACGTCCCGCATGCGGGTGAAGGATGTGGTCACAAGGATATTCATTCCCCGTTATGTGGACGGAGATCCCAAGGAGGCCTGGCGCTATCTAAAGATCCTGGAATTGGGCGGGATGGATGGCAGCTCGATGTCAGCGCTCCTCCTTTTCCATACGGCTCGCTGCGAGAGATTGCTTTACGATTTCGTGGTGGAGGAACTGTTTCCACGGTTCATGGTAGGCCGGGATGAGATAAGCGTTGACGATACCGCAAGATTTATCTCCGATGCTCTAGTTAAAAGAGATGCGGAGAACTGGACGGAAACCGTAAAGATCAAGGTAGCTCGGGGGATGCTCGCCGCCTTGCGCGACTTCGGCATCCTGCAGGGCAAGGCGAAAAAGAAAATCAGGGCCCCTTATCTCAGCCCCGAGGCCTTCGCATTCATCGCTTTCCTCGTCCACCTTCACACCAAGAGCGGGGAAAGGATAGTGAACTCCGAGGATTGGAAGCTCTATCTCCTCACCCCCGAGGCCGTGGAAAGGAAGTTCCTGGAAGCCCACAGGTTGGGTTATCTATCCTACAGGCAAGCGGGAAATCTCAGGCGCATCGAATTCCCCTATCGGACAGTGGAGGATATGGCCCATGCCATCATTGAAAGCAAGACTTGAGGATCTGCAGCGCGATCTTCTCTCCGACCCCATGAGGATCAGCGTCTACCATGATTTTCCCTTCGCCATCTTCCTTTACGACCCGCAAGATGAATTCGCGTTGCGGGAAGAGTTGAGACGTTTGGAGGCCCGCCTGAGGAACGAGGGTAAGGAAGTGGTGAAGGTCTCCTTGGCCTCCCTTCTTTGGCAGGGCATAGATGAAACCCGGGGGATGGGCTATGTCATCGAGGCGGAGAAGAGATACGGGTACAAAAAAGCGGAGGAGACGGTCTCCAACCTCCTATCCCTGGATAAGTTCCGCCCCCTTCCGGATATCCTAAATGAGCGCCTGGAGGGCCTCGACCCCAAAAAGCACGTGGTTTTCCTTCTGCGTGCCGGAGCGCTGGCGCCCGCTGTCTATCGCATGAGCAAGCTATTGGACCAGATGCACGGACGCACCATGGTTCCCATCGTTCTTTTTTACCCGGGCGAACGGACGGGGGAAGGAGAGCTGCGCTTCATGGGCATAGAGGGAAGGGAGGGCATAAGCGGTTACAACTACCGGGTCAGGATCTACGGAGAGTAAGACCCCACATAACCAAAAAGAGAATAAGAATGATCGATGCCAGGAAAAGAAATACTGGAAAGGCCACAAAAGCGAGGTGGGGTAAGTTGGCGAGGGAGACCCAGACAATGCTGATAAAGGAGCTTTTCGACAAGGACATCTACCGCAACATTGAGGAAGTCATCAAAGTTGAGCAATCGGACGAGGCCACGGTGATCCAGGAGATACAGGAATACGTGGTCACCGATTCCCTCAAGGAATATTTCTATACCGTTTACGACGCCGTGGCCGAGTACCCCTCCGATCCCCATGAGGGCATCGGTATCTGGCTTTCGGGTTTCTTCGGCTCCGGCAAGTCATCCTTCGCCAAGATCCTCGGTTACACCCTGGCCAATGTGAAGCTGGGTGAGAAGACGGCTTCCCAGTGGTTCATGGAAACGGCCAAGGACGACCGCATAGCCACCTATCTAAAGAACATCAACAAGCGCTTCCGCTTCCACCTGGTGATCTTCGACGTCTCTCAGGAGAAGGGAGCCATCTCCGACCAGCTAAGCGAGATCATGTACAAGGCGCTTCTGAAATCCCTCGGGTACTCCAGCGATTTCAATCTGGCGGAGCTGGAGATCACCCTGGAGAAAAAGGGCCTCCTCGAGGATTTCGTGGCCCGTTTCGATCGGGAATACGAGGAGGGTTGGGAGGAGGAGAGGGAACTCGTCTTGGGCATAAACAAAGCCAGCCACATCCTACACCTGATGATGCCCGACACATTTCCTTCCCCAGACAGCTGGTCCAACTCCCTCTCCACGGAAGGCTCCGGGGATTTCAAGGGTCGCGTGGACATATCCCCGAACCTTCTCGCGCAGCGCGCCTTCGAGCTCACGCTTCGCCGCCGCCCAGGACATGGGGTGGTCTTCGTCATCGATGAGGTGGGGCAGCACATCTCCCGCAGCGTGGATCGCATGCTGGATCTACAGGGCATAGTCCAGGCCTTGGGCATAGAATCTAAAAATCGGGTAAAACGCGGACAATCGCCCGCTCCCTGCTGGTTAGTGGTCACCTCCCAGGAAAAGTTGGACGAAATCGTGGATGCCCTGGGAGACAAGCGGGTGGAACTCGCCCGACTGCAGGATCGTTTTCGCATCGCCATTGACCTCAAGCCTTCGGACATCGAGGAGGTGGCGGCCAAACGCATATTGAGCAAGAAGGCGGAAGCCGGAAAGATCCTGGATAAACTCTATGCGGAAAACGAGGGCCGCCTGAAGACCTTCACCACCCTCGAGCGCACCAAGAGAAGGCAGGATATCACCCCCCGGGAATTCACGAAGTTGTACCCCTATCTTCCCTACCAGTTGGATTTGAGCATAGAAATCGTGGATGGCCTGAGGGGCAGGCGAGAGGGCTTGGGGCATCTGGGGGGCAGCAACCGCACCATCATCAAGCAGACCCAGCAGATGTTGGTGCATGATCGCACCAAGATGGCGGAGAAAGAAATAGGAAATCTGGTCACCCTGGACAAGATCTACGAGCTTCTATACGCCGGCAATCTGCTTCCCTCCGAGCTTTCCAAGGAGATCGATACCATCCCCGAAAGACTCAAGGGGGACGAGATGGCCTTGAGGGTGGCCAAAGCCATCGCCCTCATGGAAGTGGTGAAGGACCTGCCGCGAACCCCGCGCAACATCGCCGCCGTCCTCTATCCGGACCTTTCCTCCGGTTCACTGGAGGGCGAGGTCAAGAAGGCACTGGCCACCTTGGAAGAAGCCCAATTCGTGCGCAAGTCCGAGCAGGGGTACAGGCTCCTGACCTTGCAGGAGAAGAACTGGGAAACGGAACGGAATAAAAAATCCCCCAAGCCCAAGGAGCAAAACCTCATAAAAGAGGAAATGGTTAAGGAAGTGATCGAGGATACCGGCATCCGCAACTTCAAATACTTGAACCTCAAGACCTTCAAGGTCGGGCTGGTGCTTAACGGAAACAAGCTGGAGGATGGGCAGGTTTCTCTCTGGTTGAGATGCCTCGATCCCGAGGAGGACCTTGACGCGGCGAAGGAAGAGGCGAGGAAGCAAAGCCGGGAGGAGGAGGGCAAGAAGACCCTGTTCTGGGTCTTTAGACTTACCGAGGATGCCTTCCGCATGATCGTAGAGCTATACCGTTCCCGGGCCATGATAAACGTATACGAACAACTGCGGGGCCAGGAGAGGATATCCACGGAGGAAAAGACTTGCTTGGAGGACGAGAAGTCCAGGGAAAACGAGATCCTGCGCCAACTCAAATCCGAGATGGAAAAAGCCATGCAAACGGGATATGCCTACTTTCAGGGGGAGGAAAAGGCAGCCGACTCCCTGGGGGATGACCTAAGGGAGATGCTCCGCAAGTATTTGGAGAAAGCCATCCCCATTCTCTACGATAAGCTGGAGCTATTCGCCAAGCCGGTTAAGGGGAACGAGCCGGAAGTATTGCTGACCGCCGCCAACCTGGGCGGATTGCCCAAGGTATTCTACGGAGGGGAAGACGGCTTGGACCTGGTCGTGAAACAGGAGGAAAACTGGGTGCCCAATCTCTCCGCGCCGGCGGCCAAAGAGGTCCTGGATTATCTGAAAAGAGAGCACGACTATGGCAATAAGGTCACCGGGAAGGACCTGGAAAAGCATTTCGGAGACATGCCCTACGGGGCCGATGTGGACGTGCTCCGCCTGGTGACGGCCCTGCTCTTCCGGGCGGGTTCAATAGAGGTGACCCACCAGGGGAAAAAGTATAAGGATTACAATAACCGCCAAGCCCACGCCCCGTTTGTCAAGAACCTGGACTTCCGGTCAACCACCTTCTCCCCCAGGGAGGGCATTTCGCTTCAGGTGTTGTCCAAAGCCGCCAAGGCGTATGAGTCCATCACCGGCGAGGAGGTGGACGTGGAGGAGGGGGATATCCACAGATCCCTATGCGCGTGGGCCTCCAGGGTTCTCGGCGATTTAGCGCCGGTCCTCGCCACCTTGTCCGCTTCTTCCCTCCCGGGCGAGGAGGCGGTGAGGGAGTTGGAGCAAGATCTCCTCTTCTTCCGGGAAAGCGAGAGCGAGGAATGCGTGGGCAAGCTTGCCGGCGAGGGCAAAACCCTGAAAGAGCAATATGAACGATTCCAGAGCATAAAAAGGGCCCTCGAAAGAGACGCCGCGAAGACAATATCCAAGGCCCGCTTGGCCATCGGGAAAATGTATCCCGTTCTTCAGTCCCTCCACCAGGATGAAGGGATCGACGAAGCCGCTGAAGACCTCCGTAATATTCTCGAGGCGGAGGACGTTTACAATCAGCTCGAACTGTTGCGGGAGAAAACGGAATATATATCCGGCCGTTACGGGCAGGCTTACGCCGAGCTGCACCAGGAAAGACATGAGAGGATGTCCCGGTGTATCGACGACTTGAAGAAAGACCCGGCCTGGGGCTCCCTGGATGAGGCGGACCGTGAAAACATCCTAAAACCCATATCCAGCCGCGCTTGCGGGAGCCTGGAAATGGACGACGAGGGGTTGGCCTGCAAGAACTGCAAGGCTTCCGTTCCCGAGATACAGTCCGACCTCCTGGCAACCGAGGGCTTGTACGCGGAGGCGAGAAGGCGGATGGATGTGCTAATTCATCCAGAACCGGTGGAAAGGATCAAGGTCTCCCACCTCGCCAGGGGGTTGATTGAAGACGATGACGACCTGAGGTTTTTCCTGGCCACGCTGGAAAAAGAGCTCAAGAAACTCCTTGCTGAAGGTAAGAAGATAGCGCTGGAGTAAGGAGCCGTAAAGGATCGGTTTTCTACAAACGCCGCAGACAAAAAGCAGAGGAGGGGAATATCAACCATGCGACCCGAGCAGCGTAGGCTGATCAAGGAAGCGGTCTTGAAGGCCAGGTCCCTCCTAGAGGAGGAGATATCCGGACTCCTCGAGGGCACCTATGGACTGCGCAAGGACGGCACCCTGGAGGAGGCCTCCTCCCTTCCCGCCCTGCGGGAGGATCCCGAGGCCGCCCTCACCCGCCAGGCCCTGGAGTCCTACCTCGGGGAGCAGGAAAGCCAGGGAAAGGGAGGGAAAGAAGCCAGAGAGGCCCTGGTGAAGGAGGCCGCCTTCACCCACCTGAACCGCCTGGTGGCCATTAAGATGATGGAACAGAGGAAGCTCATCCGGGGCACGGTGAACAGGGGACTGGAGTCCAACCAGTTCAAGCACTGGCTGGCGGAAAACGAAGAGGCCCTGAAACTCTACCAAAGGGGGGAGAAGGACAGGGCCTACCGCCTCTTCCTCGACTCCCTCTACCGGGAGCTCTCCTCCGAGATCAAGGTGCTCTTCGACCCCCAGAGCCTACCCTCCCGCCTCTTCCCCCGGCCCACGGCCTTCTCCGAGCTCCTCTCCCTTTTGAACCACCCCGAGCTCGAACCGGCCTGGGCCGAGGACGAGGCCATAGGGTGGGTGTATCAGTATTTCAGCTCAAAAGAGTTGGAACAGGCTTTCAGGGAGGCGAGGGTTTCCGGAAAGAAGTTTTCCTGCAGAGACATCCCAAACGTGACCCAACTCTTCACCCCCCGCTGGATCGTGGAGTACCTGGTCCAGAACACCCTGGGCCGGCTGTGGCTGAACATGCACCCCGACTCCGATCTCAAAGAGAAGCTCCCCTACCTGGTGCCCCTTCAGGGGGAGCAACCTCCCGAACCCCTGCGGCCGGTAAAGGAGATAACCCTCCTCGATCCCGCCTGCGGCACCATGCACTTCGGCCTGGTGGCCTTCGACCTCTTCTACGAGATGTACCGCGAGGAGCTGAAAAATGCGGGAGGGGAGGGCTGGCCGGATACCCCCTCCGTAGAGAAGGAGGAGGACATCCCCGCTTCCATCATCGCCTGCAACCTCTACGGGGCGGACATCGACCTGCGGGCGGTGCAGCTATCCGCCCTCTCCCTCTACCTCAAGGCCAAGACCAAGAACCCCGCTGCGGAGATCACCTCCTCCAACCTGGCCTGCGCCGAGGTCCTCCCCATAGACGGGGAGAAGCTAGACCAGTTCATAGAGAAGACCTCCTTTTCCCACCCCGTGATCCCCCGCCTCCTTCGCGAGCTCTGGCCCACCCTGAAACAGACTTCCTGCCTGGGTTCCCTTGCCCGCATAGAGCGGGATGTCTCCTCCCTCATCGAGAGGGAGAAAAGGAGGGCCGAAGAGGACAGGGGCCGCCTCTTCGGGGAGGACCTCGAGCATGTGTCCCCACCGCAGGAAGAGGGATGGCGGGCCATAGAGCGGGAGATACTCTCCTCCCTCGAGACCTTCTCCCGTTCCCTCTCCCCCGAAGCCTACTTCGCCCGTGAGGCGGAGAAGGGCATCCGCCTTCTGGACCTTTTGCGCCGCCGCTACGACGTGGTGGTGACCAACCCGCCTTATCTCAGCAACCGCAAGATGGACAGCCTCATTCAGAGGCACGTCAAGGACGAGTACCCCAACACCAAAACAGATTTTTACGCTTGCTTCATAGAAAGATGCCTGGAGCTAGCCAGAGAGCAGGGGTATGTGGGGATGCTCTCCATGCACTCCTTTATGTTCATCACGAGCTACGAGGCGCTGCGTGACAGCATCTTGGACGAAGCCTCCATTGAGACCCTTGCCCATGCCGGTCCGGGTTTGTTCGAGGTCGGCAATCCGGGGACATTGCAGACGGCGGCCTACGTCCTGCGCAGGGAGCCGGATGCCAGAAGAAGGGACGCGAGCATAGGCACCTACATCCGCCTGGTGAAGGAGGGGGACAAGCAGGCGGCCTTCGAACGCGCCCTACAAACCGGCGAGAATATATACCACCTCCGCCAGTCAAAGCTCCGCGCCATCCCCGGCCACCCCTGGGTGTACTGGATTCCCGACTCCATCCGCGAGCTCTTCGCAAAGCTCCCCAAGCTGGGGGATATAGCCCAACCCAGACAAGGCCTGGCAACCGCCGACAACTTCCGCTTCCTCCGCTTCTGGTGGGAGGTGGGTAAAAGGAACATCGCCTTTGGTTGCAGGGACAGGGATGAAGCCCTGGCCACGGGCAAGAAATGGTTCCCCTACATGAAGGGCGGCTCCTACCGCAAGTGGTACGGGAACCAGGAATATATTGTGAACTGGTGGAGGGATGGGGAGGAGATAAAAGAAGGCATAATAATTCGTTATCCGTATCTAAACGGCAAATGGGAATGGGCTGCAAAGAATACCGACTACTACTTCCGCGAGGGCATAACCTGGTCTAGGTTGAGCCAGAAGAACTTTTCTGCTAGACATCTACCACCCGGCTTTATATTCGATGTCGCCGGCTCTTCCTTGTTTCCCCCAAATGCGTTGGTTAAGTATATGGCTTCGATAGTAAACAGCAAATTTACACTATTCACGCTGGGAGTCCTCAACCCGACTGTTAATTTCCAAGTCGGAGACATCGCCCGTATCCCCATTGTTGATAAACCAGACGAAAGCCTAAAACGCTCCATCGACGCTCTCGCCTCCCACCTCATCTCCCTCCGCCGCCTCGATTCAACCGAAGACGACACCACCTACGACTTCATCGCCCCTCTCCCCTGGAAGGGCGGCCTGGAGATAAAGAAAGCAAGGGAAGAGGAGATCGCACGCCTGGAGGCCGAGCTGGACGAGCAGGTCTACGACCTCTACGGCATCTCCGAAAAAGACCGGGAGCTCATCGCAAGGGAGCTGGCAGAAAGGTCGGAGGTAGCGGAGGAAAGCGAGGAGGAAAGCCCTCCCAACAAGGAAAGGGTGGAAACCAAGGAAGAGGAGGAAGAAGGGGAATACCCCTTGACCCGGGAGGAGCTCGCCTTCCGCTGGCTCTCCTATGCGGTGGGCATCGTCCTGGGAAGATTTGTCCCCGGAGAGGAGGGGGAGCTGGGCTCGGCCATCACCCAAGGCGAGAAGGGAGAAAAGAAGCACCTCTTCTCCCCCGAGGTGGAGGAAAAGCTCCGCGCACTTACCGACCCCGACGGCATCTGCGTGCTCGACCCCGGCCACAAAGACGATCTACCCGCTCGCGTGGAGGAGGCCCTCTCCCTCATGCTCGGGGAGGAGGGGACAAGGGAGGTTATCGACACCCTGGGCGGGGACCTGCGCCGCTACCTTGCCCGCAGCTTCTTTCCAGAGCACGCCAAACTCTACCGCCGCCGGCCCTGCTACTGGTACCTGGCCACGGAGAAGAAGAACTACGGCTTCTATCTCTTCTGCGAGCGGGTGGACAGAGACACCCTCTTCAAGATAAAGACCAACTACCTAAACCCCAAGCTCAAGGTGGTAAAGAACCGCCTGAAGGAGCTGCGGGCAAAGAAAGGGCGTGTGGAGGGAAGGGAGAAGCGGGCCCTCCTGCGGGAGATGGAGGAGGCCGAGGCATACCTCTCCGAGCTGGAGGACTTCGCCTCCAAGCTGGACGGGGTCATCTCCCTGGGGTATGACCCCCATCCCGACGACGGGGTGCTCATAAACCTCTCCCCCTTGTGGGAGCTCGTCCCCTGGCCCAAGAAGGGGGAGCTGGAAAAGACCTGGAGGGAACTCTCCTCGGGCTCCTACGACTGGTCGCACATGGCCATGCGCCTCTTCCCGGAGAGGGTGAAGGAGAAATGCGAGAAGGACAAATCCCTGCGCATCGCACACGGGCTGGAGTGAGGGAAAGATGGGCGAGCTGGCTGAAGAGTTGAAAAACCTCATAAGAAAGAGGGTGGAGGACCGCGGCATCGTGGTCTGGTACGACCCCGAAAACCTCTATCAGGAGGTGTTCGAGGAGATGGACGAAGAGGGCCTGCGGAAGTTCAAGTTCGAGGGAAGCCTCTTCAAGCTCAAGCGAGATACCGATTTTCTCCTGGAAGAAGAATCCCGCCCCAAGGCGGTCATCTATCTTCCCTTGGAGAGAGCCTCCGTCGGCCACGCTTTGGTGGAATACGAAAAGGCGGGAGCGACTATCTATCCCGGGGCTCAAACGGGACATAACACCCGCCTGGAGGTGCTGGCCAGGGCGGTGCTCAAAAGGCACCTGCCGGAGAGCAAGGCGGAGGAGGTCTGCCGGCAGATATCCGAAAAAAGACTCAACCTGAAGGAGACGGAGTCCATCATAGAAAGCGCCAGCCACGTGGTGCCCGAGGTACTGAAGCTCCTGTTCGGAAGCGATGACCCCATCGAGGTCGCCCTCTCCTTCCTGAGTGATAAGCAATACGATGAAGAGATCGTGAGAAAAGGAGCCGCCAGGGAGCTCGCCTCCCTTTTCTCCAACCACTTCGGGCTGGCTTTGCAGGAAATCGAAGAACCCGATGGTTTGCGGAGGGAGCTGAGGAGGTCCGCCCTCATCGGGGAGTTCGCCGCCGGCCTTAAGGGAGAAGCGCCAAAAGAACTTTCCCGCTATATCCAACCGTGGGAGAGTACTCAGAGCGAGCTTCTGCTCCAGATCCCTAAGAGGTGGCGGCATAGAAAGGATCTGACGGAATCCTACGAGGAGGCGGCGAACCTCACCGAGAAAGAATTCCACCTGGAATCTTTGAAGATAAAGGACTTCAACGCCAAAACGGCCGATGTCTTCCACTGCATGGCGGAGAAGATCCTCGCATGTGCTGAAGTCGAGATCCAGGAAGGGAAGCCATCCGATGCCTTGGATCTCCTCGGGGAAACCCAAGGGATCTACTGGTTCGAGGCAGATCCCGGCCTGGCCTTCAAACGCGATTTCCTTGGTCAGGTTGCCGAGCTGATCATAAAATCGCGGGAGATCTCCCAGGAGCTCAAGGGCGCCAAACTCAGCGCCCAGGAGATGGCGGAAAGATACACGAAGGGGGAATCACCCTGGTTTAAGCTGGACCAGCTGCAGCGGAAAGTGGAGCAGGACTACGAGCACTACGAGGCAAAAGACGAGGAAGAGAGCGACCGGCTGGAAAAGATCATGGCCATGGCCAGGCATTCCTTCAGCGATACGGTGAGGGCCATGGCCGACGCTTTCCAGGAGGAGCTCCAAAGGAGCGGTTTTTCCGGCGGCAGTATCATGCGCCAGAGGGATATCTACAGGGAGATCGTGGAGCCCCTCCTGGAGGAGGGAAAAGTCGCATATTTCTGCGTGGACGCCTTGCGATACGAGATGGCGGAACAACTCTCGGCGGAGCTTGCAAAGTGGGGCGAGGTCGAACTCCGTCCCGCCTTGGCCACCCTGCCCACCGTCACCGGAGTGGGGATGGCTTCGCTCCTGCCCGCAGCGGAGGGGCCCGCATGCCTTTCTGCGGGAGGCGGCAAAGCCTTGGGCCTTAAGCTGGAGGGAAAGGACATCTTGAGCAGGGATGACCGCATAAGACACCTCAAGGAAAAGGCGGCCCGGGAGACGGTGGCCTTGTACGTGGAGGGTCTCCAGAGGCCAACGCGGAAGAACAAAACGGCTCTGGATAAAGCTTCACTTGCCTACGTAACCTCCCAGGAGATAGACAGCCTCTGCGAGGCAGGAAACGATCCCCTGGCCCGGAGCGTCATGGAGGAGATCCTGACCAGGTTGCGGAAGGCGGTGAAGACCCTTGCTTCCCACGGTTTCGAGAGGATAGTGATCACCGCGGACCACGGTTACCTCTTCGGGGAGGAAGTGGAGGCGGGGATGAAGATAGGCCCGCCGGGAGGGAAAACGGCGGAACTCAAGCAGAGGGTCTGGATCGGGGAGGGTGGCTCGGCCTCCGATTCCTTTATTCGGGCAAAGGAAAAGGACCTCGGACTGGAGGGAGAACTGGAGCTCGCCTTTCCCCGTGGCACGGGTTGCTTCAAGGTCAAGGGGGGCGGGAGGTCTTATTTCCACGGGGGGATCTCCCTACAGGAGATGATGATCCCGGTTTTGGTCCTGCGGGCCGGGGAGCTTCTTACGGCAGGAAAGAGAAGGGGTAAACCAGCCATAAAGTTGTCGCTGGACAGGAAAAAGGTGGCACGTTATTTCCGGGTGAAGGTGGAATGGCCGGGACAGGGAGCATTCGAGCAAGAGGAGATACGCCTCCGGGCCATTCTAAAGATCGAGGGAGAGGAAAGAGGAAAAGCCATAGCCGCAACCCAGGGGTTTGATGCCGCGACGGAGGAGTTTACCATAGTAAGCGGGCAGGAAAACGTGATCACGGTGATCGTGGACGAGAAGGTGACCGGGCGGCATGTGGGAAGCCTTCATCTTCTAGACGCCGATACCGGTGCGGAACTTTCCGTGCTGGAGGATATCGAGATCGACATAACCTTCTGATTTAGAGATTTGGGGAGGATGGGACATGCCGGGTTTGGATGCCCTGGACCGGAAGGCCAACGAGGTTTTCTTCGGCAAGGTGGTGCGCAAGGACCTGGTCCGGCGGGTTAAGGTGGGCGCCAACGTTCCCGTCTATGTGTTGGAGTTCCTCCTGGGGAAATACTGCGCCACCGATGACGAGGAGGCCATCGAGTCCGGGCTGGAGCTGGTCAATTCCAACCTGGCCAAGTACTTCATCAACCCCGATGAGGCCAACAAGGCCCATTCCTGGGTAAGGGAGAAGGGGGAATACACCTTCATCGACAAGGTCAAGGTCCGCCTGGTCCCCAGCGAGGATAAATACTGGGCGGAGATGGTCAACTTTTCCGACACCCGCATCCACATCCAGGACGCCTACGTGAGGCGCTACGAGAGGCTCCTGGAGGGTGGCATCTGGGCCCGCGTGGACCTGGAATACCGCTACGACGAGGAGCATAAAGGGCACAGGAGCCCTTACTGGATAACCAAGCTGGAGCCCATCCAGTTGGGATCCTACGACCACGAGCAGTACAAGGAAGGAAGGGCGTTCTTTACCACCGAGGAGTGGACGGACCTTCTTATAAGGACCTTGGGCTATGAGCCATCGGGGATGTCCCTCCGGCTGAAGCTCCTCTACCTCTCCCGCCTCATCCCCTTGGTGGAGACCAACTTCAACTACGTGGAGCTGGGCCCGCGGGAGACGGGCAAGTCCTACTGTTATCGCGAGGTCTCCCCCTACGCCATCCTGGTCTCCGGGGGGAAGACCACCGTGGCCAACCTTTTCTACAACATGTCCACCCGCAAGGTCGGTCTGGTGGGTTTGTGGGACGTGGTGGCCTTCGACGAGGTGGGGGGGATGGACCTGCGGGAACGGGACGTGGTGGACATCATGAAGGATTACCTGGAGGCCGGCTCCTTCAGCCGCGGCAAGGAGGAGATAACCGCCAAGGCGAGCGTCTGTTTCCTGGGCAACGTGAATATCCCCGTGGAAGTGCTGGTAAGAAGCAGCCACCTCTTCCAGCCATTCCCGGATAAGATGAAGGACCCCGCACTTTTGGACCGGCTGCATTTCTACTTCCCTGGATGGGAAGCGCCGAAGATGGTCCCGGAGATGTTCACCGGGCATTACGGTTTCATCGTGGACTACGTGGCCGAGGCCTTCCGGGAATTGCGTAAGGAGAATTTCGCCGAGTACCTTGAACGTCATTTCTCGCTGGGAAAACACCTCAATGCCCGAGACGTCAAGGCGGTGAAGAAGACCGTGTCGGGGTATTTGAAGCTTCTCCATCCGGATGGGCGTTTCACCAAGGAGGAGTTGGAGGCCTACCTGCAGATGGCCATGGAGGGCAGGCGCAGGGTCAAGGAGCAACTCAAGAAGATGCTCTCCTTCGAGTTCGGGCACACCACCTTCTCCTACATCGACAACGAGACCCGGGAGGAGAAGTTCGTGGGGGTTCCCGAGGAAGGGGGAAGGGACCTCATCTCTCCCGACCCCATGCCTCCCGGCTGCGTTTATACCACTACGGTGAGCGGGGATGGGCGGGCGGCGCTTTACCGCATAGAAGTGGGGAGATCAGCCGGCACGGGAAAACTGAGGGCCTCGGGGAACATGAACAAGTCCATGAAGGACTCCCTGTACCGGGCTTTCGAGTATCTCAGAAGCAAGAAGGTGGATTTGGGCATCGCCCGAGAAATGGACACCCAGGATTTCTTCGTGGAATGTATCGACCTTTTGAACAGCAACATAGACTGCCAGATCGGCATGGCCTTTCTGGTAGCTCTAATCTCGGCCTTGAAGAACGAACCGGTGAAGCCGGCCACCATAGTCCTGGGTGACCTGAGCATTCACGGGCATATAAAGGAAGTGCCTTCCCTGGTGGAACCGTTGCAGATCGGCATGGACAACGGCGCCAAGCGAGCCTGCATCCCCATCGCCAACAAGCGCCATTTCCTGGAAGTATCCTCGGATATAGTGGAGAGGGTGGACCCTATCTTCTACGGCGATCCCATCATGGCCGCCCAGAAATGCCTGGGGGAGTGATGTTGGGCAAAGAGGATATATCCTAGGAGGTACGTCTTAAGGGTATCTTTTGGGGAAAGGGGGAGATATGGGCTGCTACATTATCGTGGTGGCGGACAGCAAAGGCGCGGGAGAGGACCTCACGGCGCAGGAGATCTTCGACATGCTCATCCCTCTGAAGGTATGGGATTTTCGCGAGGATGCCGCGGGGATAAAGAACCTGAAGGCCGGGGACAAAGTGGTCTTCTACCTGGGGGGCCTCAAGGCCAGATATTTCGCTGGCGCCGCCATCCTGGCCTCGGATATATATGTCAAAAGGAAGGGCAACCCCGATCCCCTGAGGGCCAAGGGCAAGGATTATTTCACCCGCCGGGCAGAACTTAAAGAGGTAAAGGTCTGGGAAAAGCCGGTGCCCATCAAACCCCTCATCCCGAAGCTGGGTTTTATCAAAAACAAGGACCGGTACGGCGTTTACATGCGCCGCACGGCCATTTCCATTCCCGAAGAGGACTACCGGGGGATCCTGGAAGCGGCCGGGAAGTAAGCCTTTTCTCGTAAGGGGTGGTTTCCTTGAAGGAAAAGCATGCATGGATGGTGCGAGCGGGCAACTATAACGAGCTGGTTGGCGACTTTTGGGAAAAATCCCTGGTGGCCATAGGCCCGCCAAAGGTTGGAGACCTGACCTCCCTTAGCACCCGGGAGGAATTCAAGGCCAGGCTCAAAGAGGCCTTCCCCGAATGGTCGGAGACAAGCTTGAGCGTGAACAGCGGGCAGATATACAGGTTCGCCAAGTAGATACAGGTCGGCGACTACGTCCTTTCTTACAGCAAGGCCTCTCAAGAGTATCTTGTCGGAGAGGTTGCGGGAGAACTGCTTTATGACCCCGAAGCCGTAGGCGATAATTATCCACATGTCAGGCGGGTGAAATGGATTAAGAAGATACCTCGGGATTTATTTAGCTCCCAGGCAAAGAACGCCCTGGGAAGCACTCTCACTGTTTTCAACGCCGATGCGCATATGAAGGAGATCGAGGGCCTGATGGCAGGCGAAAGGCCCTCGGGAATCGGAGAGCCGGTTGAAGGCGTTACCTATTACGAGGAAGTGAAGGGAAAAGCGGATGAGCTCATCTCCGATATCATAAGCAAGATCGATCCATACGAGTTTCAAAACCTGGTAGCGGCAATTCTTCGGGCCATGGGTTTTCGCACCACGGTAAGCCTTCCTGGCCCGGACATGGGAGTGGACATCATCGCTCACCCGGACGCCTTCGGCTTTCAAAGCCCTCGTATTAAAGTCCAGGTGAAACACAAACTATTCCCTGCCTCCGGCCCGGATATACGTAATTTCGTGGCCACCTTGCGGGAGGGGGAGAACGGGTTGTTCATCTCCACCGGCGGTTATACCAAGGATGCCCGATTTGAGGCGGAGAAAGCGGCGCGACGCATAACCCTCCTCGATCGCGATGCTTTCGTGGACCTGCTCATCGAGAACTATGAAAACCTGGAGCCAGAATACAAGGCCATGGTTCCGCTGATGAAAGTCTATATCCCGGCGAAGACGTGAATGAGGGGATCTATGGTGGCCCTCGTCTTTTCGGGTAGGATGGCCGGCTGGAGCTCACTCAAGCGGACGCGAGGAAACCGGAGGTCCTCTACCTAGGTCGCAGGTGGTAAGTATGGAACACTCGGAGTTGACCCGCTTTCGTTGACACCCTGGATTGAGGATAATTGATCACTCGATAAAGTAGAGAACATGGCGTAAGGAAAACCCCACCCACCGTAGTTCCGGGCCTGTGCGGTGAGGCTTTACCACATGGACGCTGAGCCGCTCGCAGGAAAACCCGAAAATCGGCGCATCCCGATGGATCTATCGCCGGTTTCCTACGCATGGCAGACACCCAAGAGGGTAAGGCAGAAGGGCTAACCGCCCAGGAATGGGAGGAGCTCAGGAGCCTACGACGGGAGTGTAGGATCCTCAAAGAGGAAAAGGGGATCTTTCCAACCTAAAATGGGCCATTCGGCTCTTGATTA
>Ga0272449_1002781_pt1 | contig 15870 bp, 12 predicted proteins | sample YNPCB0241_FD_198679 | JGI IMG/M metagenome (GOLD analysis project Ga0272449, IMG submission 198679) | Hot spring sediment microbial communities from Yellowstone National Park, WY, United States - YNP-CB-024-1 | ecosystem: Environmental > Aquatic > Thermal springs > Hot (42-90C) > Sediment...
TGCGGCGCGAGGCGGCACATCTGCCGATCTCCGCCAGCTTCCAGATCTTCGACGAGAGCGACCAGGCCGAGACGATCACCCGGGCGCTGAAAGAGCTGAACCTGGACCCCAAGCGCTTCAATCCCCGCGCCGTCCTGTCCACCATCTCGCATGCCAAGGCGGAGATGGTCGTGCCGGAGCAGTTCCCCACACCGGACTACTGGCACGAGATTGTGCGCCGTGTCTATGAGCGCTATCAGGCCATCCTGCGGCAGAGCGATGCGCTGGATTTCGATGATTTGCTGTTGGAGACCGTGCGGCTGTTTCAGCGGGAGCCGGCGGTCTGCCGCAGGTATCAGACACGCTTCCCCTTTATCCTGGTGGACGAGTTCCAGGATACCAACCAGGTGCAGTACGAGCTGTTGAAACTGCTGGCCGGCGATCAGCGCAACATCTTCGTCGTTGGCGATGAGGACCAGTCCATTTACCGCTTCCGGGGGGCGGATTGGCGCAATGTCACCCGCTTCCGCGAGGACTTTCCTGACGCAAAGGTCATCCTGCTGGAGCAGAACTACCGCTCCACTCAGGTTATCCTGGACGTCGCCAATGCCGTGATCTCGCGCAACGCCCACCGCACTCCCAAACGCCTGTACACCATCCGCCGCGGCGGTGCTCCTGTGGTCGTCTACGAGGCGTACAACGAGCAGGAGGAGGGGAGCTTCATCGTCCAGGAGATACAGCGGCTGGTCTCGCAGGGGGTGTGCCGGCCGGGCGATTGTGCCGTCATGTACCGCACCAACGCGCAGTCGAGACCCATCGAGGATGCCTTTGTGCGCTTTGGCATGCCGTACCGCCTGGTGGGTGCCACGCGCTTCTACGCCCGCAAGGAGATCAAGGACGTGCTGGCCTACCTGCGGCTGATCCATAATCCCAGCGACGATGTCAGCTTCTACCGCATTATCAATCTGCCGCCGCGGGGCATCGGCGCCAAGACGCTGGAGACGCTGGGACAGTGGGCGCAGATGCAAGGGCTGGCTATGCTGCCGGCCATCCGGCTCCTGCTTCATCCCGAAGAGGAGCGGAACGCGGTGGAGCCGCCGGCGCTGGGCCGGCGCGCCGAGGCCGCGCTGAAGGGATTCCTGGAACTGTGGGAGGGCTGGACGGAGGCCCGCCAGTACACGTCGGTGTTGGGCCTGCTCGACCGCGTGCTGGAGGAGTCGGGCTATGCGGCCTATATCCGCGACGGCACGGAAGAAGGGGAGGACCGCTGGGCGAACATCATGGAACTGCGCACTGTCGCCCAGCAGTACCAGGGCATGGAGCCGGCGGAAAGCCTGACCCGCTTCCTGGAAGAAGTTTCCCTGGTCTCGGATGTCGACAACCTGAACGAGAGCCAGGATGCGCCCACGTTGCTGACGGTGCATATGGCGAAGGGGCTGGAGTTTCCGGTGGTCTTCATCGCCGGCCTGGAGGAGCGCATCTTCCCCCACAGCCGCTGTTTCGATGATCCTGAGGAGATGGCCGAGGAGCGCCGGCTCTTTTACGTCGGGGTTACCCGCGCCAAGGACCGGCTGTATTTACTGCATGCCTTCCGGCGCACGCTTTTCGGCGTGGATCAGGTCAACGAGCCTTCGCGTTTCCTCCAGGAGATACCGCCTCAGCTTATTGCCGGCGCGCCGGCCGGCACCCCTGTGCGAGTTGCGGTGCGGACACAGCCCGAGCCGGCGATGTGGGAGCGCCCGGGGAACGGCGGGGGATGGGGCTCCAAGGGGCCGGCCGCGCCGCCGCGCCAGCAGTTTGCCCCTGGCGACAAGGTCGAGCATCCCGTGTTTGGCGTGGGGACGGTGATCAGCAGTCAGATTGTCGGCGGGGACGAGGAGATTGTGGTGGCCTTTGCCGGCAAGGGGGTGAAGAAGCTGGCGGTCAGCCTGGCGAAGGTGCGCAAGCTGTGAAAAAGCCTCCCGCAGGTTGTGTCCTGCGGGAGGCTGTTGTCTTTGTCACGTCAGGCGATGTCATGGAGCCGGCGGTTGATGGGCTTCAGCGCCTCGTACACTGCCCGATACTCTTTGTACAGCGCATCATAGCGCCCCTGGTACTCGTCTCGGGGTTCGACGATGCGGTCAATCTCGATCAGATCGTCGATCGCTTCCATGTTGGGGTACACTCCCAATCCCACCGCCACAGTGAGTGCGGCCCCTACCGCGCCGGCCTCTTGAGGGTGCGCCAGCACCTTGAGCTGGCGGCCGGTGATGTCGCTGATGATCTGAGTCCAGGTGGGACTGGTGCTCCCTCCGCCGATGGCGTGCACAGCTTCCACTCGCAGGCCCAGGTTTTCCAGCGCCTCGCAGATCCAGCGCAGGTGGAAGCCTACCCCTTCCATGACTGCGCGGGCCATATGTGCCTTGGTGTGGCTCAGTGAGAGCCCGATGAAGGCGCCCAGGGCATAATGGTCCAGAACAGGAGCCCTCTCACCGGAGAGCCAGGGAGCGAAGAGCAGACGGTCGGCGCCGGGTTCCACCTCTTCTGCCATGCGGCTGAGCAGTTCGTAGGTGGAGATGCCCTGGCGCGCGGCTTCTTCTGCTTCGGCCTGACAGAAATTATCGCGGAACCACATCAGCGAGCCGCCGCCGGTTTCCATCTCGCCGGCGATGATCCATTTCTGCGGGTCGATGTGGTTCAATGCCCAGAATGGTTTTTCAGGGTCATTCACGAAGGTACTGCTGGATAGGCCGATCCAGGTAGCTGTGCCTACACACAGATGGGCCTCTCCGTCGTGGTTGGCACCGGAGCCCGACTGGGCGACTGCCACATCGCCGGCGCAGATCACTACAGGGGTGCCGGGGAGCAGTCCAGTGGCCTGAGCGGCCTGTGGGGTAACCTCTCCGATCACAGAAGTGCAGGGATAGGCCGGCGGCAGTTTTTCCATGGGAATACCCAGCAGGTCGCAGGCCGGCTTGGACCACTCCTTGCGGTAGGGATCGAACAGAAAGTATACCGAGGCACCGTGCCAATCCGTGGCGATTTTCCCGGTCAGCCGATAGACGATGTACTCCTTACAGTCGAGGAGCCAGGCGGTGCGTTCCCACAGCTCCGGACATTCTTCCTTCAGCCAGAGGATTTTGGGGATGATGTCCTTGGCAGTGGGGATGTTGCCGGTGTACTCGAACAGCCGGCGGATGCCTTGACCGCCGTCCATTGCGGCGATGCGGTCTGCCTGTTTCACAGAGCGCACGTCCAGCCAGCTTATCATGGGCATCACCGGGCGTACTTCGGCATCTACCGGCAAGAGGTTGAACATCTGGGCGGAGATGCCCACGCCCAGAATCTCGGCCGGCGAGACGCCGGCCTCCTCCATTACCTTGCGCGTGGTCGTAGCGACCGCCTGCCATAGTTCCTCAGGGTCCTGCTCCACCCACTGCGGCTTAGGATAGTGCAGGCCGTAAGGTAGGTAGTACGAGTGCAGGATGCGGCCGCGCAGGTCGGTGAGTACCGCCTTATCACCCCCGGTGCCTGTATCATGGGCAATGATGTAGCGCTTGCTCATGCGAGTCCCTCCAGCACGCCAGCGGCCGGCAGGCCTTATTTCCCCTTCCGGACTTCCTCCACGTAGGCGCGAAGTACCTGGAGGAAGAACTCGTTCTGCTCCGGTGTGCCCACTGTGACACGCACGAAGCCCTGGCCCATGTGATGGGGGGACATGGGCCGGATAAAGACCTTTCGTTCGATCAGTTCGTCGCGGATTTGTTCAGAGGTTTTTCCCAACGAGCTGGCATCGATGAGGACAAAGTTTCCCTCGGAGGGGAAGGCGCGCAGGCCCGGGATCTTATTGATTTCATCACAAAGGTATTGCCGGCCCTCGATGATGGTGCGCCGCTTTTCCAGAAAGCTTGCTTCATCGTCCAGCGCGGCCTGTGCGGCGGCCAGCGCCAGCAGGCTGACGTTCCAGGGAATGCGGACACGCATCATGTAGTCTACTACTTTGGCATCGGCGATAGCATATCCGACCCGCAGGCCGGCCAGGCCGTATGCTTTGGAGAAGGTGCGCGAGATAATCAGGTTGGGATATTCGCGGATGAGGTACGCCAGGGTACGCGGTTCGTTTTCCAGCTCATAGTACGCCTCGTCCACCACGGTGGGGATGCCGGCGGAAAGGATGCGCTTCAGATCGTCCAGCGGAATCTGTATCCCCGTGGGGTTGTTGGGACTGCAAAGGAAGAGCAGTTTGGTCTTGGGGGTGATGGCCGCCAGGATGGCATCCACATCCCACGAGAAATCGGGCCGCAAGGGGACAAACACTGGCACCGCGCCGCGGATCTTCGCCCGCGCCTCATACATGGAGAAGGTAGGCACAGGGATGAGTACTTCATCGCCAGGTGCCGCAAATGTGGTGATGATGATATCAATGATGTCCGTGGAGCCGTTGCCCAGGATCACATTTTCCTTTCCGAAGCCGGCCATTTCGCCGAGCCTCTGTCGCAGGGCCGGCCCGGAATCCGGGTACAGGTTCCCCAGTTGAGCCGCCTGCTGGATGGCCTCCAACACCGCCGGCGACGGGGGGATAGGGTTCTCATTGGACATCATGCGCAGTACTTCGGGGTGCGACCAGGCGAATTCCATATGCCGGTCGCTGTACGGCGCGGCCGCCCGCACCCAGGGCACAACGAACTTGTCAATGTCAGTAGACATGTCTGAAACCTCCATTGTCACGCAGGGTGTGTATTGTCAGAAGGTGGGGCCTCTACGAGAGAGCTCCTCTTCCGGAAAGCTCTTCCACATCTTCATACCATTTGACTTTGTCGCCGATGGCGGCGCGCATTTTCCAGCGCATGGACTTCGGCTGTTGGTCAATATATTCCCGAATCTGCCGCAAGCGTTCCCGCACAATTTGGCGGTCCTCGTCCGTCAATTGATTGTATTGTCCCACAAAGTGGTCTACCAGTTCCAGATTCTGTGTCAGGGTACGCCACCATCCCCAATCATTGGAAGTGAGTTTTCCGATCACATCAAGGTTGATGGTTTCCTGATCGCTGTGGCCGACCGGGTGCTCCCGCAAGAGCATGATGGTGTCGATGATGTCCTTTTCGTTGATCTTGACGATCTGCATCTTTTCCAGGAACAGCTCTGCGAGGGGGAGGGTAAGTGAGTCGGCTTCCAGCCGGCCAAGCAGGGGAATGGTGTGGCAGAATTTCAACTGGTCGAAGAAGACGTCAATGTGCCGGCCGTACACCGGGTCGTGGAACAGGAGCCGATGCTCCCCGAAGAGTTGGGTGACCGTCTTGTCCTCCCGATATCCCAACTCCGTCAAGAACCTGACGATGTCTTTGAAGAATTTGCGGTAGGAGGCGAAGTCAATATCGGTGAACTGCCGGCCCAGCCGATCCTGAATATATCCGAAATTGGGGCAGTGGGTGCGGAAGGCCAGTGCCCCCACCAGTCGCATGATGATGTGGGCGTTCTCTTTCTCCTGCAGGGCATTCAGGATACGGGTACGCTCTTCGTAAAAATCCTGCTGGATTGCACCATACTTACTCATATGTTCCTCCGCGGTTCGGCAGGAATATCGCGCGCCTCAGCCGGATATCAGCATATGGCCTTTCACGCGCTCAGGCTCGAGGTTGATGATGGCGGCCTTCATAATGCCCTCAGCGTATTCACTGCCGGGATTAATGGCCAACGTGCGCCCAATGCGGATGTGGCCGGCGGCTTCATGTATGTGTCCGTGTAAGGTGAGCATGGGCTGTACCGTTTCGATGAATTTGCGCACCGAGGTACTGCCGACGGGTTTCATGAGTACCTGGCCGCCCATGGTTTTGATTTTCAGATTTTCGTCCAATTCGGGACAGACGTCAATCTGGGAATCATATGGCGGCACATGGATGGCCAGTACCGCCCGTTCTGGATGGGAGAGCTGACTAGCGAGTTTCTCCAGCCGCTCTGCCAGGACATCTTCCTCGACGTCTCGGGCGCATTTCCAAGGGGTCATATTGGCGTTGGAGATGCCGGCGAACTCATGGTGCTCGTCCAGCCAGAATACCTGGCCGTCCGGGTTGCGCACGTGCTGGAATTCCGCAATTACAGAGTCGATCACATAGGGATCGTCATTACCAGGCATAAAATAGAGGGTAATGCCTTTGGGCACTAGTTTTTCCTCATACTCTGTGAGCCATTCTCGCACCCGGACCACCATTTCCTGCTCGAAGCGGCGGGCCATCTTATCTGGATGCGTTTCCAGGTCCTCTGCCTCGTCCTCCTCAAGCACAATCGGGTAAAACCCCACGTTGCTGATGCGCTGTTTAAAGCGCTCCAGCTCCTCTGGGGTGGAGGGTTCCTCCTTCACGTTGAACAGGTAGCCTTCGTAGCGGCCCTTGCCTTTATGGATAATAGGAATCATTGCTTTGCCAGTGACATCGCCGCCGACGATGATAATGTTAGCCTGATACTGCAGGGCGGCGCTCATCAGCTTGCGGAAGAAGGCGTTGGAACCGTGAAGGTCGGACGCGAATAGGATACGGGTGACCTTTTTATCCTCGCCGGCGGATTTGAACAACTTGACCATGATACTCTGCTCCTCACCGCAAGATAGTGTTGTTTGAGAACAGGCCGGGCGGTATTATCGTTCTGCGCCCTGGAAAATGATGCGGGGGATGCCGGCGGGGCATCCCCCGCACCTAGGTTCAGCCGGAAACCCGCATCACAGCGGCGGCACCGATTGATAGGTCCAGAAGATGTCGATACCCTCCTTGCGCAAGCGGTACCAACGTGCCACAAAGAATACCACGATGCCGCTGAGGAAGAGGCCGAACAGCGTCAGCAGGGTGCCGGGGCCGATACGGCCGCCTACCGCTGGGAACAGGAACGAGGCGATGATCATCCACAACAGATAGGCGAGGGTGATGGCGCCGATAATAGTGATGACGGGCACCTTACCGAGCCGCAGTTTGACCAGCTTGGGAGCGACTTCAAACAGGTCCGGCTTGAGGAAGGGGAAGAGGGTCATAGCCGTGACCGGGATGAGCTGTGTACACACTGCGAAGAACACGAAGTTGAGCTGGGCGCCCATCACACCGCCGGTGGCCGCATCAATGACGCCGATCTCCGCCAGGATGGTAATGATGATGATCGCCACCACCGGGCTGTGGAGCTTGGGATGGATGGAGCAGACAGCCTCTGGGATCAGGCGGTCGAAGGACCAGGCGAAGACGATGCGGCTGCAGTAGAAGAAATAGGTCTGCGCCAGGTTGATGAGGGTGTACAGCCAGGCGAAAGCCACGATGAGCACCAGTGGGAAGCTGGGCTTCAGGATGGCGGCGTAGAAAGTGATCCACGGCATGGTCATCCCGGTGTAATCGCTTTGGCTGAGGAAGCTTTCCGCGGCGATCCACTCCAGCGGGACATGGCGCTGGAGCAGGATAGCGCCCAGGACGAAGATGGCCCATGTCACGATGAGGGAGGCCCAGCTACCGATGAGCAGGGTGCGTTCGGTCTGCTTCACTTCGCCGGCGAAGAAAGTTGGGATGTAGTAGCCGTAGAAGATCCAGAAGCCCATGATCAGCCCGGCAAGTGTCATCACCGCGGGGCTGTATTCGAACTTCATGCCGTACTGCTGGGCCAGGGCAATACGGCCCTCGTAACTGCCAGCGCCCATGAAGCGGTCCCAGGCGGCAGGGAAGGAGCCCACTGGGGTGCTGCCGAGCTGATAATACAGGATCACCCATGCCAGGAGGCCCAGGAAGAATCCGACCTCCAGCACTCGCACGATGGTGCGCGTGGGGAGGATCATCAGGACGAACGTGATGGCCGTGCAAATGGTCCCCACGACGATGATGCCTGTGGTGCTGGCAGACCATTCAGCGATGCGGAGGAAGGATTCGTTCTGGAAGACGATGCCTATGGTCTGCGCGAAAGTAGGGATAACGCTGGAGGGGATCCAGGCGATGAGGGAGCCGGCGACCATGCCGCTGAAGATGACCAGCGTCCAGCTTGCCGCAAAGGCCAGCGGTGGACTGAGGACGCGGCTGGCAAGGGTGTAATCTGCGCCGGAGCGCGGCATGGCGGCACCGATATTGGCGTAGGTGTAGGCATGGAAGAGACAAAGGATCATGGCCACGGTCAGCACGCCAATGATGCTGCTGCCCGGCCATACGCCGGCAACCCAGGAGTATGGGATCAGCCCCGAGGAGGATAGGCTGATGCAGTGGACGCCGAACACCATGGCACCGAAAACCCCGATGGTGCGGATCAACCCCGAGCTCTTGCGTGCGTAGAGTTTGCGATCGCTCACGCCGGCGGTGACATCAACTCCTGCCATCTTGTACAACCCTCCTTTCGAATCTTGCCACGCGGATCAGAGCAACCAATCGTCCATTGACTACGCCGTTTACGCTGTGGCTCTGCGGCATCACCTCCTTTCCGAACCTCTACAGGTCAAATTCTGTCTGAATGCGCACGTAATCACCGCGCACCAGATCCCGGCTGTATTGGATGGGTTTGTCTTTTTCATGGTACATGATCCGCGTGATGCGCAGCAGCGGTGCGCCAGGCTCCACGCGCAGTTGCTGCGCAACTTCGTCCCGAGCGATGTCCGCTTCCACCGTCTGGGCGATGTGGGTGATGGGCAAATGGTAGCGCTGCACCAGCACGTCGTAGATGGAGACCTTTTCCAGGTCGTATTCCTCCAATTCGGGGCAGCATGAGCATGGTACAAAGGAGCTTTCCACTACGGTGGGGATCCTGTTCGCCAGATGAAGTTTGACCACACGATAAAGCAAATGTCCAACGTCCACATGCAGGATTTCGGCGAGGCGTTTGCTGGCCGGCACTTGTATGAATTCCAGCAACTGTGATGTATATGCGAGGCCGCGTCGGCGCATGGATTCCGCATGATCAATAAGCTCGCGCGCGTCGTAGAGCACTTTGGGTTTGGCCACATAAGTGCCGGAACCATGCCGGCGTTCCAGCAAGCCATCGTTCACCAGCTCTGTGATCGCTCGGCGCACTGTCATGCGGCTGACCCCCAGCTCCTCGCTCAAATCCCGCTCTGAGGGTAACCGTGAGTCAGGCGGCAGGCGTCCTGAGAAGATCTGCTCGGCCAGGTACTCCTGGATTTGCACATACAGTGGTTTATAGAGCTCATTGGCCATATGTGGTAATTCGCACCTTTACATCATGCCCAGCCCCGCGCGGCCCAGCTTTCTGCAAAAGTGGTAGGTGATATAGTGGTATAAGCGTATACACCAATAATATAGCACATTTCGGCGCAAATGTCAATACCTTTCGCAAAATTGCTTTTCAGCGAGAGTGACTTCCACATATATAGTGGCATTATGAGGTTATACCTACTATATATAGGTATACAGGAAGAGGACGAGCGTGCATGAGCGATGAAGGATTAACAAACCAACCGCGTCAAGTAGACCACTTTTAGGGTGAACGTTGAGCGGTTTCTAGGAACGCCGGCCTTGAGCCTATACATACTTTCCGGTATAATGTGTTTGTACGTCGACAGAAGGGTTATAGTTCGACGGAAAGGATGAAAAGGATGTTGAACAATCTACGCGCCCGCTGGCACCACTATCAGTCACAGCGTGCCCTGGAGCGTTTGAGTGCCTGGTATTCCCTGAGCTATCAGATATGGGATTTGTGCGGACAGGCTCTGCGCAATGAGAAGGTGGGGCAAAAAGGGGCAGGGTTTATCCTGGACCAGATTGACCGCACCATTTTCCGTCTGAACGACCAACCCCCGCCAGTGACCAGGACCCTGCGCCGGCGGTTCCCGGAATTGGCCCGAGTGATCAACACCGCAACCGAAAATGTTTTCCATCTGCGCAACCACACCGCACTGTTCCTCATCCACTGCCAGGGACCCACGCCGGCGGAGACCACTCCTAGTGATGCGGAGTGCTTTTATTTCTATCAGCGCGCTATGGACAAGCACGGCCTGAAGGCGCTGGAAATCTGGCGCGAGCTGGAACAGCAGTTTGCTGCTATCCGTGAGGGTATGCGACAGCTTGAAATTGCCTGAAAGCACCTCCGCAGGTTGTGTCCTGCGGGAGGCACCGCTTAGGCCGCGAGGCGGCGCATCCTGCCCAGCACCATCTCGCCCATCTGGTCGTAAAGCTGGATGAACTGTCCCAGCGTCTGGGCCATGGGCGGCCACTGCGCCAGCGCTTCGGCGTCCGCCGGCTCCAGCGTCAGCACCCGCGCCGGCCGATGCTCCTCCGCATCCCCCGGCATCCACCACGCCTGACGGAAAATCTCGCTCTGCAGGAGCGTTTCGAGCACATCCGCCGGCGTTTCCCCCAGCACCGCCTGGCCGTCGAACGGACGGGGGTGCGCGTCATAGGCGCGCCGCACGTTGGGGAAGATGGTCATGACCGGGCATCCCCACAGCTCGGAAATATCGGGGAACCAATCCTCGTAAATGCGCAGGGAAGCGATGAGCAGTTTCACGCGCTCGACATCAATGCCCAGGCCGCCGGCACTTGGTGGGTCGTACAGCCGATGGAAGGCCTTGCGCGCCACTTCCACGCCGGCCCAGCGCGCTGCTTCCACCCCACCAGGCACCCCCTTTTCCTTCATCTCATCCCGCACCGGGGTGGCCATACGGCCGTTCATCAGCGCCAAATAGGCAACCAACGCATGCCCCCGCTGGAGCACCTCGCCGAATCCGACTTCCTGGAAGACGGAGAAATTGACGGTGATGTTGACCCCAATGCCGCGCGAGGTCAGCTCCTCCGCTGCGACCTTGCCGGCCGCGGTCGCCGGCAGTTTGAACACCACGTTGGGCACACCGCCCAGCCGCTCCTGCAGGCCGGCGTACAGCTCCAGCGCCTCCTGGATCATGACCTCCGCATCGCGGTGGTTCTTCGGGTTGACCTGCAGGCTGACGTAGCCCTCGCGCCCCTCTGTCACCAGGAAGATATCGCGCAACAGCCGGCAGTTCTCCTCCACCACCGCCATGGTGACCAGGGAGTTGATGCTGGTCACGGCGCGCTCGAGCTCGTCCGCCGGGCCGGCCAGAAGCTCGCGTAGGCGCGCCGGCGTATAGCGGGTCAGGATAAGCTCGTCCACACGCCGGTTCCAGAGATCGGGGTTCGTGTCCCAGGCGATCTTCACCAACACCGGATTGGTCGTGACGAACGAGGCGCCCAGCCATACGGCATATTGTAGGAAGGCGGCGTAGTCATTGCCCAGTTGGGTGATGGTGTCCCCACGGAAGCGCGCCCGTGCGACCTCGATCAGGTTGCTTCGGTTGATCTCCTCGCCGATCATGATCACGTAGTGGGAGAGCGAATCGCCCACCAGCCGGCGGGTCAGTTCCTCCAGCTCGCCGGCGTCCGACACCCCTTCCGCTTTCAGGCGGGCGCGGGTTTCCTGTCGGAGCGCATCCAGCAGTCCATCCCGGGCCGGCCCATCCCAGTGTTCGAGTTGGGAAAGCAGTTTGAGCACGCGATCGGCAGCCTCGACAATGGCGCCGGGGGACAGCTCGCTGGCCAGATGCCAGTTCGGCAGGAAACTGCGCAGGTCCACCGCCAGCTTGACCAGGAATTCCAGCATGTGCCGGCGCAATATGTCATCGGCGCCTGGGTACAGCTCCTCGATGGTGTCCAGGATGGACTTGAGCTGGGCGGGGAATTGGGTGGGTGGGGTGTGGAACAGCAGTTTGCCGGTAGCGCGAAGGATGTCGCCGGCGGCGATGCGCTGATAGACGCCGTCCGCCGGCAGATGCAGTTCCCGTTCCCGCTCCGCCGCAATCCGGGCGCGCAGATCGGTCTCAACAGCTTCGGTGGTGATCATGGTTCCCCCCTGGTGCGAAATAGTGCATGGTGGATGCCGGCGTATGTGCCGGTGCCGGCGGGCTTCACAGCCCCAACCACTCCAGCGTGCGCTGTTCCCCGCGCAAGAGGTGTTCCTCCATCAGCGCCGCGGCCCCATCCGGATCGTGCGCTTCCAGCCGCTCCAGGATGGCCAGGTGTTCGGCCACGGTGACGGTTTCGACATATTCCGCCAGCCGGTTCATGAAGCCCCAGCGGCGGATGAGCCAGGCCTGATCCCGCAGGCTGGCCAGCATGGACTGCAGCCGGGTGTTGCCGCTTTGTTCGGCGATGATCTCGTGGAAGCGGGAGTCCATCTCCACCAGGAACTTGGCGTCGCGCTCGCGCAGCCGGCGCACCCCCTCCTCGCACAGCGCCCGCAGTTCCTGCAAAGCCTGCGGGGAGATGCGCTCCGCCGCCTGGCGGGCCGCCAAGACCTCCAGCGCGCGCCGGATGGCGAAAATTTCCTCGACATCGCGCCGGGTATAGCGGGTGACTGTGTAGCTGTTGCCGTCATAGGTGACGAGCCCCTGGCTGACCAGCTCGCGGAGGGCCTCCCGCACCGGGGTGCGGCTGACGCCCATCTCTTCGGCCAGCACGTCCACCACCAACCGGGTGCCGGGCGGAAGGTCGAGCGAGAGGATGCGCCTTTTGATGGCCTCGCCGGCCTGCTGGCTGAGGCTCTGGCGGATGAGGCGCGTCGGCGCTTCCCGCAACAGCATCAGTTCGAGCGGGGGTGGTTCTTCCCGGAGTTCCTCCTCATCCCATTCGTCCACGCCCATCTTCTCCTTTCGCATACGGAATACCGTATTCGCTCACAGCGGAATTGTATCCCCATTTTGGCCGGCTGTCAAGTGCCGTCGGAAAGGAATGAACGGGCCTCCCATGAGCCGGCTCACGGGAGGCCCGTTCCTGGTTGGCTTGGGGAAGATAGTGTGAGGAGGGAGCCGCCGGCCCTTTTACAACAGCTCGCGGATGCGGCGGTTGAAGCGGTCAATATGCTCGCGCATCACCGCTTCCGCCTCGTCCGGATCGTGGTTCGCAACGGCCTCGATCAGGCGCACATGGGTATCCACGGCCAGGTCCGCCGGCGTCAGCCGGCTCTGCACCAGGTTCCACAGGCGCAGTGCCAGGTTGTAATGGCGCGTCACATCCCGCACCAGCAGCTCGTTGCCCGATGCGGTTGCCAGCAGGCGATGAAAGGCCCGGTCCACACGGAACACGGTGGGGATGTCCAGGTTGTCGGTGTGTCCCATCTCCGCCGAACAGAGCTGTAACTGCGAGAGGCGCGATGGGGTGATGCGCATGGCCGCCAAACGGGCGGAGAGGGGTTCCAGCGCCATGCGCATTTCGTAAATCTGATGCAGGTGATTCAGGCCGATCTCGGAGACGAAGATGCCGCGGCGCGGCACGATGACCACCAGGTTTTCCGCTTCAAGGAGCTTCAGCGCCTCGCGAATGGGGGTCCGCCCCAATCCCAGCTCCTCCATGAGCTGGGCCTCGCTGATGACCGAGCCAGGGGGCAGTTGTAAGGAGATAATCCGCTCTCGTATCTTATCCCGTGCGATGCTGTAATCTGTCGGACACATATATCCTCGCTCTCGAATCTCTATCATATTGGCGCGCGCCGGCCAATATACCGGCGCGAAACGTGCGATGTTTCACAAACCTTATTATATACAATACGCCAAAGATTTGCCAAATCCGGTGGTGCCAGGGCAGTGGGATATAACAAGCCGGCGCGAGGACAGTCCTGCCTGGCCATCCCGCGCCGGCGCAATCCCCCACGCGTGGAGGGCGTCCGTCAATCCTCCCGCACGTCCACGATCTCAATGCCCTCGAGCTGTTGGATCGCCTGCACGAGCGTGTCCTTGTCCACATGGCGCACCTTGACCAACAGCCACCATTTGTCAGGGTCGTCTGTAGGATAGGTGCCCAGCGCGCCGATGTAGCCGTCCAGCTTGGCGATGGCATTCGTCACGCGCGCCAACTGCCCCTCGCAGTCCGGGATGCGCAGGGTCATGCGGATGCCCGGCTCCCGGGCCCCCAATAGTTCCACCATCATGCGCATCAGATCAATATCGGTGATGATGCCCACCAGGCGGTTGCCGCGCATGACCGGCAGGCAACCGATCTTCTTTTCCAGCATGATGCGGGCGGCTTTCTCAATGGGCGTATCTTCCGTAGTGGTAATGACATCGCGCACCATGGCCTGTTCGACTTTGATCTTGTTCAGCTCGTAGTTCAGCTCCCAGATGCTGAGGGTGGTCAGCTTGGAGGGCATGACCTCCTGCAGGCTGGTGCGGGTGATGAGTCCCACCAGCTCACCCTTGGTGTTGACCACGGGCAGGTGGCGGATGTTATTCTCTTTCATTACCCGTTGGGCTTCGTAGACCGGTCGGTCAGGGGTAATCGTCACTGGATGGGCCGTCATTTCGATTCGGACAAACATGGCACAACCTCCTTAATGAATTGGGAGCATCAGGTCTGGCCTTTGGTACTGCTCGCCGGCTGAAGCCGGGCTTGTGCGTTGGCGCGCAGACCCGGCAGGTATAGGGAGACTACGCCGGCAATGACCAGTATCGCACCGATAATTTGCAGCCATTCCAGGCGTTCGCCCAGGAAGATGTAGGCATATACCGCCCCAAACACCACTTCGGAGATGGCGACGATGGCGGCGATGCTGGCCGGCAGGTAGCGCAGGCCGAGCGTGTAAATGCTGAAGGAAACGATGGTGGGCAGTGCGATGAGCGCAATGAACCACCAGCGTGCCGGCGTCATCAGCGGCCACGGCCCCGGTGCCAGGAACTGCAGTGGGAACAACACCAGCATACCAAAACCAAATCCATATGTCAAGATCGTCCAGGTGGAGTATTTGCCGGCGACCTTCTTGCCGAACAGGCTGAAACTGCCGTAGGTGATGGCGCTTCCCAGCCCGATCAATGCCCCCAACCAGGTAACGGATGCCCGCCCCAATATATCCACTCGCGCTACCAGCACACAGCCTACGAAGGTGATGATGATGGCGATGATTTTGATGGCATCTATGGATTCGCGCCACAACAGCCAGGCCATGACGGTGACGAAGGCCGGCGCGGCCTCCTGCAGGACCGTGGCGACTGCCACCCCATTGGTCCACACGCTCAGGTTCCAGAGCACATGGAACGTGCCGATGCTGAACGCACCCAGGCCGATGAGCCATGGGAGGTCGCGCCGCTCTACCCGGAGCATCGCCGGCTTCAGGACAGCCAGCCCGATGAACAGGCACAAGAATGTAGTCAGGTCCCGCCAGAACGCCAGCGCCAGGGCGGAGATGGGGACCATGCGCACAATGAAGGTGAGAAACAGCCCCGAGGTACCCCAGCCGGCGGTGGCGAGGATGACCAGAAAATAACCGAGCGCCCGGCGCTCTGCAGGTTGTGACGCAACAGGTTCTGTCATGGTGATGTTCTCTTCGATGAACGCTGTGTGGACATGCACCCCACGGCGGGGTTCAGATGACCTCTTTCACCGTCTGTTGAAACTCCAGAATATGCTGGCGCATGAGGCGCTCCGCTTCGGCCGCGTCGCGCCGCAGGACGGCCTGGATAATCTCCTGGTGGCTCTGGAGGTTGACCTCCGACGGCCGCACGCGCCCCAGGGTGAAGTACCAGAGCCGGCGCGCCAGGTCGTAGAACCGCTCCACCTCCACTGAGAGGAAGGCGTTGTGTGCCGCATGCGTCAGCGCCAAATGAATCTCCCGATCCAGCTCCAAGCGCTCCCGGGTCGGCAGTGTCTGAAGCTCGTTGCCGGCGAGCCGCTCATGATACTTGCGCAGGCGCACCATGTCCTCTGAATTGGCCCGCTCGCAGGCCAGCCGCATGGCCAATCCTTCCAGCTCGAGGCGCACCTCGATGATTTGCTGGAGATCCGTGATCGAGATGGAGGCCACGAATATGCCGCGGCGCGGCACCGTCACCACCAGCTTCTCCGCCTCCAGCAGTTTCAGCGCCTCGCGAATCGGGGTGCGTCCGAGCTGAAGCTCCTGCATCAATTCTCCGTCCTGGATCACCGAGCCAGGGGCCAATTCCAGCGTGAT
>Ga0272449_1002782_pt1 | contig 15869 bp, 14 predicted proteins | sample YNPCB0241_FD_198679 | JGI IMG/M metagenome (GOLD analysis project Ga0272449, IMG submission 198679) | Hot spring sediment microbial communities from Yellowstone National Park, WY, United States - YNP-CB-024-1 | ecosystem: Environmental > Aquatic > Thermal springs > Hot (42-90C) > Sediment...
AGTCGTAAGACAACCAACCAAAGGCCGAGACCGTGGGGCCTCACTGCCTGCTAGTAAGGGCCGACATACTTGCGAGAGTCCTGTCAAATCTGCCGGTTTTTTCCGACTGTTTTCCCCTTGCCTCCTGCCGGAGCCATCGGCCGGCCGAACATCTCGTCAGCTTACAAAAGTCGTTGTTTCACACAGCCAGTCTAACCTTTTCCAGTTTCACAAGACTTATCAAAGCCAATCAACCCACGGTTTAGGTATGCCCATTGGCTTTAGCATCCGTCGTTCCGCCTTGGCCAAGGGGCTGTTAAAAATCCGCTCCCTCTTGATTTCCTAAATTTCGGTATTCTTATTCCTCCACCCGCAATGTCCGGAGGGACTGGCTCAAAAACCCTCCAGTCCGCGAAGACCACCATCCTCAATTCAGGGGGATTGAATGTCGGCCGTGACCCCTTCCCGTGGGACCGCCCGTTTGGAGGACACGGCCCTTGCCTGCTTCCCAATAAAGGTATTGCCAATGGACGTCCCAACTTTTGTTTTTGTTTGATCCTCCCGAATTTTATCGGGATAGTTGATTTTGTACCAGTTGGGCCGAGTCCTATTATGGTAAAGCGGTGGCCGAACTTTCCGAAACCTCATCGGTACACCATGGAGAGGACAAGCGGTTCACGCAGATAACCCCTCAGGTCCTAAAGGAAAAGACGGATGAGGATTCCAATTTCACCATACTTCGGCACATTCCGGCCAATTAAAGAAACCGGGCTGGTCGGAGACTGTCGTCACATTAGCAAAAGGTATGCCGCCTTGAAATTGCAGGTGTTCTTTCCGAGGTGTTTGGGTAGTAAAGCCGTTTCCGATGCACATGGGATGACAGAAAACCCCAGGAAACAGGAGGTGGCTTAAGTTTCCAGGTCGCAAGAAGTTACGGCTAATGTTCTTTTTCCCAGCTTCTGCTTTAACACAACCGCCAACCTACGACGGTGCTGTAACGCCTGGCAACACATTGGGAAAAATTCTCCGTACGGGCCCACAGGGGCGGTTTTCCTAAATTTGACGAGAGCCGCTTAGAACTCCCGCGGAGACTGGCTGACTTTGAAAGAGTCGGGCCCCTAACTCGTTCCACAAGCCGATCCCCTTGAGTTCCGAGAAAACAGGTCTTTCGGCCAAATATTTCGCCTACCATAACCCGTGCAGAATCCCCTGTGTGCCCCAGCCAAAATCTACCAAGGCCTTTAGGTCGCGGCGAGCACCGCAAAGTTTGGTAAAGAGATACTCTTTTCGCAGATGCCACTCGCAAGTTTTTCCACATTTTGTGCTGGGAAGGTACCTTGGGGGTCTTCTTCGGGTCTTCCTTCCCGTTTTGTCTAGTCTTGCTCCGTCAAGTGTCTTGTCCGCTCAAAAGTGCTCCGGATGCGTTTTCTCGAGGGCCCCGAGCAGATCCGAAACAACCCGGCAGTTTGGAAGAGGTGCTCAATTTGGTAATCGCCAAATCGGGCTTGTGCCAAGCGAAGAAAGTTTTCTAGGATTCGGGCCAATGGAGGGCAGAGCTAGGAAAATCCCAAAGGTCCGCATGAGGAGGGCAAAGCGGTGAAACTTTCTTGATTCCATCCGCGAAAGTAGTTCCGACTGGGTCAAAACGTGTTTCGTCGATGTGAGAGGATCAAGAGGGTTAAGGGGATCAACAGGGTCAAGAATCAAACACTGGACGTGGTCATGGACGTTGCAAACACAAAGCAGTCTCGGAAACCTTCAGAAGGTCATTTGTTCCAGTTGGCAAGCACAGCGGCTTGGAGGATCCCGAGCACGATGAGGCATTTATCTCGCCTGGCACACTCGCAGTCGAAAAGAGGAGACAAGTGTTTGAGAAGGTTTTGGGCTTTTGTCCTGGTGGTAGGGATTTCCCTATTGATAACGGCAGTTGCCCGAGCACAATTTGCAGGCCGGCAGAGTCAACCGGCCACCTCCCGGAGCACCCAAGGGGGTAGCTCCCCCTCCACGAGCACTGCTGCTCAGCCGGCAACTCCTAGTGCTCGACAAGCTTTGCAGATTACACCGATCCAACGCGATGTGGAGTACGATGTCCCAAGCCCGGAAGAGATCGATAAATGCACGATGCAAGTTTTTCGCTCAGGGAAGCAGTCGGGTTGGATTGTTCGTGCCCCTGATGGTGCTATCCTTCGCAAATTTGTGGATACCAACGGAGACAACATGGTAGACCAATGGTGCTACTACAAAGATGGTCTGGAGGTCTACCGGGATATCGATAGCAATTTCAACGGAAAGGTGGACCAATACCGCTGGTTCCACACTGCCGGTCTGCGATGGGGAATCGATGCTAACGAGGACGGCCGAATCGACAGTTGGCGAATGATCTCGGCCGAGGAAGTTGCTGCCGAAGTGGTAGCGGCTCTGGCCACTAAGGATATTCAACGCTTCCAGCGGGTGCTTTTAAGCCCAACCGAGCTAAAAAACCTGGGCCTCGGAGCAGAAAGGGCCCAAGAGCTCGAACGAAAGCTGGGGGCAGCAGTGGAGCGATTTCGCCGGCTAATTGCCGACCAGTCCCCTCTCCCCCCAGGAGCTCGTGCGATTCAATTCAGCGGAAACCGTCCGGGGATGGTCCCCGCGGGAACCGACGAGTCCACGCAAGACCTGCGGGTGTACGAAAACGCGGTAGTTGTAGCTGAGGCCGACCAAAAAACGACCCAGATTCTCTTGGGGACCCTGGTTGCCGTGGGGGATACTTGGAAGGTGATCGACGCTCCCCAGTTCCTGGGGGATTCCCCTGAACCTGTGGAGTTGGCTGGGTTTTTCTTCCGGGCAAAGGCTCCCGAAGTCTCTCAACCACAGGTGACGGGAATGGCTGAGCAAGTCAAGCAGCTTGTCGACCAGCTTGAAAAGATCGAGCAAGCCATCAACCGGACTTCCGATGCTCGAGAACTTGTTGCCCTCCATCAACAAAAAGCCGATTTGTTAGAGCGGCTTGCTGCCGCAGCCTCGTCTGAGGAAGAGCGGACCTTATGGATTCGTCAGCTCGCAGATGAGCTGAGTTACGCAAGCCAAGAGGGTTCCTACCCGCAAGCGGAACAAAGGCTTGAACGTCTGTACAACTCTGTTGTTAAGCTGGGACACCCCAACCTCATCGCCTACGTGCGGTATCGGCAACTCACAGCCGAGTATGGGGCTGCCCTTCGGCAACCGAACACGGATTATGTAAAACTCCAGCAGGACTGGATCCAAAAGCTTGAGCAGTTTGTCCGTGAATACGGGCACCTACCGGAAAGTGCGGATGCTCTGCTCCAGTTGGCGATTAGCCGCGAACTTGCCGGCGAGGAAGAAGAGGCCAAGAAGTGGTACTCGCAAATCACCCAGCGATTTCCCAACACTCCTCCGGCGGTGAAAGCGGCTGGAGCTCTTCGTCGCCTGGGAATTGTGGGGCAACCCTTGCGGCTTCGCGGCTCCACAATAACTGGTCAGCCCTTTGATTTGGCCCAGCTTCAGGGGAAGGTGGTCCTGGTCTACTACTGGGCAAGTTGGTGCGAACCTTGCAAGAGCGATCTTCCCACGCTTAAGGACCTGCAGGCCCGCTTCGGCCGGTATGGGTTTAGTATTGTCGGGGTCAGTCTGGATTACACGCCCGAGGCAACCCAGCAGTTCGTGCAAGAATACCAACTTAGTTGGCCGCAGCTTTATGAACCAGGCGGCCTGGAAAGCCCATTGGCAAACGATCTGGGCATTGTAACAGTGCCCACCCTAATCTTGGTCGACCAGCAAGGCCGGGTGGTCAGTCGGAACCTGCAAGCCGCTACTTTAGAGAGCGAACTTCGCCGGTTGATCCGATGATTCCATAGCCCCGCTGCGACCGGTCTCCCCCGGACGTTGCGGCCCAAAATGATCTTGAAAGGCCAAATTTACCCTTTAGGGACTTTTAGTCGCCGAACTTGTAATGCTTTCGCACTCGTTGCTTTACCTTCCAGGTGCAGCTCAGTCCTTTCGGAAAGACCACCAGGTCTCCGGGGCCGAAGTTCACCGTCTGGCCGGGAGCCTCCACGGTAACATCTCCTTCCAGGATCAAACAAGTTTCCTGTTCGTCATAGTACCATGGAAACTCAGAAGGTTCCTTCTCCCAAATGGGGCAGCGTTGCATCTCGGCCACTTCTTCCGGTGTGGGCTTCCGGACTTCGATTTTCATCTGGGTTTCCTCCTTTCGACAAATGACACACCTCTTGGGAAGATCTTCGGGATGTAGTAACTCGCTTCGGCTGATTTGACCCACCCGGTTAATGAAACCAACACTTGCTTAACGCAACCCCTTTATAATGCGGATGTTCCCAGCCGGCGGGATTCAGTCCGTCGCTAATTCGCTCTTCGTTGCCCCTCCGCTTCTGCCCTGGGAATCGTTCAGCGGAAACTCCGCAGCAATTGGGGGCAAGCAAATTAGGCCTGACCGATTCCAATTTTGTCGGTGGACCACCTCCAACCCGCACCAGCCAGTTCGAATCATTCCCGGGGCTATCCAAGAGTTTGCTAAAAAGCCAGATGTTCCAAAAAAACTATTCCAAATCGTAGATGCGGTAAGTTTTCGTGCGAACAGCCCCACCTTTCTCCAGGCTTCCGCGGGAAAGCCAATTGGACTCCAATACCCAAGAAAACTCTGCCTCCTCGATTCCCCACTCTAAAGCTTTTGGAACCAGACCATGAAGAAGCACCAGGCCAATTCCCATCCTTTGATACTCAGGAAGTACGTTGGCCGCCAGTACCCGGACCCGCTTGATCTTGTCCTTCCGCCACAATAGCCGCAAGAACCCGAAAGGATAGAGACGCCCGTCAATTGCTTTAATTCTAGCGTTATAATCGGGCAAGCAGAGGACAGCCCCAACCAGTCGCCCCTCGATCTCGGCCCCTAAAGCGAGCTCCGGGACTAAAAGATACCGCAAACCTTTCGCCACATGCCTCACCTCCTCTTTACTCATCGGGACAAACCCCCACGTCCCGATGAGTGATTTGTTGTACAGATCGATGAATGCTTCTACGTCCCGAAGAAAATTTTTCCGATCAAGAGGCCGAAGCTTGAGCCCCAAACGCTCCATGATCTGATGAGCAGTGGGGCCAAACCGGGCCGTTACCTCCGGCAATTGGTGGATCCATCCTTCGTAAGCATACAAATCCTGACACTTGCGAAGACCGCAACTTTCAATCAACTCAGGATAGTAGGGCGGATTATAGGTCATCATAAAAGAAGGGGGCCGATCAAACCCTTCCACAAGAATTCCTAGGGTGTAGTTGAGCGAAGGGTTCATCGGGCCTCGCAATCCCTGCATTCCGTTTTGTTCGAGCCAAGCCCGAGCGGCATCGAAGAGCCGAGCTGCCACCTCCCGGTCATTGATGCTTTCGAAGAACCCCCAAAAGCCGCGATTTTCCTTATGGCAGTCGTTATGAGCGTAATTGACGATAGCCGCAATCCGACCACAAGGCTCCCCCCCACGGTACGCAAGAAATGTCTGGACCCGATTCCGCCGCCAAAAAGGATGCGGTCGATAGCCTACCAACTCGGCTTGTTGGCCCCGCAAAGGAGGAACCCAGTTGGGGTCCCCTCGGTAAAGCTTCCACGGTAACAAGAGGAACTCCCGTCGCTCTCGGGCGGTGGTCACCGGTCGAACTTCAACCTTCCCTGTTACCATCCGTGCAATGGCTCCTACCACAAACCTAGGTGAATTTTCGCTCTTTCCCGATCTACCCCATCGCCGCAATAACGGTCGGGTACCTATTCTCCTAAGAGATATTTCGACCTCACCGAATTACTGCTTCTTACGCCAGTCCCCAAATGCGGTCAGTTTCTCCCCACCCGGGAATGGGAGTCCGTACTTAACCCATTAAACCGTTTGGGAGAGTGTTACATCGTAAAACAATTTCCCCAGCCGGTAAACCAGTCCAAAGCCGCTTTCCCCTTCTCCAGCCCGGTTATAGACTAAGACTAACAGGGGCGGCTTTGCCCCAATTTTTCCCTCTTCCCCGGTAAGAAGTTCATTTTAAGTGCAGGGAGATATACCTTCCTTTGTCTTAATGCGGCGGTACTGTCCGACGATGGGCAACCAAAAGATGGCATCCGGCGTGAGTTCCGAAATCCGTCGACAATTGGAAAAGAACCTTAGCCGGGTTCGTGAGCGGATAGAAGCAGCCGCTCGACGTGCCGACCGCTCTCCCAATGAGATAACCCTGATTGTTGTCACGAAGTACGTGGTCCCGGAGGTGATCCCCGCCTTAGTGGACGCTGGTTGCCAGATTTTGGCGGAAAGTCGGCCTCAGGAGCTTTGGCGGAAAGCGGAATTTGCTCGCCCTTTGCCAATTCGTTGGCATCTTGTCGGACCTCTCCAACGCAACAAAGCAAAGAAAACCGTGCCGCTAGTGGAGTTGATTCACTCGGTGGACAGCATAGCCCTGTTAGAAACTCTAGACACCCTAGGAAAAAACCTTAGCCGAAAGGTGCCCGTGCTTCTGGAAGTGAATATCTCCGGAGAGTCCGCCAAGCACGGATTTTCCCCCGAACATATGCCGGAAGTTGTGGAACAGTTAACACGGTTTCCTCATGTGGAGGTCCGGGGATTGATGGGGATGGCAGGTTTGCAAGGAGGTTTGGAAGCGGCCCGGCGACAGTTTGCTTTTCTCCGGGAACTTCGGGATCACCTTCAAAAGAGTGCTCCGCAAGGGGTGGAACTTCGCGAACTTTCCATGGGGATGAGCGGCGACTTCGAGGTGGCCATCGAGGAAGGGGCTACCATGGTCCGCCTGGGATCAATTCTATTCGAGGGATTGCCCCCGGAATGTCTAAGGCAAGGGTAGCCCGGAGGGTTCCCCCGGGAATACGGCCTCCACGCCGGCCAGTTTATTAGCAGGAAATTCGAAAGTAGCACACGATTTTTTGCCCAGGAGCGGGTTTTTTAAAGTAATTGGCCAAAGTCCCCTGTGTGGGAACAGTTAAGCCCTGGAATCGCTGGTCGGCCCTAGTCAATCCGCCGGTTAATTTGACAAACACTGGCGAGGGGGGAGGGAAAACCAAGACTATTGCGAGGTTATTCGGAAAAAGCAAACCAAAGAGCAAAGTTTGGGAGGTCTCCCCATGTCACTTGGTTTTGAGCCGGTCGCTGGTAAACATCCCTTCCGAGTGAGCTATACCTCTCTCTCTTCCGTTTCAATTGGAATGTGGTTGGCGTTGGCCGGCGTCTGGATGGGCATTTGCGGAGCTTCCGCTAAGTCCGAGTCCCCGGTCACCTCTTCGGAAAAGACCCGAGTCCTCATTGTGACCGGCGTCGATTATCCCGGCCACGATTGGCGGGGAACCTCTCGCAAGCTCCAGGAGATCCTAACCAAGGATCGACAAATCGAGGCCCGAATTGTCGAAGACATTGAAATCCTTGCTTCCGACGTAATCTTCGATTACCAGGTTTTGGTGCTTCACTTTAAAAACTACGGACCACCTCGGCGTGAGGCACAAGTTTACCGCAACGTGGAGGCGTTCGTGCAAAGAGGCGGTGGTCTTCTGCTCACTCATTTTGCATGTGGGGCCTTCGAAGAATGGCCTGAATTTGTCCGCATCGCCGGCCGAGTCTGGGACAAAAACAAACGGGCTCATGATCCCTGGGGACCATTCGAAGTTCGAATTGTCGACAGGGAGCATCCGATTGTTCGCGATATTTTCTGCTTCGAGATTAGCGACGAACTCTATACCTGCCTCGGGGGTGAGGAGAATATCCGTGTTCTGGCGGTAGCCCGGTCGCGAGTTGACGGTCAGGATTATCCGATGATCTTTACCCGCGAACTCGGCGAAGGCCGGGTCGTCCAATCGGTTCTAGGGCATGACCTCCGGGCTTACGAGCCAGAAGTTTACCAGGAGATCCTCCGACGTGCGGTCCGTTGGCTTGCCTCAAGAAACTGACCATTACGCATCCCACCCGGTGCTGGCTTCAGAGTTGAAAGCTAAGAGGAGCCCTCAAGGGCCACCAAAAGCCTTCGTTAAGCAGATGGTCTTTCGAATTGGCTACCCCGCCGAAATTGCGTTTCCACAACGAATGGTTGATGCGGGGGCAAGGCAACCTTCGGTCGATCCCAGAAATAAGCGAAATATTCGCTTTTGGCTCCAGATCACTGCCCCAGGACCCGAGAGTGTCAAGCTGATAAAGCGAACCACTTTTCCCAGGTGGCTTGGATGATTTTCAAACCTTACCTGAGGCTCCCTTCTTGGGGGCATCAGCAACTGGGGGAACAACCAGCCCATAGCCGGAATTCTGTAATGGAGTTGAAGCGACACAATCCACAAAATCTTCTTGAATTCGGGTGTTAGGAATTCCTTTACGAAAGAGTTCCTCCGGTAAAAACATGCCAAGCTCCGCCCTTGAACGAACCGAGGAGTGCGGAATTTTGATGTTGCTCCTCAAAGCGGTCAATGAGGAAGTTCTTGCCGCCGGTCCCCCGAGAGCCGGAAGTGAACTTTCAACCCGCGGCAGGGCTCCTGTGTCAAAGATTTGCACCGCTGCCGGTTTGAGGCTAAAAATTTACTGGGTTGTTTTTAGCAAAGGGCGTAACGCGGTTGATGTGTCCATCTCAGGCCGGAGTGGCAATACCTTAAACTTGGGTATTGAGGAAGGAGATTAGAGACATGACTTGCCAGGTTCATGCAGCCGAAAGTTCAAAGCGGATTCCGGGAGAGGCAAAGGTTGATCGCCGGAGTTTCCTGGGCGGCATCGCCGGTGGAGCCACGTTGGCAGGCTTGGCTCCTTGGTCTGCAACCAGCTGGGCGGAACAAAGGAAGATCGAACGGGCGGCAACCAAGGGTCGTATTCGCCATTCGGTTTGTGCCTGGTGTTTTACGGGCAAGTGGTCCCCGAAGCCCATGACCTTGGAGGAACTCTGCCAGGTTTCTGCGGCTATGGGGATTGCCTCCGTGGAATTGGTTGAGCCGGAACACTGGCCCCTTCTGAAAAAGTACGGGCTGGTTTGTGCCTTAGCTAGCAGCCACGGATTTGTCGACGGGTGGAATCGCCGGGAAAACTGGCCGATGTGCCGCGAGAAAATTGTCGCAGCCATTGATGCCTGTGCGGAAGCCGGATTTCCCAACGTCATTACCTTCTCCGGTTTTCGCAAAGGAATGCCTGATGATGTAGGACTCGAGAACTGTGTAGCTGGACTCAAAACGGTGGTAGGCTACGCAGAGAAGAAAAAAGTCAACCTTATCTTCGAGGTGCTCAACAGCCGGGTGGACGTGGAAATGAAGGGCCATCCGGATTACATGGGTGACACCGTAGAATGGTGTGTGGAGGTGTGCAAGCGTGTAGGTTCCCCCCGGTTAAAGATCCTTTTTGATGTGTACCACGTCCAGATTATGCAAGGGGATATTATCACTAGGATTCGGCAATTTGCTGAGTATATTGGGCATTATCATGTAGCAGGGGTTCCGGGTCGGCATGAACTTGATGAGAATCAGGAATTGAATTATCCGGCCATCATGCGGGCGATTGTCGAGACAAAGTTCGACGGTTATGTGGCTCAAGAGTTCATTCCCACGCGTGACCCAGTGCAATCCCTTTGGGAAGCGGTGAAGCTTTGCGACGTGTGAAAGAGAAATCGGCCGATCTTTGCCACCTTGTGACTGTTTCGGTCCGAGGTCGCAAGGGTTGAGAGAAGCTCCCCCACTTTCCCTCCTGGCTAGAGGGATATCTTGCGGTGAGATTTGCCGGTGCGGGGAGTTGATTCCGCCAAATTACACGGGATAAAAGCTAGGAGCCACCCCCGCACTGTCTTGGGGTGGCTCCGAACTATTTTTCGCCGGGACCGTCTTTGAGAACCTCTTCTGACAAATCTTCAAAAGGAACAAACCCAAAGGCAGCCACGCGGTCAAAAGCTAGATCAACGAGTACCGCTCAAATCCGGGCAAAAGTTCGCCTTGACAGCATCACTCCGGACAAGCTGTAGCAAGCTAGTTCTCTTGAAGCGTGGCAAAATAAGGAACTTTCTATGCCGGACCACGTGAAGCGATTTTCGACAGGGTTGAAAGCCGTATCTGAAAAGCTCTAAAACCCTAGGTTTATCGGATATAATCAGCTTCGATTTTATAAAGCTGGCCGAACTTCTTTCCCTTCGCTACGTCCTTATCGATGCGAAGCCGCCCCCCGACCCCTGTGGGAGCACTCGTGTAGTTGGTGGTTAGGTCCGCGACAAGCTCCACCTGGATGATTTCGTGAAGCGGAATCTGAGAAGCACAGAACTTGCAGTGAGCCAAGGTCGGTACCAAAAGGAACGATTTAATGCCGATACTTTGCCGACCGGGATACATATGTCCTTTGATATACACCTTTTCACCATCGAGCTTTTCAAGATCTGGGGGAAGCGGACTTTCTGCCCCCACGTTGGGCGGAGCTAGCATTTCAAAAGTTAACGGTATATACCCGTGCGGAACCTCCTTCAATTCCAGATAGATCAGTCCTGCCGTACCTACCCCCCAAAGCGCCAATGTCAGAATCAAACCTGCAGTGGCCAGACGACTCCCGACGAGCACCTCTGGCCGACGGTAAATCCGCCATTTGGCCATCAGGGCCAGACCTATGGCCACCATGGGAATGAAATGCCAGATCCAGCTAAAAGCGGTGAGAATCGAGAAGAGTCCGACTACGATACTCAGCACGGCCAGAGTGCTTACACTCCGATACCGACTGGGACCTCCCCGCTCGAAGCTGTATCGAACCCGCTCTTTGATCAGCGGTCGGAAGCTTTGATCTAGGACCCCCCGCGACATCCGCTGAAAACCTCCACGCGAAAGGAATTTGCTAGGTGTCGACGCAGCAAAGGCACAAAACTCTGTGCTTATCAGCCCTGTTTAGAAGCCGCGGTTCTGGAAAATAACACCGCCGGGCAAATCTCTTCATCGGATTATTTGTAATTTTGTGATATGGTACTCGCTCAACCTTGGCTTCTCGGAACGCCTGGTTTCCTCCGCCTCCCACCCGCTTCGATCAAATTCACGGGAGGCCTTGTCCCCAAAACCGTTCGATGTTTTGCAGTGAGACCTGGGCCCCTTTCCTGGGAGTCCTCAAGCACATGAGATCGGACTTGCAGCACCTCTTCGGTCCGACCTCCTCCAAGACCACCTTGTCCGAAGACAAACTCTGGGTAATCGGTTCATAACAGCGTTTCCATCGCAAGGGAAAATTAGCAACGTGGAGACGTCGTTTCAGCCGGCATGAGACTACAAGTTATCCTATCGTTCAGCACTAAGGATACTCCGGCCTTAAGGTGCTGCGATCAATGCTTTGGCCACATCGGTCCGGTAGGCCATCACCGCTGGGAGATAACCTACAACAGTGGCCAAGGCGATAAGACCCGGAATCAAGATCAACTCCACCAGCTGAAACTCCAGTCCGCTCACAATTACCCCGGTATGCTCAGCAATCGTGGGACTAAGAAGAGCCACCAAAATGTGACCCATGAATACCCCTAGTAATCCACCCCCCAGGGACAGGAGGATGGATTCCAGGAGGATTACAGCCATCACCGTTCCCCGGCTAGCCCCCAATGCACGCATGATGGCAATTTCGTGTCGGCGTTCGCTCATGGAATTGTAGATGCTCACCGTGATCCCAATCCCGGCCACAACCACCACGAGAACCGCCAGGATCAACAATACCCGCTGGACGTTTCCCACGATACCGTCGAATAGCTCGGCAATAACTTTTGCCGGAGCCACGGCCTGAGCAAAGGGTTCCTCATTGACGATCCTGGGCAACGCCATGGCCAACTGTGGGTTGTTTTCGATGTCACTGACGATCAAGATGGCACTAAGTCGGCGAGATTCTTCTTCCTCACCGTGGTGATGGTCATCGCAGCTGGCATCATACTCGTGCTGATTTTCTACGGCCTCGTTCCCCAAATGATCTGCCCCGGGATTCGAGTCGGTTTCCCCCTCCGATCTTTGTGTTTGCCCTCCCCGGTCTGCCTCCACTACGCGAAATTCTGACTCCCTTAATAAGGACTCCTCATAACTCGGCCCTACTTGGTGAGGTGCACACCGGAAGAAACCCTCTAAGTTCAAAAATATCGCCCGGTCGATCGGAGTTCCTGTTGGTTCCAAAATCCCCACGATGGTAAATGGTTCATCTTCGTGCTGTTTACTACCGGTTTCCCCATATCCAGTTGGCCGAATTTCCTGGCCCACTTTGAGCTTTAATTTCTTTGCCGCTGTGTACCCGGCAACCGCCTCGAAGTAGTTTTCCGGATAGAAATTTCGGCCCTCCCGAAACCGGAACTCCCGATTATCCAGATAGGTTAGGCGTTCGAACATATCCGGGATGGTGGCCACACAGCGAAATCCTTTGTAATCGTGGCCTGTGCAGATCGGAATTGCCACCCGAACCGCAGGAACAAACCTCCCCTCCACGAACTCGCGATAATAGCTGTAAGGGATAAGGTCGACGGGTTGTCCCAGATAAAAGACGGTGTCTAGCACTAATTGGAGGGCACTTCCTTTGGCTCCCACGATCAAGTCATAGCCTTGAGCACCACGGCGGAAGGAATGGTCTACCACACGGTGGACGACTAAGACGGCTACAATCAAAGCTACCCCGAGACCCACAGAGATAGCGGTAAGCCAAGAGGCCACCGCTCGTTGTTGCATACTTCGCCAAGCGATCTTCCAGAGACTCATAGGGGTTGCTGGACCTCCCGTTTGCTTAACCTGTTCAAGTGTTCCAGCCGTTCAATCCGCGAAAACTGGCGAGCTACATCCGGACTATGAGTCACAAGCAGCAAAGCTGCTCCTTCCTCGCGACAAGTCTCTCTCAGCAAGTCGATGATGATTTGTTGGTTGCCGACATCGACATTGGCGGTAGGTTCGTCGGCCAAAATCAATTGTGGCCGGTTTGCCAAGGCCCTCGCTAAAGCGACCCGTTGTTGCTCTCCCACAGAAAGCATCGGGGGCTTGTGATTGAGCCGATGACCGAGGCCCACCCTCTCCAGCAGCTGCTTAGCCCGGCCGCGGTCCGGCCGACCATCCGCAAAGTACATGCTAATGAGTACGTTTTCTAGGGCTGTAAATCCCGGGAGAAGGTTAAACGTCTGGAAGACGTACCCGATCCGTTTAGCCCGAAAACGGTCGCAATCGGCCTCGCTCAGAAGGGTGATATCCCAGCCGTCCAGACGAACCGAGCCGGAATCAGGCCGGCTTATGCCGGAAATTATGTGGAGCAAAGTGGTCTTTCCGCTGCCACTCTCCCCCACAAGCACCACTTGTTCGCCGGCATCTAACGCAAAGTAAGGAATGTCAAGGATTTCTAGTCTGCCACCATCCGGAAGAGGAAAGGACTTCTTAACTTCTTCTAATACCAAAAGCATGAGACACCTTCACTGTGCCAACCGACTGGTCCGAAAGCTCGAAAACTGCTCGTCACCTGTCCCGACCGAACTTGGTCCCAACCCCTGAGAGTTCCCCGCCTGCCGGAAGTGCCGGGAACACAAGAATATGACGACTCCACCCCCGGGAGTTGACTGCCTTCAGGTGTGGAAGAACCCCCCTTTGGCCGGCACTAACCCGACTCTGCCCCGCTCGGTCTAAATTCTCACACACATTTCTACGTCACGCGAAATGGTGAAGTTCCAAGATATTCATTAAAGTTTAGCACTATGCGAAAGTATTTTTCCCAAAGGTACCCCCTTTTGCTACTCCCAGCGGGGACTCGGCCGATCCTCCAACTGACCCCGATGTTCCTGAAACGTGTTGCTATGTTTTTATCCAAAGGGATGCCCTCTAACAGGGGGAAAAGGTAAGGATGATCTCCGGTGTCCACCCTTGGTCCTGGAGATTGGTATGTTAGGGTCGTAGACGACAATCACTACGACTTCGCCGCTTAGAGCAGCTGAAGAGCTTTGATTGAAGCAGGTCGAGATGAGATTTTTGAATGATCCCCCAGGTTTGAATCCCTGGTAGGCAGGGGGGCGCCTTGCAGTCCAATACCAGCAGGGAGTTGCCCATCTCTAATACGAAAGGCAGGGTTTGCCCCTTGTGATCTCCTTTTGCAGGATGACCAACCGGGCCAGGGTTCCACTCGGCGGGCTTACCCGAGTTTGGACGCCTGAGAGCATAAACATACATTAGGTTTTCGGACGTCGATGTCCTGCCCCGATCGGCTCTTCCGGTGGCTGGTCAAAATATACCCCAAACTTCCCAGCAAACGAACTTTTGTTCAACCTTTCTGTGGGCCTTCTCCTCCTTCCGGCTAAGATTCTGTCCTCGAAAAGGTTCCCATCCCCGCTTCTTCAAATTTATCGCCGTCTCATTGCTCGCCGAATTGCCCGTTCCGCCTCCCGCTTTCGGATGATTTCCCGCTTGTCATGAAGTTTCAATCCCCGACACAGGCCTAAGAGGACCTTCGCCTTACCGTTTTTGAAATACATTTTGAGAGGCACTAGGGTGAGGCCCTTTTCTTGAGCTCGAGTGGCAAACCGGCGAATCTCCCGCTTGTGCATCAAGAGCTTTCGCGGGCGGGTTGGATCATGATTAAATTGGTTGGCTTGGGGATATTCCGGAATATGGCACCCCAAAAGCCACATTTCCCCGTCGCGATAACGTGCGTAGGCTTCATCTAGGGAAACACCCCCCTGGCGAAGACTTTTGACCTCGCTCCCTTGAAGCACCAGGCCGCACTCAAGGGTATCCAAGATTTGGTACTTGGATTTAGCCTTCCGGTTTTCGGCAATGAGTTTGATTTCGCTTGTGGAACCGCGGGTTTTGTCTCCCGAATTTTTCCCCATACTACCACGTCCCCTCGAAGCAATTGTCGATGACCGAGCCCGATAACCCGCAGAATGAGCCTGTTCAATTCACCGGGAGTTCTTCGCCATTCCTGCCAGACAAAGCTAGGACTTTACGGAACTCACCCTTGGTCCCCCTGATTGCAATGCAATCTTTGCCCCATCTCGGGGAAATCATCCCATTGTTTGGGGGCATTTGAATCTGCAGAACCTCCGAGTTATTCATTGCGAGTTTGTGGACGGCCGGGATCGGGCACACTTCGTAGCCAAGGTCACATAGCGAACTCTCAGGATTTTGGGCTTTAGAGCTTGACTTAGTGAGAACGCTCCCGCTCGGTCGCGGAGAATGCTCTTTAACGCTTTGGGTAAGTAAGGATGCACCCAGTCCGTTAAAAGGGGGAAAAGCCAGGGTCCTAGGGAAGCTTTCTATCAATTCCGTAACCAGAGTGGCCCTAAGCAAGTATTCTGAAAGCCCGCCCACAGACAGGGGACGAAGGAAAGACCACAGCGGATCTTCTCGCGGCCTCCCCTCCTATTGCCCCTGTGGCACATGACCGCCAAACCTGGAAACGACTCCGCCACTTTTTCCCCGAGATATACCTCACTTCTCCTACCGATTCTACTTCTTTCCCACCACGTTCCTCACTTCCATAAAATTCCGTTTTAGGATCAATTGTGATCGGCTGGGAGGTTAATGGTAATATACCGGGGTTTTCAGGCGGAAGGAAACTATCGCCGGCAACCGGCATGTTATGAGGCAAGCTTAAGGCGGACTGAGGAATCGGCGGTTAACCTCTGTCGGCCTTCAAGCCGAGCACCTCGGGAGGTTTTTGCAACCCCCGCAAAATTAAGAATTTTTTCCCGGAGGCTCAACGTTTGTGTGGTTTGTAAGCCTTTTGGGGCCCAGGTGCGTTTCCTGGATTGATCGACGGCTTAAGTTTGCTGCGTTCGCTGGACACACTCATGTGCTTGCCGAGATTCGTCTCTGAAGATCGGCGAGTCCTCCTGCGGGGGTACAAAAGCCCGGCGGAAGTTGGCAATCGGGCCTTGTTCAGGCGAAGCTCGTTCTGGGCTGCCTTTTGAGAGTTTTA
>Ga0272449_1002784_pt1 | contig 15843 bp, 9 predicted proteins | sample YNPCB0241_FD_198679 | JGI IMG/M metagenome (GOLD analysis project Ga0272449, IMG submission 198679) | Hot spring sediment microbial communities from Yellowstone National Park, WY, United States - YNP-CB-024-1 | ecosystem: Environmental > Aquatic > Thermal springs > Hot (42-90C) > Sediment...
AAAAGGGAAATCTATTTATTACAGATATTAGAGGAAAGCTTATTTTTAACACTGAACTCTATGGTTTTGAAGAAAAACAAATTAATCTTCCGATTAAATTAAATGGAATTTATTTAATAAAATTTACTCATAATTACGCAACATCTGTACAAAAAATTATAGTGTATTAATTTTTTGTTTCTGTTTTAGACGATACGTTTTACGAAGAAATAACTTTTGTTAAAAGTGGCTTTAAAGCAGTAGGAAAATATTTAACAAAAAAATATGGCGTAGAAACTAATGAATTATTCTATAAATTTGATATATTAAATAAAGAAGGCCGAGATCAAATTTTTAATATTCTTTTAAAAGAATATAAGCTATACTCCAAAAGAGAAGTTTTAAACTGTATTAAAACATATAAACATCATAAACCTGATATAAAATTTTACGATTATGCTTTAAGATTTTAAAAAAATTTTCTAAATCCAACATTTAAGAGGTTACCAATGGCAATAAAATTTGACAAAGAAATAAAATTAAAGCTTTAAACTTAAATAAGTTCATAAAAAAAGCTTATCCAACAAGACAATTCGGAATTAAATACGAAAATCCTTCGCCTTATGTATTTTTAAAAATTTGTTGGTATAAAAAAATCAGTCCCTCTCAGATAATCTATTTTGGAAATAATCCATATAAAGACTTTTATGGTATTAAACCACTATGTTTTAAAACTATACGAATTAAAAGAGGTCAATATTCTAATATTATTCTTGATAATGATCATGAAACTCATTTAACTTTCAATAATTTTGACGAAATTAGCACTCAAATATTAAATGATTTGCTATATGATTAACTTTCCTTTATCAAAAGTAATTATAATAGCCGAACTATCGGCAAATCATAATCAAAAGTTGGAAATAGCTCTTAAAACCATTCGTGCTGCTGCCGAAATAGGTGTAGATGCTATAAAATTGCAAACTTACACACCCGATACAATAACAATCGATTGCGATAACGAATACTTTAGGATAAAACACGGAACCATTTGGGATGGGCAAACTCTTTATAATCTTTATAAACATGCTTATACACCTTGGGAATGGCATGAGAAACTATTCGAAGAAGCCAAAAACTGTGGTATAATGTGTTTTTCTACACCATTCGACCTATCGGCAGTCGATTTTCTTGAACAATTTAATCCACCAGCTTATAAAATTGCTTCATTCGAAATATTTGATATTCCTTTGATAGAAAAAGTTGCAAAACTTGGTAAACCAGTTATCATTTCCACAGGTTTAGCAACAATTGAGGATATTGAATTAGCCATAAACGCATGCTATAAATACAACAACCATCAAATTGCTTTGTTAAAATGCACTTCTTCATATCCAGCTCCTTTAGAAAAAGCTAATTTGCTTACTATTCCCGATATGAAGCAACGTTTTAACTGCGAAGTAGGCCTTAGCGATCACACTCTGGGCATAACTGCACCAGTTGTAGCCGTAGCACTTGGTGCAAAAATTATTGAAAAACACTTTATACTCGATAAAAGCATCGGTGGGCCCGACTCATCTTTTTCTTTAGACAAAGAAGAATTCAAACTTATGATAAAACACATTAGAGAAGCTGAAAAAACACTAGGCAATATTAGCTACGACCTTGACGAAAAAGCACAACAAAGCAAAAAATTAAGCAGATCTTTGTTCGTTGTAAAAAACATTAAAAAAGGTGAAACTTTCACAACAGAGAATATACGTAGTATAAGACCAGGTTATGGACTTCATCCAAAATATTATTATCAGATCTTAGGCAAAAAAGCAACTAAAGATATTTCTAAAGGTACTCCTTTGTCGTGGGAATTGATTGAATAAAAAGAGATGCACTATTGCACCCCAGTTCGACATTTTTTAGTAAAGCATTTATTATCAAGGCAATGTATTATTGTTAGGCACTGTATTTTATTACCCATTTTTTTTTACCAAAAACTTACAAAGTTCGGAATTAGCTGCAGAATTAAAATAAAAGAGGCTATCTCTAAACAGAGATAGCCTCTCCTGTTTTTTAATGTCTTTGCAAATTATTCTTTAATTAGCTTGTAAACTCCGGTATTGCCGTTTTTGTCATAAATTTTTAGTAAATATATTCCTTGTTTTAAAGACCCAATATTTAGCATTAACTCGTTCTGGTAATATTTTTCAGAAATTATACTTTGTCCGATAGAATTAAAGATTTCTATTTTAGTTATTTCCTTATTCGATTTGATATTTATAAAGTTTGAAACTGGATTAGGATATATTTGCAAATTTTGTATCTCTGAAACAGGTTTTAAATAAGTTGAAGCATCCCACTTATAAATACCTCCAGTGGTTGCATTTATACTAAATCCGCCTGCCCAACCAACATTATCGTTGTAAAACTCAACACAAATATATTGTACTCCTGTATCAATAACGGTCCATGTTGCACCATAGTCTAATGAATAAGAACTGCCATATTTAATAGAGCTTCCTGTGGCTCCGTTTGTTCCTACTGAGAAATATTTACCAGGCACACCCGGAACAGCAGCCCAATCTGTTTTCCATACATTTGAACCAGGGGTTATACTAGTCCAATTTGCACCGCCATCGGTGGTTTTCTTCACCGAAAAAGTAGTTATCCCTCCGTTTGAGCCATAAACTTTCTGAATAGCTATACCACTAGTTTCATTGTTGAAATTAATATCGCTAATATCAGATAAGCCGGTATTATAAACGGTCCAAGTAATGCCTTTATCAGTAGTTTTATAAATTCTTCCTTTATTTGTTCCAAACCATGCTGTATTGTTATAAGCTGTATAAACTCCTGTCCATCCCACTTCTCCTGAAAGAGCATCTGGATTATTGGCTGGATCAACTGCTGTCCAAGTATTCCCACCATCTTGTGTATAGTATATTTCAAATTTTCCACCAACAGGATCGCCCATACAAAAGCCTTCGTTTTCATTAAAGAAATGAACTATATTAAGAAAACTTGCCGAATTAGTATACATAGATGAATTATTCTGATTAACCCAAGTCTGACCTCCGTCGCTTGTATAATAAACTTTTCCACCGTTGCCAGTAGTAGTAGGATACATTGCAACCCAAGCTTTTTGATCGCTCACAGCACTTATGTTGGCAGGAGCTAACGGACCTACGGCACTAATTGTACCTGCCGTCCATGTATTACCGCCATCTGTTGTGCGTGTAAATTCTTTTACAGGTTGTCCGTTAGTACCATCAACTGCAATTCCCCAAGCAATATTTTCATTTACAATGGATATATGATACACACCTCTATACATTGCAGAGAAACCACTTGCCTGCTCAATCCAAGCCGATTGGGATGGTTGCATTACTGTTATATATGCTGTTTTTGTTTCTGTACTTGTATGAGTGCCATCTGAAACAGTTAATGTAACTGGATAAACGCCAGGTGTGTCGTACACAATATTTTGTGGGTTTTGTTGTGTCGAAGTAGAAGGATTACCTCCTGGAAATGACCAGTTCCATGATGTAATATTTCCTACTGATAAATCTGTAAAGTTTATATATCCACCAGCATTTATGAAGTTTCCTGAACAAGTAAAATTAGCTACAATTTGTTGCATGCTATCTTGAGCCATTTTAACAGCTTTAAAAGCATTAATTCTTCCTGCTCCAACTTTTCCTTGATGTTGTGGTGCTTGAAGTGCATCGATATTATCGCAAGTAGCTTTGAGTAAATAAGTTAATCTATCTGGAGTTAAATTTGGGTCAACAGATTTCATAAGTGCACATAGTCCGGCAACAATAGGAGAAGCCATTGAAGTTCCTACCATTTTTCCGTAGCTATTTCCTGCTGTAGTACTGTATACGCCTCTATTAAGAATTACATCCAATAATCCTCCATCATTTTTATATCCTCCGGGTGCCATTACATCTATCCATGTTCCAAATTCGGAGAAAGAGGCTTTAACATCGTTTCCATTAGTTGCTCCTACTGCTATAACATGATTACAAGCAGCTGGATAACCAACATAATTAACATTATTAGGATCTTCTGATCCGTCGCCATTATTTCCTGCGGCTGCTACAAGAACACAACCTTTATTATAAGCATAATCGACAATCATTTGCATTGTTTGAAAATAAGATGGTCCGCCGAAAGACATGTTTATTATATGAGCACCGTTGTCGGCAGCCCAAGTAATTCCTTCGTACATAGCTGATACACCTTGACCGCCATCGGCATCGGCACCTGCTTTAATAGCTATAAGTTTACAATTAAATCCTATTGATGAAATACCTGTTCCATTATTTGTAGCAGCAACTGCCAAGCCTGATGTATGAGTACCATGCGACCATATGGTTGTATTTTGAGGTGGGCGCGGGTCATTATCGCCATCGCCTAAATCTATCGCCAAATGAACTTTCGGTGCAATATCTGGATGGCTAATATCTATCGCATTATCAATAATTGCCACATAAATATTGGGGTTACCTTGAGTAATGTCCCACGCCTGTTGAGCATTAATTTTGGTTAAATGCCAATTATTATCGCTATTTGTGCCATAATCGTTTGGTGTAAATCTTATAGGGAAATAAGGAGCTTTTTCGGCATATTCTACTTCAGGCAGTGAAGATAAATCACGAATAAACTCGTTAATAAGCTCTTTTTTCTCAAATTGAACTCTAAATATTCTGTGTAATTTTGGGTCGGTTGTTTGCCAAAAAGTATTTCTGACGGAGGTAATTTGATATTTATCTTTTAGTTCATTAAGAAATGGAATATTTTCAGGTAGAACTTTTCCTGCTTTAATAGAAAAATTTAAAGGGACATTTTCCTTAAATTTAAAATACAATGCTCCATCGACTGCATACGGGTCGATTGTTTGAGCATTTATGGCTGTAATAATCATTAAAACAGCCAACAAACCTAATAATAAACCTTTAAGTTTCATAAGCAATACTTTTAAATTTGACAACTAAAATTACATAATTTTCATATTTTTTAAAAATTTATTTTGAAAATTTTACCAATTCATCCCAATATTCAACTGCTCTACGCAAATGAGGAATAACAATTGTTCCACCTATTAAATTGGCAATAGAAAGAACTTCAAAAAATTCTTCTTCTTTTAGTCCAAGTTTATAACATTGTTCAATGTGGTATTTAACGCAATCGTCGCATCTAAGCACAAGCGAACAAGCCAATCCAACAATTTCCTTAGTTTTACTGTCTAAAAAACCTTCATTGTAAGCAAGTGTATCTATACTAAAAATTCTTTTAATAACTTTGTTATCCGATTTTAGTATTCTTTCGTTCATTAATTTTCTATAATTCCTAAATTCTTCAACTTTATTCATATTTTAAACAGTTTTTCCTAATAATGTTGCCGATGTAAAATTTTCTACTTTAACTTTTACAATTGTTCCAAACTCAATAGGTTTATCGGATGTAAAAACTATGACTTTATTTTGTGAGTTACGGCCCATATACTGGCTTTTAGATTTTTTAGAATAACCTTCGACAAGAACGTCGTATACTTTTCCAATATCTTTTTGTTTCGATTGATAACTTAAGCTATTTTGTAAAGCAATAACTTCGTTTAGTCTTCGTATTTTTTCTTGTTCTGGAACGTCATCTTTTAAATACTTTGCTGCATAGGTTCCGCTTCTTTCGCTATATTTAAACATAAATGCAAAATCGTATTCAACTTCTTTCATTAAGGATAGTGTTTGTTGGTGGTCTTCTAAAGTTTCTCCGCAAAATCCAACCATAATATCGGTAGAAATTGAGACATCGGTAATATTTGCTTTGATAGAATTAATTAAATCGAGGTATTGCTCGCGTGTGTAGCCTCTGTTCATTAAACTAAGAATCTTGTTGCTTCCTGATTGAACGGGCAAATGAATATGTTTGCAAATATTATTATGTTCTGCTATTGTTTCTATAAGTTTTTGACTCATATCTTTGGGATGATTTGTGCTAAAACGGAAACGAACGGTTGGAAACGAATTTGCACATAGCTTTAGCAACTGGGGAAAAGAAAACTCATTATAATTATACGAATCGACATTTTGGCCAATTAAAATTATTTCTTTAAAATTATTTTCAACCAATTTATCAATTTCTTTAAGTATAGATTCGGGGCTACGACTACGTTCAATACCACGAACATAAGGAACAATACAATAAGTGCAAAAATTCTGACACCCTCTTGTTATTGATACAAAAGCCGATATACCGTTGTTATCGTAATGAAACGGAAATATATCTTCGTATGTTTCTGTACTCGATAAATCGACTTCAACAGCTTTTTCTTTTAAATTTTCGATAATTTGCGGCAAAGTTCTGTAAGAATCGGGACCAACAACTAAATCAACGGCCATTTCTTCTTTAATTAATTGCTCTTTCAATCGTTCTGCCATACAGCCCAAAACACCGATCTTTATATCGGGCCTATTCTTTTTTAATTGCTGAAAGACTTTTAATCTACCTCTAACACGTGTCTCTGCGTTTTCGCGGATACTGCAAGTATTTACAAGTATTATATCTGCTTCATTTATGTTATTTGTAAGTGTAAAACCGTGTTGTTTCAAAATTGCTGCAACAACTTCACTATCGGCAACGTTCATCTGACAACCGTATGTCTCGATATAATATTTCATTTTTTTTGGCAAAATAGCAAAAAATTAATTTTTCTGGTATGACGTAAAACTTAAATAAAACGTTGCAAAGCAAAATTTAAGATAGCATCAGTAAAAAATTGATGACCATTTTCATAAAAATTTAATATTTCATCGGCACTTGATAAGTCGTTTTCTGGATAATAGATACTGCAATTTGGATTTAACTCTAAAAAAAATATATCGCCATTTTTATTCATCCTATAATCGAAACGAGCATAGCCATTTCCATTTATGTTTTTGTAAATTTTAATGCTTGACTGTTTTAAATATTCGTTTAAGCTATTATCATCAACTTTTATATATTTCATTGAATTATGATTTTTCCATTTTAAATTAAAATGTTTGAAATATTCGCCAGCGGGAAAAATAATTTCGGCAGCATCAAAAGCAAATACATTATTTTTATCAATTGAAACAACTAATACGGTAAACTCTCTGCCTTCGATAAATTCTTCAATAAGAATTTTATTATATTTACTTATCATGTATTTAGCTTGTTTTTTAAGACTTTCAATGTCATATACAACAGAATCTTCGGTTAAACCAATACTACTATAACTATTGTGATGCTTAACTATCAGGGGATATTTGAGTTTTAAATTATCTATCTCAAAAATATTGTTTGTTATCAGATATTCTGGATATAGTATATTCGATTTTTTTGCTGCAAGCTTCATTTCTATGCGAGTAGGTTCATAAAAAGAGCTATTTGCACCAGTAAAAGGTAATTTCATTTTTTCTAAATATCTTACTACTTCTATTCCAGCTCTGTCGTCGTCATTTGCTCCATCGCACAAGTTAAGAAAAACATCATATTCATAAATGTACGGCGAAACAACTTTTTCTACTTCATTTTTTTTTAGGTAAAACGTGTTAACTTCATATGTTTTTAAATAAGGCTTTGGATTAACAATTGGTTCGTTTTTGCTTATCGGTGAATCGGAATTCGTATTATCTGGCATCAGAATGGCTACTTTTTCTATTCTAAAGCCGAATGATTGATTAAAAAATTTTTGCATTTATATTATTTTTTCTGGTTTCACTAAATAAATCTCTGTAATAATCTCAAAAACTTTGCAAAAATAAATTCTAAATTTTTAATAAAAATAAATATTTAGACGTTTTCAAAACAACTGCTTATATTAGCAAAATTTACAAAACTATTTATAAATACCAAAAAAGAAAGACATTTTAAAATTTTATTTAGGTAAAATGCTATTATACTTATTACATTTAACTGTTTTTTAATCTATTAAAGCCTAATTTTCAAGAAACCACGAATTATAATTATCTTTTTTATATATAAATTTTTAAAATATTTTGAAAATTTTCACATTTTATGTAAATTTGCTAAAAAATGTATATGGGAAAAGTATTAATAATAGGAGCAGGCGGTGTAGGAACCGTTGTTGCTCATAAAATGGCACAGATTCCTGAAATATTTAATGAAGTACTTATTGCTAGTCGCACTTACGAAAAAGTAGAAAAGCTTTTAAAAAAACTTAACAAGGCAAATTTTCATGGTTCAAAAGTAGATGCCGATAATTCATCAGAAGTTGTAGCTCTTATAAAAGACTTTAAGCCAGATATAGTAGTTAATGTAGCTCTTCCATATCAAGATCTTCCAATAATGGACGCCTGCTTAGAAACCGGAGTTTCTTATTTAGACACCGCAAATTATGAACCCAAAGATAATCCGCATTTTACTTACGAATGGCAATGGGCATATAAAGAAAGATACGAAAAAGCTGGTATAATGGCTATTTTGGGATGTGGTTTTGACCCTGGAGTTACACAAGCATATGTTGCATACGCTGCTAAACACTATTTTGACGAAATACATTATCTCGATATAGTTGATTGCAACGCTGGCGACCACGGAAAATATTTTGCAACTAACTTTAACCCTGAAATTAACATTCGCGAAGTTACACAAAATGGAAGATATTACGAAAATGGGAAATGGATTGAAACTAAACCTTTATCTATAAAGAAATCTATTAATTATCCTGGAATTGGGTTAAGAGATTCGTATTTAATGTATCACGAAGAGTTAGAAAGTCTTGTTAAAAATTTCCCGACAATTAAGCGCGCTCGTTTTTGGATGACTTTTTCGCAAAGATACTTAACTGCATTAGAAGTTCTACAAGAAATAGGAATGACTTCAATTAAGCCAATAAAATTTAAAGGGATGGATATAATTCCTCTTGAATTTTTAAAAGCTATATTACCTGAACCATCAGCATTAGGAGCTAATTACAAAGGCCAAACATCTATTGGAGTTCAATTACGAGGCTTAAAAGATGGGAAAGAACGTACTTGCTACATTTGGAATAATTGTAGCCACGAAGAAGCTTTTAAAGAAACAGGGACTCAGGCAATAAATTATACAACAGGTGTTCCTGCTATGATAGGCGCAAAATTGTATTTACAAGGTATTTGGAAAAAACCCGGTGTTTATACACTTGAAGAACTTAATCCCGACCCATTTATGGAAGACTTAAATAAATACGGATTACCCTGGAATATTGAACTAGACAATCCACTACCAGTTGAAATAGCCCAATGAAAAACCATTTCAAATATATTCAATCTCCGTGTTATGTTTTAGAAGAAGGTAAACTTATTAAAAATTTAGAATTACTACATAAAATTCGAAAAGCCACTGGCATAAAAATAATTTTAGCCCTTAAGGGTTACGCCATGTGGAGCACTTTTTCGCTTATAAAGCAATATCTCGATGGTGCTGCAGCAAGCTCTCTCAACGAAGCATTACTTATATACGAAGAAATGGGATTAAAAGCTCATACCTACGCACCTGCTTTTTTGCCCGATGAATTTCAAAAAATTTTTAGTCTGTCGTCTCATATTACTTTTAATTCAATTACACAGTGGAAACAATACGAACATTATTTTCTAAATTCTGAAGTTAAAGCAGGGCTTCGTATAAATCCCGAATATTCCGAAATTAAGCACGATATTTATAATCCTGCTATTAATGGTTCTCGTTTGGGAATTATAAAAAAACATTTGCCCGAAAAATTACCTCAAGGTATATCAGGCTTACATTTTCATGTAATGTGCGAACAAGATTCATATGTCTTTGAAAGAGTCTTACGTGAAGTAGAAAAAGCATTTAGCAATTACTTTTCGCAAATAGAATGGTTAAATTTAGGAGGCGGACAACTTATTACCCATAAAGATTTTAATACAAAACATTTAATAAACGTTCTTAATACCTTTAAAAACAAATATCCTTGGCTTGAGTTAATAATGGAACCAAGCGAAGCTATTGGCTGGGAAACAGGTTTTTTAAAAGCAACTGTATTAGATATTGTTGAAAATAATGGAATATTAACAGCTATACTCGATGTTTCTTTCTCTGCCCATATGCCCGATACTCTCGAAATGCCTTATAAACCAAGCATAAGAGGAGCAGATTCTAATAATTTATATCCTTATAAATATAGAATGGGAGGAGTAACTTGTCTTGCTGGCGATTACATTGGCGATTACACTTTCCCAGAACCTTTACAAATCGGAGACGAAATAATATTCGAAGATATGATACATTACACTATGGTTAAAACTACATTCTTTAATGGAGTAAAACATCCTTCGATAGGAATTATTAAAAACGACGGAACTTTTCAACTAATTAGAAAGTTTAATTATCTTGATTACAAAAATAAATTGTCTTAATTTTTTTTTTACTTTAATTTGAATTTCGCTAATCCGTTTCTTTAAAAAAGTGCGATAATAGTTATTTGGCACAAAACAAATTTCTTGACTTTTGCGTTTTTCAACTAATTTCTATAAAACACATACTTTTGCTAAGGATTTACTTGTTCTTTAGTTAATTCGCTTACGGGAAATATGGTTTTAGCAAGTTGTTCTTGAGTTAACATCCATAAAAAATAGCTTTGGTCTTTCAACTTTTAAATTTTGCTTCCATATTGATAAATATTTTTGAATGTAAGCATTTTATATCATTATTTAAATGGCTAATTCGAAAAAATAAAAAAACAGATCATCCCATCAATCAAAGAGTAATGATTGATATTTTTTACCCTAACAATCATTTTTGGAATAAATCTAAGGTACAGAAACCCGAACCAAACGAAGTCGAATAGAAAGCCTTAACAATTTCTTAAAATAGACTTAACATTAACTTAGTATTCATAACTTTCATTTGCATAGATAAATTTATGTAGTATGAAAAGTTTAATAAATATTCTTTTTTTATTGATTAGCATTTCATTAAGTGCTCAACAACAAATAATTTTAAGCGGCAAAGTATTCGACAAAAAAACAAATACTCCATTACCAGGAGCATCGGTCTTTATTATTGGAACTTCGTGGGGAGCTTCAACCGATGTAGACGGACAATTTAAAATTACAAATGTAAAAAAAGGGGTATACGATATTGTTGTTAGTTACGTAGGTTATCAAACCGATACACTGAAAAAATTTCAAATCAGCACCAATAATCCTAATTTAGAATTGTATCTTAACGAAAGCTCACTTAACTTAAACGAAGTTAGTGTGTTAGCTCAACGCGTAGTGCATACCGAGGCATCAGTAATACAAGACATTAAAAAAAGTGAACAAGTAGTAAATGGAATATCTAACGAACAAATTACAAAAAATCAAGATAAAAATACAGCCGAGGTTGTTAAACGTATTCCCGGCATTACCATTATCGACAATCGTTTTGTTACGATTAGAGGCTTATCCGACCGTTACAATACTACCTTATTAAACGAAGGAACAGCACCCAGTTTTGAAAACGACAAAAAAGCTTTTGCTTTCGATATGCTCCCATCGAGCATTGTTGAAAGAATTATGGTATATAAAACCGGTTCGGCCGAATTGCCCGGTGATTTTAGCGGAGGAACTATTCAAATATTTACAAAAAAATATGTAGATAGCAACTTTACAAACATTAGCTATGGAACCAGATATAACCAATATACTACATTCAATACCTTTAAAACCGACCAACACGGCAAAACTGAATTTTTAGGATTTAATAACGGATATAGAAATTTACCCGATAATTTTCCGGCAAACCTAAACAACTTAAGCAATAATCAGGTTTTTGAAGCTTCGAAAAAATTATCAAACAATTGGTCATTGCAATCTAAAAATGCTCTTCCCGACCAAAGTGTTAACATTACTTTAGGACGAAAATTGCATTTATTTAATAAAGCAGGAGTTTCACTCACCTCCTTAGGATACTCTACAAGCAAACAATCGTACATTGCCGATATGTATAACTACAACTCGTATGATATGCAAACACATCACAGCGATACTATTTATCACTATACCGACCATATTTATCAAGAAAAAAACAATTTAATTGGACTTCAAAATTTTATATTTAACCTTTCTTCTAAAAACACCATCGAATTCAAAAACCTTTTCAGCCAAAGTAATAGTAATCAAACTATTTATAGAGAAGGCATCAACTTCGAAGAAGGTTCCTTAGTAAGAAATTATTCATTCAACTATCAAGAACGCACGTTATACAATACTCAACTTCAAGGCAAACATAGCTTTAATAACGATTTAAGCAGCTTAACGTGGAATACCTTTTATTCATACACCTTGAATAATCAACCCGATTATAGAAAAATAAGAACCACTAAAAATATAGGCGACGATGCTAATCAAAATTATCAGGTTATCATTGCTCCTACAGCATCGACTTTAGATGCAGGCAGATTTTTTGCTAAACTCAACGAAAACACTTTTGGCGGCAATATCAACTACAAACAAAGCTTTGTAAATGGCGAACAGGCAGAATTGTTTAAAATAAAAGGTGGTCTTGGTATAGAATCGAGAAAAAGAACTTTTAAAGCTCGATGGATGTCATACAAAAAAGCTAATAGCTCCAACTTCGACAACAATCTTTTAAACCTAAGCATCGACCAACTTTTTACCGAACAAAATATGAACAGCAATGGATTTTTACTTACCGAAGGAACTAATCCAAGCGATCAATATACGGCAGAAAACAATCAACTATTTGCCTATGCTTCTATATCCTTTAAACTCTTAAAGAAAATTCAAGTTATTGCAGGTATCAGAAACGAATATAACAAGCAATCTTTATATAGTAGAAATTACAGCAACAAACCTGTTGTAGTTGAAAATCCTATCTTATCTGTCTTACCTTCTTTAAACACAACTTACTCTTTCAACGATAAAAGCCTTATGCGTTTTGCCTATTTTAAATCGATTAACCGACCTGAATTTAGAGAACTTGCTCCATTTTCGTATTACGATTTTAGTATGAATAACGTATTAATCGGTAACGAATCCTTAAAAGATGCTAATATTCATAACATTGATTTACGCTGGGAATTTTATCCCGAAGCATCCGAAATTATTAATGTAGGTCTGTTTTACAAAAAGTTTAACAATGCTATCGAGATGTATTATGTACCAGGTGCAGGAAGTGGTGGCACCCGAAATTTTACCTATAGAAACGCTCCCTCTGCATCCAATTATGGCATTGAAACTGAAATTAGAAAATCACTTGCTACCCTACTTCCTCAAAACAAGTTCTTTGAAAAAACAGGCATTCTTTTAAATGCAGCATATATATATAGTGTTGTTAATTTAGGCGACGAAGCAAAAGGTCAAAACGCACAACGCCCATTAATGGGACAATCGCCCTATATTATTAACGCCGGTTTATACTACCAAAATTCATATAGCGGTTTACAGGCAAATTTAGTTTACAATATCATTGGTAAACGTATTTATGTTGTTGGAAGTTACGGCACACCTAATGTTTATGAACTTCCTAAAAACAACTTAGATTTAACCATTAGCTATAAATTTTCATCTAACCTTAAATTAACCTTCAACATTAACAATTTATTAAACGCAACTTCTCACTTTATGCAAGATTCTAACGAAGATGGTAAAATCAATTCAAACGATGAAACCATTACTAAATTCAAAACCGGTAGAAATATAAACGTTGGATTATCGTTGAATTTTTAATCCCTATTAAAACGTTAAAACGTTCAGCTATCAAAAACCTTGCAGAACTGCCTTACTTAAATTTAAATCTTTTATTTTATCATTTAATCAACTTATCATCACATCAACAAATTCTTATCAAAAAGTTTAACGTTAAAATAACAATTGCTTTAAATTTACTTAATAGTATATAAGTTACTTTGAGTAGTTATAATTAAAAAATTTTGAATTATGAAAAGAAAAGTAACATTATTAGTAGCATTAGCTGGTTTAGTGTTAATTTCAGGTACATTTACTTCTTGTAAAAAGAAAGAAGGTTGTACAGACAAAACTGCCTTAAATTACGATCCTGATGCAGAAAAAGATGATGGTTCGTGTAAGTATAACACTGATAACGATACAGCGACTATTATTTTACAAGGCAGTATTACAACGAGTCAAACCCTAAAAGCAAATCGTAAGTATCTATTAAAAGGATTTGTTTACGTTGAATCAGGCGCTACATTAACAATTGAACCTGGAACTGTTATAAAAGGCGACAAAGAAACAAAAGGTACGTTAATCATTAAAAGAGGAGCAAAAATTTATGCTGTTGGTACACCACAAAAACCTATTGTTTTCACATCGAATAAACCTGCTGGTCAACGCGATTATGGCGATTGGGGTGGCATCATTATTTGCGGAAAAGCTCCTGTAAACTTACCCGGTGGCGAAGGCTTAATCGAAGGTGGCCCCGATGCTTATTTTGGCGGAACAGACCCTCACGATAATTCAGGTAAACTAAAATATGTTCGCATAGAGTTTGCAGGAATAGCTTTCCAACCCAATCAGGAAATAAATGGGCTAACACTTGCCGGTGTTGGCGACCAAACCGAAATAGATTACGTACAGGTATCTTTTTGTGGTGACGATTCCTTCGAATGGTTCGGTGGCACTGTAAATGCAAAACACCTCATAGCTTTCAGAAGCTGGGACGACGACTTCGATACCGATAACGGATGGAGTGGAATGGCTCAATTCTGCTTTGCTTTACGCGATCCTAATATTGCTGACCAATCTGGATCCAACGGCTTCGAAAGCGACAACGATGCTCAAGGTACTACAGCTGAACCTTTTACAAAAGGCATATTCTGCAATGTAACTATTCTTGGACCTATAAATCCAAATAATACAAACTATAACCAACAATACAAACGTGGCGCTCATTTACGCAGAAACACCAAATTAAAAATCTTCAACTCTGTTATTTGTGGTTATCCAGTAGGTTTATTAATCGACGGTACTTTAGCCGAAACCAATGCTCAAAATGGCGATTTAATTTTCAGAGATAACTATTTAGTAGGTTGTACTTCAAATTTGGCTGTAGCCAGCGGAAGCAGCTTCGATATTCAAACTTGGTTTAATACACCAGGATTCAATAACCAAATAGCCACTTTCGACAATATATTATTAAATGCAAATGCATGGAATTTAACTAATCCTTCGGTTTTACCTCAAGCAAATTCACCATTGTTAACAGGTGCCAATTTTAATCATGCCGAATTACAAAACCAATTTTTCGAAGTTGTAACCTTTAAAGGTGCATTTGGCAATATCGACTGGACAGCAGGTTGGACAAACTTCGATCCTCAAAATACCAATTATTAATACTTGTTCTACATAAATTATCTACAAAAAGGTTGTTGTTACTTGCAGCAACCTTTTTTATTTTTATAATAAATTGTTTTACATTTGTTTAGTATTTGACTCCTAAAAATTAGCATATAATAGCTTAAGTTGCCAATACAAAAGCGAAGCTGATGGAAACCAATGATCTTGTTATTTTGCTCAATATAAAAGCAATGACAAAAAGAAAATTTTTTTTTTTGTTTATTCAAAATAAGTTGTCAATTTAATAATTTTTTTTTACAGATAGTAACACTGATGCAGGCCGGAGGAAAAACAAAAAAACATTTATTGTATTGATTTATTCTACAATAAGTTTATTGAATTTATTTTTTGTATTTTTAAAGACTCAAGACCCTGGTAGTGGAATTAGTAGATACACCATATCAGAAATCTGGCGACTGCAGGGATGCACAAGATAGAATCTTGTCGTGGGCACTTAAAAGGTTATCAAAATATGGTCTTATACTATTCCATCATTTTATTTGAGCTTTTACTAATA
>Ga0272449_1002786_pt1 | contig 15834 bp, 13 predicted proteins | sample YNPCB0241_FD_198679 | JGI IMG/M metagenome (GOLD analysis project Ga0272449, IMG submission 198679) | Hot spring sediment microbial communities from Yellowstone National Park, WY, United States - YNP-CB-024-1 | ecosystem: Environmental > Aquatic > Thermal springs > Hot (42-90C) > Sediment...
ATTCCTGCGGGGGAGTAATCAAGGAGCTGGAGGTCAAAGATTTTGTTATCTCTTATTATTTTTACTGCTGTCTCCTTAGGATATCTCCTGAATCTCCTTCTTTCATCCTTGATTGGCGAAAGTAATTCAGGCCCCATTATTTATAAACTCCTTTTGGTGGCGAAGTAACAGTAGGGTCTTTTCAAGAGAAGCCCTGTCTTCTACATTATAAACCCTTGCAGAAGGCAGGGTCCTCTTTATAAGACCAGTTAGAACCTTTCCTGGCCCTACTTCAATAAATGTATCAATCCCCAGCTTATCCATATTCCTTATGGAATCCTCCCAGAGTACAGATGAGTAGAGCTGTCTTATAAGACCCTCTTTCAGTAATCGGGAGTCCTTTACAGGTATAGCATCAACATTTGTCACAACAGGAATCTCTGGTTCGGAAAAAGAGAACCCCGAAAGAAACTCCTTGAGTCTTTCTGATGCAGAGAGCATTAATCTCGAGTGAGAAGGGACGCTCACAGAAAGGACAACTGCCTTCTTTGCACCATTTTGTTTTGCTATCTCCACTGCCTCCATTACAGCGGGCCTTTCTCCAGAAATAACTATCTGGCCTGGACAGTTATAATTTGCTGGAGCCACATACCCTGACTGAACAATATGGCAGATATCCTCTACTTCCTTTCTTTCGAGTCCGAGGATAGCAGCCATAAGCCCCTGACCTTGAGGTACAGCCTCTTCCATAAAAAGACCTCTCTTTTCAACTATTCTCAAACCATCCTTGAAATTAATGACGCCAGCTGAAACACAGGCAGTATATTCACCAAGGCTATGACCAGCAACAAATTGAGCTTTAACCCCTTTGAGAAGCCTGAGGCAGGCTATGCTTACTGTAAGGATAGCGGGCTGGGTCTTTGGGGTCCTGTCAAGCTCTTCTTTTGGTCCTTCAAAACATAGCCTTGCCATGTCATAACCGAGAATATCTGATGCTTCATTAAAAATCTCCCTTACCTCAGGAAAATTCTCATAAAGGTCTTTTCCCATTCCAACATACTGAGAGCCCTGACCCGGAAAGACAAAGGCTATGTTCATAGTCCTTTAAGCTCCTTTATCCTCTTTATCAAAAGTGGTACTATTTCATAGACATCACCAACTATCCCGTAATTTGCCACATTGAATATGGGTGCCTCTGGATTCTTGTTTATTGCCACTATTATATCAGAGGACTGCATACCTACAAGGTGCTGAACTGCCCCTGATATGCCGCAGGCAATGTAAAGTTTGGGACATACTGTCTTTCCTGTCTGGCCTATCTGGTGGCTGTAAGATATCCATCCCGCATCCACTGCAGCCCTTGATGCACCAACAGCACCTCCAAGAAGGCTCGCAAGCTCCTCGATGAGCTTGAAGCCCTTTGGGTCACCAAGACCCCTTCCACCAGCCACTATTACATCAGCCTCCTGAAGATTTACTGTAAGTTCCGATACCTCTTTTATGCTATCTATAACCTTTGTCCTTGAGGGAATAGAGTCAGGTTTTATAAAAATAATTTCTCCCTTTCTTGAGGGATCTGGTTCAAGCTTCTTCATCACCCTTGGCCTCACTGTAGCCATCTGGGGTCTTCTCGAAGGTGTTATAATAGTAGCCATAATATTTCCACCAAAGGCAGGCCTTGTCTGGAGAAGGTTTCTTGTTTCAGGCTCAATCTCAAAGGCAGTACAGTCAGCTGTAAGGCCAGCCCTAAGGGCTGCAGCAACCCTTGGGAAGAAAGACCTGCCAACAGGTGTTGCACCAGCAAGAACTATCTCTGGTTTGTGGGTATTTATAAGAGAGGTGAGAAGTCTTGCATAGGGCTCATCATTGAACTTCTCAAGGCCTGGATCCTGAGCCAGATATACCCTGTCTGCCCCGTATTTTATTAATTCCTCTGCAGCTTCCTTTGTTGCTCCAAAAAGGACTGCTGAGAGTTCAACGCCAAGTTTCTGAGCAAGTCTCCTGCCCGCTCCAAGAAGCTCAAAGGCAACATTTGAGACCTTTCCATTTCTCTGTTCAGCAAAGACCCATACACCTCTGTATTCAGAAGAGGTGCTGGTAACCTTATCAGCCTCTTCAGAGATCTCAACAATAGCTCCCTCAGGACAGACACTCAAACAGGCCCTGCAGAGCTGGCAGTACTCTGTTATAAAGGCCCTGCCCTCTTCAATTACAATAGCTGTATAAGGGCAGGAGCTTACACAGGTCTCACAACCTGTGCATAAGTCCTTCTTAACTACAATACGCACCCAAGCCTCCTTAATTCCTCAATAAGTTTCTGAACCTGTTCCTCAGGTGTTCCTTCAAATATCTTTCTGTCTTTTTTAAGCTCAGGAGCAAATATCCTTTTGACCTGTGTGGGTGAACCCTTCAGTCCTACAAAAGACTCGTCCACTTCCAGATCTTTAATACCGAGTTTTTTTATTTCTGCACTCCTGGCTCTGAGCTTGCCCCTGAGGGAAGGAAGCCTCGGCTCATTTATCTCCTTTACAACAGTTATCAGCACAGGTAAAGAGCTCTCTACAACATCATATCCCTCTTCCATAAGTCTATGGACAACTATGGAGTCTTCTTTAAGGGCTTCAATCTTCTTCACATAGGCAACATGGGGGATATCAAGGAATTCTGCAAGCTCAGGACCAACCTGGGCTGTATCTCCATCTATTGCCTGTTTCCCACATATGATAATATCAGCTCCGACCTTTTTGATAGCCCTTGAAAGCGTGTAGGCTGTTGCCCATGTGTCAGCACCAGCAAAGGCCCTATCTGATAAAAGCACTGCCTCGTCAGCACCCATTGATAGGGCTTCCCTCAGGGCAGACTCTGCCTGAGGAGGTCCCATGGTAATGACCGTAACCTTTCCGCCAACCTTCTTCTTAATCTGAAGCCCTGCCTCTATGGCATGAAGGTCATAGGGATTAATTATGCTTGGCACTCCATCCCTTATGAGGGTGCCTGTTTCTGGATTTATCCTGACCTCTGCTGAGTCAGGAACCTGTTTGATGCACACAACTATATTCATACCACTTCTATTCTATTTCCTCCCTTTTCAATAGCAAGGCCGAGGGCCTTTTCAACAGAACTCCGATATTCCTCAGGTGACTGACCTTTATAAATACCTATGCCTGTACTTACTGTGATCTTCCCTCCTGGCTGAATCTCGGCATCTATAAAAGGATATTCCCTTATTATATTGATAATCCTCTTTGAGATTTCGATAGCGGGTTCCAGGAAGGTATTCGTAAATATTATGGCAAAAGAGTCATGACCATATCTCGAGATGATGTCTGAACCTCTAAGATTCTTTTTCAAAAGTTCAGCAACCTTCTTAATGACAAGGTTTCCATAATAAATACCCTTTTTCTCCGTATAATGACCAAAGTGGTCTATATCAATAAAAGAGAGGACAAGGGGTATCTTATATCTCCTCGCCCTCAAACACTCCTGAGGAAGCCTCAGATTAAAATATCTGTAGTTGAAAAGACCTGTAAGTTCATCAATGAGACCTGCCCTTCTGGGATGGAGGAGCTCGAGTTCTCTCAAGTGTGTGATGAGTTCCTTTGTATCAAGGGCATCCTTATTAAGAAGTCTCTCAATAAGCCCTGAGACCTTTAATCTCTCCTGGATAGAAAGGTCCCTGTCTGTAAGACCGAGTATAATAATATCTCTGGTAGGAGGAGCTTCTCTTAAATCCTTTATAAAAGAGGCAGCCTCCTCACCTATTGAAAGGTCAACAATAGCTACATGAGGTCTTATGAGCAATGCATTCCTGTAGGCCTCCTTCAAGTCACAAAAGGTGTGAAGGACAAGCCCTTCTTCATCAGCAAATTTCTTAATGAGTGTCAGGCATCTATCATCAATACTGGAAATGCAGAATACATTAACAGGTAGTCTTTTCCTTTTCTCCAGAAAGGAGAGTTCACCAAGTTTTTTGAGGAAGGTAGATTTATCAGCAGGTTTCACAATATAGTCTGTTGCACCGAGAGCAAAAGCAAGTTCCCTGTCCTCTAAAATGGAGTGGATGATAACAGGGATATCCTGAGTCTCAGGGTCTGTCTTGAGGGTCTGGAGGACCTCCCATCCATCCTTACCAGGAAGCATTATATCAAGAATTACTGCAAAGGGTTGTTTTTCTTTAATTGTCTTAATACATGCCGAGCCATCTCTTATATGCTCAACTCTATATCCAGCCTCCTTCAGATAAATACTGATCAACTCAGCAGTGGGTATATCATCTTCAACAACTATAATAAGGGGTGATTCCTTTTGAGGACCTGGGACCTTTTCTGCTTTAAGAAATTCCTTTACTTCTCCTTGCTCTGGAAGATAGACATGAAAGACAGACCCCTTGCCAGGCTCACTCTCAAGTTCGATATGTCCACCGTGGAGCTCTACAAGCTTTTTTGTCATTGGCAGTCCAAGACCTGTGCCTTCTGTTGAGCGAGAAGGGTCAAGCTGTTCGAATTCTTCAAATATCCTATCTCTATCCTTTTCAGGTATTCCGGGTCCTGTATCCCATATAGAAAGTCTGAGGAATCTCTTTCCCGAAGGAGCCCATGGAAAGGGCTTCTCTAAATATCGGGCCTTTATCCCGACACTACTTCTTTCAGGTGTAAACTTTACAGCATTGCTGAGGAGATTAAAGAGTATCTGTTTGAGCTTTACCCTGTCTGCAACAAAATCCTTTACATCCTCGTCAATCTCTGTGACTATGGAAATGGATTTTTTATCTGCCTGTGGCTTCATTACAAAGACTACCTCTTCAATAATCTGTGGGATAGAAAGGACTTCTGATACAAGGCTTATCTTGCCTGCCTCTATCTTTGCAAGGTCAAGGATATTATTTACAAGGTGAAGGAGGTGTTTTCCTGCTTGCATTATGTGGGAGATATGACGCTCCTGCTCAGGTGTTAATTCACCATAGGTCTTGTCCAGTAGTAGTTCTGAATAGCCAATAATAGAGGTTAAAGGTGTCCTTAGTTCATGGCTCATGTTAGAGATAAATCGGGCCTTCACCTGATTTGCCCTTTTAAGTTCTTCATTAATCTTTTCGAGTTCACGGGTTCTCTCGATTACCTTTTCTTCAAGCTGGTCATTCAGTTCCTCGAGTTCCCTGTTTTTCCTTGCAAGCTCTTCCCTCAGCCTCTTCTCCTCTGTAATATCCTTGCTGACACCCACTGTACCAATCACATTCCCTTCTCTATCTCTTAACTGAGATATGGTGAGGCTTATATCAACGAAGCTTCCATCTTTTCGTAAGAGCTGTGTTTCATAATTCACAACAGAGCCTCTTTCAGCTAATATCTGGAGGATCTCTTCTCTCTCTTCAGGGTTCTTATAAAACTCACTTGCCTTTCTGCCCCTTACCTCTTCTTCCCTGTAACCTAGGATTCTCTCGCCACCACGGGAAAACCTCACAATCCTCCCTTCTCTGTCAGTTGTGGCAATCATATCATCGGAGCTCATAAGGACTGACTCGAGATAGGCAAGGGATTCATCGAGTTCATGAAGGAGGCGAAATTTCTCTATAGCATGGGCAGCAAAAGAAGAAAAGAGCTGGATAAGTTTCTTGTGCCTTACTGTGAATCTCCTCGGTTTAAAATCATCGAGATAGAGTATTCCGACAACTCCTCCATCAAGCAAAAGGGGGCTTGCAAGGAGTGCCCTTATACCTTCTTTTTTTATATTAGTGCCTTCAAAAAGAGGGTCAAGAAGGATATCCTCCCATTCTACAGGCTCTCTCTGGCTCAATATATAGTGAGTGAGTCCCTGGGGTCTCGGTTTCCATCTCTTTTCCTTAAAAAATTCTTCACTCAGGCCTTTATGGGCAGCCATGACCATATATTCTTTTTCAACGAGACTGATACTTCCTGCTGGTGTCTCTGTAAGGGACATAGCTGACTCAAGGATATAGTTAAGAACCTCCTTAAGATTTTTTGAGCGTGCTATAAGGAGGCTGTTCTCGTAAAGAATGGCGAGGTCTCTCTTTGCCTCCTGCTGTCTCCTTACAAGCTCCCAGAGGAACCAGGCACTCGTGCCCTCTATAATCTCAACAGGATAAGGAATCTTCTGTCTTATATATTGAGAAACTCCTGAATCCCCTGTGGCATTAATAACAATATGGGGATTCCTTGTGGATAACTCTTCTATACTACCCGCTACAAATATACCCTTTCGCCTTGCTAATTCAAGGCCAGGGGCACTGGTGTTTATGTCTGTGATACCTACAACATTGACCTCGCCATTGGCGAGGAAGACCTCAAGAAGACTGGCTCCTCCCCGTCCTCCACCAACAATCCCTATGTTTATCATCCTTATTTCCCCATTTTTAAAAAAGTCATGAGCCAAAGTCAGAAGTCAACAGAAGAAGTGAGAAGAACTGTTGACTTTAAAATGACTCACGACCCCACACTATTTTATAATTTAACTAATGAACTTTATAAAAAGCAACATCATCTTTGATGAAGTCATAAGTCAGAAGTCAACAGAACTTTTGACTGTTGGCTTTTGACTTTAAAGGAGGTGGAAATGCGACGCTCAACTACTGGAGCTGTTACATTAATCTATCTATTAGTCTCTCTCACCGGGTGCGTTATAAATATCTCCATGTGGCCTGAAGAACAGCCCCTTAAGGAACAGCTGATTGAGGGCACGGGCAGACCCAAGATATTGCTCATACCTCTGACAGGCTCTATTACAGAAGATGGAAGGAATTCACAGGTAAGCCTTGTAAAGGAAATGCTCCAGATAGCTGAAAAGGACAGTGAGCTCAGAGGTCTCGTATTAAGGATAAAATCACCTGGAGGGACTGTAAATGCCTCTGATGTGCTCTACCATGAGATAAGGAGATTCAAAGAAAAGAAGGCCCTTCCTGTTTATTGCCTGATAGATGGTATTGGTGCATCAGGAGCATATTATATCTCAATGGCCTGTGACAGGGTCTATGCAACTCCATCGTCCATTACAGGTAGTATTGGTGTTATTGCCATGAAGTTTAATGTGGAAAGTCTAATGTCAAAGATTGGCATCCAGCATGAGGTTATAAAGTCAGGAGACAAGAAGGACTTCTGGTCACCCTTCAGGCCATCCACTCCAGAGGAGAAGGAGATATTTCAGAGGATAATAGATCAGCTTTATGAAAGGTTCTTGAATGTTATTTATGAAGGAAGACAGAAGACCCTCCCCATGGAGGACTTAAGAAGGCTTGCAGACGGAAGGGTCTACACAGCAGACCAGGCTTTAAAGGAAAGGCTTATAGATGGAATAGCCTATATGGATAATGTTATAGAAGAGCTCAAAAGAGCGGGGAACATTAAAGAGGCAAGAATAGTGAGATACTATCAGCCAGGAACATACAGACCAACCTTTTATTCTCACACTGTTACTTCGCCACCAGCTGAAATAAACCTCTCTTTATCAATTAATGACTTTATTGGTGGCGAAAGTAACAGTTGGGGAGTCCATTCCGTAAAGTTCATGTATTTATGGTTGCCTTAACACATAATAAGCGTGTAGCGTAGAGCGGATAGCGTAGAGAATAAAATGGCCCTACACGCTCCACGCTATCCGCTACACGCTATACGCTACCCGCTCCACGCTATATACGCTTACACACTGGATACATTCTGAAGCCTGAAGTTGGGTTAGTCCTACTCCCTAATCCCCAATGAGACGAAACCTCTTCATGCACTCTATACCTTTATCAAGGGTTTCAATAATATCCCTCCTGACCGAAACCTTCGCCACCTGATTGTACTGGTTAACAAATTCCCTTTCAAAGAGATCAGCAAACTCCAGCATCTTCCTGTCCTGTTCTGTAAGGCCCTCTCTTCCAACTATTGCCTCGAGCCTCCTTAAATCCCTTCCTTTTGCATAATATTTATAAAGAAGGTTTGCAATCCTTCTATGGTCTCCTCTCGTCCTTCCTTCTCCAATACCATTCTGCATGAGCCTTGAAAGACTTGGCAGGACATCAACTGGTGGAAATAGGCCCTTCTGGTGAAGCTCCCTGCTGAGGACAATCTGACCCTCTGTGATGTAACCTGTAAGGTCAGGTATGGGATGGGTTATGTCATCCTCTGGCATGGTTACAACTGGTAAAAGCGTTATAGACCCCTTTATGTTCTTCAATCTTCCTGCCCTTTCGTAGATTGATGCAAGGTCAGAATACATATAACCAGGATAACCCCTTCTCCCAGGGAGTTCCTCCCTTGCAGTAGAGACCTCTCGAAGGGCATCGCAGTAATTGGTCATGTCAGTAAGAACAACAAGGACATCCATTGATTTATCAAAGGCAAGATATTCAGCCACTGTAAGGCAGTATCTTGGGGTGAGGAGCCTTTCAAGAACAGGCTGGTCAGCCATATTAATAAAGGCAACAAAGGGAGCTTCCATCTCCTCAAGGGTTTTCATAAAAAAGGAGTAGTCCTGAAATGTGAGGCCCATGGCACCAAAAACTATTACAAACTCCTTTTCTTCTTTTTTAAAAAGATCAGTTTTTCTAATTCTTGCATTTCTCAGGATAAAGGCAACGACTTCCTTTGATGGAAGACCTGCACAGGAAAACACTGGTAGTTTCTGACCTTTCACAAGGGTATTGAGGCCATCAATTACTGAAAGGCCTGTCTCTATAAATTCCTCAGGTCTCGCCCTCGATACAGGATTCATAGGATAGCCTGTCACAGGTGCCCATTTTTCAGGAACAGGAAGTGGAATGTCATCAAGGGGTTTGAAGGAGCTGCTGAAGACCCTGCCAATCATATCCTCTGAAAGGGGAATCTTCTTGAGGCTATCAGTAAATACAACAGTTGTATTTTTTATATCAAGACCTTTTGTTTCGCCAAAGACCTCGATGAGGACTGTGTCGTTTTCAATCTTCAGGACCTCTCCCTCTCTCTCCTCTCCTGATGGAGAAATAATTCTCACAATCTCTCCTGTGAGGGCAGAAAAGACCTTTTCTACAAAGAGCAATGGACCCTTTATGGAAGAAATCGTCCTGTAGGAATGCTCTGCTGGCCTCATCTTAATATCTCCTCGAGGCTAATGCCCTTTTTAAGGGAGCTCAGCGCTTTATTGTAAAACTCCACAATGTTTTTTATCTTCTTTAATGTCATCTCAGGTGGAGAAAAGGCATCTTCGGTATAGGCATTCTGGCTCAGGAATTCAAGCCTTATCCTTTCAGCTATATGCATGAGAAGCCTGTCCGAGTCCTGAAGACCCTCCATTCCAACTATCTCGACAATCTCCCTCAATACCTCTTCTCTCTGGAGTATCTCGTTACATTCCTGCCTGAGGGCTGACCACTCCTGAGAAATCTTTTTATCAAAAAATTCCACTACATCCTTTGAATATAATGAATAACTCTGGAACCAGTTTATTGCAGGGAAGTGTCTTCTATGAGCAAGGGATGTATCGAGCATTAAAAAGGCTCCAGCAGTCCTGAGGCAGGACTGAGTAACAGGCTCTGTAAAATCTCCACCAGGTGGAGATACAGAAAGAATCATGCTGAGGGAACCTGTCCTTCCCCCAATAGTCTCTACAACACCCGCCCTCTCAAAGAAACTGGCAAGCCTCGATGCAAGATAGGTTGGATAACCCTCTTCACCTGGCATTTCCTCAAGGGCAGAGGATATCTCCCTTAATGCCTCTGCCCACCTTGAAAGGCTATCTGCAAGAAATAGGACATGGTATCCCATATCCCTGTAGTATTCTGCCATTGTAACGGCTGTATAAATAGAGGCCTCCCTTGCTGCAACAGGCATATTTGATGTGTTTACAACGAGGATAGTCCTGTCCATGAGGGGTCTGTCTGTCCAGGGGTCCTTGAGTTTCATAAATTCCTCGAGCATCTCTGCCATCTCATTCCCCCTTTCACCGCATCCAACATAGACCACTATATCAGCATCAGCAAATTTTGCTATAGACTGTTCGAGAATCGTCTTTCCTGTGCCAAACCCTCCAGGAAGGATTGCCGTACCTCCCCTTGCGAGGGGAAAGAGAAAGTCAATACATCTCTGGCCTGTAATTAATGGTTCACAGGCTGGCAATTTTCTTCTGTAAGGTCTTGGCACCCTCACAGGCCATTCATGACAGCCAAAAAGTTCTGTTCCATCCTCAAGCTCTGCAATAACCTCATTGAGACTTATCTCTCCCTCGGCTATCCACTTTATTATGCCCCTTTTATGAGAAATCAGATAGTGTTTGAAAGAGCCTTCTTCAACATAGCCAAAGAAATCTCCTTCTACGACCTCATCACCTTTCTTCTTTAAAGGAAAGAAACTCCATCTCCTTAAATAATCGAGGCCGTAGAGTTCTCTACCACCTGTTATGAATGGTCCTATCTCTTCCTCAAGCCTTTTTAATGGTCTCTGGAGTCCATCAAATATGCTTGAAAGAAGCCCGGGCCCCAATCTCACAGTAAGGGGCATACCCGTGGACTTTACTGGCTCTCCTATTGAAAGACCCCTTGTATCCTCATACACCTGTATAATGGACCTGCCTTCCTCAAGTCTCACCACCTCACCTGTGAGCATAGACCGGCCAACATAGACCCTATCATAAAGTTTAAGACCCTTTGCCTCAGCAATAACTGTTGGTCCTGATATGCCCCTTATTATTCCCACAGCCTCCTTCATATCCTCAACCTCACATGATAACCAATTGCCCTTCTTATTATTCTCTGGAGATAATCCTCAACCTCTTCAGGTTTTTCTGGTGCAGGTATTATTACAACCACTCCACTGAATCTCTCCTCAAGCCTCTTAAGCCTTTCGTGTCCAAAGGTATTAACGAGCCTCTCATCAATCGCTATCAGACCTGTCTCGGGATCAGCCATGACCTTTTTAATAGTCTCTTCAAAATCCCTATCCTTTATTGAATACTGAATAACACCTGCAAGGCTGAACCCATATTCAGCATCTTCAGGTGTTATGAAGACTATCTTTTTCATATTATCTCATCCCTCAGGAGTGTCCTTTCTATATCAAGGCCCTCAAGGATGGTACCTGCATTCCTGTTTTCAATGTAGAGACACCAGAGATAATATAAAATGAGACCTTTTCCATCAGGTTCATAACTCCTTTTTTTGAGAAGCCTGCCCAGACCCTTTAAAAGGCTATCCTCTATTTCACCTGAAAATCCTGTTATTGACCTCACCATCTCCAATACACCTGTAAGAGAGCCCTTATTTTTCAGCTCCTCAAGTATTCTATAAGAGATTCTACCACCCCTTATAAAATCCTGAAGGGGGATATCCCATTTTATGGACTTGTAAAGATTGATAATGTTTCTCATGTCTGCAAGATAAAGGATAAAAGACCTCAGGGGTTCATTCAGCTTAAGAGATGTAAGGTATTCAAGAAGGGTATTGTTCATAAATATCTCAAAGCCAGAGATTCCTTTTTTCAAAAACCTCTCCTCTGCAAAAAGAAACTCTTTATAAAATCCTGCCAGAAGAACTGTGAGTTCCTTTACAGTAGATTCAAGATCTCCACCAGAAACCACCAGCTTTTTTATCTCTTGTGAAAGAAGGCTTATATTTAAAATATCCTGAGCCTTTTCAATATAACCTCCCTTCAGGTATCTCAAAGAGATAAAGAGGGTTCTGAACTCTATCCATACAAAATAAGGCCAGAAAAGGTTTCTCAATCTATTGTTCATCTCAGAATAAATCCATCTATATCTTTTAAGTAATCCTGACCAGCCTGCACTGGTATAACCATATGACCTTATGAGACCTGATATGTCAGGAGAGGAAAGGAGGCCTTCCCAATCCTTGATAAGCCTTACCCTTTTACCTCTTATCCTTGCGATAAGATATTCCTCTGGATAATTCCTCTGGACAGGCTCTTCAAGAAGGTTTTTCACAGCATACCTTTAATCTTTATTCTTAGATAAGACCTCTTTTAGTATTTCTGGCAATATCTCAGGCCAGAGCCTCTCGAGCCTCTTCTCAAAGGTGTTATCAATATTTATCCCATCCTCGGACTCCACACGAAGACCTCCTGAAATCCCCTGCTCTTTCAATATAAGGGCAGAGGGGAAATACCTCCTTGCTATCTCCTCATCAGAAGGGTTTACATATACCCTGCTCCATTTAAAAGAAGGAATATCCATAACAAGCCTTTCGAAGGTCTCCTCGTATCCCACAGACCTCAGTTCATTAAGGGAATCCCTCGCGAGTTTATAGAGCCTTTCTGAGAGTTCCTTCATCGCAATAGTTCTTAATGTCTGGGCCTCCCTTTTTGCCTTGAAAAGTAAGGAAGAGACCTCCTTAAGGACCCTCTCCTCGGCTTTCCTTATAGATTCCTTTCTCTTTTCCTCAAACTCTGAAAAAAGCCTCTCCCTGTAAGACTCTATCTCCCTTCTGGCCTCTTCCTCAAGGGCCTTAAGGTCTTCCTGAGACCTCTTTCTTAAGGATTCAATGAGCTCCTGATAGCCCATTTATTTTGTCGTAAGAATGATGGTAGCAATAACAAAGCCAAGGATTACCATCGTCTCAGGAATTGCAACAAGGATTATCACTGTTCCGCTCAATTCTGGTTTCTCAGCAAGGGCACCAGCTCCTGCTGAACCAATCCTCGATTGTGCCCAGGCTGTTGCAAGGGCACTAAGACCAATGGCAAGGGCTGCTGCAAAGGCTATAAGAACCTTCTCCATAAAGCACCTCCTATATTTAGATTTTTCTAAAAGGCTCAAATCTCCTTCCACCAGGCTCAATGAATTTGCTGAAGAACTCTACATAGTGGAGCCTCATGGAATGGATTGCCGGTGAAAAAACACCGAGAATGATATTTATAAGATGCAAAAGCCCTGCAACAACAGCGCCAGCAATTATGTTACCAGTCATTCCAGCAAGCCTGTTTGCGACAAAGGCAAGCAATACTGAGGTCAGACCTATTGCCATTATCCTTGCATAAGATATGATATTGCCAATGGTCTTTATAAGTTCAAGGGGTGCAAGGAGACCACCCGTTATAATAAGGACTGGCAGGAGGATGATAATCAGTGTAATAATGGGTGAAACAAATCTCTCAGGTATTATCCCGCAAAGGGCAGATACAGCAATGACAGTAGCAATGATTAATAGTATATCTATGGATTTTGCGATAGCCTCTTTCTTTGTTCTTTTCTTGATACCTGTTATAACACCGAGAAGCAGGCCTATCAATACATGGAAAAGACCAACGGCAAGGGCAAAATAGAGCATAGGGATAACTGCTGTCCTTCGCTCAATACATATGGGCTCAAGACCGAAGAGTTTGTGGCCCACCTCGCCGAAAAACTCTCCATAGAGGATACCGAAAAAGATAGAATAGATGGAGCATATGAATATTATCCTTGAGACATCCTGAAGGTTCTTTTTCTTTTTAAATCTTCTTAAAGAAAATATTGAAAGGCAAAGCAACACAATACCATAGCCTGCATCACCAAGAATCATACCAAAGAATATAGGAAAAAAGAGGCCTATAAAAGGTGTTGGGTCAAAGGTTCCATATCTTGGAAGGGGCAATAGCCGAACCATAACCTCAAAGGGCTGAAAATAAGGTGGGTTCTTGAGCATCACAGGGATTCTCTCGAGGTCCTCCTCAAATATCTCCTTTTCAATAAGTGTTACCCTTCCGCCAAATCTTTCAGTTAATCTCCTGGAAAGTGTTGTTACTGCATCAGAAGGCATCCAGCCGTAAATAATAAAACACATCCTTGTCTCAAATACATGGGCAGTGGCCTTCATAATAGAGAGCCTTTCATCTATCCATTCAAGGGTTCTATCATAAAGGGGCTTCCATCGCAATGTGAACCTCTGGACCTCACTATTAATCTCCTGTATAGCCCTGTTTATCTCCTCAATCTTTTCATTAAATATCCTCAATCTCTCAGCAAATGTAAGACCCTCAATGGTTGAGGGAAGGGTAATCTCTGGTATCCTCTCATCACGAAGGGCCTTTCTGATAATCTCTGAAAGCCTCTTTTCAGTAATGAGGACACCTGCAAGGGTTCCATCAGAGGACCTGTTTGTAAAAAGCTCATACCTGCCATCAGTTATCTTGAAGAGAAGCTTTCTTAGATGCGGAATCGCCTCAGGCTCTTTTATTGTAAGACCTATAAAATCTATCTCCTCTGTTTTCTCCACTTCTCCGATGATCGGTTCTATGGCATCCATAAAGTTTTTATATCTTATTAGCTCAGAAAGCTCTCTCTGGAGAAGGTCCTTTTTCTTCATAAGGCCTTCAAGAAATTTAATATGTCCTGGAAGCAATCTCCTCAATGTATCTATAATATTTTCTGGCTCAATATAACTCCTTCTTGTTGTAATTTTAGGCATAAGGGAAAATAGTTCTTCAAGACGGACCTTCATATCTTCAAGGAGAAGTTTCTCTGAAAGGGCCTTCTGATCCATTGAAAAGGTACTTATGTATTCTTCCTCTGCCCTATCAATGAACCCAACAGTCTCTGTCTCGATCTGAAATATCCCCTCTTCTCTGAGAACCTCCAGTGTATCTTCCAGAAGTTCCTTCATACCAGCTATCTCCACCTTTGACATCCTGACAATCATAGCCTTCCCCCTACCGCTACACCCTATACGCTCCACGCTCTACGCTACACGCTCCACGCTATTCGCTGTACGCTATACGCTCCCCGCTACCCGCTCTTTTATATACTTAAGAACTATCTCCTTTAAAACATCCTCTCTCATATCTCTGAGCCTGCAGGCCTCATTCCTTGCCTTTTCAAGAAGCTCTTCTGCCTTTTTTTGAGCATCTCTTTTTATGTTTTCTCCAATCTCTATTGTTTCTTTCTCAAGGTTTCCTTCTCTTAATGCAAGCTCTTCATTTATCTCCTTTTTCTTTTCTTCAACCCATCTCTCGATGCGGGACCTCTCTTTTCTGAAATTATCAGCAATCTCCCGTTCAGCCTCTATTATTAATGAAACAAGGTCTTTCATATCATATCCATACCATATAATGGAAGGAGAGTCAACTCCATTGGAAGTGATTTTAGCTGTGGTATAATATTCCATGAATCTCTGGGAAGCCTATTTTTCTGCAGTAAGAAAACAGAACTGGCAGAAGGCCCTTGAGCACCTTAATGAACTTAAGGGTTCAGAACCTGAAAATCCTCAGGTCTTTCTTAAACTTGGCGATGCCTATCAAAAACTCGGAAAACCAGAAAAGGCTATCCCTGAATACTCTCAGGCTGCCTGGCTTTTTTTGAAAGATGGCTTTGTCCAGAAGGCACTGGCAGTGTATAAGATAATCCTCAGACTCGATCCCCACAATCAGGAGGCAGTGAATAAATCAAGGGACCTTCTGGTGGAGATAGAGCTTTCAAAACAGGGGGCAGAAATTAGTGCAACAGTGCCCGAGAGCGACAGCCTACAGCCTGTTTCTCAAGATACGACAACTGTTCCTTTCACCACCGAGGAGCTCCAACCTTCTACCTCAGCTCAGCCACCAACTGTTACTTCTGCCACTAAATTTGAAGAGCTAATAGTAAGGACATCCTATGAAGAACAAAAGACAGATATTAGTGCGACAGTAACTCCTCATAAGATAAGTAAGGAGGAGTTACCACCGCCTTTAGTTGACCCAGACCTTGTGCCTGAATTTCTTAAGGACCTTTCTCCTGAAGAGATCAGGGATATAATGACAAAGCTTAAGGCCTGTCAATTTAAGAAAGGTGAAACAATTATTGAAGAAGGAGATTCAGGTGATTCCGTCTATATCATTAAATCTGGAAAGGCCATTGTAACAACCCATGTCCTTGGCAAAAAGATTGACCTGGCAACACTACAGAAAGGAGACCTCTTTGGAGAGG
>Ga0272449_1002787_pt1 | contig 15820 bp, 14 predicted proteins | sample YNPCB0241_FD_198679 | JGI IMG/M metagenome (GOLD analysis project Ga0272449, IMG submission 198679) | Hot spring sediment microbial communities from Yellowstone National Park, WY, United States - YNP-CB-024-1 | ecosystem: Environmental > Aquatic > Thermal springs > Hot (42-90C) > Sediment...
TTCCGGGGCGGGGCATTGTGTTACGCCCAGGGATGACGATTGCACTTGAGCCCATGGTGTTGATTGGGTCACCATATACACGGGTGCTGGAAGATCAGTGGACGGTGGCCTCTCAGAACGGGTTGCCGACGGCGCATTTTGAGCATACGGTGGCAGTGACCGAGCACGGCCCGCTCATTCTGACCTTGCTGGAAGATGGCAGTACGCCTGGACGAAATCATCGGAAGCCAGTATAATTTTGAATTCGGCTGTCAAAATGGAGTTATCTTGTGATAGGAGAACGCGAGCATGAAAGTATCACCTTCCATTCGTAAACGATGTGCGAAATGCAAAATCGTACGGCGGCGGGGGCGTCTGTACGTGATTTGTGAGAATCCGAAGCATAAACAGCGACAGGGGTAAAACAGCATGGCGAGAATTGAAGGTGTTGATCTACCGCGCAATAAGCGGGTCGAAGTGGCCCTGACCTATATCTATGGTATCGGGCCAAGCCGGGCGAAAGAGATCCTGGCGGCAACGAAGGTGAACCCGGATACGCGGGTCAAAGACCTAACTGAAGCCGAGGTCAATGCACTGCGCGATTACATTGCCCAGCACTATAAGGTTGAGGGCGATTTGCGCCGCGAAGTGCAGATGAACATTAAACGTTTGATCGAAATCGGTTGCTACCGCGGTCTTCGCCATCGCCGCGGCCTGCCGGTGCGAGGACAACGCACGCGCACGAATGCCCGCACGCGCAAGGGCCCGCGCAAGACGGTGGCTGGGCGTGGTCGCCGCCGAGGTGCCGCAAAGAAATAGGCCTGGGGATCGCCGGCTCAGTGTTGGGAGCGCCTTCCCTCCCCTGCGGCTGCCTGAGCGGCGAACGACCGGGATCTATGCTGAAATTGCATTCTTATGGAGTGAGAGCGAGGAAATATGGCTCAAAGTGTACGATCGGCGCGCCGATCCGGCGCTACACGAAAAATCAAGCGCACGCTATCATCGGCTAAGGTGTACATAAACGCATCGTTTAACAACACGATCGTGACCGTCACCGATCAGCAGGGTAATGTGGTGTGCTGGGCGAGTTCGGGGTCGGCCGGATTTAAGGGATCGCGTAAGAGCACACCATTCGCTGCGCGCTTGGCCGCCGAACAGGCGATCAAAGCCGCCCAGGCGATGGGTGTTCAGGAGGTGGACCTCATCGTCAAGGGGCCTGGCCCGGGGCGCGAATCAGCGATTCGGGCGATTCAGGCCATGGGCGTGACGGTGCGTTCCATTGCAGACGCGACCCCGATCCCGCACAATGGGTGTCGGCCACCCAAGAAGCGCCGTGTCTAATCGGATGGAGTGAGGGACGATATGGCGAGATATACCGGACCGGTTTGTAAATTATGTCGGCGCGAAGGGATGAAGTTGTTCCTCAAAGGGGAACGGTGCTTCTCCCCCAAATGCGCCTTTGAACGGCGTGGTTATGCGCCAGGTGAGCATGGGCGCATGGGCAGTGCGCGCGGGGGCATGGAGCGTCTTTCGGACTATGCTAAGCAGTTGCGGGCGAAACAGCGCGCTCGCCGCATTTATGGTGTACTGGAACGCCAGTTCCGCCGCTACTTCAATGTGGCGTTGCGCAAGCGCGGCTTGACTGGCCTTAACCTGTTGCAGACCCTTGAATTGCGCCTGGATAATGTGGTCTATCGGTTGGGGTTTGCGGCTAATCGCGCCCAGGCCCGTCAGTTGGTGACCCATGGTCATTTCACGGTCAACGGTCGCAAGACCGATGTGCCTTCAATGCTGTTGCGCCCCGGTGATGTGGTGGCAGTGCGCGAAGGCTCACGCCGGCGCACGTTCTTCCGTGAGTTGCCCGAGATTGCCGAAAAGCGCCCATGCAGTCCGTGGTTGGAGCGCAATCTCCAGCAACTGTCGGGCCGTGTGCTACGCTTGCCTGAGCGGGCAGAAATTGACGGTGCTTTGAACGAACAGTTAATTGTCGAGTACTACTCGCGCTAATGCATGAAATTCGGGTTCGTTCAAAAGAAAGAGGTGGACCTTGAGTGCTGTAAGTAGCATGGTTAAACCCAGAATAGAGCAAGATGCCCAGGCGCGCAACTATGGGCGATTTGTGATCAGCCCGCTGGAACGCGGCTACGGTGTTACCCTGGGCAATGCCCTGCGGCGTGTGTTGCTCTCATCGCTGGAAGGTGCGGCGGTTACATCCATTCGCATCACCGATGTGCTGCACGAATTCAGTGATATTCCCGGCGTCCGCGAGGATGTCATCCAGGTCATGTTGCAGATCAAGCAATTACGCTTGATCTTACATGATGTGGATACTGCCACCTTGCAGTTGGAGGTGCGGGGTGAGGGGCCGGTCACGGCGGCGGATATTCAAACGCCGGCGGAAGTGGAAATTGTGAACCCTGAACTCTACCTTTTCACGGTAGATGACCCCAATACCCGCCTGGATATTGAGATGGTGGTAGAGCGCGGGCGTGGGTATTCCCCGGCCAGTGACCGCAGTGGGCGGCTTCCTATCGGCGATCTGCCGGTAGATGCGATTTTCAGCCCGGTTAAACGGGTGAATTACAATGTGGAAGCCACGCGTGTGGGGCAGAGCACCAATTACGAGCGCCTGACGCTGGAAATTTGGACGGATGGCACCATCTCGCCGGAGAAAGCGCTGGTTGAGGCGTCACGGATCCTGATTGACCACTTCCGCTTGGTGGCGGGTGTGGGCGAAGAGGCAATGGCGCTGGCGGCAGAAAAAGAGCCGAGCGGCATCCGTCTGAGCAGTGAAGCCGCCGATACCCCGATTGAAAACCTGGATCTCTCGGTGCGTGTTTTCAATTCTCTTAAACGCACCGGGATCACCACAGTAGGGGATGTGCTGGAACTGCTGGAAAAAGGCAATGACGCGGTGATGTCCATCCGGAATTTTGGCGAGAAGAGCCTTGAAGAATTGCGCCAGAAGATGCGCGAGAAAGGGTTCTTGCCACCCGAAACAAAGGAGGCGGAGTAAGGACCGATGCGACACAAGGTTGCAGGCTATAAATTAGGGCGATCTACAGGCCAGCGCAATGCGTTGCGCCGAACGCTCTTGCGCCAGTTTTTTACTTATGAACGCATCCGCACCACCCGGGCCAAGGCGATGGCAATTCGGGGTGAGGCGGAACGGATGATCACCATTGCGCGCAACAGCCAGCAGGGGAGCGATGTGGATAAAGTCAATGCTCGCCGATTGGTTGCGGCGCGGTTGGGTGACCCCAAACTGGTCAAGAAGTTGTTTGATGAGATTGCACCTCGTTACGCTAACCGCAACGGCGGTTATACCCGTGTTTTCAAGCTGGGCCCTCGGCTAGGTGATAACGCCGAGATGGTCTTGCTGGAATTGGTCGAATCGTAACCCATCCGGACTTTCGCCGGATTGGAATGGCACGTTACCAGGTTACCATAGCCTACGACGGCACCTGCTTCCAGGGGTTTCAACGGCAGGGAGGCCGGGCACGGACGGTGCAGGCGGAGATCGAGGCGGCATTAGAGCGCTTGGGTTGGTCGGGATCGGCCATCCTCTACGCTGGTCGCACCGATGCGGGTGTTCATGCGGCTGGCCAGGTAATTGCGTTCGATTTGGAATGGACGCACTCTGACGAGGCCCTAAGGCACGCTCTCAATGCCTACCTGCCAGAGGATGTGGCGGTTAAGGCCGTGCGCGAAGTCAGCCCGCATTTTCATCCGCGTTATCATGCCGTGGGGCGGGCTTATACTTACCGCCTTTATGTGGCGCAGGAACGCGATCCGCTGCGCGACCGCTACGCCTGGCGGGTTTGGCCGGACGTGGATGTGCCCCGGATGCAAGCGGCGGCGCGTTGGATCGAAGGTCAACACGATTTTGCGGCCTTTGGTGCGCCGATGAAACCCGGGCGATCTACAGTGCGCCGTGTGTACCGTGCCTCCTGGGAAGTCCTGGAAGATGCCTCACTGCGCTTTCGCATTGTTGCCAATGCTTTTCTCTACCATATGGTGCGCAGGCTGGTGTACATCCAGGTGCTGGTAGGACAGGCAAAACTGCCGCCCGAAGCCATCGGTGAGGCGCTCCGAGGTGAGCGCGATCTCCCGCCGGGGTTGGCGGCGGCGCGAGGCCTGGTACTTGAACGGGTCTATTACCCGGAAGACGAGCAAGGATTTGAACCTCTGGGAGAATCCTTAACTGCAAGTGGAGATGAGGACTGTGGATAAGACATATGTAATCAAAGGAAAACCCGAAACACAATGGCTGCTGGTTGATGCCACAGACCAAAATTTAGGGCGTCTGGCGACCAAAATCGCGCACTACCTATTGGGAAAGCATAAACCCACCTACACCCCGGGGGTCCCGATGGGGGATTACGTGGTGGTCATCAATGCCAGCCGCATTCAGGTGCATGAAACTCGCCCTGAAACCAAGATTTACTACCGTCACTCGATGTATCCCGGGGGTTTGAAGGCCATTTCCTTGCGGGATATGCTGCAGAAGCATCCTGATCGGGTGATCCGGCAGGCCGTGTGGGGGATGCTCCCGAAGAACAAGATTGGGCGGCGTTTGATCAAGCGGCTCAAGATCTACGCGGGTCCGGAGCATCCGCACCAGGCACAGAATCCACAACCGGTAGCCTAAGAGGAGTTAGAGTATGATGGCAGTGCAGTATTATGAAGGTGTTGGTCGCCGCAAAGAAGCCACAGCGCGGGTACGTGTGATGAGTGGCGCCGGGCGCTTTGTGGTCAATGAGAAGCCCTTAGAAACTTATTTTCCGCGCTTGGGCGATGTGGATTCGATCCTGCGCCCGCTCATGGCCGCCGGATATGACCGTAACAGTTTTGACATCACCGTCAAGGTCGTTGGCGGTGGGGTCACCGGACAGGCCGATGCGGTGCGGCTGGGCTTGGCGCGGGCGCTGGCTAAAATGAACCCCGAGTTGGTGCAGACCCTGCGCCGCGAGGGGCTGCTCACGCGCGATCCACGGGTGAAGGAACGCAAGAAACCCGGCCTCAAGCGTGCACGCAAGGCGCCAACCTACACCAAGCGTTAAAAAATACACAAGACAGGTTTCTGGCCTGGTTTAGGGGCCTGAGGGAGGGTATCTTATCCTCCCCTCAGGCTTTTTGCTAACATCAGAGTAAAGGTAAAGATTTTTGAGAGGTGAGCGTATGACAGCCGCGGGCGGTGTGGTGTTGCTAGGACTGGGGCCAGGTGAGGCGCGCTTATTGACGCGTGAAGCCTGGGAATGGTTGACATCCATCTCAGAACTCTATGTACGCACCGAACAGCATCCGGTGGTGCAAGAACTGCCGGCTGGGGTACAGGTGCACAGTTTTGATTGGCTCTACCGTCAGGGGCAATCGTTTGAAGCGGTTTACACCGCCATTGTTGAAAACGTGATGGAATTAGCGCGCCGTCCGCAAGGGGTGACGTATGCCGTCCCGGGTCATCCCCTGGTGGCAGAAGCCACCGGCCCCGAGATTTTGCGCCGCGCCCAAGCCGAGGGTCTGCCCGTGCGCGTTATTGAGGGCCTCTCGTTCCTTGAACCCACCTTTACCGCGCTGGGTTTGGACCCCTTTCCGCGTTTAGTGCTATTGGATGCCCTGGAATTGGGTACTTGGCATGTGCCTTCCTTTCCGCCAGATACCCCGGTCCTGATCGCTCAGATTTATGACCGCATGAGCGCGTCTGAGGTCAAGTTGACCCTGAACGCGTTCTACCCGGATGAGCATCTGGTCACTTTGGTGCATGCGGCAGGCACAGCGCGACAGCAGGTTGAACACCTTCATCTCTATGAGATTGATCGCAGTCCGCATTTAGGGCTGATGAGCGCGCTGTATGTGCCCCCTTTGGGAGAAGCCACCTCGATGGAAGCCTTCCTGGAAATTGTGGCGCATTTACGTGCCCCGGATGGCTGCCCTTGGGATCGCCAGCAGACCCATCAGTCCCTGCGCAGTCATCTTTTAGAAGAGGCTTATGAGGTGCTGGCGGCAATTGATGCCGAAGATCCGCAGGCGCTACAGGAGGAACTAGGGGATCTGTTGCTCCAAGTGGCTTTGCATGCTCAGATCGCCAGTGAGGAAGGGGAGTTTAATTTTACGGATGTCGTGCGCGGCATTCATCAGAAGATCGTACGCCGCCATCCCCACGTGTTTGGGGCGCTAAAAGTGGAGGGCGTGGAGGGTGTACTGCGTAATTGGGAACGCCTCAAACAAGCCGAACGCGAAGCCAACGGGCAAGAAGAACGCAGTCTGTTGGCCGGTGTGCCTTTAGCGCTTCCAGCCTTGACGCAAGCACAGGAATTACAAGACCGCGCGGCGCGCGTTGGGTTTGACTGGCCGGAGATTGAACCAGTGTGGGCTAAGGTGCACGAAGAACTTGAAGAGGTACGTTCAGCGCCAGACGAGGCTGCGCGGGAGAAAGAATTGGGTGATTTACTCTTTGCCGTGGTCAACCTGGCGCGATGGTATAAAGTGGATGCGGAAAGCGCGCTACGGGCTACGAACCAGCGCTTTCGGCAGCGTTTTGCCTATATTGAACAGCGCGCCCGTGAACTGGGGCGATCGCTCAGCGAGATGACCCTGGCCGAGATGGATGCCTTCTGGGAAGAGGCGAAAGATAATGAGGCCGGAACGGCCTCAGAGTCGTCCTCCTAGCGTTTGCGCAGTTCAGGGGAATCAAACCACAACCCGCTGACGAGATGCGGTTCGGCTTTGGTCAGCACCAGGCGCATGGTGACGGCATCGTCTTTCTCAAACCGTAGGCGGTAGACGACGAGGTAATAATTACCGCTTTCGAGGACGGAACTCACCTCACGGGATTGGAAAGCCCCTAAGCGCGATTCAAGCGTCTGGCGCAGATCGGCAAAGGCCTTTTCATCCAGCCCTTTGCGCATGGCCTCGTCAAAGTTGGTGGCAAAAGTGGTGTAGTCCCCCGCAAACAAACCATCTAGCAAGGTGGTCGCCATGGGCTCGGCGTAGGCCAAGACGGCATCTTTTTCACTGCCTTCCAGCGTGCGGGTAGTGCTGGTGCAAGCGCTCAGAAGTACTCCAATCCCCAAGAGAATTATCAACCCTTTGGATATCTTGTGCATGATGCCCTCCCGCGAGCATCATACCACAGGGGGCGAGGTTAAATCAAGACGCCCTTCCGGAGAAGGGCGCCGTGTGCCGAGAGCCAGAATCGAACTGGCGACACCGCAGTTTTCAGCCGCGTGCTCTACCAACTGAGCTATCTCGGCGACGCTTAAGATTTTAACGGCAGGTGGGGGGATTGTCAAGCAACGCGCGCTATTTTAAGCCCAACAAAGGGGTAAAACGAGAAACTCATCCCGTTTTTATTGAGTTTTTACTCTTATTTTATGTGCCTCTTTTCCGGCCTTCCGTAAATTGATACAGAGGGCACTGGTAGGAGTGCGCCTGTTGGGTGGCAAACCCGGTTGGGATGCGGGTTTGCATTATAGGTGTCGCACATGTAGCAGGAGGTGTGCCCTTAAGATTCAAATCTAATCTTCGCGAGGATGACCGATGAATCTGCTAAACCGATTGCGTCTTTTGGTCAAGTTGAGCCTGGGGTTTGGGGTTGTGGTGCTGTTGACCTTGGTCTTAGCGATCGTGTCCTATTGGGGCATCGCCAACGCCCACACACAAACAGAGACCCTTTTCTCTCAGAACCTGACCCCAGCCATAGAAGTCGGGCGAGCGCGCACGATGCTGTATCAGATTCGCGGCCATTTATTCAATATCTTTTTACTTCCCGATGAGATGCTCAAACTCGAATCGCAGATTAACCAAAACATCGCCGGAGTTACGGCGATCATTCGTGATTTGCGCGCGCTTAACCTGCCGGGGTCGGAAGCGGCGCTAGCAACCTTTGAAACGGCGTGGCAGGATTATGTTACCAAATTGGACGATACCATCCAGCAGATCCATGCTGGTAACCGCAGTGCGGCAGTGGCACGCGCCACGGTGGGCGATTTGGCTATGGCGCGCCAGACCGCCGATGCGGCGATGGAAGGACTTCTGACAGTGGTACAGCGCGCTGCCGAAGAGGCTCACACCCAGAGCCAGCGTACCTTTGAGCGTGTGCGTTGGACACTCATGTTAATCACCATGGTAGCGGTGGCGCTTTCAGGTGCATTGGCTTTCTTAATCACGCGCAACCTGAATCAACCGATTCAGGTTATGGTGGGTGCGCTCTCCAATTTGTCTCAGGGTGATCTTAATCGTCATATTCCAATTTCGATCAAGCAGACCATTGCCCAGCGCGATGATGAAATTGGGGCGTTAGGCAAGGCCTTAAAAGCCGCCGAGGACTACATTGTAGCGATGGCAGAACTGGCGGATCGGATCGCGGCAGGGGATCTGAGTCTTACAATCACCCCGCGCAGTCCTCAGGATGAATTGGGTAATGCCTATGTGCGTATGGTGGAGGGCTTACGCCGCCAAGTACAGCAAATTATGCAAGCGGTGGAACAGTTGAATGCGATTGCCCAGGATCTACGGAACGCAGCCTTCCAGAGCGGTGAGGCCAGCCAACAAATGGCACAAACACTCCAGCAGGTGGCGCGAGGCATTGCCGAGCAGTCGGAGAGCGTCAACCGTACCGCCGCCTCGGTTAATGAGGTTGCCCGTGCGATTGAGGGCATTGCGCGAGGGGCTCAGGAACAGTCCCAGGCGGTGGCCAGCGCTTCAAGTTTGACTGCCCTGATCAGCGGGGATGTAGCGCAGATGGCGGAGAGTGTGCAAACGGTGTTCCGCGATGCGACCGGCGCGGCACAACTAGCCCAGCAAGGGGTAGAGGCCGTGCAGCAGACCATCGAGGGCATTGAGAACATCCGCAACCGCTTTGGCTTCTCGGCGCAGCGGGTGGAGGAGATGGGGGTGCGTTCGCGCGAGATTGGGACGATTCTGGAGACGATCCAGGATATAGCGGCCCAGACGAATCTGTTGGCGCTCAATGCGGCTATCGAAGCCGCGCGAGCGGGTGAACACGGCAAGGGGTTCGCCGTGGTGGCCGATGAAGTGCGCAAACTGGCCGAACGTGCCGCCGCGGCTACCAAGGAAATCGCGCAGTTGGTGCGCGGCATTCAGCAGACGGTGGATGAAGCGGTGAAGGCAATGCGGGCCGGCAACGAGGACGTGCAGCGGGGCGTGGAACTGGCCAATCAGGCTGGACAGGCTTTGGCGTTTATCCACGAGGTCAGCGAGGCGGTGAAACAGCAGGCGGAACTAACGGCGAATGCAGCGGTGCGGGTAAGGGATGCGGTGGATCAACTCGTCAGCGCAGTGGATAGCGTGTCCGCCGTGGTCGAGGAAAACACGGCTTCAACGGAAGAGATGACGGCCAGCGTGGGTGAGGTCAATCAGGCTATCGAAACCATTGCCAGCGTCTCGGAGGAGAATAGCGCGGCGATTGAAGAGGTCAGTGCCTCTGCCGAGGAGGTCAGTGCCCAAGTCGCTGAAGTGGCGAATGCTGTGGATGGATTGGCCGAAATGGCGCATTCCCTGGAGGCCCTGGTGGCACACTTTAGGCTGGATCACAGCGAAACGCCAATGGCGGTAAACGAGCCTGCCGCGGCACCCGTTGTTCAAACGCTAGAACCCGTTAACCCCGGTTCTTAAATTCCCATCAGGAGAGAAAAGTGTATGGAAAAACAATTTGTTGTCTTTCAAGTCGCTGGTGAGCAGTATGGGGTCACCATTGATCGGGTGGAAAGTATTGTCAAGATGCAGCCGATTACGTTGGTGCCCCAAGCCCCCGAATTCCTAGAAGGTATTACGAATTTGCGCGGGATGGTCCTGCCGGTGCTGTCACTGCGCAAGCGGTTCGGGTTGCCACCTAAGGATGTGGATCGCGAGACCCGCATTGTGGTGGTCATGAATGAGGGACACCCCATTGGCATCATTGTGGATAGCGTGTTGGAAGTACTGCGCCTTCCGGAGGAGTCCATAGAGCCTCCGCCACCGATGGTGACCAATGAGCGCACCCGCTTCATTACCGGCATCGCTAAGGTGGGGGAGCGGTTGATCATCTTGCTTGACCTGGGGCGGGTGCTCTCGGTGGAAGAAGAAGCGCAACTCGCAACCTTGCGAGAAGTCGTTTCGGCTTGAAGATGAAAGAATACCTTCAAAATATCAGGGAGAGAAAAAGCCATGCATCACGTAATTGAAAGTCTCAAGATCGGTCCGTCATCTCGGGATAGGGCGAAGCAGGGCTCTATCCGAATCCAATTAATGCTTTATTCGTTAGTACTGGCTTTGATTCCTTTATTGGTGTTGTTTGCATTAAGTTATTTCCAGGCAGGGGCTTCTTTGCGCCAAAGTGCCCGTGAAACATTGAGTGATCTCGCCGATATTGCCAGTACTCAGGTGAAGCAGTGGCTGGATGCTCGGCAAGCCGAAGTGGAAGTCATGGCCAATGCGGCTGAAGTCGTGTCCATGGAGCCAACACGGGTGATGCGGGCGCTAACGTTCTACAAAGAGAAGTGGGGGGATTATTTTGAAACCTTGGTGGTGATCCAACCCGATGGGAACGCCCTGGCTTCAACCGATGGTCAACGCAACAATATGAGCGACCGAGAGTATTTTAAACAGGCCATGGCTGGCAAGACGGTGATTTCGGATCCCGTCATATCAAAAGGAAGTTCGCATGTTGTGGTGGTATTTGCGACACCTATTCGCTCGATGGGGCAAGTGGTGGGTGTGATGGCTGGGGTGGTCCCCACCACTGCGATAGAAGATGTGTTTACCAGGGCTCGGTTGGGAAAAACCGGTGATGCCTATTTGATTGACCAGCGGGGGGTGTTGATCACGCCATCACGGTTTGAGGAACAACTAAAAGCCGAGAATCGGATTAAGGAGCGTAGTGCATTGGAACTGCGTATTGATACCGAGGCTTCACGCGCCGTGCTCTCGGGGCAGGAAGGTGAAGGGGAGTATCAAGGCTATCGCTTCAAACCGGTTGTGGGGGCGTATCGCTACCTGCCGGGGGTTAACTGGGGACTAATCGTTGAACAGGATGCCAGCGAGGCATTAGCCGCTGCCAACGGGTTGGCGCGGATTTTGATCATTGGGGCGATTGTTATGGCCGTGTTGGCCGGTCTGGCGGCCTTTACGTTTGCCAACCAAATCGCCCGACCGATTAAAGTGGTCTCAGAGGCTTTGGCTTCGCTCTCACAGGGAGAGTTGGCAGAGGATATTGATGACAGTCAGCGTCAATTGGTCTTGAAGCGGCGTGATGAAATCGGGCAAATGGGCCACCGTCTCAATGACTTGGTGGACTATTTCACCGCCATGTCGTCCACGGCGGAGGCGATAGCCTCGGGTGATTTGACGGTCAATGTCACCCCGCGCTCTGAGAAAGATCTCTTAGGGAACGCCTTTGCACGGATGCTCAACGGTCTGCGTCAGATTGTGCAGGGGGTGTCGCAAAATGCTCAAGCGCTAGAAGCCGCGGCGAACGAATTGGCCGAGGCGGCCAACCAGGCCGGGCAGGTAACCGGACAAATTGCGACCACGATTCAGCAGGTAGCCAAGGGTGCCTCGCAACAGTCTGAGGCGGCTAGCCGCACGGCTGCCTCGGTGGAGCAGATGACCCGCGCTATCCAGGGAGTAGCCAAGGGGGCACAGGAACAGGCGGTAGCGGTTAATAAGATGTCGGCATTGATCAACCAGCTCTCGGCAGCAATTCAGCAGGTGCAAACGGGGGCGCAATCCGCGGCGGAAGTGGCACATGCGGCTGTGGCTACTGCCGGGCAGGGTTCGCACACGGTGGAGTCCACGCTCAAAGGCATGGCGGCCATCAGGGAGAAGGTGGCTCTTTCGGCAGAGAAAGTGCAGGCGATGGGGCAGCGTTCGGCCCAAATTGGGGCCATTGTCGAGACGATCCAGGATATTGCTGCCCAGACCAATTTGCTGGCGCTCAATGCGGCCATTGAGGCGGCGCGAGCCGGCGAACACGGCAAAGGATTTGCCGTGGTGGCCGATGAGGTGCGCAAACTGGCCGAACGTTCGGCGGCGGCCACTCGCGAAATCGGCGGGCTGATCCGCGAGATCCGCCAAGCCGTGGAAGAAGCGGTGCTGGCCATGCAAGAGAGTGCCAACGAAGTGGAGAAGGATGTGCAACAGGCTAACCTGGCCGGGACGGCACTGACGGATATCCTGAATGGGATCAAAGCGATGCAGGAAAAGGCTGAGCAAAGCGTGGTAGCCGCGCGCCACATGGCGGGGCTGGCCGAATCGCTGGTGGCGGCGGCGGATGAGGTCTCGGCCATTGCTGAAGAAAACACGGCGGCGACCGAAGAGATGAGCGCCGGCTCACAAGAGATCGCCCAAGCCGTGGAATCCATCGCCAGTGTAAGCGAGGAAAACAGCGCGGCGGTAGAAGAAGTCTCGGCCTCGGCGGAAGAAATGTCCGCCCAGGTGGAGGAAGTGGCGGCTTCGGCTCAAATGTTAAACCAGGTGGCTCAAGAACTGCGCGAAAGAATATTTATCTTCAAGTTATCGAATGATCGCTATCAACTCGTTGAGGAAATCGAGACCTACAAGAAGGCCCATCGAAAATGGGTGGATAAAATCGAGGAAATGTTATTGAGAGGTGGAAAACCCATCTCATCTGAAGAAATTCCAGACCATACCGAATGCTCCCTTGGTAAATGGTATTATGGGATTGGCAAGCATGATTACGGTCATATACAGGAATTTCAGGCAATTGAGTCTCATCATGTCCGTTTCCACCAATTGCTCAGCAACATAGTCAGACAAGGGATGAATAATGGTAATGCTAAGATTTGGCTTGATGACCTAAAGCGCACATCACAATACGTCATTCAAGCATTAGATAACCTTAAGCGCGTAGTAAATTAAGTGGGGTCAAATAGTAGCGGAGAGCCGTCTTGGATAGGACGGCTCTCCTTGTTTTCAATTTATTTACGTCCTTTTTATGTCCAAGCCCTAAGGTTTCATTCCAACTATCCGTTAAGGAAAATAGAACAGCAACCCCAAATGATCCGATGAGGAGGTTGAGAGACCACGTAACGACGGCTCAGTTTTCTAACTCAATGCCCTGCCTCTTGGGCAAAGGGGCTTAAACCCGAGAGGTCGCTGATGAATAGCCCCACCGATTTCCTGTCATTCATTTCTAAATTCTAAGGGGAAGGATCCCCGCCAAAATTCACAAGGAGGTGTGAGATGCCTACAGTAGATTACACTCGCATTGCTGGTAACATCGGTGCGCTCAACGCGCTCAACTCGTTGCAACTGATCAACAACCAACTGGCCATCCATCAAACCCGCCTGGCGACCGGTAAGCGCATCAATGAAGCCGCGGATGATCCGGCGGGCCTGAGCCTGGCGACCACCTTCGATATCCGCCGCCAAGGGCTGCAAACGGTGCTCAACGGCATCGGCGATGCTAAGAACCTGCTCTCCACGGCGGAAGGTGGTCTGCGCAAGATCCAGGACATCCTGGTCAAGATGAAGAACAAGGCGCTGGAAGCCCAGAGCGGGACCATTGGCGAGAAAGAGAAAGAAGCCATCGCCGCTCAGTTGAACGCCTATGCTGCCGAAATTGACGCCATTGTGGAGCAAACCCAGTGGAACGGCAATTTCCTGATCGGCCAAAGCGGTTCGGCAGGTGGCACGTCGGCAACCCAGAATTTCCTGACTTCATTGGGGACACTGGCAGATCCGACTGCCGTTACCTCGGAATTCAAATTCTCGAACAACCAGGGCTTTGGGGCTTACGGTGCGGATGAGAATGGTTTGGGCTTGAACACCAACTATACCACCGCCAATCTAAGCACGGCCCTCTCCGACATTGATGCCGCCATTGAGAAAGTGAAGAAAGGCATCAGCGAGGTTGGTGCGTTCAGCGCCCGCTTATCCTTCAAGGAAGAAGCCATTACGGTGCAGTACACCAATACCGAGGCGGCCTACAACCGAATCATGAACGCCAACATGGCCGAAGAGCAGGTGAATGCCAGCAAGTTGCTGATCCTGCAGCAAACCGCGACCGCGATGCTGGCCCAGGCGAATACGGCGCCGCAGTTCCTGCTCACCCTCTTCCGCTAATCGTCAACTCCTCATCGGTATCGGGATAGCGGGGGGCGCCAAGGGGCGCTCCCCGCCCAGCCATCCCCATGAAGAAGGTGTGAGGTTGCTATGCCTGACGTTTCGAGTACGACCACCCTCTCCAGTTATTTCACCAATCTGGTCAACAGCCTGATGACTATTGAGCGGCAGCCTCTGACGCGTCTGACCCAGCAACGCGATGCGTTGAGTGTGCAGCGCGGGGTCTATTTGGATTTGCGTTCGCAGTTAAGTGACCTCAAACAGCAGGTGCAGGCACTGCGGAGCACCAGCCCCTTTTTCGCTTTGGAGAGTGGACGGTCGGTTAGCGTAACCGAGCCTTCGGTGGGTGGCGCAACCGTGGTCGGCGCCTCTGCTGGCGCTACGGCGGTGGTGGGGGACTACCGCATTCTAGTAAACCAATTGGCACGGGCCGAACAATGGGTTTCGGCCGAACAGGCCGCTGTGGATCGTCCCTTGGGTAAGCGCGGGGTGTTTTATTTGGGCGGAACCGGTGTGGCGGCAGCTGCCTTGCCGAGCAGTAGTCCCATCGTGGCAAGCGTGAGTGTCGGCAGTGTGGACAGCGGCTTGCGCGAATTAGGAAGCGGTAGCCGGGCCGAGGGAACCGCTTATGTGCTGGAGGTACGTCAGGGAGATTCGGGTTATGAATTTCGGTTGCGGGCCGCAGACGGTGGTGTGGTTTCAATCTATGATAAGGCCAAAGCCGATGGTAGTCTGACCAGCGACTGGCAAGCGTTATCACCGGGGGAGGTGTACGATACCCACCGTGGACTGGTGATCACATTTGGTGAGTCTTTAGAAGCCGGGACGGTGGCGATTGATTACCAGGCAGCGGGTGTGGCGGTAAATGTGGTTGAACGCGATACCCTTGCGGATGTGGTCAATAAAATCAATGCCGCGGTCCAACCGGAGGGGCGAGATGTAGTGGCATCCATGGTGGGGGCCCGCTTGGTCCTTACCGCGCGCCAAACCGGGGTGGTTCACCGCATGCTTTACCAGTATGTGGCTGAGGCGGGCGGTGATTGGGGTGAGGCAACACCGCCGGAGCCCGGGGCTTGGCAGGCACGAGATGCGCAATTCACGGTCAATGGGATTTCTTTTACCCGCGCCCAAAACACGAATCTGACGGACGTCATTTATGGGGTGGTACTGAATCTAGCCGCCGATGCTGAGGGTAAATCGGCCACGTTAAGGGTGACCGCAGATTTCAGCCGGGCGCGCAGCGCGGTGGAGGCGTTTGCCAGCAAATTCAATGCGGTGCTGGCGTACCTGGAAGATAAGATGACCATTACCAAGCAGGGAGATACGTACACGCGCGGCGCATTGGCCAACGATACGGTTTTCAGCGAATTGCGTTTCCGTTTGCTATCTGCGGTGATGCAGCGTTACGAGGGGACGGGTCTTTATAAAAGCCTGAGCGAGGTGGGGTTGACTTTGAATGAAAGCCTGCGCTTATCCCTAACCGATGCAGCGCGCTTTGAGTCGGCCCTACGCGAAAATCCACAGGCTGTTGTGGCGATTTTCGATGCCGTCATGAACGCTGTGGATGGAGAACTCGAGCGCTTTATCGGTGGAAGTGGTTATTTGACCCAAAGCGTAGGATTGTTGGATCGTCAAATGAGTGATTTGGGCAGTGACATTACCCGTTTTCAATCTTACTTGGCAGACCGCGAAGCCATGCTGACCCAACAATACGCCCAAATTCAAGCCCAGTTGATCAGCCTGTCCTATGCCCAGC
>Ga0272449_1002788_pt1 | contig 15813 bp, 15 predicted proteins | sample YNPCB0241_FD_198679 | JGI IMG/M metagenome (GOLD analysis project Ga0272449, IMG submission 198679) | Hot spring sediment microbial communities from Yellowstone National Park, WY, United States - YNP-CB-024-1 | ecosystem: Environmental > Aquatic > Thermal springs > Hot (42-90C) > Sediment...
ACAGGTGCAGCAGATTCTCTTAGAGGAGTCGCGCAACAATCCATTCTGACGATTTGTTCTGGCTTCATCTGAGGGACCTGCCCGCCTTTCGGGCACTCCTGCGGGCCACGGAGGCCCGTTTTTATGCGTCCCTGCCCTTCCCGGAGCCGGTGCTGGACCTGGGCTGTGGGGACGGTCACTTCGGCGCGGTGGCCCTGCCCCGCCCGCCGGACGTCGGCCTGGACCCCGCCGCCCGACCGCTGCGGGAGGCGGCCCGGCGCGGGGCATACCGCCTGTTGCTTCGGGCCGACGGTGGCCATCTTCCCTTCCCGGACGGCGCGTTCGGCACGGTGGTCAGCAACTGCGTCCTGGAGCACATCCCGGACGTGGAACCGGTGGTCCAGGAGGTGGCCCGGGTCCTCTACCCGGGCGGGCGGTTTTACTTCTCCGTCCCCGGCCCGGATTTTCTGGCCCTGCTCTTCGTGGGGCGGGCCCTGGACCGGGTGGGGCTCCGCCCTCTGGGGGACCTCTACCGGCGGTTCTTCCACCGTATCTCCCGGCACTACTACTACGACGGGGTGGAGGGCTGGCGGTCCCGGCTGGAGTGGGCCGGCCTGCAACTGGTGGACGCGCGCCCGTATCTTTCCCCCCGGGCCCTGGCCGCGATGGAGTTGGGGCACTACTTCGGTCTCCCGTCTCTGGTGGCGAAGAAACTGATCGGTCGCTGGGTCCTCTGCCCTTCTCGCCTCAACCTCTGGCTGACGGACCGCCTGTTCCGGCCGTTTTATGCAGAGTCACCCTCTTCCAGCAATGGCTGTCTCTTCATTGCGGCCCGGAAGAAGTGATAATTTGATTTCCTCCCACAGTTGGTCCAGTTCGGCGATTCCCATCTGGCGCATATCCAGTCCACGCTGGCGGGCCAGTTCCTCCATCGCCCGGAAGCGGGCGGCGAAGCGGGCGTTGGCCTTCCGCAGCGCAGTCTCCGGCTCCACCCCCAGATGGCGGGCCCAGTTCGCCACGGCGAAGAGCAGGTCGCCGATTTCGGCCTCCACCTCTTCTGGCGTACGGGCGGTTTCCACTTCGGCCATCTCCTCCCGCACCTTCTGGGCCACCTCCTCTGGCCGGGTCCAGTCAAATCCCACCCGGGCTGTCCGCTCTCCGTACATATGTGCCTGCAGCAGCGCTGGGGCCGCCAGCGGGACACCCTCCAGCAACGACCCCTCTCCGGCCCGCTCTTCCTGCTTGATGTGTTCCCAGCGGATCAGTACCTCCTGCGCGTTGGCCGCTTTCCAGTTCCCCCACACGTGCGGGTGGCGCCGCTTGATTTTCCGGTCTATGGCCGCGATGATGTCGGCCATACGGAACTCCCCCGCCTCGGTTGCCATCTGCGCGTGCATGACAACCTGCAGGAGCAGGTCCCCCAGTTCCTCCCGCAGACTGTCCATATCCCCGGCATCTATGGCGGCGGCCACCTCGTAGGCCTCCTCCAGCAATTTGCTCCGCAGACTCTCGTGTGTCTGCTCCCGGTCCCACGGACACCCGCCGGGGGCCCGCAGACGAGCGATCGTCTCCTGGAAACCCTCAAAACTGCTCACCGACGGCAGTGGGGGAATGTACAACGTGGTCAGATGGTCCACCTCATGGTGGTCCAGTTCGTATAATGGCAGGTGGACCAGCCGCTGCGCATCCGTTCCGGCGGCGAAGATGAGGGTGACGGGGTGCTCGTCGGGGTACTGGTTCATCAACGTCAACTTCAGGTCGCTGGCCAGTTGGCGGCTGTAGACCTGACCGATGAGGACGGGAAGGTCTGGGTTTAAGGGGGGATGATGGAGGGCCGCGATCTCTATCCCATCGCAGACCTGAATGCCCGGTTCCAGGGCGTCCAGTTCCAGTGCCGTGAGAGCTACCTCCACGAAACTGACCCCGTCCACGACGCGCGTCGGCAGGCCGGCCTCCCGCGCCCTGTGCAGGACCAGTCGGACCGTCGCCTCGCCGACCAGGGGATGGCCTGGGACGGCGTAGACCACCCCCTCGGGTCGGCGGCCCAGTTCCAGTACCCGCTCCGCGATGGCCTGGTAGACCTGGGCGAACTCCTCCGCCGACTCGTACAGGTCGTCAAAGGAATGGAGCGCCAGATGCGCGGGCAGATGGGGGACGGTGGGATGGTGAACCGTCCGCAGCCAGACCTCCCGACTGGCCGAGAGCACCTCCCACGCCTGGAGCGTCAGGTGTCGGGGGTCCCCCGGCCCTAAACCGACGATGGTGATGGCCATATGTTCTCCTTGATTGGCCCGTAGCCCAGGATTTATCCGTACAACGCAGGACCAATACTGCAGGATAAATCCTGCGCTACATCGGACCCGTAGCACAGGATTTATCCTGTACAATGCAGAACAAAATCCACCTGCAGGATAAATCCTGCGCTACATCGGACCCGTAGCACAGGATTTATCCTGTACAATGCAGAACAAAATCCACCTGCAGGATAAATCCTGCGCTACATTGGACCTGTAGCACAGGATTTATCCTGTACAATGCAGGACAAAATCCACCTGCAGGATAAATCCTGCGCTACATCGGACCCGTAGCACAGGATTTATCCTGTACAATGCAGGACAAAATCCACCTGCAGGATAAATCCTGCGCTACATCGGACCCGTAGCACAGGATTTATCCTGTACAATGCAGAACAAAATCCACCTGCAGGATAAATCCTGCGCTACATCCACCCCGATACACCACCGCGGAGAACACCGGGAGTGCAGAGCGGACTCTTCTCTCCCCGGGTTCTCCGCGGTGAGGGGTTCAGCGGACTACTGGCGCCGCCGTCGCCGGACCAGCCAGCGCACCAGCAGGAATGTCACAAGGACGGGGAGCGCCAGCAGGATCAGCGTGGGCAGGACAACGATGACAATGTAGATGAGCGCCTTGACGAAGAACTCCAGGACGTTCAGCAGCGCTTCCACCGCGCTGCGGACCGTGCCGGGCAGGTTCCAGCCGCCCGTCTCCAGCGGCTGAGCCATCACGTCCGGCGTCAGGCTGACCGTGACCGTCGCCAGCGCGGCCTGATTCTGCAGGTACTGCATCCGCCCCTTCACCTGCTCTATCTCCGCCTGGGTCTGGCTGAGGTGCTCATAGACCGCCAGGACGGCCTCCGTGTCCTCCGCCCGGTCCAGGAACTCCAGCAGTTGCTTCTCCTTCGCCTGCAGGTGACGCAGGCGGGACTCCAGGTCCACGTACTCGTCCGTCACGTCCTGACCGGAGACGGACTCCCGCCGGACCGTTGTCGCCATCGCGCGCAGGCGCTCCAGCGCGGTGTCCAGCGCGTCGGACGGGACCCGGAAGGTCAACATGGCCTGCCGGCCCTTCTGGTACTGGTAGGCCTCTACAGAGACCACATAGCCGCCCAGTTCGCGGGCCATGGCCTGGATGTCGGCCAGCGCCCTATCCGTATCCGGGACGATGAGGTCCAGGCTGGCAGTCCGGACAACCATCCGCTCGGTGCTGGCCACATTGGCCACAGCCGCTGCATCCACACCTGCGTACACCGCTTTCTCTTCGGCGAGGGGAGGGGCCATCGGCAGAGCTGGCACGGGTGTTGCGGTAGGGCGAACGGCGCATCCTCCGACCGCGAGGGTCAGGACGGCGACCCATATCACGAAGCCCAGGTGTCTCTTCATTATCTTCCTCTCCTTCCATGATGATTTACGTCTGCCTTTCAGACGCCGCCGGACGTCTATCTGTTCCCGCCTGCGCTGGGGATGTAGGGGCAACCCTTGCGGTTGCCCCCTTGCGGTTGCCCCCTTGCGGTTGCCCCCTTGCGGTTGCCCCCTTGCGGTTGCCCAGGGCAGGGGCAGGCCCCTGGGCAGGGGCAAGCCCTGCCCCTGCAGCGGCCTGCGTTCGTCAGCGTCCCACTTCCAGGCGGGCGATCAGGCGGCGAGGGAGGCCCCGGGCGCGCATCCGCTCCTGGGTAATTTCTATCGGGTACGGGACCCGGCGCAGTTCCCAGGTCATCGCGTCGGTGTCCAGGATGGCGTAACTGGCGCGCGGGTCGCCGTCCCTGGGCTGCCCCACGCTCCCAGGGTTCAGAATCATCCGATACCCACGGAGAGGGATGGGGGTCCCAATTTCCGGAATCATCGCATGAGGACGGCCCCCTTCCTCATCCAGCACAAACATCAACGGGAGATGGGTGTGGCCCACCAGGCAGAAGGGGGTGGAGAAGTGAGAGAAGTTTATGAGGGCTCCCCCCAGGTCCAGCAGATATTCCCAGATCGGCTCCCGGGGACTGCCATGGACCAGCGTGAAGTCCCCCTGTTCCAGGCGGACCGGAAGTCCCTGGAGATATTCCTGGCTGACTGGTGTCAGTTCCTCCCGGGTCCAGAGATGGGCGATACGAGCCTCGGTGTTGAAATCATCCAGCGTCAAAAGGCCCAGGGCGGCCCAGTCGTGATTGCCTGCCACGCAGATGTGCTCAAAGTCCTGGATGCGGGCCACGCATTCGTTGGGGTCGGGGCCGTACCCGACCAGGTCCCCCAGGCACCAGATCATATCAAAGGGAGCCGCGTCCCTCAACACAGATTCCAGTGCAGTCCGGTTGGCATGGATGTCGGAAATGACCAGGTAGCGCACAGGATTCACTCCGGGTATGAACTTGCTACCTTGGTATTATACCCCAAAATTCCCCCTTGCCAATTTCGGCAGGATGTGGTATAATCAGCCGCAGAAAGCGGGCGTGGTTCAGCTGGTAGAACGTCTCCTTGCCAAGGAGAAGGCCACGGGTTCGAGTCCCGTCGCCCGCTCACGATGATGGTACGGCGGCGTAGCCAAGGGGTAAGGCAAGGGTCTGCAAAACCCTCATACGTCGGTTCAAATCCGACCGCCGCCTCCTGGTGGGGCGTTGAAAAAGCGGGCAGTCCTCAGGACTGCCCGTTTCTATCTGGGGCGGTGGCGAAACGGCAGCCGCGGGGGACTTAAAATCCTCTGTCCGTTGAGGACGTGTGGGTTCAAATCCCACCCGCCCTACTGCCGGGAGGAGTTATGAAAACCCAGAGCGAATCCCGCATCCACGAACGGTATCTCCGCCACACCAAAAAGTTCCCCAACATCTGGTGTGCTGGCTGCGGTATCGGCATCGTCCTGGGGGCCATCATCCGCGCGGTGGACGCCCTGGGACTGGATAAAAACGACATCGCGATGGTCTCTGGCATCGGGTGCACAGGCCGCATGCCCGTCTACGTGGACTTCAACACCCTCCACACCACTCACGGACGGGCACTGGCCTTCGCCACCGGCCTCAAACTGGCGCGTCCGGAAATGAAGGTCATCGTGGTGATGGGAGACGGGGACGCGCTGGCCATCGGGGGAAATCACTTCATCCACGCCGCCCGGCGCAACATCGGCCTGACAACCATCGTGGTCAACAACGCCACCTACGGGATGACCGGTGGGCAATACTCACCGACAACCCCCCTGGGAGCGCTCAGTACCACGGCACCCTACGGCCACATTGAGCCCCCCTTCCAGATTGCCGAACTGGCTCAGTGCGCGGGGGCGGCCTTCGTCGCCCGCAGCACGGTCTACCACGTGGACGAACTTCAGGACTACATCGCCCGCGCGTTGCAAAAGGAGGGCTTCTCGCTGGTAGAGGTCATCAGTTACTGCCACACGACCATCGGTCGGTTGAACCGCTGGGGCACGGCGCCAGAGATGATGCGTCGGCTGAAGGAGAACAGCATCACCCTGAAGCAGGCAGCGCGGATGACTCTGGAGGAGCGGGCCGGGAAAATTGTCCGCGGCATTCTGGCGGACCGGGACGACCTGACCGAATACACCCGACGGTATTACGAGGAGGTCGTCCTGCGCGCCCGGAGGGAGATAGAATGGAGCGCACCGAAATCCGAATTGCCGGTACGGGCGGTCAGGGAGTGATTCTGGCGGGCATCCTGCTGGCCGAAGCGGCTGTCCGGGATGGGAAAAAGGTGGTGCAGACCCAGTCCTACGGCCCCGAGGCACGGGGCGGGGCCAGCCGGTCTGAAGTGATTATCTCCGATCAGGAAGTAGATTACCCCGAGGTTCTGGAGGCGGATATCCTGCTTTGTATGAGCCAGGAGGCCTGCGACCGGTACGCCGGGAAACTGAAGAAAGGCGGGCTGCTCATCCTGGATACAGTGCATGTCCACCGGGCACCGCTGGTCCGGGCAGTGCGGGTGCCCATCACCGAACTGGCCCGTCAGGCCACGGGCAGGGAAATCACGGCCAACATCGTCGCTCTGGGATTGCTGGCAGGGCTGACCGGAGTGGTCTCCCGGGAGTCGCTGGAGGCGGCGGTCCGGGCCCGGGCGCCGCGCGGCACAGCGGAGATCAACCTGAAAGCGCTGGCCGTCGGCCTGGAACAGGCAGCCCGGTCCGGCCGGGAGTGAGAGGTTTCCTCGCCGCCCGCCGCAAGAACCTCTCCAATTTTAGTCCACACATGCTATCCCCACCGGTAAATTAGTCCAATTGTGCTATAGACAGCAGACCAGAAATGAATATCATGATGACTGCCCAATAACTGACCGGCGGTCAGTTATTGGATAGGCGGTGCGGATTTGACAGGACACTGAAATGGGTCTATAATCCGCTTCGCCAGAGAAAGAAGGATGCCCACCCCCTCTGGACACGGCAATTCTACCCGGATGACGGATGCCCACGTCCTGACGGCTGAGCTGGGCCGCCGGGTGGCCGAGTGCCCGGAACTGGGCAGGATGGTCGCGCCCTATCTGGCCCTCCTCTCCGCTCAGGCTCCTGCAGAAGATTCCTTCTCCCCGCCCCCAATGCCGGAAGCGGAGGTCCGGGACCGGCTCGCCCGGGGCGTCCCCGCGCTGGCCCCGGAGGACTTCCAGGCCGACCCCGTTGCGCTCCAGCAGTTGTGGGACGAAGTCTGCGCCATCGCGGCCTGCCACTTCCCCGACCTGGCCCCCGCGCTGGAGTCCATCCGCCGCTGGCCCGACGGCCGGGAGGACGGCCTGCTCTCCGCCGCCACCCACTACCTGCGCGGCGAGGCCGACCTGCTGGCGGAGGAGGCGGGGCTGGAGGGAGCCCTGTTCCAGTTCGTGCTGAACAACGCCCTGCACCCCTTCCTGCGCCGCTACGCGGCCGCGCTGGCCCCCCTGGTCAACCTGGAGACCTGGTACCGCCCCTACTGTCCAATCTGCGGCGGGGAGCCGGATTTCGCCGCGCTGGACAAGCCCCACGGCGCCCGTCGGCTCCTCTGCTCCCGCTGCGACTTTGAGTGGCCCTTCCGCCGGACCTCCTGCCCCTTCTGCGGCAACGACAAACCCGAACAGTACCTATACGTCCCCTCGGAAGACGGCATCTACCGGCTCTACCTCTGTGACCGTTGCCGCCGCTACCTGAAAGTCATAGACCGGCGGGAACTGATGGGGGAGCGACTGCTGCCGGTGGAGCGCATCCTGACTCTGCCCATGGACCAGGCCGCCCGGCAGGAGGGGTATGGGTGACCTTCTTTCGGCCCTATCTGACCTGGCCCGCCGATATGGCCTGATTGCCATCTACAGTTTCGGCAGTCGGGCCGGGGAGGTGGCGGCGCGGGTGGCGGGGGAGACCGTTGAGGTGACCCACCCGGGCTCGGATGTGGACATCGGCGTGCTTCCGGCGCCCGGCCGGCGCCTGACCGCCGCGGAGCGGGCCGACCTGACGGTGGCCCTGGAAGACCTGCTGGGGGTCGGTCGGGTGGATATGGTGGTCCTGCCCGAGGCCCCTCCCTTCCTGGCCCTGGACATCGTCCGGGGCGAACTGCTCTGCACCACCGACCCGGTCGCCGAGGCGGAGTATCAACTCTACGTCCTGCGGCGGGCAGCCGACCTGGCCCCCTTTGAGCGCCAGCGGCGCCAGATGATCCTGGCCGGGGAGGCGTACTGAGATGGCGCCGTCCCCCATTCAGGCAAAAGTCGTGCTGGACCGCATCGCGTGGGTGCGGCGGATGCTGGACGGCATCCGTTCCCTGCCCCGGGACTCGCTGGCAGATTTCACCGCCGACCCCCGCACTCCGGCGGCAGCGGAATCCTACCTGCGGCGCGGCCTGGAGGCCCTGCTGGACCTGGGACGCCACATCCTGGCGAAAGGGCTGAACCGGGCGGTCGCCGAATATCGGGAAGTGGCCCGGGAGTTGGGAAAGGCCGGCGTGCTGGGCCCCGCAGAGGCAAACCTGCTGGCCCGAATGGCAGGCTACCGGAACCGTCTGGTCCACTTCTACCACGAGGTCTCAGTGGAGGAACTCTACGAAGTCTGCACGCAGGGCCTGACCGACATAGAACGGGTCTTGGAGGCGCTGGAGGAGTGGCTCCGGGCCCACCCGGAACGCCTGGACCAGGCCCTGTGATGAGGTGGTGAGCCCGCATGTTCAGCCACAGCGCTTCGCTCGCTCCGCGCTGCGGCTGATGCGCAGATCGTTGGGTTGCTTACGGCAGCGGGCGGAGGAAGGAGATGTATATGAGCAATCGGATATGGCTACTGATTGGCATCCTGCCGAGTCTTTTATCACTCACTCTAAGCAGATCGGTTTTTGCACAATCTGGAACCGATTCATCCTCTTGCGGCCCTTCGGTCCCCGAGCAGCCGATCCCCGACGACGGCCGTTGGCTTCGAATCTGTCTGCTTGATCCCATGGCGCCGGAGGCAACGACGGTTACAGCCGTCTATCTCAAATACCTGATTGAACATCCTGACCCGAACCAACTGGAAGTGCGCTTGAGCCGCGAAGATGTGGGTATAGAGCAGGTCGTGTGGGGGCGAGGAAAGACCGCTGGGACCAACGAGTTTGGGAAATCGGGTGATCTGACAGCCTTTCATGGAGCCCCTTCTGAGGGCTACTGGTACCTCTGGATGCGCGATACGATTGCCGGGCAGAACGGTTGGCTCAAAGGGGCCAGTTTGGCAGTGGAGTACGCTCCGGCGGGGCCATTGCCCACATTGCTTTCTGGAACACCGGGTCAGCCGACTTCTCGCCGCTTGCCGGCGGATGTGGTCCCATCCCAAACACCGGACAAAGACCTGAAGCCTGTGGGAGGGAATGTAACCTCTTTGTCCTCCAATGGCTGGCAAGAGATCAAACGCGAGACATTTGAAGGGGTCTTCCCCAATGCGGGTTGGACACTTATTGACGCAAACCCTAATGACAAGAAAGAGTACTTGTGGGATGATGATACTTACCGGAGGCACTGGGGCTACTGGGCTGCCTGGCCAGCCAACGGTGGTGACAATGGCTATAACCCGGCTACAAATCCGCGCTATCCGCCTAACATGGCCAGTTGGATGATCTACGGCCCTTTTGATCTGAGCAATGCGAGAGCCGCAGAGGTCGTCTTTTGGCTCTGGCGGCAGATTGAGGTGAACTATGACCATCTCTTCTTTGGGATTTCCCCCGACGGAGGTACTTTTTACGGCTGGCAATGGGATGGGACAGCGGATTGGCAAGAGATGCGGTTTGGGCTGGATAGTTACCTTGGGGATGCCAGCGTGTGGGTGGGGTGGCTATTTAACAGTGATAGCACTATCCAATATGAAGGCCCTTGGGTGGATGACATTCTCATTCGCAAGTATGTACCGGGGGAGGTGACCGTTCAAGGAGTGTTCAAGTATGCTGACCGAGGGAGCAATGAGGCAAATGCATTGGGGCGTTACACCAAGGTTTATCTCTACGAGCAGATCCAGGGGGAACTGATGACTTGTTGGAGATTACCACGACTGACGGCAACGGCTTCTTCAAGTTCCCAATGTTGTCCAACTGGGATGAGGATGGCACGGATTCTGATCCAATTAATCGAAGATTGGATGTCTATCTTGTCTTCGAGGCAGATTACAAGGACAGTCCCTCTGCCTATCGTCGTGTAACCGATCTCAACGGTTATACCTATGTTTGGCCTACCTCTGTGCTAAATGACATTTCAGATGGCCTGATCAATCTAACGGTTCCAATACCAAACGACTTTCCCACATTGCCGGCCATGCGGATCTTCCAAGATTTGCGTCGGGCTTGGGAATACATTCGTAATAGCACCGGTGTGGATCCTGGTTCCATCACCGCCAAATGGCAAAGAGGCGAGAATTGCTATCCCTCGTGGCCTTTTTGTTCCTCGTTATTTTACGCAGGACCAGGAGGCCCTTTTATTTTCATAGATGATAATAGCCGCTTTTCTGGGGATACAGTGGTGCATGAGGCAGGACATCATTATATGTGGAACAAGACTGGCTGGTGGCTTTGGTGGGACATAAGGTGCTATAAACACAGCCTCTTTACCCAAGAAGATGTCCATTGCGCCTGGAGCGAGGGCTGGGCCGATTTCTTGCCCCTGGTGGTGAATGGAGACCGCTGCTATGATTTCGGAACCGGACCGTGCACCGGTATATCCGATCACGACCATTACGACCTTGAAGCCCACAGTCGGAGTGATGATCCACAAGTATTCCCGTTGGGCGATATTGTAGAAGGGCGAGTGGCAGGGGCGCTGTACGATCTCTTTGACAGCGTGAACGAAGGCTTTGACAGCGCCACCTTCGGCTTTGCTCCGATCGTCAACCTTGTTTTCCATGCACCTCATGAGGACCGTTTCTCTGCCTTCTGGGAAAGCTGGAAAGGCAGCGGGTGGAACAAGCACCATGCGGTGCGAACCATTTATCAGAACACGATTGACTACGATGTCCCGCCGCGCTTTGAGCCGCCACTTCCGGATCGAACCGTACTGCAGGGTTTTTCTTGGGTACACGCGATTGATTTGTGGGAATACGCAGTAGATGAGGAGAGCGCGGACTGGGAAATGGGTTACCAGATTGTGAATGTAACAGACTGGCGCTGTAGGGTGAGTTTGGAAGGGAGTCGCTGGGTCAACCTGGCGCCGATAACTGGGTGGTTGGGTAGTTGTGATGTGACCATCCGATTAAATGATAGCCTCAAGACAGCTGGCGACACCTTTCGGGTAAACGTTGTGCCTGTGCGGACACGTGTGTTTCTACCTGTTATTATGAGAAACAGCCGATAAGGGCGAAGGAGGCAAAGATGAAGTGGCTATGGAGGCTGGCGATTTTGATGCTTATTTTAGCGGGGTGTGGAGGAGGGGCTAGCCCTGGCAGCGGGTGGTGCGATCAGGGCCTTTGCGTCAAGATCGAGGTGGTTGAGCCAGTGCAATGGGGAAAACCTCTTACTGTAAAGATTACTGTGACGACAGAAGCCGATATTCCAGACCTGGGTGTCTCTATTTATACCTATCCCCCTGATGTAGTGGTAGAGGGCCCAATCGGTTGGGAACCAACTTCAAAGGGCGGCATGGTGTGGAAAGGTGGAGCAGGTTGGCTAGTTGCCACGAAAGCTAACCAGCCCATAGTTTTCATTCGTAACATCCGAGTTCCTGCCAAGCAAAGCCCATTTTTAGTTGACATACAAGCCAATGCATCTACCCGAGAAGGTCGCCGAGTGAGCCATTCCGTTCACATTTACCTTGCCCGTGAGGGCGGGAAGGTATACTATGCCGGGACGCCGTTGCCGATCACCCCTTGGCCGCTGCCGGTTTATATTACCACCCTTGGGCCATCTCTGACTCCTCAACCTACTTTTACCCCAACGCCAACTCTGCCGCTTACCCCCACTCCTCTTTACTCCCCTCTGGCAACACCAACACAACCACTATCTCCCTTTGGTTCGCCTATTTCGACACCCGCGCCAGCGGCATATCCATGACGGCCTGTTCGGGGAGGTAATGATAATATGACTCCACTGCAAGCAGGGTTCTTTATCGCAAAGACCGCAGAGTACGGTAAAACTCTGTTTCAAGGAGGTATGCCTATGAATGATGAGCATCAAGTCAGCAAACGGGCAACCAGCAAGTGAGGCAAAACTCTGTTTTCTCAAGGAGGGTGCATTCATGAAAGTCACACGCCGAGAATTCCTCAAACTGACGGCCGCCGCCAGCGGGAGTTTGCTCATCCCCGCCTCCTCGGCCCTGGCCACCACCGAGGGGCCGGTCTTCCCCCTCCACAAAAAGGTCAAGGAGGCGGTGACCATCTGCCCCTACTGCTCCTGCGGCTGTGGCCTCATCATCGCGACCGGGCCGGACGGCCATATCATCAACTCCGAGGGCGACCCGGATAACATCACCAACCGGGGGGCCCTGGACCCCAAGTCCATCGCCGTCCGGCAACTCTCCCAGAGCCCGCTCCGCCTCAAGCAGCCCCTCTACCGGGCTCCGGGCTCCGATAAATTCGTGGAGGTGGAGTGGGACTGGGCCATCACCGAGATCGCCAAACGGATCAAAGCCACCCGGGACGCCACCTTTGAGCGGACGGTGACCGTCGGCGACAAGACCGTCACGGTCAACCGCACCCGGGCCATCGCCTTCCTGGGCGGCGCAGCCTGGAGGCCCTGCTGGACCTGGGACGCCACATCCTGGCGAAAGGGCTGAACCGGGCGGTCGCCGAATATCGGGAAGTGGCCCGGGAGTTGGGAAAGGCCGGCGTGCTGGGCCCCGCAGAGGCGAACCTGCTGGCCCGAATGGCGGGCTACCGGAACCGTCTGGTCCACTTCTACCACGAGGTCTCGGTGGAGGAACTCCACGAAGTCTGCACGCAGGGCCTGACCGACATAGAACGGGTCCTGGAGGCGCTGGAGGAGTGGCTCCGCACCCACCCGGAACGCCTGGACCAGGCCCTGTGACGCAATGACTCCCCACGGAGTATGCCACACGAATGAGTCAGGAGGCGTCTATCGGAGAACCTGAACCCTGTCCCCGGAAAACCACTCCTTTGGTAACTGTTCAGCCTCACCCCTCCCCCAGCGGATTCGCCGCCCGCCGCAGGCGGCGGGGGTGGGGTGAGGAAGCCTGAATAGTTACCTCCCTTGTCCCTTATGCCCGCCAGGGCTCGTATCATTTCACAGGGAGGTGCCTTGATGAGTCCTACGATGAGTATAGCCGAAGAACTGGCCGTCCGGGGCATCACCCGCCGGGAGTTTCTGAAGTTCTGCACCATGATGGCTGGTGTCCTGGCCCTCCCGGTGGAGCAGACGGCCAAAATCGCCCGGGCGCTGGAGACGGCCCGGCGCCCCGCCGTAGTGTGGCTGGAATTCCAGAGTTGCACCGGCTGCACCGAATCCCTCCTGCGGGCCAACCGCCCCACCGTTGCCGAACTGGTGCTGGACATCCTCTCTTTGAACTACAGCGAGACCATTATGGCTCCCGCTGGCCACGCAGCTGAGCAGTCCCTTCAGGATACGATCAAAGAGGGCGGCTACCTCACCATCGTGGAGGGCGCCATCCCCATCGCCGACGACGGGGTCTACTGCTGCATCGGCGGGCGCTCCGCGCTGGAGATTCTCCAAGAGGTTGCGGCGAACACGGCGGCCATCATCACTGTGGGCGCCTGCGCCTTCTACGGCGGCTGGCCGGCCACAACCCCGAACCCCACCGGCGCCAAAGGGGTAAAGGACATTATCTCTGGCGTTCCCCTCGTCAACCTGCCCGGTTGTCCGCCGAACGCGGACAACCTGACCGCCACGGTGGTCCACTACCTGACCTTCAAGAAACTGCCCGCGCTGGACGATCTGGGCCGGCCCCTCTTTGCCTACGGCCGCCGCATTCACGATAACTGCGAGCGGCGCGGCCACTTTGATGCCGGAGAGTTCGTGGAGGCCTGGGGCGATGAAGGCCACCGGAAGGGGTGGTGCCTCTACCGGATGGGCTGCAAGGGACCCGTAGCCTTCCAGAACTGCCCCTCCATCCGCTGGAACGAGGGGACCAGTTGGCCCGTGGGCGCCGGGCACGGTTGTATCGCCTGCGCGGCCCCCAACTTCTGGGAGATGCCCGCGTACGAGCCGGTGCCCATCCATGCTCTGACGCCGCCCACCACCTACCCCGAAGTGGAGCCCGAAAAGGGCATGTCCCCGGTGACGGCGGGCGTCATCGGCGCCGCGGTCGGCGTGGCCGCTGGCGTGGCCGGTGCCGTGGCCGTGGGCCAACTGGTCAAGAAGGAAGAATAGTTTAGGAGGTCCAATATGGCCCAGAAAATTGTCGTTGATCCCATTACCCGTATAGAGGGCCATCTGCGTATTGAGGCCCGGGTGGAGGACGGCCGCATCGCCGAAGCCTGGGCTTCCAGCACCGCGTTCCGGGGACTGGAGATCATCCTGAAAGGCCGCGATCCCCGGGAGGCCTGGCTGATGGCCCAGCGCATCTGCGGGGTGTGTACAACGGTGCATGCTCTTGCTTCGGTCCGGGCCGTAGAAGACGCCCTCGGGATCAAAATCCCGGATAATGCCCGTATTGTTCGCAACCTGATCGGCGGCATCCAGTACGTCCAGGACCACGTCATACATTTTTATCACCTCCACGCGCTGGACTGGGTGGATGTGGTCAGCGCGCTGAAGGCGGACCCCAACAAGACCGCGCAACTGGCCCAGTCCATCTCCGACTGGCCCAACTCCAGCCCCGATTATTTCCGCACCATCAAAGAAAAACTGGATGCCTTCGTGCGCAGCGGCCAACTGGGCATCTTCGCCAACGGCTACTGGGGCCACCCCGCGTATCGGCTTCCTCCGGAGGCCAACCTGATGGCTGTCGCCCACTACCTGGAGGCGCTGGACTGGCAGCGGGATGTCATCCGGGCCCACGCCATTCTCGGCGGCAAGAATCCCCACCCCCAGACCTACCTGGTGGGCGGCGTGGCCATCCCGGTGGACCCCAACAGCGAGGTGGCGCTGAACGCGGACAAACTGGCCCTGCTGAAGCGGCTCTTCACGAAGGCCCTCCAGTTCGTCCAGCAGGTGTACATTCCCGACCTGCTGGCCGTGGCCTCCTTTTACAAGGACGAGTGGGCCAGCATCGGCGAGGGGCTGGGCAACTTCCTGGCCTGCGGCGATTTCCCCGACCGGGCAGGCAATCTCCTCTTCCCCGCTGGCATCATCCTGAACCGGGACCTGGGTCAGGTATATCCGATAGACCCCAAGAAGATTGCCGAGTATGTGACTCACTCCTGGTATCAGTATGCCGACGGCGACCGGGTAGCCAAACACCCGTGGGAAGGGGAGACCGTTCCCAACTACACCGGTCCCCAGCCCCCCTACGAGTACCTGAACACCGACGGGAAGTACACCTGGATGAAAGCGCCCCGCTACGACGACCAGCCGATGGAAGTCGGCCCGCTGGCCCGGATGCTGGTGGCCTACGCCTCCGGCCACAAGCGGGCGAAGGAACTGGTGGACGGGGTGCTGAAGCAACTGGGGGCCGGGCCCGAAGCCCTCTTCTCCACCCTGGGCCGTACGGCCGCGCGCGGCATTGAGACGCTGATCGTCGCCGAGCAACTCAACGCCTGGGTGGATGAACTGGCTGAAAACATGGCCCGCGGCGACCTCCAGGTCCACAACGGGGAGAAGTGGGACCCCGCCACCTGGCCGAAGGAAGCGCAGGGGGTAGGATTCCACGATGCGCCTCGGGGTACCCTGAGCCACTGGGTCCGCATCGTGGACGGCAAGATTGCCAACTACCAGTGCGTCGTCCCCTCCACCTGGAACGCGTCGCCCCGGGACGCGAAGGGCCAGCCGGGGGCCTATGAAGCCGCGCTGGTGGGAACGCCCATCGCCGATCCGGAGCGGCCGGTAGAAATCCTGCGCACGATCCATTCCTTTGACCCGTGTATGGCCTGCGGGGTCCACGTGCTGGACGCGCACGGCCGGGAGGTGACCCGCATCCTCCTGAACGACTGGACCTGCCCGTGAAGACGCTGATCCTGGGCCTGGGCAACATCCTCCTGAGCGACGAAGGCGTGGGCGTCCACGTCATCCGCCTCCTG
>Ga0272449_1002789_pt1 | contig 15811 bp, 17 predicted proteins | sample YNPCB0241_FD_198679 | JGI IMG/M metagenome (GOLD analysis project Ga0272449, IMG submission 198679) | Hot spring sediment microbial communities from Yellowstone National Park, WY, United States - YNP-CB-024-1 | ecosystem: Environmental > Aquatic > Thermal springs > Hot (42-90C) > Sediment...
AGCCGATATTTCGAGGTGGCGAAGGGGCTGGACAAATACTATCTGGACTCAATCTGCAAGGCTGACTACGGGCAGACATTGGTTGATATCGTAACTCAACTTATTACAGAGTAGAAGATGGAGAAAATTCGGTAAAATTGAGAGGTGAAATTTATCTGATTTGATTTGACATATAGGTAAATATAAATTAATCTGAGATTTTGAGAGGTCGCTGGGTATGAGAACCTTTATACTAACACTAATTATACTAACCACAATTTTAATCCTGAGCAATTGCAGTACAACCGAATTTGACACCCCTGAGTGCAGTAATGAACCTACACAGGAGCAGTTAAACACCTATATATGTGCCGAATGTGATGGTATGAAATACCTGAATGTGGTATGTAATAATGGTCATCTGGATTGTCCTGTCGAGGCAAGGGGTAAGACATTTTACAGGGTGGTAAAATACGAGAATTGGAAGAACGGGACTGATGAGTGCAAGATGAGTAAATGAATCTCAACTTCAAGGTATTAAAAAGGGGAGAGAAGAATTTTGCGAGGAGGGGGAGATTCAGGATAAGGGATATAGTAATAGATACCCCTGTATTTATGCCTGTAGGTACTTATGGGGCTGTAAAGTCCCTCTCGCCTGATGACTTGTACCAGTTAGGTTATAGCCTGATTCTCGCAAACACATATCATCTCTATTTAAGACCAGGTTTTGAACTTGTTGAGCGAATGGGGGGACTCAGAGGGTTTACATCCTTTAAGAGGTGCTTTCTGACAGATTCAGGTGGTTTTCAGGTCTTCTCCCTCGCAAAGTTGAGAGAGATAAATGAGGATGGAGTTAGCTTCAGGTCTCATATTGACGGCTCTTTGCACTTTTTTACCCCCGAACTCTCCATAAGAGTGCAGAACGCCCTTGGCTCGGATATAATAATGGCCTTTGACGAATGCCCCGCCGGGGGAGCCGACTACGAGTATGTGAAGAGGTCTATTAGTCTCACATATAGATGGGCTAAGAGGTCCCTTGAGGCACACAGGAAGAGGGATGAGCAGGCGATATTCGGGATATTTCAGGGCGGGATATACACAGACCTCAGGGAGGAGTCTTTAAGGCAGATTACCTCTCTCCCATTCGATGGGTTTGCGATAGGTGGTCTTGCCGTGGGGGAGAAGAAGGAGGATACCTATAGAATTGTCTCTGAGATGGTACACAGGATGCCGGAGGAATATCCAAGGTATGCTATGGGGATTGGAGAGCCTGAAGATATACTGTTTTATATAAAGAATGGCATCGATATGTTGGATTGTGTTATGCCTACGAGGAATGCCAGAAATGGGCAGTTCTTTACATTCAAAGGGAAATACAACATCAGAAATTCTACCTTCTTTGATGACCCATCACCCCTTGAAGATGGTTGTCCGTGTTATGCCTGCAGAAATTTCTCAAGGGCGTATATCAGGTACCTGTATATGCAAAATGAGATTTTAGCCCACAGGCTTTTAACATTGCACAACCTCTCATTCTATAAAAGGCTTATTGACGACATACAAACCGCTATAGATGAGGATAGACTCGAGGATTATGAGAGTAAATTTATGGCAGATTTTTACAAATCAAAAAATACACTTTGACAAATCCAAAAGTTTAAATACAATAATATTTGGCGATGGGTGATTACTTTATACATCATTTTATCGAACGCAGTAAGGCAAGTTCATCACAACCCGCCTTCAGATACAGGATTGGAGAGGAATGGATTTCGTATACCTGGGGAGATATATACGAGCGATGTAACTGCGTGATATCTCTTATAAACAGGAATACCAGAGGTGGTGACTATATAGGGATACTGGGGAAGAACTCGTTCAACTGGATAGTTGCTGACTACTCCTGTCTCCTCTCTGACCGCATATCGATGCCTTTTCATATATGGATGGACAGGGAGAATCTGTTGCATCACCTCTCGTATGCATCCCTGCTATTTGTGGACACTGATTTTTTACCACTCATAAGAGGAGAGTTTCCCGACGAGAAGATAATTACCCTCGATAAAAAATACGGGGATTACAGATTTATCGAGGAGTTCTACGAGGAGGATATCAGGGAGGACCTCATAAGCAGTTATGTGAGGGAGATTAAAGATGATGAGGTGACCACTGTGATATTTACCTCTGGCAGCAGCGGGAGTTGTGCGGGCTCCCTGATTACTCAGGGCGGACTTGGCTTTGAGATAAACAGCATAAAGAGGCTCTTGATATACGACTCTGCAACTGACGAGCAGATGGTATTTATGCCATTCTCCCAGACCCTCGGAAGGCTCGCTGAGATAGTCCCTGTGGCATATGGGTTCCCCACCGTTGTGGTCAATCTCGTGGATGCAGAGAAACTGGCAGCGGATATGAAGGAGGTGCAGCCGACTGTAATGGTGGCATATCCCGATTACTTCGTATATCTGCGGAATGCCTTTGAACAGGTTTTTGAGACAGCCCCATTGTACAAAAAAGTGGGATTTGAGGCAATAGCCCATTTGAAACTGGAGAACAACAAACTTGCAAAGAAGTTCAAGGAGTTGATCAAGACTACTGTAAGGAGGTATCTGGGGAAGAATCTCAGATTCTTTATATGTGGTGGGGGCAGACTTGATGAGTCTATAGTTGATTATTTCGAAAGCCTGAAAATGCCCATTCTGACAGGTTATGGTATGGCAGAGACAACGGGGGCCACACACCTGAATACAATAGAGAAGAGGAAGAGGGGCTCTGTTGGACTCCCCCTTGAAGGCATTGAGACTCGAATAGGGGAGGACTCCCATATATACATCAGGGGTCCTAACCTGATGAAGGGTTATCTGAATGATAAGCGGAAACCCGCCTTCACCCCTGATGGATGGTTGAGAACAGATGATGTGGGAGAGATAGACTCTGAGGGTTTCCTCTTTTTAAAGACTCAGAAGGTGAGATAATAAGCTTTCATAGGCTTTTGCCCATCCCCGCAATATGAAAACTTCTTTCTAAAAAAGCTTAATTGAACATTCTATAATGATAATTGCCATCTGTAACTGGATGGAAGTTTTATTTGATTTACATAGAAATGCATTGTAGTAAAGCAGAGAGATGAATATGGATGTAATCACACAGGAGATAAGAGAGTTTCTTGATAAGAGAGGAGAAGTATCCCTTGCCTTCATCTTTGGTTCGTTTGCAGAGGGGAGACTTAACACAGAGAGTGATGTGGATATAGCATTATTATTTCGAGTCGAACCAGATATCTCCACCCTGACAGATATAATGAACGGGATCTCTGTTATTGTAAAGCGAGATATTGATATTGTCGTCCTCAACAATGCCTCTCCCATAATAAGAATGCAGGTTTTGAGGAAGGGGAGGCTTTTGAAAAAGGTCGATGAGAGGATATATTGCGACTTTTACCTCAGGACAGTAAAAGAGTATGATGACATAAAGATAATCAGGAGGGCTCAGGAGGAGAATATCCTGAAGGGGAAAATCTATGGTAGATAAGGATATAATCCTTGCTAAGGTTGCAAATATTCAACGGTGTCTGAAGAGAATAAATGAAATTACCGGTGGAGAGCCTGAAAGCCTTCTGGATATAAACAAGCAAGACATATTTGTTCTCAATCTTGAGAGGGTTATTGAGGCTACTATTGATATAGCAGCCCATATAGTGGCATCAGAAGGGTTAGGACTTGCATCAACTATAAGGGAGAATTTTGAAATCCTTTATGAATCAGGGATAATCGATAGGGAACTGATGAATAAGATGCAAAAAATGGTTGGGTTCAGAAATATTGCTGTTCACGAGTATACATCCTTAAATATTGAGATATTGAAATCCATTCTCAAAAACAATTTAGGGGGTATTGAGGAGTTTTATACATTAATACTTAAAAAATTCAATTTCGTGTAGTCTTTTATATCGAAATCCAGGTTTTATCTGGTTTATATTTTTCTTGCATTAGGGGTTTTGTTAATATTATATTCATTGGTGCATTTTAAGAGAGGTTTGAGCCCTTTGATGTATTTCCTGATTGATTCTCTGAGGTGAATATGAAGAAGGTAGTGATCGCTCTGATTATGTTACACATACCACTGATTGCTATGGCAGAGGAGGGGTTTTATATCTCTCTTGGTCTCGGTGGTGATATATTCTACGGGGAGAGGATGCCCTCAGAGGATATCATTGTGCACGATGGGGCATATACCAGGATCGCAAATACAAATATTGTGAGCACCGATCTGGGCGGACTCTTTGCCCTTGAATACAATATGGGTTATAATGTTATGAACTATGTCTCTTTAGAACTCAAACTCAACTTCACAGGCTCTGATATCACTAAAAAAGGGGAGCGCAGGGGTGGAGGATTCATATCGGGTATTGCAAAATATCACCCCTTGAATCACTGGAAGAAGGGGTATTTTATTGACCCCTATATATTTCTTGGTGGGGGGTATTCGATGGTAGGGTTGAATGTGGAGGAGCCTGGGTTTGCAGAGAAGCAGTCCAAGGCCATAGCAGGCCTCTTCTTTGAGACGGGGCTGGGTTCTGACTTTTATATAAAGCGATGGTTCTCCCTCTTTCTGGACCTCAATTTCTACTTCCCCTCATATTCAAAATTCTATTATGACTGGGATAAGGATGTTACTCACGATATGAACAATACCCCATCTACCACAGTCTTTTCCATAATCCTCGGTTCGAGATTTCACTTCAATATCAAAGAATAAGGAGATAGTCTGATATGGTGAGCAGTTTCGTAATTATCGCCCTTACTGTTATCTTATTGATGGTTCTCTTCTTGCCGTTTCTATTTCACATAGTTGAGGAGAATCTGGAGATATTCCTCTTCTTTATGGGTCTGCTCTCTCTCGTTGTTACGAATAGTCTGCATATGGATATCATAAAAGAGGGTCTGCACGAACCAGTAAAAATATCTCTTGCCGTGTTCTTCGCGGGTCTTATTTTCAAATATACGCACAAGTACCTAAAGGATCTGGTAATGTTTTCTTTGAGGAGAATCCCCTTTGGACTCTTCATCTTCCTTGTAGTTGTACTTCTTGGGCTCCTTTCGAGCATAATTACTGCAATAATCGCCTCGCTTGTTCTGGTAGAGATTATCAATATTCTGAGAATGGATAGAAAGCACGAATTGTTCTATGTCGTAATCGCCTGCCTCTCTATAGGGATCGGAGCAGCACTAACACCAATAGGAGAACCGCTTTCGACAATAGCGATTTCCAAGTTGAAGACATGGCCACAGGTAGACTTCTTCTATCTCGCGAGGTTGCTCGGCCCATTCATAATACCTCTCGTCCTGCTCAGCGGTATTATCGCAGGATTTTATAAGGGTCATAAGGCTGAGGATACACTATCGGAGTCAGAAGAGGAAGAGAGGAAGGTCGAGTCAATTAAGGAGATATTACTCAGAACATTCAAGGTCTATCTGTTTGTAATGGCTCTTGTCTTCCTGGGCTACGGTTTCAAACCGATAATCGACAATTATGTACTCAAATTGTCACCCCTGGCTCTTTACTGGGTAAATATGATCTCTGCCGTTGTAGATAACGCCACACTCACCGCTGCTGAGATAAGTACCTCTATGACTGAGGCACAGGTGAGGGATCTCCTGCTTGGACTCTTGCTCTCAGGAGTTATGCTGATACCGGGCAACATCCCGAATATTATCTGTGCCAGTAAGCTCAGAATAAAATCCCGTGAATGGGCTAAAATTGGAATCCCTATAGGACTGGTTTTACTTGTTGTAGTCTTTGTTTTACTCCTATTCGTGTGAGTCTTTGATCTGAATGTGGTTGAGGTCCGGGACTATCACCGAAAACTCACCCCCGTTGATCTCATAAGATGCAACGGGTATGAAATCCTGAGAGGATATCTCTTTTAATAATATATCTAACCGCAATTTGGAGATTAAATGCCCGCTTAAGTTTTCTATCCTGCCTCTTAAAATAGTTGACTCGGGGATGCCTATATCCCCGAGGTCTGTGTCTTTATCTATGCACATCTGATTCGAAAGTATGAGAGTCCTTTGAGCGTCTAAACTCTCCACAGAAATCCTGTACAAACCCTGTGAAACCTTAACTACAAAAGAGCCATCTTCTTCTGGCAGGATGGTAGTAAATAACTTAATGTCATCAGTCCCTCTACACCCTCCTGATCTGATCAAATTTATTCTGGTTTTTGGGTCATTAATGATTTTGCCTTCAACGAGTATTTTAGTACTGGGTTTGAATTCGTAATCCTTTGTACCCGGGACCTTGATGCTGGACCAGGTAGAGATGCCCCATCTGCTGCTGAATATATCCTCAGGGGCTATTATGATATCATACTCCCCCTCTCTCAGATCCGCCTCGAAGTATCCATCTGAATCTGTGGTAAATGTCTTTCTATATGACATCCAGTCATTTTTCATAATGGCTATGAGCTGGCTCCTCTCACCACTACTTACCTGCCCACTGATGTGTCTTAAGGGTGGTACCGAATCCAGAGTTATGGCCTGAAGCTGGACAACTCCGTATGTGATTATATCCTTAAATGTAATAGTGGGCCAATCGGGGTTTACGGGAGAGCCTGAGAGTCTCAGAGAGTATTCAGAGTCCCTATCGGGGATTACGAGAGAGAAATCACCTGTATCGTTTGTGATGGAGAGATTGGATCTGAGTACAATATCCTTTGAGATCTCCTTATATGCTACAACACTGATGCCCTTTACAGGGAGTCCGCTCTTTGCATCGAGTAGAATCCTGCCGTATACAAATCTTATATCCTCATCAGGATAGGAGATGGAAAGATCCGATGTGTCCTCACTTATTTCTATCTTCTTAAAGAGCTGAGGTATAGCATCCTGCTTGTGCGGAGATATGAGGAGATTATACACACCCTTTCTGAGCATCACACAGAAGTTCCCTCCCTCGTCAGTGTCGACAATGGTAGATGATACAAGACTATCTGGTGGTTCGAGGATAAATGTGAGGCTCGATTGTACAGGGGATCTGTCGTATAAAACTCTGCCACAGAGTTCAAAGATATCCCTCACAGGGATATAGAGATTTTCTGAAATCAGACTCCTGTTGAGATAGCCCGATTGCATAAATGTATACTTGCCATCGATTATAAATGAGAGCCTGTAATAGAGATTTTCGAGGTCATAGTCACTCTTCTCGCACCCACCGAGAATAAAACAGTTCTCATTCGGAGATATACTCTTATGGGTATCCCTGCAGGAGAGGAGTAACAGGAGTAATATGGATATGTATTTAATAACAGTCTTCAAGCTGAACCACCGTCCAGGAGATGTAGTCATAGTTTCCTCCCTCCTCGATCGCCTTGAATGGAGGAGGGATTGTCGAATCGGCTGTAAATGGTCTATCAGAGACTATTACCTCTACAGTGTGGAGAGAGCCGCGAGACTTATTCAAAAGAATCGAGTTTTTCAGATCGAGGGTAAACTTGTCCCCGCCCCTTGTGATACTCTTCTTTGCAGGGGATGGAATAACTGAACTCTTCTGGTAGTTCTTGATATATTCATAGTCTACATACCACCGCACATAGAGAGTGTCCTCTATATCAAGTTCTGTGACTCCCGTGAAGGAGAAGTCCTTTTTGCAGGTTGAGTCCACCTTTACGACAGGTGAAGTCGGTGTCACTGTTGATTTATCTATGACGGGTGGCCTGTTTGATGCCTCAAGGACCCTTATCTCAGGTACATCTACACAGAAGGTAGTATTGAGAATGAGTGCAACCATTGCAATTAGGTATTTTATCTTTTCTCTACCTGTGAGTCTACAGGACACCATAGTGAGGGTCTCTATTCAGGGCAATTTAGTCATATATTCTCGTCCTTGATATTCTCCAGATATCTGAATATCGTCCTCGGGTCCACACCCAGATCCCTGGCGGTCTTGGTACGATTCCCTCCATTCCTTCTGAGGGCCTCGAGGATGTATCTCCTCTGAAACTCCTCTCTCGCCTGTGCAAGGGGTAGAATCGGGGTTTCCTCCTCATCGGGCAGTTCCAGGTCCTCCTTTTCTATCAGGGGGTGCCTGGCGAGTATGACTGCCTTTTTGATCCTGTTCTCAAGTTCCCTTATATTGCCGGGCCATCTGTAGGTATTTATAGCCTTTATGGCATTTATGGAGAAGCCCTCAACGTTGCTGTTGTACTCCTTCTTGAACTTGTTAAGGAAGTACTTTGCAATGAGCATTATATCCTCACTTCTATCTCTTAAGGGTGGGAGATAGAATCTCACCACATTTATTCTGTAATACAGGTCAGATCTGAATTTTTTTGCCTTGATCAGTTCTTCAAGATTTTGATTTGTGGCACATATAATTCTTACATCCACCTCCTCTAATTTATTGGAGCCCACCTTTATTACCACTTTCTCCTGTAATGCCCTCAAAAGTTTTACCTGAAGGTTTAGGGGCATATCACCTATCTCATCTAAAAAGAGGGTACCACCAGATGCGAGCTGGAACTTCCCTTCTCTACTGGATATGGCACCTGTAAAGGCCCCCTTTATGTGTCCAAAGAGCTCGCTCTCGAGCAGGTCTTTTGGAATGGCAGCACAATTGACGGCTACAAATGGGTTGTTCCTCCGCGGGGAATAGTTGTGGATCTCCCTTGCGAGTATCTCCTTACCTGTTCCTGTCTCCCCCTCCAGCAGGACTGTCACATCAGTAGGAGCAACCTTCTTTATCTTATCCATTATCTCCATCATCACCGGACTTGCATATATTATGGAATTATTGTTTTTGATGTCCACCTCCTGTTCAAGTTTGTTTATGTGCAGTGCCGATTTCAGAAGGAGGGTTATCTGCGAGGCAAATATGGTCATCATTTCGAGGGTGGACTGGTCAAAGAGGTTGGCTACGCTGTCATTCCCAATGTAGATCAGACCCAGAATATTCCCCTGATATATCAGAGGTACACAGAGGACAGAGCAGAGTTTCAGGTTTATCACGGAGACGCTCATCTTGAACTCTGTGTCATTGAGGGCGTCATTCACAATTATGGGTTTTTTGGTGTTTATCACCTTCTCAATTATGGAGTCAGATATCAGTTCTCTGGGGTTATCGATATTCTTCCCCTCCAGATTTCTGGCGACCATTATATCGAAGGTGTTCTCTTTGAATATTATTATAAACCCCTTGTCTGCCTTTGTAAGGGAGATGAGGGCGTCGATCAGATTGGAGAGGAATGTATCCAGTTTGAAGTCGGACATAAGTCTGGTTGATGTCTCGAATAGAATCTGATAGATGTCCTTCTTTGTGTCCCCTTCCTTCTTCTCCTGTTTCCTCCTCTCCCAGAAGAAGTTCAGGAGGAAGTTCTCTATCTCAATATTTACATCCTCCTGGAGTTTCTTTCGCCGTGCAGGCTTGCCGTCATAGACAAATTCAAGATCCGAGCTCGCCACCTGAATTGTGTAGCTATGGCCGTCAAAGAAGATATTGGCAAATTGTTTTGGTATCCTCCTGTCCTCGAGAGTGATATCGCAGTCAGAGGCACTCCCGATTGATGTTATCCTCTTCTTTAACTCATATGTCCTCTGCTGACCCGTAATCCTGTTCTGTACTACGAGAAAAGGCATTATCTCCTCCCTCCTTTCTCCTCTGATAGGGTAAAGATCATACCATCAATTACAGAATAGAGATAGGTAGCGCCGAATATAGAGAGCGAACCTATCTGAATGGTCTTATAGATGTTCGCCTCATCAGCACTCTTTTGATCCTTCACATAACCATAGGAGTCAATCATAGAATTGACTTTCCAGTACGAATAGATATTGGCGCCAAGAGAGACTATTTGCAAAAAGAGAATCAAACTCCCCTTTATCCTCTGTTCGTGGGCATACTGGGGGAGTCCAAAGGGGAGAAGGTTTATATATAAGAGGTACCTCTCGTCCTTCAGTGTGGATGTCCCCTTCGCAAAAGACTCTCTAAATTTATCCTTCTTTACCGCATCCTTCTTTATTTTGTCAAAAAAGAGGACCATAGAAGGTGGGAATAAGAATGGATCGAGCCTGAAATCAGGGTCTATAAGTAGAAGCTGTCTGAAGCTCGCATCAGCCATCTTTAGGTCTTCGATATAAAAGTATGCCGCCCCAAGGTATTTGTAACACTCGACAAGCTCCTTCTCGTCTCTGTATAGATTCTCCTTTACCACCCTGTTTAAGATAGATATAGCCTGTCGGTAGTCTCCGTGTTCAAAGAGGTAGATGCCTTTTTTGAAGAGTTCCTCACTCGGTTCGCCTGCAGATACGAGAATAATTAACAGGAGACTACTCAGATTCATTGCACCTATGGTGTAAAATTAATCTTCAATACCATTGTCTCACCCGCTGTAAGCTCTATATTCCTTACAAAGTCTTTATACCCCTTTCTGGTGGCTCTGAACTGTATCTGCCTTCTCCCATCCTTCGAGTCTATTGGGATGGTAATACCATTCTTCATATAGGCATCGCTCCTCCCTAAGAAGTTCCCATCGATATATATATCACATTCCACTGGTGAATTGATAATTAATTTTGCAGGTTTTATGCGTTCAAATACGAGCCTCAACTCAGAGGTAGAATTCGCTGCTATATTGATCCCCTTCTCTATGTCGAAATAGAAGGGGTTTTTGACTGTTAGATTGTGTCTTCCAGCAGGGAGTCTCAGGACCTCAACGGACTTCTCTTTTGAATATAGATGATTGTCTATATAGATATCTCCGTAGGGCTTTATAAACAGCCTTATCTCTCCAAACCCTGACTCTTCCTTTGGAGTAGATGGAATCTCCTGAGGCAATACCCTGTGTCTTGAGTTTTGAATGAGCCTCTTCCCAATCCTTCTCACCTCTTTCTGGACAGCCTGTATCTGTCTCTCCTCAGCAAAACTCTCTATAACTTCCTCTTCAAGGAGTATGTCCTTCGTGGATACAATGTCATAGTCTATATAGTCAATTTCTACATCAGATAATGAATTATCCATCAAAGATACATACTTGAAACTCTCAGATCTATTCCTGATGAATATGTATAGAGTGAGTGTAAATAGCAGTAAAAGGAGCAGGGCATAAGAGAGGCGTTTTATGAACTGCCTCCTTTTATCCTCAACTGAGAGAGAGGTGAATCTGTTGAATATGGCCTGTGCATCTCTATCCTCAGGGGCGAGGTACAACAGTATATTTATAAAATCCCTGATCTCCGTTATGTTCTTCTCCTCAGTCAAATTCTTGTAGAGGTAATCCTTAAGATGACGGACTATCCTCTTATGTAATTCCTCCGTAAACTCAACAGGTCTTGAAAACAACTCCACAAGCATCGGCTCTACATCTGTTATCCCGTACCTTTTCAGATACTCCATCAATTCATTTTTCAACTCAATGGCACTATTGTGTCTCTCATCGGGGTTTTTATTCAGCGTCTTGTGAATTATTGAGGAGAATCTATTGTCAATCAGCGGGTTCAGGTCCTCTGGCTCTCTGTATTCCCCCATAAGGATGGCCTTGAATATGGCAGCGGGGGAGTTGCCTTTAAAGGGGAGCTCGCCTGTGGATATGAGATATAGTAGCGTCCCGAGGGAGAATATGTCTGTTCGGTCATCCACACCTTTCCCATCTATCTGCTCCGGGGACATATGGGCTGGTGAACCGGATATAGAGCCTGTAATGGTGAGGCTCTCTGCGTCTGTAATGTGGGCTATACCAAAATCGGTAATTTTCAGAATCTTATCCTCGGATATCAGTATGTTCTCTGGTTTTATATCTCTATGAATCACCCCATTTTTGTGGGCGTGGGCTATGGCGTCTGAGAGAACCACTCCAATCATAGCCGATACGAAAGGAGAGGAGATCTCATATTCTGAGAGGAAGTCTGCAAGACTCTTCCCTTTTATGAATTCGCTGATTATATAGCAATCTTCCTGAGTGGACCTGTAATCATAGACCTCGATTATATTTTTATGCCTTAATCGAGCGATAGCCTGAGCCTCTCTCAAAAACCTCCTTTTGACCTCTTCCTTCTCAACGAGGTGGGGGTGGAGTACCTTGATGGCGACATCCCTGTTAAGGACGGTGTCCCGAGCCCTGTAAACGGTCGCCATCCCGCCTGAACCTGCCTTCTCGAGAATCTGATATCTTGGTTCTATATTCATAATAAACAACTATGACAGTTTTGGCATACTCCATTTGTTTCAAAATTTAAAGACAAATATTTTACAGATTAGATGCCTTCTCTGAAAGACTGAGGAGTGCCCTCGAATGACTTTATAGAGGTCTGGATTCTATCTTAATTGTATAATTACCTTGTCCTTTTTTATCCTTGTATCTCCGTCTTTATTAAAATCGGGGTGATATTTACCATAAGGCAGGGCGGATAAGGTAATTATGCTCGCCTCCCTTGCAGCGGGGAAATAGTCTGTGACTGCGGTCTTTACTCCAGTCTCAATTACATTCGCAATTAAGGCCCCAATCCCCTGACCCCGTGAGGTACCAGAGGTGTTCTGCTCCACTCTCCCGCTATACCTCCATATATCCTTCCCTGTGGTTGTAGACTTGAGCAAGAATTCTACCTCGACTATTATACTACCCCCTAATACAACATATACCGTATCCCATCTGAGTATTTTTACATACATCACTGCGTCAGCACCAAAGTATTGCTTAAATTTTTGAGGGGGCAGGTCTTTTACCACCTCGATATCATAAAGCCCTTCATTTTTTAAGATGTCGGTGGTGATCTCTATGGGGAGAACATAATATCCCCTGAATGAAAGTGGCTCCGCCAGTGTTGACATAAAGAGCTCTTTTGCATCTGAGGCTGTTGACATATTGATAGGGGGTAGAATCAGTATGGTCAATGGATGATCTCTGTACATCTCCGGGAAGGCATCTCTTTTTGTGACATAGGCTGAGGTGCAGCCAGACAACAGAATAAATACGGAGAGCAATGCCAGACATAAAAATCTATTCATCACCAGCTCCTTCACCTTCTTAATTTTGCTTTTAGTCTCTGAATAAATAGCGCCGATTCGGGGTATGTCTTTTCCTCAAGGTCAAGATATTTGAGGGCCTCATCCGTTCTCCCCTCCTTCATCAGGATATAGCCATATTCAGCATAAACGCCTGGTGGAACTCGTATCTGATTACGCTCCGACTCTTTCAGGATGGTTGCAAGAACCTCTTTGTGTTTCTCGAGATTCTCCCTGCTGGAGTCTTTCTTCAATTTATACAGGGAGGAGGTGTAATCCCCCCAGATGTACATAGGCTTTTCTGCTGTGGCACAACCTGTTGAGACAAAGGATATCAAGAAACACAACAGAAGATATCTTCTCATGGTATTGCAATCTCCGTTGTTGTCTCATTGTCTATAATCAGTACCCTGTCTACTACGAGATTCTGGTTGCGATATGCCTTTACAGTATGTCTGCCCGGGGAGACCTGATATAGTTTATTTTCATCGCTGATTGTAAAAGGGGCAGCATCATCAATCTGTACGCTTACATTTTCTATATTTCCCGTAAATTTGATGAACCCCTTCTCGGCTCTCTGTACTATGCCTGATTGATAATGACAGGCAAAGACAAGTGATAGGGTCAGAAGAACCAAAAAAAGCCTTTTCATCTTAACCTCCCTTTACTAATTTTTATCTACTTCCTGAACATACAATTCAGAAAAACCGTCCTTAGGTATATCACCACTCACAACCGAACAGATGGAGACCTCATTTACAGGGTCATCCCCTACGAATGTCTCAACCTTAATCTTTCCGAGCAATTCACCCGGGAGTTCTACAGGCATATTGGTTTGTGGATTTTTGATTATCTTCCCTCTTTTATAGACACCAAAGACATCATTCTGTTTGATCCCCTGGGATTTACCGCCAGATATGATGTAATTACCGTTTTCATAAGAGAGGATATAAGACCGCCAGGGCTTGTCCAGAAGTGTCTCAATGATGTTATTCACCATTTTTGATATGGCTGCTGATATAGCCCTGTCATTTAAAGTGGAGTCATAACCCGCCTTTGCCCCGACACCCATTACAGTGCCTGCCTCTGAAAATGCCTCACCCTCTCCCTCGGTGGAGTATATTATCTGCCCTGTGCGAACATCTATCAATCTCACATTTACCTTTGCATATGCCACCTGTTTTTTTACACGGCTGAAGACCCCTACATCGCTGACCTCTTTCCTTCCGAACTCTGAGACAGACCCTACAATTAAATAATCAGCTGTGATATTGAGTTTGGAGAGACCACCCATCTCCAGTTCCTTATTGATCTTGTCAATATCCGCCCTCTCAAGCAGAATGAACTTCCCTGTGGCTGCCAGTTTTGCAGAGAGTATGTCCATAGCCTGTTTGCCGATGACATCTTTGTTCTCATCCACAAAGAAACTCTGCCCGTACTTTGTCTCATTGGAGAATCTCGCAATCGCTACCTTTCTCTTTAAGAACCTCTGGGGATTCTCTGTTAGAACCTTGCTCACCTGTGGCTTTTTGTCTACCACCTCCACCTCGGGTTTCTTTACCGTTGCACATCCCTGCAACAATATAAAAGTACCAATTAGAAGGACAAAACACCTCTTTTTCATTATTCTTACTCCTCCTTTTAATGGGTTTTATTGACTACATCCATTAAACGCTCCTGTATTTGTAATACCATCGTGAAAGATTGCTTCATTATGCTTATCCTTATTTGTCAAACAATCTTGATTTATTGAGTTTTTACGCAAGGCTATCTTACACAATTTGAGCAACTCTTTAATCTCCCTTATTTCTATCAATCAGTTCCTGCAATGTCAATAAATTTTTACCCAAAATTGCCAATAGAAAGTAATAAAAGTGTTTAGGTGGAGTAAAATTGGCTTATTTATATACTTAAGCCCCTATGAGTCTTAATATTCAATATAAGCAACCAATTTTCTACCCACATTTTTCAATTACAACATTACAAAAAATCAAATATTCCCCTATCCCCCATTACAATATCCTTATCTTCTATGACCCAATTTTATTTTCTTTACTCAGGATGTGTCCACTTCTGAAGTATCAACTACTAATTGTAATCCCTCTATCCTCTCACTTATCTTCAAGTACCTTAAATGGGAGTATATTAATTTATGTGTCTGTAAGTCAAAGATTTGACTATGAATAGAAATAAGATAAATAATTATCTGGTTAATAAATTGAATGCCTCTATGGGGGGTATAGAGGCATTCGGCGGACAAATCATTGGTTTTTGTCCGCATAACAAAAACCATTTCTTAAAGGAGGTTTCATTATGAAGAATTCAACCAATTTGTCAAGTACTAACGCCATTGTTAGCGAACTCTTACTGAAAAGAGCAAATGAACTTCTTGAATTTATGCTCTCTAATCCACCATTTCTGGAGGTAGTATCAAGACTCGCAAACTTGCTTATGGATCTTGAGAGAGTTATCTTCCTCAGAAACTCAGACCCCGCATCAGACAACAAGGCAAACGGATATTATGAAAGAAACTTAGCCTGCTCCCTCGGAAATCTCAAGTTGAGAGTCCCAAGAGATAGACTCGGGGATTTCAGACCGTTCATACTTCCACCACCATACAAAAGAGCCACCGATGATATGGAAGATGTATTGTTAAATCTCGTTCTGTCATCGTACTCACCGAATAAGATGAAATCCTTTCTTAATTCTCTCAATCTGCCATACTCTAAGGAGGAGGTAGAAGAGATAAAGGAGGAGATACTGAAGGAGGCAAAGGGGATAAATACGAGGGGGATAAAAGAGAATTATCTGGCGGTATACATAGATGCCTATCACA
>Ga0272449_1002791_pt1 | contig 15807 bp, 16 predicted proteins | sample YNPCB0241_FD_198679 | JGI IMG/M metagenome (GOLD analysis project Ga0272449, IMG submission 198679) | Hot spring sediment microbial communities from Yellowstone National Park, WY, United States - YNP-CB-024-1 | ecosystem: Environmental > Aquatic > Thermal springs > Hot (42-90C) > Sediment...
GTTTCAATTCCTCATAGGAAGGCTCGCAACCCGTTATATTTATTATCTACTAACTAGACTGAATTTTCAAAGAACTTTTACTAATGACTTATTATTTTAGGCTTTGTTTGTTCTGTCAAGTGCTTTTTGGGTCGTCGTACCCCAGTGTTTTTTGCACTATTAAAGGTTGACGACTTTACGGTTTTATAAGGGCTATAGAAAGACCTTATCACCGCCTTTCTTTAGTCCAATTATTTCTCGATTGGTATACCATGAGCTCCTAAAGGTATAAATGATGACTGAGTCCTCTTCTGGTTCAATAATCTTTGATAGTTCCATTTTTAATTTTTCGAGTTTAGCTGGAGATATTTCTCCTTCAAAAACAGAATTTTGAACCCAGTAGAGGTATTTACGGCAGGTTTTGAGTACCTTAGAAACCCTTTTTACGTTTACGTCGTAAACTAATATCACATTCATATCACCACCAGGCGACAAAAGGTGTGTATTCTTCTTCTCCAATAAGGTGTTTTTGTAGTTTGTATAACTCGAGTCGAATGAGTTCTCTGTAACTTACATGCCTTCCCAGCTTCCTATGTTTGATAGTCGTTTTGAGTCGTTCATCGAATTCTTGAACGAAAAGCTGCTTGCCTTTTTCATTTAATACAATTCCGTTTAATTTTTCCTCGAAATGAGATGGTTTAATGATTCCTTTGTTTATAACGCTGAATATGAGCCTGTCTCCAATTATGGGTTTGAAAATTTCTGCAACATCGAGATTGAGGGTGAATCTCCTCATGTTGGTTGAATGGAGAAAACCGATGCGGGGATCAAGATGGGTGTGATAGATTTCGCTTAAGCAGACTACATAAACAAGCGAATTGGAAAAACTGATGAGTGCGTTGATCATATTTTTTGGCGGCTTCCTGGTTCTCCCCTCAAAAGGGAAGTTTTCGTTTTCAATTATTATGTTGAAGGAATCATAATAGTGATCACGGATGTTTCCTTCTATTGCCATTAGGTTTTCTATGGAATTGGCTATACTAATGCTTGGTTCCAGGTTGGCTATTCTTTCAACGATCTCTTGTAGCGGTTTTCCCCGGGCAATATAATACTCAAGAACTTTAATTATGTTCTTAACAGCACCCCAAACGAATTTTTTTGCGAGCCTTAGCCTTTTAGTAGTATCAAGATAATGCTCAGCCTGTTTTAAAATCATATAGCCTGAATTAAGGTGTTCTCTCGGGTAAAAGGAGCCGATGTAAAATCCATAATAGTTGAAGAAATGCACGACTATTTCGTTTTCATTTAGAAATTCTAAAAGGCGTTTATTTAAGGAGACTTCCCCAAAGATTAAGATTTCCTGTGTGTTTTCTATCGGAACATATTTTTTACCTTCAGAAGATTCGAAGTAAATGGTGTTTCCCTTTCTTTTTATTTCACCGTCTGAAAAAATGTAAAGTGTACGTTTCATGCCCAGCAGAATTCTCTATAACCGCATTTCGCACAGAATCTATTTTTTGTTGCAGGTGGAGGTGTTTCACTTTTGATGATTTGGTTTATTCTATTTATGGCCAGATTTAACTCCTCTTCCATTTCTTTCGTTAGAGATAGGGGAATTCTTCTTTTTTCCTTTGGAAAGAGTAGGATGCCTTTTGCATTTATGCCATATTCTTTTAATTTGAGCAAGTAAAAAGCTAATTGCATTGTTGCACTTTTAATAAATCGAGAACTCTTCTTCACTTCGCCAATAATAACTTCTTCATCTTGCGTTTTTATAACGTCAATTACGATATTTTCTATTTGAACTTCCTTTGTGTCCCTTTCATAAGATTCTTGGGAGATTATACGTCCGAGCTCGATGAATGGATTTTCTTCCCAAGGTGTTAACTGTCTCGACATAAGCCACACCTCTCTTGGACAGATGTAATAATACCAGATTAATGTTCCGGTGATCATCTAAAAACTTATTGTCGTTTTGCGGTTTTTATTTCTTCCCACCTTTTCTCCTCTCTGTTCGGTCCGTTGAGGAAATAGGGGAGTAGGCGATATAAATGCCTCTTTCCTTGATTTTGTAAATTTTCAGTTTATCGCTCTTTATTTTCAAAGTGGTAGGATATAAGATGCCTCTCTTCTCTTCAATAGGGAACAGGTAGCTAACCAATGGTAAGTTGCCTTCCTTTTTTAAACACCTTTCATGCATTAGATAAAGGTGACCTTTGCCCTCTACAATTTCTGCTTCTTTTAGAAAAGGTACTGGGAATGGTGTAACAATTTCCTTGTGCGTGTTTGCATCTTCTTCTTCAACTTCAACAATTTCTGGGTCTGATTCAAGGGAAAGAGGCGACTCACTGTCACCACAGGTTAGGGGAGAGGTTTTTAAGGCTTCTTTGTAATCCTCAAAGGGAATGCTTTTGTTGTCTTTAAATATTATAGCTATTTCCAAATTTTTTGAATAGCAGAATTGTCTTGTTAAGGCGTTTGTGAATTTTCCGCCGATAAAATCTTCCCACTTGGTGATGGCGGATGTGGTATAGCTTTTCACAACACAGCGTTTTTTAAGGCGCGAACCTGCCCACAATATTTCATCCTCTAATTTTTCCAGATACTCAATGGGGCGTCTGTCATTTTTCGATCTTTGTATAGCATTTGCGAGGAGTCCTATTACAGCAGAAGAAGGTAAAAGGGGGTAAGATAAGGCTGATTGCCAGGTAAAGGGTATGCGGATAGAGTAAAGTGAGTTTAACCTTATTTCAAATATGAGGCCTTTCATTGTTCAATGAGGTTTATAAGCGTTTTAAAAATTTCGTCGATATTATTTTTTGTCTCTACGCCAGCAGGTGGCTCATTTCCCCAGTATAAAAATTTAGTACCTTCAGGCATAAGGCCTATGGTTTTAGCCTTGTAATCGGAATAGATAGGTGAAACGGGGAAAGGTAGTGGCCCATTCTCAGAATATGCAACTAAGAATTCAATGGGGTTTTGGTGAGGAAGGGCATGTGAAAGGGAAGCCCCAATTTGGCCAGATATCATCAATCTATAAGCCTCAATTGCAACTTTAATTCTCTCTTTTCGTTCATTGTCATCAATTGCATAAGGATTAGGATTCCCCAGATTTAACTCTACAAGCCCTATTCTATCAACATCAAGTGCTGAGACAAAGGCATATATTCCCGAGGCATAGGATTTGTTGAAAGGCATTTGAGAGATGAGCTTTTTATCGTCAAAATCTTTCCCGCTTTTTACGCGCGAGTGAATTACTTGCTTGGAAACTGGTCCCATTTCTTCGTTGGGATTAATTTTCTCCAAAACAGGCATTAACCAGGAAAACATTACTCTTGAATTCCTTCTTGCTGAAACCGATTCTTGTTCTTCTTCGGATTCTGTAGAAGTTCCTTTAGCGCCTTTCGCACCTGCGATTGCTGCCAGATAACCGTGCACATCGCATATGCTACATTGTTTGATTACTGCCTCAGCTCCCTTTTCAATAGCTGTTCTGTGAGATAATATACCATCATTTAAAAGTTCAGCCGGTCTCACGGGTTCACCAACCTTGCACGCTGCACATAGTGGAATTGAAGAATATGCACCGTTAATAATTAAATGTCTCATCCCTTCATAGTGCCAGTGTTTAAGCATCCTTCCTGAAACTGCTGGGGCTTCTATCCGATTCCCATCTTCATCAAGAAACTCCATTACCCTAATATCTGTAACATTCCCTGCCACAGCCTCATTGTTGAGGTCGTGGACATTTAACTGGATTTTTACTGCAAAGGTTACAAATTTTAACATTTTATAACCCCCCTTTTTAATTCTTCAATTTTCTCAAGGAGCAAAAAGAGTCTATCTTTAATATATTGAATAGATTTTGGTGTATTCTTATCCAAATTATACTCACTGTTCTCCTCTTCTCTTTTACTGCCAGTTTCCCGAAATCCTTGTCAAAGGTATCTAAAATTCTATCTTCTTTAAAGGAAAGATCACGAACATCGCGGTCTACTTTCCCCTTTTTAAATTTATTCATTCTCCATACATCATAGCTTGAGTTTTTGAGCTCTTTCACCAGATCCAAAGGTATGTTTTTATTAGCAAGGAATTTCATTTACCAAAAACCTTTTCTTTTAAAATCTCAAGAGAGTATTCGATGGCAGCAATGGCATTTTCCTTTCTGAGTTGAAGATAATTTTTAAGAGTTTCCACTGTTTCCCAGCCGTTAGCAAGGAGTTCAAGGATAAACTCAACAGAAATAGGAGTTCCTTTTGTAATAGGTTTCCCAACAAGGATTTCGGGAGTAATTTCTATTCTCTCTTTATACCTCATTTTATATCTTCCTCTGTTCCCTTTGGAGGGAATGAAAAAGCAAGCATAACAAGTGCAAGCTTTGTAGATTCAAAATCTTCATTGGCAAGTCGGAATACTTCTTTAATTTCTTCTTCGTTTGGCAAATAAATCCAGTTTTTAACTTCTTTCCCTGCCTGTCTATCTTGTTCTTGTTGCGCCCTTCTCAATTCTCCTTCCCGTAACATCTTTGCGATAGTTTCTTCAAAGTCCCTTGAGTTTTTTCTCGCATTCCTAATGTCATCTGCATACCCATATTTTCTTTCCCTGATAAAATATCTTAGTGTTTTTGCAAGACTTTGCAATGCTGGATTCTCAATTATATTTGATGGTATCATACCAACCTCCCTTAAAAGGTAATTTGTTGTCTCTAAATATAAAAGATTTGTCCAATTATTTGTAGATGTTTCTTGAACATATAAACGAGCAAATTTTGGTAAAGAATCAGCTCGGCGATAATAAATTGAATTGTTTAATTCGTTTAATGCTTTATATGCCTCGTTCATGAGCAATCTGTCTATTGTTGCTACGTTAAAAGATGTTTGCCTGATATAATCTAAATAATGCTCAATCTCTATCAAGAAAATACCGTCAACATGATATCCTTGCTGACGACTCAAAACTGCAACAAATAAATCAAATCCTTCTAAAATATCTGCAGAAGAAGGAATTCTGGATAAAAATACAAGAGGAATAAGAATTTGAGGGATATTTTGATTGAACCATTGTTTTCTTACCTGATGTTGCAAAGCAAATATCTCTTGCAGTTTGGAACCAGAGAGGTCTTGATTTGGAATAGGAATCACTATTACCTCTTTATCAGCGACAGAGAAGATAAAAGAGGCATACCACATTCCAAGAAGTGCAAGGAGTGCACAGGTTTTGCAGATGTCTCTTGGCTCAGTAGGTCTTCGTGGTTGTTTCTGATAAAAAGTGATATCAAGTCCGTCTCTTTTACATAAAACACCTGTGGTTGCACAGGCAGTAAGGCCAAGTACATTACTTACTTTATTTTTCACATTGTGCCTACAGAATGTTTCTGACTTTTTATGTTCTGCTGTTTCAGCTATGGTGCTAAAAATTCCAATATCAAAAGACTCAGAGTCTTCAACTTGTATTTTACTGGCACTTTTTCCTGTAATTCCAGGGGTATTGCGAGGAATATAGTCGGAACTTAAAATCCTTTTTGCTAAAATATTAAAAGTGTCATTTAGTTTTGCTATTTCTCCTTCTATCTTAATCCCGTAAAATCCACCATTTGGAACAATTACAGGTTCATAACCCGCCTCAATCGCTACCCTTGCCAGCCCATAGGCAATCTTGACTTCCAAATCAGGAAAACCAGTTGCAGGGGTGTAAAGGGTGATCATTTAACTTGACCTTCCGTAAAAATTCCATACCCTAATGATGTTTTTGCACCAATTCCGTAATCTTTAAGTGCTTCCAGTAACAATTTTTCTGCTATATTAAGCAAATTTTTGTTAGGGTCATCTTCTGTTTTAGATGCGAGATAAAATGAAAATTTTGTATTTTCTATTGTTAGAAATTTTATTGGAACTGGATTTTGCCAGTCAGCAGGAGGTTGTCCTTCAGAGTAATATTTTGGATAATGGGGATTCATTATGTCTATTTTTAATTTTATCTCTCCAACAGGATATGCATCAAAAAAAATCACTTTACCTTGTTGTTTTTGTGTCCCAAAAATTTCAATTAGTTGGTTAAATTCTAAATCCTCTATTTTTAGATCCATTTTTTCTCCATTTTCTAAAGCCTTACTAACCTTCTCTATTGCTTTTTCAAATTTTATATTTTCACTTTTACTCATTTCTTCTGCAAATTTCAAAACCGCCCAATGTCTCGTAACACCTTTTAACGCACTCCCCGGAATGTAAGGAATTCCATAAATATGATGAAGGGTCATAGATGTTTCCTGTGGATGAGAGGCACCAAGACCAATAACAAGACGCCAGGAAAGAGATAAAGAAAAGTTTTGTAGATTATATCCTTCTTTTTGAAGTTGCGTGTTTATTTGTTTTTTTCTGTTTTCAATAGCGTTTATGAAATCCTTATCCCACTTAAAATTCTCAATATCTTCGTTTATTCTGATTTTCAATTCATTTCTACTTCGAGTAATTGATGGTAAATTGAAAAGATATGCAAAATTAATTTCTTTAAATTTTTGAGGATAAATTTGAGAGCCAAAAAATCTATAAAGCAAATCTTTGAAACTCCTATTAAAATAGTTGTTTTGAGGAACTCTTATTTTCTCATTCATTCTCCTTCCTCCTCTACTTCAATCAATCCTTCTGCAAATCTTTTAAGCCAGTTTAAAAATGCAAGGATTTCTTGAGTTATGTATCTATATGTTGAGGAATTACATGATATTACCCATTCCACAAGGTCGTTTTTCTCTTGAGGCATTTTTATTCTTGCAGTGTGGTCGCTTTTCATATATTCTGTGAGTTGTTGATAGATTAAATCATAAGCATTTCCTTTTTCTGACTTTGCTTTAACAAAGGCAAGTGTTTGTCCAAGCCCATTTGAAAGAATCATTGTTGGAATTTTCTTTACATAAGAAAGATAGTTTTTAAGAAGGTTCTTGTAAAAGTTCATCACTTTTTTTTCTTCTTCAGTTAATTTTGAGTATTCTTCTTTTTGAAAATATTTTGAAGGAGACGCAAGGAGTTGCTCTATTTTTTCTTTTGTTATTTTACCTTCTTGAATCTGTCTCTCCATTTTAACTAACACTGCTTCTTTTATTTCTTTAACTACTCCTTCTAAAAATTTTTTAGAATTTAACTCAAAGGGTTGAAGGTTAATTAGAGAATCATATACGCATCTGTATGCAAACTCTGCCCTTCCTTTTTCAAGTTTAGTTATTATTGTTTCCTTTGTCATTTTCAACCTCCTATTTCAGAATCTGAATTCTTACAATACCCTTTCCAATTGTTTGGTTTCCTCCTACCTGAATGACATCGGGGATACCCAGTTCAAAAAATTGAAGAACCATTTCTGCTTCTTTATCTGGATTTCCTACATTAAAAACCCCTTTTGCTTCGTCCTTTTCAACCCTTACTGGCGAAGCCATCGCAATTGAGTAAAGAATTGTATCCTGGGGTAAATATTCTTCAGTCCACAATGCGCCGCTCTTTACTGTGCCAGTTACATCGTCAATTCTTGTTCTTGTAATAACTTCTGTTGAACTTGTAGCAAATTGCTCAAAATCTTCATCTGATAGAATTACCAAATCTTTTTCAAGTTTCTCACGCCAGAATTTGTATGTATCTTTTTCCTGCTGTGGGAAAATCTTTTGAGCAAAAAACTTAGCAATTTCTTTTACTTCATTTTTTTTCTCAGCTTTAAAAGTATACTCTTCAAGAATGATTTGGTCGTCAATAAAGATTGTTGAACCATCGGATATCCAGCAGTTACCTTCTTTAATTTGGTCTGGAAGTAAGTAATCAAATTTTTCTCCTGTTAACTTCAAATCCTCTTTAAACCTTTCGAGAACCATCGGACATGTTACCCAGGCAAATACACCTTTTAAAGATTTAACAGGGAACAAAAGAATTCGGGCGCCGGTAAAAACAAGGGCACCTGCATGGGCTTCTTCTGTATCCTCCGGACCAAACACGAGAGAAATAATTTTTTTATTATTTATATTAATTTGCTGTGAATTTAAAGAAATCTGCTTGTTTGAATTCTCAAATGCTTCCCTTATGCACCCCTTTAATCCAGACGCTTCAATTTTTGGAAAGTTTGTATGTCTTTCCCTTTGAATTGGTAAATCAACAAGTCCAGTAATCTCTCCTCCACTTCCTGGATGAAGTGGCGTTTCAGCAATTATAAAAAACAGTTTTGATTTTTTAAACATCTTGCACCTCCTTTTTTATTTCATAAATTTTATATTTTTCAATCTCGTTTATCTTGTCCATTTCTCTTTCGAAATTCTCTACATATTCGGTCCCCACATTATGGACATCACTTCCTATCTTTATATTGCCGATGTATATATCAAATTCTTCTGAACCATGTCGTGTTTCCCATTCTTTAATTTTGTAAAGAACCCTTACTTGTAAATCTTCTTCTTTATGTTTAAAGCATTTAAATCCTTCTCTGTTATCAAACCCCATTATTTTGTGGTTTAAATCTGGGTCATTAGGATTTGAAATATATCGTCTTTTTAATTCCTTTGCTGATTTTTCAAAAATAACCTTCCACCGAGCATCTTGACTTATATAATTTTGCACTAAATCTGATACATAAATTATCTCAAAATTTTTCTTGTATTTTTCCCAAAGAATTATTCCAAGTGGATTTAAAGCGTATAAGTTATCTGTTTGTTCCAATAAAGAGAAAATATCCTTTCTTTCATCTTCTGAAAGTCCTTGAGGTAGTTCGGAAATCTCCTCTCTTTCTAATTTTCTAAAAAGCTCTTTATGTTTTTCAAAGATAGATTGTTTTATATCAATAGGAATATAAGGAATTTTGATTAAAGCATCTGTGTCTTCAAATACATAGTAAATTGGACATCGGTTTACCTGAGCAAGGATTGTTAGATATGGTATTGTAGCTTTATATCCACCTGTTATGTTGATAATTACATTTTCCCAGTATCCTTGAGAAATATTCTCAATCGTTTGGATTAAATTTACCATACCTTCGTTAAATTCACTTCTATCCCAGATTTGAAGTCCTTCAATTTTTTTGGGTTCTTTTATTTTACAGCCCCTAAGTTCATCATAGGGTTTATACTCGTAAAGACATTTATGTAATATTTCAGCAGCGAGGCGACTTAATGCGGTATCTGAATATAAAAGATAAATCTCAAAATCTTCTTTTAGTTCTTCTTTTAATTTTATTAGGCTTTTAATTTCTGCAGATGCATTTAGATTGTTTTTGTTTTTAAAGTAATTTTCGTTAAAATTTTCTTCAATATTTTTCTTTCTATTCGATTCTCTATCTAATTCAGTTGCCTTTCTTCCGTTATTTTTAAAATAATCATAAGCATTTTTAAAATTTGTATCATCGCTGTGCTCTTCCAAATAATTTTCAAAAAGTGATGTCCCTACCATTGTAATTACTTTTTTCATTGCTTCACCTCACCAACCAAACTTAAGCCAAATCCTTCCTCAGGGTTTATATCAGAGATGTTTTTAAGATGAAAAACTTCTTTAATTCTTTCAGCAGATGTATCATCTAAAATTTTAAAATAATAAACGCTACCTGATGGAACTGCTTTATACATCGGCTTTGGTCTGTTATTTGCTAAATCCCACCCACCTATTAATTTGTATTTTCCGATAGAACAAGCAATGAGTTTCAATTTTATTCCATCGTAGTTCCCTTCAAAAGTTTTTTCATTAATCCAATCTGGCAACCAACCTTTTTCAAAAATTGCAGGAGTTGCAAGGTAAAGTTTGAAAATTTTATTTTCAAATTTAAAATCAATATCCCTTAAAGTCATTAATGGGTCATAATTTTCTATCTTCTCTATTTTCGCAGTTTTGCCTTCTCCGCCAATTTGAAGTAATCCTTCTGGATAACGGTTTAGTCCATCTATTTCTACAAATAAACTTGTCTTTTTCTTAAGCCTTATCATAGGAATTCTATACAAATAACCTTCTTCAGAAGATAAAGTTTTTCTGCTTCTTTTGATTCCTGTCTTTTTTTCATAAGAAAAAATTTCCTTTTTCTCTATGAATTCAGGAATATTTTTATTAACCATCAAATAATTTTTTAAAGAATCTATATCTATAAAGCCGCCGCATTCTTTAAGTTCAAAATCATTCTTATTGATTAAAATCCTTTTCAAGCAATAATCTGATATAAAAATTTTAGATTTATTTATGCAATTTATATAAAAAAGTTTTTTTTCTTTTTCTGGAGCATCTTTTTTCTTAAAAAAATCAAAGGGCACAGGGAAATATAAATTATCATTCAAACAGATAAAAGGTCCTTTTATTTTTAAATTTCCTTTTTCAGAGGGAGTTCCGAGTTCTTCTTTAAATTTTCCTTCTTTAAATTCTTTTAAACTTCCTCTTTCAAAAATAAGCCATGTTCTTATTGCTCCATAAACTGTTGATGGATATGGAGGAAATATTGGATTTGCCCAGGTTTCAGAACCCATAGTAAAAGGTCTTCCATCTCTGAAAAATAATGTATCAAGTGGTTTAATTTTATACCACATTTTATTCCTCCCTATTGACGAAACTTGCAATTTCAAGAAGATTTGTGAAATTATCTATGTCTTCACTACTTCTCCAAAAAAGTTTTTCTGCGCTTTTAACAAAATTTTCTATAAATTTTCTTTTTTCTTCTTCTTTATCTTCATTAGGTCTTCCATTATAAGCCCTTGTAACAAGTCTTTTGAGCTCTGTGTTTATTATTCCTTCCGAAAATGAAGTTTTTTTCAATTTGATAAATTCCATCTTAAGTTTTTGGATAAAGCCATCTGAAATATATCTTTTTTCTTCTCTATCTCTATTCATCCAATCTTTTAAATTCTTCAGAATTTCTGTTGTCAATTGGGTATCGATTTCCCATCCAGCAACTCCCACTCTTTCCTCTCCAGAATGTTTTAATAAGCAAATAGCAAATCTGTTCTTTCCCGCTTTCTTCGCTTTCTCATTCATTTCAAAAACCTTGTCAATTACAATTTTTAATGGTTCCTTATAATGTGCAATAACAACCCCCATTGAACAAGTTGCATTTTTACCCATTGTAAGGTAATAAACTCCATCTTTAAGAACAAAACCGGAATTGTTTGCAGTATCAACCTTAATTGTCTCGTTCTCCAATTTTATCTGCCCTGAAAAAGCCCATCTAAGTTTTTCCATAACATCAAATAGGTCTTTTAAATTTACAAAAGCAAGAACATCGTCACCACCAGCATAAATTAGTTTCCCAAGGTGTTCCTCTTCAACAATTTTCCTTACAAATTCAATAGCATAATTTCTTAACGCAGTTGATATGGCAGAATGGATGGCAGGAGTGAGAACTTTTCGTGCTTTTCTATCAGGATAAATTTTTTCTAATTGTGTAATCAGCCCCTTTTTAAATTCCTCGGGTAATTTTCTCTCCCATACCTCCGAATTATACGCGTTTTTTATTTCTGGCAAAAGTTCTCCAGAGAGCCATTTCCCCATATTATCTCCATCAAGGTAAAGAACTGCATAATATCTTTTGGGTTTGCCTGCTTTAGCGTAAAGATTTTTTAAACAGTCTTTTAGGTTTTCTATTTGCGAGGAGTTAACCGAGACTCCAAGTTCATCGTTGAACTTTTTTACAGAGAGATTTTCTTCATAAAACCAAGACCCTTCAAGGGTTTCTTCTAATTTTAATTTGGGTAAGGATTTTATTTTTAAATAATTAAATTTTTTATCATCCCCCAGAATTTTAAAAAATTCTTTTTCATATTTATCAAAATCCTCCTTTGCTTTCTCAAGCGCTTTTTCCTTAAAATCTGCACAGGCAACTTCAGCAACTGAAGGAAAAGAAAAATCTTTAAAAATTGATCCGAATTCTTTTTCTAAATATATTTCAAATGTTCTTTTTAGAAAACATAGGGCACAAAGCCCTTCACCATCGGCTAAATATTTTTCTTCAATTTTACCAGTTAAATCGCAAGCCATCGGATTGTATTCTAAAAATTTATTTTTGTTTTTACTTTCCCAGAAAAACAAAACATTTCTTTCTCCACAAATTGAACACTTTCTTCCTTGTTCTGGTTTCTGGACAAATTTCCTTAAATTCTTCCTCGCACCTATTGATTTTTCAAGGGCTGTATAGAGAAGCTGATAGAGAAAACCGATGTTGGGAGGATACTCTCCTTTTTCGTTTGCAAATTTATATAGTTTTTTCCAGTTATTTATTTTGTCATCTGAGAAGAAATCCTTTAGATCGTCTATCTGTAAGTCGTTTTCTTCCTTCCTCCAAGGAATTGCAACCCAATATATTTGTGGAAAATCTGAAAGTTGTTCTTGGCAAATCTTTAATTGATTATCATTGAGATTGATCCCCAATTTTTCCAAAATTTTTTCCATCGCCTTTTTAACTTCAGTAACTATTTTCTTATTCATATCCTCCGCAATTCTTTTAATCTCACCTTCATCCGTAGTGCCAATGATTGCCACAAATCTATTAGGAATAGTGGGAAGAGCGAGGTCTTCGGGGTTAAAATTTTTGGGTTCTAATCCCTTAGTTTTGATATACCAATCCATTAATGGCTGCTTATAAAGGTCGGGATAGATTATTGAAGCAGGTCCATATTCTTTAATTACCTCTTCCATGGCAATGAAAGTGAAATAGGAAAGCATAAAACTTCCCATATAAAAATCTTGCGCCTTTCTTGCCTGAGAAATAAAAAATTGAACAGGACCAATTGTGAATAAAAATAATGAATTGTTTTGATAATTTTCAAAAGCATTTATTGCTGTCGTAACCTTTAGATGTTCCCAGATTGAATGATCTGGAACTCTTGTATCTGCTGGAAGGATAGGAATATATTTCTTTAGGTCTTTGTCCTGAATTTTTTCTATAATTTCTTCAAGTAAATTCCTCCAGATTGAAAGAGCTTTCTTTTCTTCATCAGATAGATTTTTGTAAGAATTGGAGATTTTCTCTAAACAAGATGAAATTTCCTTAATAGATTTTTGACTGTCTAACTTAACTTCTATTTTTTCTTCACTCAATGGATGTCGTATTTCAGTCAATTCCTGCTTGATATCTTTGGGCAATAAACTTCTTTCCATGCAGGAGGCAATTTGGTCAGAATATTTTCCTTCTTTGATTCCAGAAACACCAAAAAATTCAGCATAATCCTTTGCTCTTGTTTCATGTCCCGGAATATTCAAAGGTTTATCAATAGGGTCATGGAAGAATTTTTTGAGAAATTCGTCATACAATCTCATGATAATACCTCTCTTTTAAAATCATTTTGTTTGTTAAGGTCATAATGAGGATAATTTTGAGGAAAATAACTTTTTAAAGTAGTGACGATGGGATAATACCCATCTCTTAGTTTTACTACAGAAACATAAATTGGGGATGCCATTCTTGGAGATGAGTTGCCTAAAGATGGATTTTTATGATTATGAGAGGCGTTCCCTATTTTTTTCAATAGTGTTTCCCAATCATCATATTTATTACCTATTTCAATTTCTATTATCCAGGGATAATTTCCACCTGATTTTTTATTAACTATTTTTGAGCTCCTAATTTCATAGTGGTTATCGATTTGATTCAAAGTGCCCAAAATTTTACCTAAAAGTTCTTCTTTTTGAAGATTTTCAAAATTTAATTCTTTAGGTTCAATTATTGCAACACTTCCAAACCCTCTTCTTGATCTTTTCCCAAAACCTCCTAAAATTGTGGACAGAAAAAGAACATTTTTAAAGATATTTATAAACTCTTCCTCCCCTCTCAGAAATATCTCAAATGTAGAATTTACATAAATGCATGAAAATTTAAATGTTTTCGTTTGAGAATGAGGCAAAGGTCTATAGGAAGAAAAACTTATTGTTTGTGGATAAACCTTCATCATAACCTTACTTTTTCCTTCTTTTTCTCCCGTACCACCAAAAATTTTTGCTTCTTCTTCCCTCAATTCTTCACTATTATTATCTGCCCTTATTGCTCTCCACCAGAAACGCATCATTCCTTTAAATTCAGAGGGCCTTAATTCGGGGGTTTTCCCATCTGCCCCTGCCATAAACATTGGAGTAATTACTTTGCATTTAAGTTTTATGGATTTCATCGTTGTTACTCCTTTGTGGTGATTTATTTTGCAAGGTATTTACATACTCTTTTATCTCTTCCACCATCAACCACCCCCCAAAATAATTTTCATCGTCTTCTTTTTGATATTCTTTTCTTTCAGATGCAGCCGAAATGTCGCAAAGTTTTAAAATATGATGAATAAGTGATACCTGTATTCTTTTCTTGTGCTGTTCTAAAATTCCTCCACTTCTTGCCCATATCCTTAAGCCCCTCGCCATATTCTTTAAATCTTCAATTGTAAGTTCCTTTAACTCTTTTGGGAAGAATTCTTCATCCAAGGTGTCCGTCTCATCAGCCCATTTAACTCTACCGTCCGAATCAATAATTCCATCAAGGATTGCTTGAACATCTGGCCTTTCAATGTTGTCTCCAAGAAGCCCACTGTCAGTATGATGAATGGCAACAGCAAAGACAATTGCATTTTTTAAATCATCCATTTCATTTTCTTTTGTAAACTTTTTATATAGATATGCTGCACCGATTGGAGCATGAGAGGGTTTGTGTATTTTTTCATTTTCTTCTCTTTCCCGGTCAATAATTTCTTGCCATTTTGCAGTTAATTTTCCAATATCGTGGAAAATTATCATTTGTCTTAATAAAAACTTTATCTCATTTCGGGTATATAAGTAGAAAATTCTTTTAATGGTATGCTCCCAGATAGGAAAGATAAAATCAAACTTTTCTAAACACCTATTAACGTGCTCTATATATCTTTCTTCTGGTGCACTATATAAAGTAGGATGTGTCATCTTTCACCCCCAAATTCTCATCATAATGGCTTTTTTCAATGATATAAATGTTGAAAGGCTGAATTTCTCTTATTTCTTCAAAATCCCAATTTTTGGAGCTGTGATCGTATTTTAATTTGTATTTTAAATCTGCATTTTCTCGAAGTTGCTGTGCAACACCAATATCAATATCCATCGAATTCTCTCTTAAATTTGCTGCGGTTTTGCGGATGCTGTTTCTAATAATGTCTTCTTTCTTTTTGCCATCCCCCTTAGAAAGATCGATTACTACCAGTGTTACTGGTTTTCCGTCTCTTACTTGAATATTTTGTGGCTTTGTATCTGCATACAGCACACACTCATATAAATCTATCAGTGTGTCCTTTGCTTCAAAATCGTTAGCTTGATAATCGAGAATATCAACAAAAGACAAAACTTCATTGAAATTTTTAATGTTAAACTTTGGATTTTCATCCAGCTTTTCTCTCAACCAATTAATTGTCTTATCTAAGTGTTCTTTTTCGTAAGGCCTATATCCTTTTTTGTCTTCAACCGGGAAAATTATCATCTCCCCTTCTTCCCCTTCATATCTTGCACACCTTCCTGCTCTTTGAACAAGACAATCTGCAGGTGCAATCTCAGTCAATAAAAGTTCTGCTGAAAAATCAATCCCTGCCTCGAGAACTTGTGTTGAGACAACAATTCCTACCCCTTCAGGAATTTTTACTTCCCCATTTTCTTTGTGAGGGATTAAAGATAAAGCAGTATTTTCATGTCTTTCTCTATCTTTCTTCGTAAATCTTGAATGAAGAAGAACGATCTGGTTCTCATTTAATCCTAACCTCTTTTTTATTTCTTCATATATCTTCTGTGCCCTTTTAACCTGATTAAGAACTATAAGGGTCTTCTTTTTCTTCATTATTCCTAAGAGCTCATCATCTATATTAACCTCATTATTTGCATATAAAGGTTCATCACAAATTTT
>Ga0272449_1002795_pt1 | contig 15799 bp, 15 predicted proteins | sample YNPCB0241_FD_198679 | JGI IMG/M metagenome (GOLD analysis project Ga0272449, IMG submission 198679) | Hot spring sediment microbial communities from Yellowstone National Park, WY, United States - YNP-CB-024-1 | ecosystem: Environmental > Aquatic > Thermal springs > Hot (42-90C) > Sediment...
GACTCAGGCGAAACGGCTCTAATGGCAAAAAACTTTCGGCCCGATTCGGGAGAATATTCCCTACGGCCCCTTTCCGCCTGGGCTTTTAGCCGTTCCCGAAGGTACGAGCGGGACGGCCCATCCCCCAGGGTCGGTTCCCCTGACACCGGGCAATCGAGGTTACTCGGGAGGATCAATGACCCTGCCCGGCAAATGTCGGAAAAAGCGGCAGTGGTGGTTGAACTTTCACCGCTGGGGAGATTTTTTCCCGGAGCATTGATCGCCCCCACTTGATAGCCGGGTTTCCTCTTGAAAAATTCCCGAAAAATTCCCGCAAATTTCCTGCGGGGGCACCTGAAGAGGGGACCTTTTAACGATCGAGCGGGGAGAATTATCCTGGGATTCCCCGACTGCCTCCTTCTTTTTGACCTCGATTCTCGAGTACATAATCTTGATGATCGACATACTGAATTCCAGCTATGAGGGAATTCTCACCCCGGGGAGCCTGTAGTGGGGGTGGTCACAAGCCGTTATCGGTTCGCTCCGGGCTACAAAAGAACTTTCGGGAATTTGAAAATTTCGCCAAATATACGATGATGTTGTTTTTCTTGCCTAAAAACTCGGCGTGGTGAGTCCTCTAGGGCAATTAGGGAGAGTACATCCGGGGGCAGAACATGAGAGACCTTAACTTTTCCCAATGGGGGAGAAGAAGCCCCCTTCCCAGTAATCGGCCGATCCCGGAGGGCCTCGTGGCACCGGCGGACGAGACTCGCAGATTCCAAACAAGAACCCCGGCCAGAGAACGTTCCACGACTACGGAGGAAGACAAAACCTTGTCAAGGTCCATCAAGACCGGGTTGGCTGAGCGGATCTCTCCTGGGCCGAGCTTTTAGGAGCGTTTACGTAGATGGGAAATTCCCTAGGGTTTGGAGCCAGCACGAATTTCTTGCGAAATCGATAAACTTCGCGATCCCGAGAGCCGATCTAGTGCAAAGCCTACTCCTAGGATTTCTGATCTTTACCCGAGGGAGGAAATGCCGGCACAATTATGTGCCTTTTTTCATCTGGGTCGCCTCAAAGCCGTCGGCGAGGGGCTTCAGGGAACTGAAGGTAGGTCAAAAGCGGGATCTCTGTCCCGTAGGGAAAGGATCATCTAGGGAGCCAGCCAGTTCAGGAAGGCTCGGTCGAAACCTGACAAGGGAGGTTGTCAGTCCTTAGCAAGGGAGTGCTTCCGGTGAAGAAGTCTCATCCTGCGGTCTGGGTAACTCTGGCAGGTCTTATCATCGGTGCTGCGGTTCTCGCAATCGCTCAAACGCCAGGGGTCAGCCGACCCACTAACCCCGCACCAACCGGCGGACCCTACGTCGCCGTAATTGACGTAGGCTACATCTTTAGAAACCACGCTCGCCTCAAGCAAATGATGGACAATCTGAAGGCAGAAATCCAGCAAGCTGACGCCCGAGCACGGGCAGAAAACGAGGCAATTCGCCAGCTCATGCAGCAGCTAGAGCAAGAACGCCCGGGAACACCAAATTACAAACAGCTCGAGGAGACTATTGCTAAACGTCGAGCAGACCTTCAGGTCCAAACGGCCCTCCAACGCAAGGAATTCCTCCTCCGGGAAGCGAAATTGTATTACTCGGTATACCAAGAGATTGAACAAGTGGTCCGCTACTTCGCAACCCAGAATAACATTGCGGTGGTTTTGCGATTTAACGGCGAGGCGGCGGATCCTGACGATCCCGACTCCATTCTCCGCGAAATTAACAAGCCGGTCGTTTATTTCGCCCAAAGTTTGGACTTAACTCCTGTGGTCTTAGAAGCCTTGAATCGGAGTGCGGCCCAAACAGCAACACCGCGGCAGCCCACTACGCCCACCACTCGGACAGGTCTGCCAAATCCGTACTAAAAAGCAGCCCGGTGGAAATTCCCCGTTCTGACCCGGAAGGTTGGAGCTACCGTCTAAAAAGAAATTGGCCCGTGAAGAGGAAGGCAACGCCTTTAGGTCCTAGTCCTGAACCGAATAGCTCCTGCACCGGATAACTCTGGGCCTTGGAAACAAAGATTCAATGCCAGCGATCCCACTCGCAGCTCGGAGAAAATATCGGACAATTCAAGGTGGTTAGCCAAAGCCGTTAATATTGGGGGCAAGGTTGTACCATCAAGCAAAAACTACCGGGATGACAGTCGTTGCATCAACCAATAGTACCAAAAAGGCAAAAGACCCTCTAAAACCAATGAAAGTCTCAACCCTTTTAAAGCGAATCTATTGAATATTGAGGATAGTCGGGTACTTATTCGGCCACGTGCCTCCGAGGATGGAGAAAGCCCGGAACTTACACCGCATCAAGGGACAGGAGGAAACAGTGACAAACCTGTACACAAGTTTTCCGCCGGGCTCGACTCTGGCTGGGATCTGAACGGAGCAAGATTGTGCTTAAGCAGAATGGATTCTTGGGAGCTGGAATCCCGCCCTTAGGAACTTTGAGCTTACTTTTTTAGGGATGAAGTGCCTTGTTCCAGGATGGAAATCTTCGGCGGTTCTGCCCTGGTTTGCCACGGCGTCAACGCACGATCGCTCGGCCCGTAGTGGTTGAGGGCTACGGCCTGTGGTGGGGGCAGGATGTACGCGTGGAACTCCGCCCTGCTCCGCCCAATCAAGGGATTGTATTTGTTCGTCGCGATCTGCCCGGTTTTCCCCGGATACCCGCCCGAATTGATTACCGGGTGGACTCGCCCCGCCGCACGTGTCTTCAACGCGGGGAGGCCCGGGTGGAAATGATTGAGCATGTGATGGCCGCTCTGGCGGGGCTAGAGATCGACAACTGTGAGATCTGGACCACAGCTGCCGAGATGCCGGGGCTAGATGGCTCCAGTGCCCCCTGGGTGGCGGCTCTCCAGAGGGCGGGGATTGTTGACCAAAATGCTCTTCAGCCGTCCTTGCGGATCGAGCGGCCTATTCGCGTCACCGACGGAGACCAGTGGCTGGAGGTCCGCCCCACCAGCGTGGAGAAGTCTACATTTGTTTATTATCTCGATTACGGCCCTACCAGTCCTATCCAACCGCAAGTTTTCGCTTTCACATTGACCCTCAATGCGTTCGTTTGTCAACTCTGCGATGCCAGAACGTTTCTTCTCCGTTCTGAAGCGGAATCCCTCCGAGAAAAAGGAATCGGAAGAAGAACGAGCTGCCGCGACCTCCTTATCTTGGACCAAGACGGTCCAGTGGAAAATACCTTCCGCTATCCCGACGAGTGCGCGCGGCACAAAATTTTGGATATGATCGGAGACCTTGCACTGGCAGGAATTCCGATCGTCGGGCATTTCATTGCCTACCGGAGTGGCCATCGTTTGAACGCTAAACTCACCGAGATTGTATTGGCAGAACACCGAGCACGGGTGGCCGAAAGGAAATGTGCCTGAAGGAGAACTGGGCAAATTAGCTCGGTTGAGCATTTCCCGTTGGTTGGCAAATTCCGACCAAAATTTTTCTCGGAGCCGAATTTGGCAAGGAGCCTACCCGCGGCTCACAAGATAAACACCCACTTTCTTGTATTCCTCCTCAACGCCAAAAGGACCCCTTAGGCCCCCAGTCGCACCTCGCCATGGCTATTTCTGGGATCAATGGCCCCCTCTTGGGCGGAACATGAGAATTCCGGAATGAAGGCTTCCTTCATCGCACTGAGTTCCAACAAATTTGCGGAATGCTATGACTTGCTTTCGGGAGCTCGCAAGGGACTAGGCCTGTCGCTTACCCCCGGTTCTCGGCGAGTTACCGGCAGACAATCTCGAATCTCCCTTGCTCCGCAAAAAGAAGTAACCTCTCGAAAGAAAGGTGTAATCACAGTCGGTTTATGCTAGTTCAGCACTCCTGGTGATTTTCTGACCGTTATTTCGTGCTAGCATCAAGTTCTTTCACGGGAATCTATTGCTGGTATTATCAAGGTTCCCTCGCGTCGCACCCGTCTGGTTGCAGGGAAACCTTCCCGAAGCGGTCCTCCTTCCAAACCCGGGGAAGTTAGCCTACTGAGAGGCAAAAAATGCCCTTCTGCCGAGAGAGATGTTCTCGTTATTCTCTTGCCCCTTGGACAAGGCTGGGTGAAAGCCCAAGAAAAGGTCCCGGAATTACGTCAGTTTAGCTTGCGTGTTGTAGTGTGCGGGATGACCGGTCTGCTCCGGCGTTTCACGAGAGCCTCAGTCCAGGCTCCTTACTCCAAAGCACAGGAGAATGATCATGAGTCGCCGCATCTCCCCCCTGGCCTACGTGCATCCTGGGGCAGAGTTAGCAGAGGATGTCGAAGTGGGCCCCTTCTGCTACATCGGGCCTAACGTGCGGATTGGCCCCGGTACCCGCTTGCATAATAACGTGACCCTTTTGGAAAACGTCATTATTGGGTCACACAACGAGATCTTTCCGGGCACAGTGATCGGTGGCCCTCCCCAGGACCTCAGCTATCGTGGCAGCGAAACTTGGGTGATTATCGGGGACCACAATGTCATCCGCGAATGCGTAACTATCAACCGTGGCACGGAAAAAGAAGAAGGAGTAACCCGGATTGGAGACCATAACTATCTGATGGCTTGCTGCCATGTGGCTCACGATTGCTGCCTTGGGAACCACATCATTTTGACCAACGGGGTACTCCTTGGGGGCCATGTGCACGTGGAAGATTACGCCGTAATCTCTGGGGGTGTGGGGATCCACCATTTTGCCCGCGTAGGCAAGTACAGCTTTGTGGGCGGTTTAAGTGCCGTCCGGCACGATGTTCCTCCTTTCATGCTGGTAGAAGGCCATCCCGCCCGGCCGCGATGTGTTAATACTGTCGCACTGAAACGGCATAATTTCCCCCAGGAGACCATCGATTGCCTGACTGAGGCCCACAAGCTTCTCTATCGGACCCACGTCGGCTTAGCAAATGCCCGGGAAATCCTCCGGGCTAAAGGGCGACTTGTCCCAGAAGTCCAGTACCTGCTGGAATTCGTGGAGTACCAACAGCACGGTCGCCACGGTCGAGGACGCGAAGCCATCCGGAGGGCAGCGTGAAACGGATTCGTATTGCCGTTATTGGCTGCGGGCACATGGGCAGCCTGCATGCCAAAAAATTGATCACCCTACCCCAGGTAGAACTGGTTGCCGTTGTTGACCCAGATTCACAAGCCCGCTTTCGACTGGCCGAGGCTTGCCGAGCGGCCCCCTTGGCCGATTTTCGCTCGCTTTTTCTGGATCGGCTCGATGCCGCAGTAGTGGCCGTGCCCACCCACCAACATGCCCGAGTGGCAGCCGAATTCCTCGCCCGAGGAATTCATGTGCTGGTGGAGAAACCCCTCGCCGATAGCGAAGAAGCAGCCGCCCAACTCGTCTCTCTTGCCGAACGCAAGGGTGCGATTCTTCAAGTGGGTCATATCGAACGGTACAACCCGGCCTTTCAATTTGCAGCCGACAGAATTAAGCACCCCTTGGGAATCAGCACGATCCGTTTCGGAAAGCTGCTTGGCCGAAACGTGGCCACAGACATCGTGTTCGATCTACTAATCCACGATCTCGACCTCGCAAGCCACCTCGCCAATGCACCGCTGAGGTGCATTCAGGCAGCTGGCTGGTCGCTGGCCGGCAAAAGTCTCGACTTTGTTCAGGCTTTTCTCCTTTTTGCTACTGGAGCCCAAGCCCTCTGCACAGCCTCTAGAATCCACCCCCAAACCATTCGGCGAATGGACGTCTTCGACAAAACGTGGTTTTTCCAATTGGACTTAGGGGCTCGGGTAGTAGCCGCGATCTGCAGAACACAGGCCGAGGAGTCACCGGAAGGTGCAAACTCTCATCCCAATTCTCCCCGAGCCCATCTAATGTGCACCCTTACAGGTACCTCCGAGGGAAATGGCGAACTTTCCATCGCCCGGGAGGAGTTCGTCTTCCCGCATGCGGATCCTCTGGCGGCCGAGCTTGAAGACTTCCTGCAAGCTATCCGATCGGGAGGTTCACCTAAGGTTGATGGACACCAAGGTTTGATGGCAGTGCGAATGGCAGAAAAGATCCGAAGTCTAATTTTTGACCAGTGGCATGGTGGCCCGCCGGACCAGCCTATCGAATCTCCTCCCCGGGAAAGCCGGCTGCCCTTGGCCGGTCCACATTTTGGAGCTATTGCCAAACCGCCTGTGCCTGACTCCCCAGTTACCCGCCCCTCCAATACCTTTTGAGCTGGAAATGTAGCGGAATTCCCGCGATCTCTTTGCTCTGAGATCTGACCAGGGTTCGGAAGGGTGGATAACTGTTAACTCCCCGGGGCCTCCAACAGGTCACCTCAGGTATGTAGTTCCCCCGAACACTGGGGCCAAGCCACAGCCAGCAACATTGGCCCCCCTGGAAGATAAAAGCACAAGAGTGGAGTCCGGTCAGGCGTTACGAACTGGAGAAGCCGGACTGAGACTCCCCAGGTGACAAGAGAAAAGAAATTGAGGGACGATGCTCGCCGTGATACCCTTCATATCTCTCTCGCAATTTTAATTATCGGCTAACCAACTTTGGAGCTCCGAAGCGAACCAACAGAGAGTTAAAGCTGCCGCTCCAATCGGCCCTCCGGCTCCCCAACCCATGCCAAGCGAGGCAAAAAATCCGACTCCCCTTCCCAAATTTCTCGCAGTTTTGGGGTCGGCACCACCCATGGTAGCCGAGAAATGTTCGACTACAAACTGGGCAACATCCGGAGCAAAAAGGACGGGCATACCCAACCGAAGAGGAGTCTTCGAAGCCAGCCTCGGAGCTACTGTAACCACTCGACTGACCAAAGCTTCCACCACGGGTTTTGCTGCCAACTTGTTCTCCACCGACGTTTGAAGCCGAGCAAGGGACTCAACCTGCGAACTTCTTGCTTGGCCCGTTTTGCACCAGGTCGCGAAATGCTCGCAATTGTTGTTGAAAAGATCGTACCCCTTCTCCCCAATGCGTGACAAAGCCCGACCCACCACGACATCCGGAGGATCACATTCTGAAGGTGCATATTGCCTTACCCTCACCTCCCGACCATCGGCAAATACCTCAATAGAGATGCGGCGAATATGAGGCACGTCAGAAGGTTCTTCAATCTTCTTCCAATTTTTAAACAACTCAACCACCGAGCCGTCCCCCACGTAGATCCCGTGGTGCGTGAAGAACCCATAGCTAACGTAAATGTGATCTCCCGGTCTCAAAGAATTCATGATAGAACTCCTCGTCTTCCCGGGCCTTGCGTGTTGACGTGTCGCCGATGCCCTAAAACTGTTGTCTGCAGTACTCACTGCGGAATATCACGTCCTCGACTTATCTTGACGAATCCAAAGCGGAACTCTGAACAGCCGAGAAAAGAAATTTCTGGACCGGCCAAAAAAGCGGACATCAAAAAAGCCACTTCCCCCGAGTGGCCTATTGCCGTCTCGGGAGAGCGGAGTTGTACTACGAGTTGCTCCAATAACCAGGTTTTAGTCCAAGTTTTGTTGCGGTCTACCCACCGGATCTAAGATCCTCAAAGTAGCTTCGGGATTTCCCAGATCCAGCCTAGTCCCGCCAGCCACCGCAAAAGAATTGTTACCAGTAAGTAAAAGCCGAAATGAAGAAAAGCCGTCCCAAAATCGAAATCAAAACAGGCCAGAGCGGCAATGGCTCCCAAGATCACAAAAGGTGTGCCCACCAGAAGCCAGTTCCAAATTTCCCCCGTGAGATATTGGGCTCCAAAGAAGCTGAAACCAGCCCAAATCGCCACATAAGCAGCTGTGCAAATGGCTGCCCGGATCATGAGTACCCGGCCCCGGTAGGGCTCCAACTCTTCAACATCATAGAGCATGTTGTAGCCAACCAGAACCAAGGGAAAGGTAACGAGGACAAGGCCCACCCCGGTCAATACTAAATTCTCTCGGAAGAGACCCGCATAACCTAAGATCGCGGTAATTAGCAAGACAGCCACGGTGCCCCCGGCAATACCCACCGCCATGGGCAAAGGGATTTCAAACATCCTGCGAGCGATCGGCTTTGCAATGGGCCGGCCGCTTTTCCCACGCCCGGCAGAGGCAAACTCCTCTGGGGCATGGATGATGACTTCCTCTTTTTTGGGAATTTGAATGATCGTCTTACAGTTCGGACAGGGGCCCGACTTGCCCGCAAATTTGTCGCTAACCGAATAACGCTTCCGACATCCGGGACAGACAACAATGATCGGCATGACGTTTTAGGTTACTACCTTCTATGATCGAGGACCTTGGTCTGATGGAAATTAGATACCGCCGACGTTGATCTATTTCTTGATCCCTCTAAAACACCCAATCATACTTGGTCCATTAGTTTCATGAATCGGATGCTCCCCGACGCCAACCGTTGGCAAGCTCTCCCTCTGCCAAAATGCGGTAACCACGAGAATTGAGGGCAGTCAAGCCTGCCTCCCAGTTCTCAACCATTATGCCTACCACGGTGTTACCGCCGGGACGGGTTCTTAGAGGGAAAAGATGAACAACTTTAACGCCTGCTTGGAGCAAGCTGCGGCAAAGCCCCACAACGCTTTGACGTTCGGAAAGCAATTCGACGGCAAGAAGGCGAGTCTCCAAAATTGCCAAGCCTGCCCTTTCTAAAATCTCTCTCCCCACATCAGGGTCGCTCAACACGAGCCGAATCAGCATGCATTCGGGAGTCTCCGAGACAAATAGCCCGAGCAGTTCGATCCCGCGTTGCTCAAACCGATGAAGGAGTTCCACCAATTGGGAGCTGCCCCGTTCCATTAACACCGTAAACTGAAGCACCCTTGCCGGAGCTCCGGAAGTTTTCCCATTTCCAGATCCGCCAGCTCCGGAACTAGCCATCGCTTTGCTCTCCCAAGTTCTGGAAAAGGGCATCTCGGATGCCAACGTTGCAGAAGCCTCCAAGCTTTAGGCCCGAGTCAAGCCTCCGCTGCCATCTCTTCGCTCCTTAAAAAGCGATCCCTTATTCTCAATCGCTCAGAAATATTTTTCGAACGTCTGGACCATAATCGGGGATAATCCGTCCGCCCCAACAGCTTTCTTTCTCCCGAAAATCCGAGCCACTAATATGTTCTTTCCCGAACCGCCTCTCGCATCCGGCAGTTACCTTTATGGTTGTCGGTAACAGCCGAGCAAACTTTTTTACTTCGGCCATTAAATAGCGACTTTCCCTATTTATTCGCCCCCTCGCCAATTTTAGCCCCTAAGTTCCACGAAGCGGTCCTCGAAGCAGGCCACCTGCACCTACCCAGCCGCAATGCTCAGGCAATTTGAGGCCGACCAGGGTACGTCCAGAAAGTATTTTCAACGACACTTTGGACGGCTCAATAACCGTTGCCCGCGGCACTTCCATCCCAAGGCGAAACAACGGACCTAAAGCCCATGTCTTAACGAAACTATCACGGAAAACTGACACCCCAAAGGGCAGTTGGCCGCCAAAAGATCCTCAGTGGGAACTTCCCTACGATTCTCTTCCGGCCTTTCTAAAAGACCCTCCCGCCTTTCCGTAACTAAGTCTGACAAAAAGTCGGCTGGAACCACTCTGTCTTTTCCAACGGAGTTTCCAGAATAACAGTTACTGAGACAGACGTGGAAGCCCGGCCCGTCCGGCCGCTCGGAGCTTTCCTTTGCCAGGCGGTAGTTTCTCCTTTGACACACAAAGGCTTCCATGGAACTGGATGTCTCCACAGCTTCCATGGAGTATCATAACCCGCCACCTTAGTAACGAGGGCCTTCCTTAACATCCAGGCCGAGCCAATTGCCGGTGGCTATTCGAAGCCCAACCGCAACATCCCGCGATAAACGGCCACCAGGGTATCAAACCCAGTCCAAACCGGTTTCTCGGCGGAGACGGTGTTCGAAATCCCCTAACAGCCCGCCAATTACATCCCATCGGTCGCGGCGTCGGAGTTCAATATCGCCCTGCCGATTGATTCGAACAATGCTGTCTTCCCGAAGACCGACCTTTGCCAGTTCCTCCGGCGAAGGCTCCCCGTCGGTCAGAATTCGGAGCAAAACCCGTCCGGTTGTCTCAATGAACTGCGTCTTTTTTGAAGACTCGGGTAAAAATCTGCTCATACTCGCACCCAACCCGAACTTCCCCTGCTACCTATGAACTTTTATTGTGACAAGAACGCATACTGAAGCCACAAAATCCAACCTTCTCCATTAGAGTGCGACCGCAATCTGCTTGAAAGTTCGATTTTTCACAACCCCCTTCGGGGAAAAACAAAAGAACTCTCTGACGGAGTTCAGCTGGCAGGGTTCAAAAAGCCAGCACCAAGCTCTCCTTTCCGCTATCCCAATCTCAAGCCACAACTACTCAGCCACTGTGCGGTGTTTTGGACGTTGGCCAGAAGCTTCCCAGAGCCCCTGGCCCCCGACTTCCTCAATCTCTACCGTTTGCCGGAGGATATTAATGCAGCGGGGCTCCCAGCCAAAGAGTGCCTCCAATCCTCCGCCGAAACGTGCATCCTCTTTTCAAGCTTACAGACAGCCAAAACTCCTTCAAGAAACCGGAAGGTTACCGACCTCCTTAATGTCCGTAACCCTCCCATACAAAGTGTTACCCCGTTCGCAACCCAATAGGCCCAGCGATTCGTTTGTCGTAACCTACCGACAAAACCGGTGGCACTTTTCTTCCTTTCTGCCCCACCTGGGGTTTTACGGCTGGGCCGTCAGACCGGTGTGGAAGAACATGCCTTCATGGCTCGCCAACGCCCCGACATATACAAGGAAGACTTTCAAACCGCACAGCCTGAGGAGCCAACCTCATGAACGGAAACTGCTGTGTCCCCACAAGATCTCCCAGGACCCAGCAGCTATCCTACCCAGGGAAAAACCGTCCTTCAAGTTGGGGATATGGTCCCCTCCGCTGAGGGCTCGGTTGCTAGCATCTTGGCCCATTAACAGCCTTCCAGCCAGCCCGGGGAACTTAGCCCAAGCGACTTCCCGGCAACCAAAGCTCTTCAGCTGCCGGGTACTCACCATTCGAGTTTCCGCCCAGCGTCCTGAAGTGTGATTCAACCGGTCTGGGGGCCATAGGTGAAGGACCAGTCGATCGCTTTTTAGCCGGACAAGGCGGATTCGGAGTCCCCCGGATAGGCCCAATCGGGATCAAGGGTCCTCCGGGATACCCCGGACATAGCTAGAAGGTCATTCGAGCATTGAGGAAAAGCTTTGGGGAAAAGCTTAAGGGTCGGCTTGCCAGCTTACTGGAGAATGAGTCGGTTAGTTCGGAAGGTATTGGCACCTTCAAAACAGAGAAAATAGGGGATCTAATTCGCCTTGACTTCTTGCGTTTCGCTCGGAGTAAAATGGCCGCAACTGCCATAAAGGGGGTTCCAATGGAAAGCCCACACTTTCTTGAAGAAATGGGGTGACCTGGCACAGAGCAGGCTTTGTCGGCCCCTCCTGCTTGAGACACATCCGAGAGAGTTTGGAACGGATCGGAACTTCACGGAGCAAGCCGTAGTCCCCTGAGGCTTGGCGGTGCGGCGGTTAAAACCTTGGCCATTCCAAATCAATTTTGAAATGGCTGGGGATGGCATTGGTACTTCGAACGTTTCTTCATCCTTGATCCAAATGACCGGTATTGGAGCAAGGTGCTGCCGATAGCAAAAAATCACCCCACCTAGGAGCAAAGGCTTCCCTGTTTTCCGCGAAGGGATTAAGTGGGAGGCGGCCTAATCCCTTTGCCCAGGGTAGACACAGTTCACAATTCCTTCCAGGGGCGAAATGATGGCAGATTTGGTTCGCCTGCTTGAAATCCTGGCTTGTCCCCGCTGCAAAGGGGACCTTCAATTGGCCGATAAAGCGGTGGTGCTACAACTCAATCAGCAGCTCAGTGGGGAAAAAGCCGTTACGAGTTCGGGAATAACTCAGTCCGCCTCAAAAAAAGCAATGGAAGCTGCCTTCGTTTGTAACCGGTGTTGCCTGGCCTTTCCCGTGATTGACGGAATTCCGGACTTGGTGCTGGACGACGCCATTCCGTTGTCGCTCCGGGACCAAGAGAAATAGAGCCCAAGTACCGGGAGTCCATCCGTGCATCGCGGTGTTGTTTAAGGCAGACCGAGTAGTGCACTTGCCCCGGGTAATTTTGTGTTACAGGTGTTTTCGGTATGGATGGAAACCCCTGGTAAGCAAAGGCCCTCCGAGGGACAAGCGAAGGGAACAGAAAGTTCGTAATTTGATTCGGACCTATTTCCGGCTGGCCAAGGAATCACAAAAGCCGCGGGTTGCTGGAGAGGCTGCTATAACCAGCTTTCCCGCCTACAAAAGATATGGTGAGGTGAAAATGTTTACACATCGGTAAGTACAATTGCCAAGAACGGCCAAGAGCTTTAAGGCCGGGCAATTCACCAGAGCCCCCGAACAATTCCTTTGTAGTTTTTAACGACAGTCAACAGCCCCAGTCTGTAGCCCACCGTAACCTAAAAAGCAAACTAAAGAAGGTTCCACCTTGCTGAGGCTTGAATTATTCAGATTATCCAATAGCTTAGGGATCGAATAAGAGAAAACTTCCACCGTCAGGTGCCGAGGACAATGAAGTCCCAAGGAACCAGGTTTAGTCTCAGGAGTCGCGGCTAAGATCAAGGAGCAAAATGTCTATGTCAGAAAAAACCGTCTTCCAAAGGATCATCGATCGAGAAATTCCTGCGGAGATCGTTTACGAGGACGAGCAATGCATTGCTTTCAAAGATATTCGTCCGGCGGCACCGGTGCATATTTTGGTTGTCCCTAAAAAGGCAGTCCCTACCCTCAACGACGTAACTCCCTCCGACGAAGTCTTACTTGGCCATTTGTTCATTGCTATGAAAACCATCGCAGACAAGCTTGGGCTGAAAGGGGGTTTTCGCGTGGTGTGCAACTGTGGTCCCGATGCAGGTCAAGAGGTCATGCACGTTCATTTTCATATGCTGGGAGGAAGGACGTTCGGCTGGCCTCCGGGCTAAGTGGGGATCCTGCGGCTACCGATGGTCCCCTTCCAAACCAGCCATAGAGAGGAACCCGTCTGCGGATTGGGGAATGAAGTTGATCCTTCAACAAAGAATCGTGAGATAAGTCCAAGACCTGTTTTTACAGAGCAACAACGGAGGAACGAGCCGGGTGGAACCAAAACCAAACTAGCCGGCAGCCGGGTGAATCAATCCCGAACCGCAACGCGGAGGATGAGGAGAGCAGAAACAATTTCAACCAGCAAGGCCCGGATTGCCGGTTTGGGGAGAAACACAAGAGTTCTCCACCCTGAACGGCTAGGCCTCAGCTTCCCCCTCAGTTATCAGACTCGGCCGAAAAACTCTCTTTCAACAGATTATGGATTATGGATGTTGTTCATCTCCAAGGCTAACTTCACCGTCCGGGTTAGCTTCGGTGCCACTTCTTAAGGACCCCGATTCCTCGAGGTGGACCGGCTGGGGGCATCTGGAGAGTTCGTCCGGCAAAACTCGGAACCTTTGCAAACCGTTTCCCTCTCTAAGTCTCGCATACATGCAGGGAACAGCCGTTCTTTCTAGGATTGGTCACTACCTTTCCCCATTCAAAACTTTAAGACCAACCCCCTCGTACCGAGTTTGACTGCATCGTGGAAAAGCGGGATTGCAAATCAGGTTTGAACCCTTCGTGGTCTTTCGATAGCATCCTGGCTCGGGCTAGCCGCTGGGAGTATACTGCAAACCAAAGTTCTCGCGGATGGGAAGGGAAGCCCAAGTGAAAAGCTTTTTGCGTGCATTAAAGATCGCCCTTCGGTATCGGTGGAGTTTTTTAGGAGCAATCTTCTGTGCCATTGGAGTAGGCTTTTTCTGGGGGGCCAACATTGGTGCGGTGTATCCACTTGTAGAACTCGCTCTCGGCGAAGAGCCTCTTATCCGGCGTTGGGAGGCGAAGCTCCAGCAAATCCAAGAGAGAATTGGCCTTCTCCGCACCCAGCTTGCCACATTAGAACAAGAGGCGGGAGGAAACTCGTTAGACTCCGATCCGGAACAACGAGCAAAATATCTTGCCTTACGCCGACAACTTTCGGTTGAGGAAACTTACCTTCGTTGGGGCCAGATCGGTCTTCGATGGATCGGTACCTTACTGCCGGAAGACAGATTCGCTACTCTCGTGTTCCTATGTAGTCTTCTTCTTGTGGGCACGGTTTTAAAAAGCATTTTGCTCATACTTCAAGCCGTGCTAGCTACCCGATTTGCCCAACTTGCAACGTTTGAGCTCCGCCAGCGACTGTTTGGCCACGTGCTTCGGCTTGATCTTTCCGCTTTTCACCGGGAGGGTGCCAACCAAATCATGTCGCGGGCGACCCACGACTTAGGGGCCCTTTGTGCTGGGCTTGAATGTCTCTGCGGAAAACTTGCCCGCGAACCCCTCAAGATGTTGGCCTGCCTGGCGGGAGCTGCCCTGATTTCTTGGCGATTACTGGTTTTCACCCTCTTGGTGACCCCCCTTGCCGGTTACACTATCCGGTGGCTTGGGAGGACCCTGAAGCGGGCCCACGCCCGAGCCATGGCCAACATGGCCGAGCTTTATGCCGCCTTGGAGGCGGCCTTGCGAGGCATCGCGATCGTCAAAGCCTTCACCATGGAAAAACAGGAAGAAAAGCGTTTCCACGCAACTAGCAAGAATTATTTCCGCAATGCAATGCGAATCGCCCGCTATGATGCCCTCCTCCACCCGGTGATCGAGGTACTGGGGATCACGACGATCATCCTGGGGATACTAGCCGGGGGATGGCTTGTCCTTCGTGGGGACACTCATTTATTGGGAGTTAAGATCACAGACCGGCCGTTGGAACTGCCGGCTTTGGTGCTCTTTTTTGCCTTTCTTGCGGGGGCCGCCGATCCCGTGAGGAAGCTTTCCGACGTCTATGGGCAACTGCAGCGGGCTGCGGCAGCCGCTGACCGAGTATTCGAAATCCTCGATCGGCCTGTGCAAATCTCCGATCCCCCCGCCCCAAAAATTTTGCCCCGGCATCACAAGCAGCTGACTTTCGATGGAGTGAGCTTTTGTTACGAGCCTGGTCAACCGGTCCTTCAGGATATCTCGCTAGAGATCCCCTTTGGAGAATGCTGGGCTATTGTCGGGCCCAGTGGTTGTGGCAAAAGTACTCTGGTGAGTCTTATTCCCCGGTTTATGGATCCCACCAGCGGCCGGGTTCTCCTGGACGGCGTGGACATCAGAACAGTGCGACTCCGCGATCTTCGCCAGCAAATTGGCTTGGTCACTCAAGAACCCATCCTGTTTGACGATACCGTGTTCAACAATATTCGCTACGGCTCCCCGCAGGCCACTCGAGCCCAAGTGGAAGAGGCTGCTAGGCGAGCATATGCCCACGAGTTCATCGTCCACGATCTGCCCGAGGGCTACGAGACCCGAATTGGTCCATTTGGTTGCCGCCTTTCGGGAGGGCAGCGGCAACGCATCGCTCTGGCCCGGGCCATTCTCCGCGATCCAGCCATCCTGATCCTTGACGAAGCCACAAGCCAGCTCGATTTGGAAAGCGAACGGTTAATTCACCAAGCCCTTCAAGAATTCACCGTCGGCCGAACAACCATCATCATTACCCATCGGCTGAGCACCCTGGCCCTGGCCGATCGGATCGTACTCATGGAATCTGGCCGGGTGACTGACCTGGGAAGCCACGGGGAGCTTCTGGGACGCTGTCCGGCTTATCGCAGGCTATGGGAAATAGCAGCAGCGGCGTGATGCCCCCTCTTGCCGCACTACCTCGAGATCTTGAAGGATTGCGGAGCATTCCTCGCTAGACTTCCGAAGGTCCCGGGTCCTACGTGATCCGAATCCTCTTTTTTCCGTTGTTCTTTTTCGCAATCGGGACCATTCAGGGACT
>Ga0272449_1002797_pt1 | contig 15792 bp, 15 predicted proteins | sample YNPCB0241_FD_198679 | JGI IMG/M metagenome (GOLD analysis project Ga0272449, IMG submission 198679) | Hot spring sediment microbial communities from Yellowstone National Park, WY, United States - YNP-CB-024-1 | ecosystem: Environmental > Aquatic > Thermal springs > Hot (42-90C) > Sediment...
AGAGTCGCTAATATTAGAGTACTCAATACTTTTTTCATTTTTTATTTCACCTTTTTAGCCTATTGGGTAGGCCTGTTGAAGAGTTATCATGGAATCGTTATAAATACCTTGCCTTTATTATTGTTTATATTTGTTAACATTTGTTTAAAAATTATAACATCAAGTTTCTCAGTTTTACCAATTCTTTTCGACAGAGTTGCCTGTCATCGGCCAATCTTGGGATGAATTTCACGTTATGATAATAAAACGGTTTATTACCATCTAAAATAAATTATTTTCAGGCTCCCTGTGTCACATGCAGATGAGTTGCTATATTGAGGAGTACCAAGGCTTTTCTTAATATGGACTTGGACAGCCTCGAGGCTAAAGACTATGATGTAGCATCATTCCTCTCGGAACAAGCAGTCCAACTTTACAAGTCCTTGCTGCTGGAGGAGCTGGGGGACTACCCCAGAACACACTCCATATCGAACCTGCTAACAATCTTGGGTAAACTCGAGAAGTACAAGAACGTTGCGAAGATTCTGGAGATCAAAAAAAGAGAGATCCGCCTCATGGAGGATGCATACATATCATCGAGGTATTTAGTCAGGGAGTTCGAGGAAGAAGAGGCACAAACCCTCATAAAGCTCGCGAAGGAGATCATATATGGAGAGATACGCTGATCTCTTGGCAGAGAGAGCATGGATGGTAAAACACTGGAAGGATTACATGCCATCCATAGTCCGGGCTGCGAGAGAACTCATCCCGGGGGCGAGGGTCTATGTCTTTGGTAGTGCGGTCAAAGGCACAACTGTGGGTGGGAGCGATATAGACATCCTAATAACTTCTGGGAAAGTTCCAAGGAGCAATGCTGATAGGGCAAAGTTGAAGGTGGAGATCGAGGAGATTTCAGGGCTTCCGCCTTACCACCCATTTGAGTTCCACATAGCAGATGGAGAGGAGGCTAAGTGGTACCTCCAAAGGATTAAGGAGATTAAAAAGTACACGCTCGATAAAAACCAATGATGAATCGAACTTTTTATCCTCTACTTTATGCCTTGTTTGAGCGGCAAAATAAATGAAGAGCACGCACATCCTTTGGGTGATATCAGCTCAAAGGAAAGCGGCAGAGCAGATCGAAGTTTTGAGCAGATTCGGCACAAGATGAGGAAGCGAAGGCTATAGAAAAGGAATTCCAAAAAACATTCACCTTGGTTGGACCTTCTCGCATGCGTTCGATGCGGCTACACTGCCTCTTTCATGGGACGTTTAATAAGTACTTGATTATAACACTGTGAATTTGGCAAGGAGGCGGTATGTATTTTTTAGGTTCCCATTTTTTTGCCATCTCGACAAAATCTCTCAAACGGCTAGGATCCGGACATAGGAGTATGTGCCCTTCCCTGCTCATTTTGATAACTATGTCAGGGTTATGTATCGCGTCTGGGTTAGGCACCGCTATCGCCTTTTTCCCCGTCTTGAGTATTTCGAATATAGTCCCTGCCCCTCCGTGAGTTATGATGATATCCGCCTGCATGTAGAACTCCGTGAGATCTTTCCTGAATCTGAACCACTTCAGGTTCTTGGGGATGTAACGGCCGTTGCCTATCTGGGCTATGCCACCATCAAATGCCCCCTCTCCTACCAGTCTGTCAGCCTCCATGACGAGTCTGTCAAAAGGAGCCACCGATCCCACAGTAACAAAAACTGTACTAACGGTCATAAGAGTCTGCCTGCATATAGGGCTTTAGGATATATTTTTTTCATTTCTGGCCATTGAACGAAAAAGAGATCAGAGAAATTGGATAGTATGCGCCCAGCCAATGAGGGTCGGTAAACCCTAGAGATGGTTTCTATGAATATGACTCTTTTTCTAAAAAATTTAGCTAAAACAGATATTGGGACGGCTAAGCCTGGTCCCGCACTGATTACAACATCTGGATTTTCCCTGACCAGAACCACTAAGGATTCGAGAAAGAGCCTCATCAACTTTACGGCGGTTTTGAAAGGACCATCGCCGTGATCCCTTGCCTTATGGATGAAATATGTGGCGCCCCTTGTTCTTATCTTTAACGCAGAGAGCTTGTCTCCGATGCTGATCAGGTAGCTATAATAAAATCGTTCCCCAAGCAAATCTATAAGTTTAAGCATTTCTGCGGTGTGTCCGCCACCGCCCAGAACCACTAACAATCTTAACTTATAATCTTTCTCAGCCGTTAATGTTTCCTTGTTCTTTGAAACATTCATTTTAGAACGACTCACTTTTCTCTTTTAGGTTCAAATGGAAAAACCAACGAAGATTATGGTGACGAGAGATAGTTGTGCTGCTTCTTGTCGTAGTCGGCTCTGCTCATAATGACCCTCGCTGGGACACCGACCACAACCGCTTCAGGTGGGACATCCTTGGTGACCACTGCCCCTGCACCCACCACTGCCCTCTTTCCAACCCTGACCCCTGCTATGAGTACCGCTCGAGATCCTACCGCGGCTCCGTCTTCAATGACCACCCCAGAGACCTTGGGTGAGGGCGGGTACCGATCATTGGTTACTGTGACGTAGGGACCCATGAATACGTCAGACCCTATCTGAGTGCCGGGAGGGATGTAGACGCCGGTCTGAATGTTGTTGTTTGAGCCTATTACTACATTCCCGTCGATGACTGTGTAGGTACCTATTCTCGTCCTCTCGCCAATGACCGTCTTCTCCCTTATTAGGACCCCGTGACCAGTTTCTATATTATCGCCAAGATCTGCACCTTCGTATATTATTGTAGAAGAGCGTATGATGCACCCCTTCCCTATCTTGCACCCCTCGCTGAGAGCGTCGTAATCTTCAGCAGTTACATCTTTTAGAGAGAGTATCTTCTTCCGTATGGGGTACCCCAGCGTTACACCATCACCTATGATGGTGCCCTCGCCTATGAGTGATGGTCCAAAGATTCTGGCATCTCCCTCGAGATGACCTCTAACAGCAGCCCTCTTGGAAATGAACAAATCCATGCCCCCTCATAATCCTAAGTTCAACTTTTATAAAAGGATGCTCGAGAAAGGGCGCCCGATTCCGATGTATGTCGATCCTTTAGGCAAGAGAAGAGGATCTATCACGTTCCTGCCATCAACGACTGCTAATGCCTTCCCGAACCCCCTCAGGTCAAGTCCTTTGAAGGCTGTGTGGTCCGTAGCCACTACAAGAACATCTGCCCACATCAGCAGATCCTCTAGCTTTTCAGATGTATCGATTCCCTCAAAGGCCTTCACAAAGGGATCGTATGCCCTGACAGCGGCGACTTTACCGCGGATCAATTTTATGAAATCGATCGCAGGGGATTGCCTGATGTCGCTCACATCGCCCCTGAAGGACAGTCCAAGAACCCCAACCTTAGCCTTATCCATTTTTATGCCGATTTTATCTAAAACTTTCTTCAGGAGGGCGATTGTGTACTCTGGCATGCCCTCATTCACAGATCTGGCACATCTTGTGATGTTCATCTCCAGCCCGAGTTCTTCAGCAACGCCTGTGACGAAGTAGGGATAGATAGGGATGCAGAGACCCCCAACACCTATCCCGGGGAGATGGAGGTGGCAGAATGGCTGGCTGTTGGCTGCAGATCTGGCTTCCATGAAGTCTATGCCAGCAGAGTCACAGAACTTTGCAAGTTCATTTGCAAGGGCTATGTTCACATCACGGTATACCCCCTCGAAGACCTTGGACGCCTCTGCCTCCCTTGCCCTCTTGAGCCTGATCACACCTTTCCTCGCTACGCACTCGTAGAGCGCAGCCACAACCTCTGTGCTCCTTGGACCCACACCGCCAACGACCTTTGGGTAATTCTCCTCAATGTCCTTCAGGGCCCTTCCCTCGTATATCCTCTCGGGGCTGTAGGCGAGGGCAAATTCCTCCTCTGCCTTGAGCCCGCTCTTCTCTTCAAGCACCCTTTTGATCAGAAGCTCCGTGGTCAGCGGTGGGACTGTGCATTCCACTATAACAGCGTCCCCCCTCTTCAGACCCCTACCTATGATCTCCGTTGCAGAGACGAGGCTTCTGTTGTCAATCCTTTTGTTGGTGTTTAGGGTTGTTGCCACCACAACGATCTTGACATCAGAGGCTCTTGATGCCTCTATGCCATCGTGGGTGGCGTGGAACCTTTTCTCTTTGATGCCCATTTGGATTCCTTCATTTATCCCAGGCTCGTCTTTTAAAATGGTCTCGCCGCGATTCAGGGCTTCGACTAGTCCGTGGTTGATGTCCACACCTATCACCTTGGCACCAGCCCTCAGCCAGGCAACGGCGATTGGCAGACCCACCCGACCCATGCCATATACCGCGACTGTTACCTTACCTTCCCTCACATCCCTCTTGATGTCAAGAGGATCCTTACCGAGCACCACACCTCAACGCCTCCATGGCTATCTTGAGGTTTTTCAGCCCCTCCTCACCATCTACCAGCGGTCTCCTCCCGCTTCGGACGCACTCGAGGAAGTGCTCTATTTCTATTCGGAGAGGCTCGTCCTTTTTAACCTCGATCTTTCTACCGGTGCCACTAGGGAAATCCTTTCTGTAAATTTCTATCGTCTGCCCGATATAGTCGAGGAGGGCAACACCGTCACTTCCTGTGACCGTAAGTTTTCTTATCTTGTACGGTGTGAAGCGGTTTGCCTCCAATGTCGCAATTATGCCGCCGAAGTCGAGGAGAATGGAAGCGTAGTCCTCCACCTCCCTGCCGTATCTGCCGTACACGGCGTGGACCTCAATAGGCTCTTTCCCCACGAGAAACCTGACAACATCTATGTCGTGTATCATCAAGTCCGTTATTATGCCAACATCCCTTATCCTCGGATCGAAAGGCCCTGCCCTCTTGGCGTAGAGCGAGAGGAGCTGCCCGACCTCTCCGGAGGAGAGGAGGTCTTTCAATCTGGAGACCGCAGGGTTGAACCTTTCGATGTGCCCCACCATTAGGATGGCGCCATTCTTCCTCGCTGAGGAGATCATGAGTTCGGCGTCTTCTGGCGTAGATGCGATGGGCTTCTCTACCAGGCAACCCACCCCTTTTTCCAAGAAGTTCAGGGATACTTCTCTGTGAAGGGATGTGGGGACGGCGATGCTAACGGCGTCCAGTTTGAGGGAAAGGAGTTCATCAATACGTGTGAATGGCTGCACGCCATACATTTTAGCAACCTCCTTTGCCCTCTCTGAGTCTACATCCAACACCCCAACAAGCTCGCAGCTCTTGAGGCTGGAGTATATCCTGGCATGGTGCGATCCCATGACGCCTGCGCCCACGACAGCAACCTTCAACATATCAATCACATCAAGTTCGGGGGGTATATCCTTAAATATCTACCCATTTCATCAGCAATAATGATGAGTATGAATCCGATGATATTTTTGTCATTTCCGATATCATTCGCGGTAACCTACTGGCTCACATTGAAGTGGATAAAGGTAGCAAAGAGGTCAAACATTATGGGGAAGGACCTCAATAAAATTGGACACCCTCTGGTTCCTGAGATGGGCGGAATCCCGTTGATAGGAGGGGTTCTGAGCGGGATGCTCTACTACGTTGCGCTCAATACGTTCGTCCTGAACCAGCAGACGTACAATATCTACGTGCTCGGAGCGCTAGCCACCGCTCTTATAATGTTCGTGATCGGGCTGATCGACGACATGCTCGGGTGGAAGATCGGGCTCTCGAAGCTGCAGAAGCCGCTCCTCACGATACCTGCAGCTGTCCCAATGATGGTTATAAATGCAGGGCACTCCACGATCGCCCTACCCTTCCTTGGCGCTGTGGACCTCGGGTTATTTTATCCTCTTCTGCTCGTCCCGATAGGCATAGTTGGCGCGAGTAATGCCTTCAACATGCTCGCGGGTTACAATGGTCTTGAATGCGGGATGGGGATAATAATAACGGCGGCGATCTCGTCGGTCTGTTACATCACAGGGAGTAGCTGGGTAGCAGTTATGGGAGGAGTAGTGATGGCGACGCTCCTATCTTTTCTGATATTCAACTGGTACCCTGCCAAAATCTTCCCTGGGAATGCTTTCACATACACTGTGGGCGCGATGATAGCAGTACTGGCAATATTCGGAAATGTTGAGAAGTTGGCGCTCTTACTCTTCATACCATACTACATAGACTTTCTGCTGCCTTTGAGGAAAAGGATGAATGTGGAGGCATACGCGAAGGTGAACCCAGACGGAAGTTTGGAATTGCCTTACGATGGGATCTACGACGTTACGCATCTCTCCATATGGATGTTGAAGAAGGTGAAGGGAAGGGCGCGTGAGGGAGAGGTTGTCGCAACCATTCTCATGGCTGAACTCGTACTAGCGGTCATCGGCACCATTCTATATTTGTAGCGGAATGCAAATATATTGAAAAGACGATGATGGAAACTGTTGGTAGATCTTCATGTGCGGTATAGCAGGAATTGTAAAGCTTGACGGTTCTACTGCAGACTTGAAGCAGTTCTCCCACGCCATGAATACCATTCGACATAGAGGACCAGATGACGAGGGGGCAGTTATCATAGAGACGCCCACAGGTAGATTCGAAGAGAGGGGAGGGAAGGATACACTGCCCCAGCTGGAACTGACCAAACTTCAAGCGCCTACGGACCTAAAAGTAGATCTCATAATGGCAAATAGAAGGCTGGCAATTATAGACCTTACGCCAAGTGGGCACCAGCCTCAACATAACGAAGACCACAACATTTGGCTGGTCTTCAATGGGGAGGTTTACAACTTCCGAGAACTGAGGGAGGAGCTAACGGCAGCAGGGCACAGGTTCTCAAGTAACACTGACACAGAAGTCGTGATCCATGGATATGAAGAGTGGGGCATTGAGCGTTTGCTTTCCAAGATGATAGGAATGTGGGGCTTTGCGCTGTGGGACCAGTGCAGGAGAAAGTTATACCTCGTTAGAGACAGGTTTGGAATAAAACCCCTTTACTACCACACGGACAATGCCATGTTGATCTTCGGCTCAGAGATAAAGTTCATCAGGACATTGTTTAAGACCAAGATCAATGAAAAACGCGTCTCAGAGTTTCTATGGTTCTTGCCGTACGATCCTAAGGAAACTTTTTTCGAGGATGTAAATCAGGTCCTGCCGTCACATTATATGGAACTTGACCTTAGTAGTAAGAAAATAGAAGAAATGAAGTATTGGGACATCAAAGACGTAAATAGGTCATACAGGGATTTAGAAGATTATGAGGCGGCGATCAAGGAGTTTTATGATCATTTAGAGAGATCTGTGAAATACCACATGATCTCCGACGTCCCTGTAGGCACATGCCTCAGTGGAGGGCTAGACTCTTCCACAATAGTTTGCCTCGCACAGAAATTGTTGGTTGAGGGGAAGATCTCGGAGAAGGGGCTTACCGGAGTAAAAAGACTTAAGACGTTCTCTTCTATACCTAAAGAGGAGAGGATTTCAGAGGCATTTTACATTGAATGTGTTGTGAATGAGAGTGGTGTTGAAGGATATTCAGTCACGCCCACACTTGAAGATTTCTTGAGGGATTTTGAGAAAATCCTCCTCATTCACGACGAGCCTTTTCAGAATCCAAGTGTGTATATGCAGTTCAGGGTTATGGAGTTGGCAAAGAAGAATGGCGTTAAAGTTTTATTAGACGGGCAAGGTGCCGACGAATTGCTAGGCGGGTACCACAGTTACCTCAAACTCTATATTAAGGATCTGATGAAGGAAAGCCCGATTAAGTTTCTCAAAGAAGGCTTTAAGATAAGAGACATTGCAATGCCATTGATGTGGAGATATGTAAGAAATAAGATAGGGTTGAGGAAAAGTTTTATGAGAGAAATTCTCAAGGTAAAATCCCAGCGTTCTCCAAGAACCAATAATAAAAGTTTTACTGATGTGCTTCGGTACGATTTGCTCCAAGGAGGGCTTCTCGAACTCCTGAAGTATGAGGATATAAACAGCATGGCATTTTCAATAGAGAGTAGGGTTCCTTTCTTGTATCATCCTCTCGCAGAGTATTTGTTCAAGCAACCCATGAGTCTAAGGATAAAAGATGGTTGGACGAAGTTTGTTTTAAGAGAGGCTATGAAAGGCATTTTGCCAGAAGAGGTCAGATTGCGCAGAAGTAAGCTGGGATTTCCTGCGCCGGATGTGGAGTGGGCAAAGAGACTGATTCAAGAGAACCCCAGTTGGTGCATGTCTTTGATGAAGTATTCCGAAGGGTATGTAAACTCTGAAGGATTTTTAAAACTTTGTAGAAGAATAGTTACCATGGGTTGGCAGGAGGATGTTTTGCTTTTCTGGAGAATAATTATTCTCTCAAAATGGCTTGCTTTATTTAGAGGTGAGGATCAATGAAGGTGGTTTCCATAGTAGGTGCGAGACCGAACTTTATAAAACTTGGACCCATCGCAAAGGAGCTTTCTCATAAAAAAATTGATCATGTGATAATACATACTGGGCAACATTATGATTACGAAATGTCCAAAATTTTTTTTGATGAGCTCAAAATTCCGGACCCAAATTACAATCTAGGAGTGGGGTCCGACAACCAAGCAAAGCAACTTGGAAGCATCATAAGAGAATGCAGTATTTTAGCAAAAGAGGAACCAGATGTAGTCCTAGTTTATGGGGACACGAACTCCACTTTGGGAGGGGCACTTGCAGCAGTAAAGAACATGGTTCCGGTCGCACATGTGGAGGCAGGGTTAAGATGCTATAACCGAAAGATGCAAGAGGAAATCAACCGGGTACTAACGGATCACCTTTCTGATTTTCTCTTTTGCCCAACCGAGGTGGCAATGAGAAACCTTGAAAGAGAAGGGCTAAAAGAGCGCGCATTCCTCTCGGGCGACATAATGGTTGAGACTTTAAATTCGTACATCCCTTATCTAAATGACAATATAGTGAACGAACTCGGACTAATTAAGAAAGAGTATATATTGCTGACATTACATCGAGCCGAGAATGTTGATAATAAGGAGAGACTTGAGGCAATAATTACAAGTATCAATGAGGTCTCTAAATATGAAGTAATTGTTTTTCCGATTCACCCAAGAACAAAAAAGAATATCGAATTATTTGGATTTGCTTCTAATCTGATAAATGAAAATATAAAGTTAATAAGACCGCTGGGGTATCGGGATTTCCTTTCTTTGGAAAAAAATGCAAAACTCATAATGACGGACTCAGGAGGCGTCCAGAAGGAGGCCTATCTTCTTGGTGTTCCATGCATAACACTCAGAGAGGAGACAGAGTGGGCGGAAACTGTTAATTGTGGATGGAACATTTTAGTTGGAACAAACAGAGAATTACTAGTATTGGCAACTAAAACCTTCAGACCTAATCACCCTCGCCCTAATTTATTTGGGGATGGAACCGCATCAAAAAGAATTGTCGAAATCCTAAGGAGAGAGTTTGAGTCATGAAGAGGATTGCGATAGTCGTTGATAGTGATGTCTTTCACGATGCCAGGGTTTTGAAAATAATGAGGAGTCTTAGTAAAAAATATGATGTCGTAGTTATTGGTTTTTCTGACGTAAGATTTTTTAATAAAAATAATATAATTTTAGCAAGTTCATTAGTTTATAGGCTATCTCAGATTTTTATTAATATATTTGTAGGAACGTCAAAAGAAACATTTAATATAAATTTTATTAATTTTTATAAAAAAAATATAAGTTATTTAAAAATTAAAAGATTATTGTTAGACATCTTTAGACATTTCAGGTTAAAAATCAAAATTTCCGCTATTCGCAAAGTGCTCTCTAAAATCAAAGCGGATATTTATTATGCTAACGACCTTCCAGTTCTAGGAATTTGCATGACTGAAGCTATAAGAAATAATGCCAGACTAATCTACGACTCTCATGAGCTGTATTTAGAGCAGGGATTTTTTGAAACAAGGTTTTTACATGAAAAGTACTTCTATCAAGAAAAAGAGGGCATAAAGAAAGCAGATGCAGTAATCACTGTTAATGAATTCATCGCAAAAGAGCTTAGTAAGAGATATAATTATGACTTTAACAAAATACAAGTTATTTATAATTACCCTGAGGGGCATCGTCAAGAGAGATTTTGTCAGGCAGAATGTTATAGTACCAACAGGAAAGAGGTGCGCCTCCTTTATCAAGGACGTTTTGCTCCAGGTAGAGGTCTAAAGGAACTCGTTCTTGCCATGGAAAGAGTTCCAGATCATTACAAACTATATATGCGCGGGATAGGCAGCTATGGTAAATATTTGAAAGAGTGCGCAAAAGAAAAAGGGTTACTTAATAATAGAGTGTTTTTCTTAGAGCCAGTAGGCTTCAATAAATTGCTTTCTGAGGCTTCTTTTGCCGATGTGGGAGTCTTATTTTACGAGCCTTACTGTCTAAACAACTACTTTGCTTCGCCCAATAAATTATTTGATTATATTAATATTCCATTAGCAATTTTATGCAATGGCCTCCCTTTTTTGAAAAAGATCATCGATACATATAAAGTAGGAATTTGTATAGATCAGATCGACCCCAATGAGATTGCTAAGGCTATAACGCAGTTTACACCAGAGAATGTTTTTAGATATAAATTGGCTTCATTTGAAGCATCGAAAATATTAAACTGGAAAACTGAAGAAGAAAAGTTATATAAAATTATAGAAAATTTACTTAAATAGAAGTATTTATTTATGAATTTATGCAAAAGCATAAGTCGTTTGATTTGGGTTCCAACCTAATACCGTTAGTTTATTTTTATATCATTGATAACAATAGTTACAAAGAAGGATAACAATAGTTACAAAGAAGGAGGTTCATTTTGCGGAGATAAATGCAATCATGCAAGCCAAAAAGCGATGTTTATAACTCAGTTCATACACTAAAATGCATTCAGTTATTGTCAATTCAGCTTTAACTAAATGTTTAACTAATTTACTAAAAGTATAATGTCTCATATGAAATGTATCTATATTATTAATTGTTGGTATTTTCTTTTTTAATAATAAAAATTTAAGTCTAATGAGCAATTCAATATGAAATGGGATAATTGTTTGCATTATTAATATTTTATTTCCTACATTTTTGCATTCTTTTAATAGTTTTACAGGGTCTAAACAATGATCTAAAACTGAGTATATTAAAATTGTGTCGAAACTCTTAGGTCTAAAAGGAAGAAATTCACCTACACACTTAACATCCCTAGGCAACAAGGGATCACAGCTTATATCACCAAAAGGCGCATTGCCCCCCCCAACTGAAAGTGTTTTTCCACCACCATAACGTCTCGTGAACCACTTTTCCAAATTCCAGATTCTTTTCCTGTATTCAGTTATATCAAAATCAGTTAGCATAATTTTTTGTTTTATGCGCCAAATACCGTATTTTCTCATGAAAGCACCTCCTTTATTACCTGTAAATGTCTGGCAACTACCAATCGAGGATTATGAGTTTTTTCAACCCATTTCCTGCTCTCTCTACCTAAGTTATGAAGATCTAATTTAAAGCATTCTTCCATTCGACTAAAGATCTCGTTTTCTGTGAAAGCGTTAAGAATTGGCGGCAAATCCCCGAAACATCTTCTAATATCATTTACATTATAGTACATGATTACAGGCTTCATGCAGGCCATGGCCTCTGGTGTTAAAGTTCCCCAAGACCCTAAGGTAAACTGATCTAGCACTACATCTACTGAGGCAAACATTTTTATGAGATTTAGCTTATTTAAGGGATGAAGCCATACTATATTCTTTGTAATGCCTAATTGGTCAATTAAATCCATTGATTTCTTAAGGTGGGTCCCCCAAGAGATCATAACCAAATATGTTTCTTGGTGACTTTTAAGTAAACGCGCAAATGCTCTTAAAACCTTGTCGGTACCTTTCTCTTCCCAATGGTGACGAGAAGGCATAAAAAATATTAATTCTGCATGTGGTATCAACCTGTGGACTTTTGTTGGTTTATATTTTTCGCAGTCTATGGAAAACGGAATGAATATTAATTTGTCCTCTAAGCCTGCATTTTGGAATAAATTCCATGTATCTGGGTTAGTGTAAATTATGCGCTTGGCCTTTTTATAAGCAACTTCGCTAAGCTTAAGGAAGATTTTGCTATTTAAGCTAGGTCGGTATACAGGCAAATAGTTTTTTACAAAGGGCAAATAGCGAATTAAACCAGCATCGTAAGGAATCCAAGGTGTTCTTGTATGGGTAATTAGGCAGTAGAGAGGCCCAGGGGTATGTGCAAAGATGAAGTCGTAATAGTCAAACATTTCTTTCAGTTTGTAAATATTAAAAATTTTTTTGTGTATTCCTGCTATGTCTATGATTTTTATCCAATAAGGTAATGACTCTACTGCTATTTTTTTGGGTTTAAGCGGATCCCCAAATTGAGATTCCTTTATTTCGAAATCCTCCCACAGTGGATTTGCAAATGCAACATCGTTTGCCTTGATCAGCAAATGCGCATCTATGCCATAATTTCGCATGGCTTTAGTAACATTGTAAGCATCTTGAACCATGTTGAAAGCATTCAGTATTTTCATATGCCAAGCACTTTTTTATAATGCGGGATTACGTCTTTTTCGATACCATCCCGTAAGGTGGTCTTTGGTTCCCAGTTGAGAATCCTTTTCGCTTTTGAGTTATCATACCACATTCTTCTGACATCACCAAGTTTAGGAGGGGCTTTTTTGGGGGGGGCATCAAATCCTAAGATATTAGAAATCGTCTTATAAAGATCGTTTATGGAAGTTTCAGTATTTGAAGAAAGAATCAATACACTTTTCCCAGTATCAATATCCATTGCCCTAACCAATGCATTTACGACGTCTGAGACATGAATAAAATCTCGTGTTTGACAGCCGTCCCCTTCTATAGTAGGAGGGATATGCTTGAGCATTTTAATTACAAATTCCGCTATCACGGGTTTCCATTTTCTACTAACTCTTTGACGGGAACCATAAACGGTGGCAAAGCGGAATATGGTTATGGGAATGTGGTAAGCATCATGGTATATTTTTAAAAAATACTCTGCTGCTAGTTTGTCAACGTCATATGGAGTGGATGGCTGATCTGGCATGCTTTCATCGATGGGAAGTTTATGAGGGGTACCATAAATGCCAGAATTGGAAGAAAAAATTATTTTTGGCGGGGGATGTATTTTTTTGGCATATTCCAGCACATTAATTATCCCCTTGACGTTCACCGACACGTCTTTCCATGGATTTTGAAATGAGAGAGATCTAGGATGGCAGGCAAGATGGTAAATCACATCAACGTGTTCTATCATTTGACTAAATTTAATAAAATGACTTTTTTTTGAAACGTCCAGCCTGAAAAATCTGTGCTTAACTCCTTCTAAATTTTCGCGTCTTCCATTAGATAAATCATCTATTACAATCACGTCAAAGTTCATTTCTGAGAGTTTTTTAGAGAGATGAGAACCGACAAAACCAGCACCGCCTGTTACAAGAATTTTGCGCATCAATCACACCTTTTCAATTTTAGAAGTAAAGTATATTAAAAAATCTTTTCTTCCTGAAGATTTAATGCTTTTACGATTTCTGGAATGGGCCTAATCGACAGCATTTGTCTCGCTTCTTTACCCATTTTCATAAATTCGCATCTTAAGAAATCTGATGACTCCATAGAAATGCCAGCTATTTGACCCTACAATAGTTGGGTGTTGCTAAAAGATGTATGTACAGAGAAAATATTTCAAATTCGGGAGGGCCATTAGTCTTAATCCCGAACCAGAAAGTCAACATATACCTAAATAGTGTGCTCATAGGCTAGGTAGAAGCTTATAGCAACTTTCTGTCCCTAGCGAATAGCCTTGATCCTTTAGCACCTAAAAAATTATATAGAAGATTAAAGTGACTTAAATGTTCGAATAATCAATATCCTTTAATTTTGAGCCATGTTTCTAAGGCGAGTAGCCCAAACATTTTATTCAAATACCGGGGGTCATGATCGTTAGCTTTTTTAAAACCTTTTTGGAGCCACTCTTTATTTATTAAACCTAATTCAATAAATCTTGCATAATTTAAAAAATTTGCAAAACGATCTTTAACGAACTTATCCCACATTTCTGCTAAATTCATGCCCCACCCAATTTTTCCTTTGATCGCAGGTTTATATCCAGAATTTTCCAAAAGTATTTGTCTAAGCAAAATCTTTCCTACATTGTTTTTAGGATCATATTTGAAATTATAAGGGATATGTGAGGATACGAAAAGAACTTCTGGCTCCAACAGAGGGGCTACAGTCTTTATTTTAAAATATTTTGAGAAGGCTACACTTGTAGGCACAAAATCATGCGAGAGCTTTCCATTATAATCAGCCAAGAATATCTTTCCAAGAGGAGAAAGCGGATTGTTGAAGTATTGACCAAGTAGCAGATAGATGTCATTCCAGTCAAAAGGAAATGCAAAGAGCATATTTTGATCAGGGACCCAGTCGCGATTGTGGCCTTCCATGTATAATTGAACCATATCATTTAAAGTGTAATTTCGATTATAGTTGTTGAGAAAATGTGCATATCGAAACACGTAACCCCCAAATAGTTCATCGCCACCATCCCCCGTTAATAATAGGTCGCACTCTTTTGATACTTCCTTAAATAAATAATAGGGATAAAGATTCCATTTTGGTTCGTTGATTATCTTAATTTGAGTTTCCAATTCGCTAAAAGGGTCTTCAATGTACACTTCTTTATGATCCGTTGAGTATAATTCAGAAACATATCTTGCATCTGGTGCCTCCTTATCATCTTCGCCGAAAATAACACAGTAAGTTTTGATATCTAAGTCCGGGAAACATTTTCTTGTAAGCGCTAATATTAAAGTAGAATCAACTCCACCACTTATGCCCATACCAACGCGGGAGGGGGCATTTTCGTTGATAATTCGCTTTATTGTCCCTTCAAGAAGGGGGCGAACTAATTGATGTATATTATCATATTCGACAAAATTTGCCCAGCTCAACTTCGGAAGAGCGTTATGCCCATGAGGATGGTAGCGAAGTGTTAAAAAGTTTTTAATCATATTGTGATCAATCATTTTTCCTCGACATAAAAAATAAAATAGAATTATTAAGACTTTTGGCTAAATCTGGTGAAGCGATTAAATTTCGCAAGGATTTATTATCTAATCATTTTCAGATTTTAAGCTGTATGTATTGGCGCTCTTTCGCTAATGAAAGTTCTTTCCTTTGGTGAAATTTTCAAAAACCAATTTATGGGGGGTTTAGTTTTCCGAATGCCCAATCAATTTTGATACATATCGGCTCTGAGCAGTGACCTTAACAATAATGATTCTTTAAGCATCCCTACAACTACAATTTCAAAAGAAAAGAAAAAATGCCGACATGGCTCAAATCGCTCTGAATTTTGGATGTTATCAAAGGTTATTGAATTCCTTCCAATTCAACATGGATCCTGTACGACCCGCATTTTGGGCACCTGACCTCTGTCCTTTGCCTATCCAATGCCGTGATGAGCACCTCCGTGCCCTCATAACCGCAGTCCCTGCATATGTAGGGCATGTGAGAGTCCCATAAGATCCAGTCTTGGTTCACGTTCACCGCCTCATTAAAGTATTAGTCAGAATCCCATATAAGCAAAAGTAAAATGAGCAAAACCATATCCACATAAAAATCAATCCACGCCAACCCAAGTGAATATACTCCTCTATAAAATAAAACGTTGAGCCCTTTACCGCATAAGAAAAGATCCAATTATTGAGATATCCTCACCGCACCTTGGGCACTTTCTCTCGGGCGTGATCTTATATCTGACGACCTCAAAACCGAACCTCTCTATGAGAAGTTCTCCGCACCTGGGGCAGTA
>Ga0272449_1002798_pt1 | contig 15789 bp, 14 predicted proteins | sample YNPCB0241_FD_198679 | JGI IMG/M metagenome (GOLD analysis project Ga0272449, IMG submission 198679) | Hot spring sediment microbial communities from Yellowstone National Park, WY, United States - YNP-CB-024-1 | ecosystem: Environmental > Aquatic > Thermal springs > Hot (42-90C) > Sediment...
TCTGTTGTCGCCGTTATGGAAGGTGACAAAGTCACTGTTATTGCCAACGAAGAGGGTAGTCGCACCACCCCTTCAGTTGTGGCTTTTACGCCGAAGGGGGAGCGCCTGGTGGGTCAGGTAGCCAAGCGCCAGCGTGTGACTAACCCTGAAAATACAATTTATTCTATCAAGCGATTTATGGGGCGTCGCTATAACGAGGTCCTTGAAGAAATCAGGCAGGTTCCTTACAAGGTGGTTGAGGGGCCCAATGGCGATGCCTGGGTTGAGGTTATGGGGAAAAGGTATGCCCCGCCCGAAATCTCAGCCATGATTCTGCAGAAGCTCAAGAAAGCGGCTGAGGACTATCTCGGTGAAAAGGTGGAGAAGGCGGTGATTACCGTTCCCGCCTATTTCAATGACGCCCAGAGAAAAGCCACCAAAGACGCTGGTCGAATTGCCGGCCTTGATGTGGTCCGGATCATCAATGAGCCGACGGCGGCTGCTTTAGCCTATGGAATGGATAAAAAGAAAGACCAGATTATTGCTGTCTATGACTTTGGTGGAGGTACCTTCGATATTTCTATCCTTGAGGTTGGTGAGGGTGTGGTTGAGGTTAAGGCAACAGCCGGGGATACCCATCTTGGCGGCGATGACATTGACCAGCGTATCCTCGAATGGATTATCGCTGAATTCCGCAAGGAAACTGGTATTGATCTGACCAAGGATAAAATGGCCCTGCAGCGGCTTAAAGAAGCAGCTGAAAAAGCGAAAATGGAACTTTCGACCTTGATGGAAACGGAAATCAATCTGCCCTTTATTACAGCCGATGCTTCTGGCCCCAAACACCTGCTCATGAAGCTTACCCGAGCCAAGCTTGAGGCCATGGTCGAGGATATCATTCAGAGGTCTATTCCCCCCTGCCGTCAGGCCCTTGAAGATGCCAAGCTCCGTCCGGAAGATATAGATGAGGTTATTCTGGTAGGTGGTCAGACCAGAATGCCCCGGATTCAGCAGCTCGTGCGCGACTTCTTTGGCAAGGAGCCCCATAAGGGCGTCAATCCTGATGAAGTTGTTGCTGTCGGAGCAGCTATTCAGGGAGCTGTTCTGGCGGGTGAAGTGAAGGATGTTCTTCTCCTTGATGTAACCCCCCTTAGCCTGGGCATTGAAACGCTCGGTGGAGTTTTTACCCGGATGATTCCTCGTAATACCACCATTCCCACCCGCAAGACAGAAATTTTCACCACAGCTGCTGATAATCAGACGAGCGTGGAAATTCATATTCTCCAGGGTGAGCGTGAACTGGCTGCATACAACCGTTCCCTTGGTCGTTTCCATCTTGACGGCATTCCACCAGCTCCACGGGGTGTTCCCAAGATTGAGGTTACTTTTGATATTGATGCTAACGGCATCCTCCACGTTTCCGCCAAGGATCTGGCGACCGGCAAGCAGCAGGCAATCACCATAACCGGCCACAGCGGTCTCGACGAAAAAGAAATTGAAAGAATGGTTAAAGAAGCTCAGGCCCATGAAGCTGAAGACAGGAAGCGGCGAGAGCTTATTGAGACTAAAAACCAGGCTGACCAGATGGTCTACAACCTGGAAAAGCTGTTACGGGAAAATAGAGATAAGATTCCTGAAAGCGAAGCCCAGCGCGTCCAGACTGAAATCGAGAATACCAAGAGAGCTATTGAGTCAGAGAATGTGGAGCAGATCCGTCGAGCCATGGACAACCTGGCGCGAGCTTCCCACAAGCTGAGCGAGCTCATGTACCAGCAGGCCACTCAATCTCAGGCCACCGGCTATCAGAGTTCAGGCCAGAGTTCTTCGCGTTCTTCCCGTCGACCTGATGAGGAAGAGGTTATCGACGCTGAAGTCGTGGATGACGATAAGAAAAATTAATTAAAATCAGGCAAAGCTGAAGGCGGCCGATGGAGAAGGATTATTACCAGATCCTTGGTGTGCCTCGTAATGCGAGCCAGGCGGAGATAAAGAAAGCCTATCGCAAGCTGGCACGTAAATATCATCCTGACCTTAACCCTGGAGATAAGGCGGCCGAAGCTAAATTCAAGGAAATTCAGGAAGCCTATTCCGTCCTGAGCGATCCGAAAAAGCGGGCCCAGTACGACCAGTTTGGCTTTGTTGGAAATGTTCCCCCCGGAGCGGAGGAAGCCTCAACCTTTTCCGGCTTTGAGGGTTTTGATTTTTCCGATTATGGCTCGGCCACTTTCCGGGATATTTTTGAAACCTTTTTCGGCGGCCGCACGGCCCGGCAGGCCGTTGAACCCGAGCGAGGCGAGGATTTACATTATACGATGAAGCTTGGTTTTGAAGATGCCATAAATGGAGTTCAGACCAGAATCAGATTGAATCGTCTCATTCCCTGTTCAAACTGCGGCGGCCGGGGATTCATTTCAAGTGGTGTTTCTGATCGCTGCCCGGCCTGTGGAGGCCGCGGCCGGACAACGATCCAGCGCGGCTTCATGCGTTTTTCCACGGAATGTCCAACCTGCGGCGGGACAGGCAGAACACCTGGTGCCCTGTGTTCTTTATGCCAAGGTGAAGGCAGGGTTCAGGGTTCAGAAACAATTAATGTCCGGATTCCAGCCGGTGTTGACACTGGCTCCAGAGTGAGAATAGCAGGCAAAGGCAATGCCGGGCGCCGGGGTGGTCCACCGGGTGACCTTTATATTTCCATTGAGGTTTCACCCCACTCCTTTTTCCACCGTGAGGGAAATAATATTTACATTAAGGTCCCCATTACGATAACGGAAGCTACCCTGGGGGCTAAAATAGAAGTACCCACTCTTACTGGAAAGACAACGATCCGCATTCCTCCTGGAACAAAGTCCGGCCAGAAATTCAGGATCAGGGGTATGGGTGTGCCTGCAGCGGGCGGCAAGGCCAGGGGCGATCAATTTGTGGAGGTAACGATTGTGCCTCCGCCTTTTCATGACCAGAGGGTTCGGGAATTGATGAAGGAACTGGAAAGGATTGCCCCTGAAAATCCAAGAGAAAAACTGGGCATAAGCTAACATGGGCCGAAGAAGAATAAGAAAGGAAGAAAAGCCGAAATATTACCATATCAGTGCTGTTTCCCGCATGTATAATCTCCATCCTCAAACCCTGCGTTTATATGAAAGAGAAGGGCTGCTCAAACCTTCTCGCAGTCAGGGAAATACTCGCCTCTATACAGAAGAGGATTTAAAGCGACTTGAGCTCATCCTGACCCTGGTACGAGACTTAGGGGTAAATCTGGCGGGAGTGGAAGTCATCTTGAATTTACGTCAGAAAATTGAAAGAATAGAGGCTGAGGTCAACGAGCTCCTGGAATATATCAAGAAAGAATTTTTCGAGGGCCGGGAGGAGGAATTCGAGAGGAGACGGCGGAGCCTGGTACCGGTTTCGTCTTCTTCCTTGATTAAGGTGGAAAAAACGGAAGAGTCTGAATCATGACTGATGACGAAATCTTTGAGTCCCGTTCTCTGCAGCAATATTTAGAGCAGATTTCTAAATTTCCTATCCTGACTGAGGAAGAGGAAAAGGAGCTCGGCCGGAAAATCCAGCAGGGAGATAAAGAGGCTCTGCGCCGGCTGGTGGAATCTAACCTCCGTTTTGTGGTCAATTATGCTAAAAAATTCCGGGGAATGGGCCTGAGCCTGCTCGATTTAATTCATGAGGGCAATCTGGGCCTGATTGAGGCAGCTAAAAGGTTTGATCCCAGCCGCAATGTTCGTTTCATTTCCTATGCGGTCTGGTGGATCAGGCAGGCCATTTTCCACGCCCTTTCCCAGAATGCCCGAGCTTTTCACCTCCCTCAGAAATTATCTGACCAGATAGCTTTAATGAGGCGCAAGGAAGCTGAGCTTAAAGCTGAGCTGGGTCGCGAGCCGACACGAGAGGAGATTGCGGCTGCCATGGGGATTACCCCTGAAGAAGTAGATGATTACCGGATGCTCGATGAGAGGGGAGTTTCGCTGAGCGATCGCTTGCCTGATTCTGACCAGGAAGTGGAAGAAACAATCAGGGATGAAGTTGTTCCCTCCGTGGAGTATCAAATTATTAAAAATGCCATTGAACAGCAGGTCAGGGAGATGCTTCAGGAGCTGGATGAAAAGGAAGCTCTTGTGTTAAGATTAAGATTCGGGCTGGATGATAATGAGCCCCGGACACTTCAGGAAATTGGGGATATGCTTAATCTTACGAGAGAAAGGATCAGGCAGATTGAGCTTAAGGCCAAGCGCAAGCTCGCCCAGTCCCACAAATTACAGCAGCTCAGGGGTTATCTCAACTGAGCCCAAAAACTGCGGGCAGATTCGGGATAGATTGGCCCTTGCCCGGGCAAGAGATGAATTTGAAATTTTAAAGATAGATGAAATTAGAAGCGAGAGGAGCTATTATCTTTTATCTTATCTCATCGGGAATCGGCCCTGAGGGAAATTTAAGTTCATGACTGAAGAAAAGAAGGTTTGTCCGATCTGCGAGGGTTCAGGCTGGATGCTGGTCAATGAAGAGGGCCGGACAGTGGCCCGACGCTGTTCCTGTTTCCGGGAAAAGCAGATTCAATTGCTTCTGGAAAAGGCCGGAATACCCAAGCGTTACCAGAATTGCTCCTTTAATAATTTTGAAATCCATAACGATTCGCACCGGGATGCCCTGCGCATTTCCAGACAGTTTGTCAAGAATTATCCAGTTCAGGATATCGGTCTTCTTTTCATTGGACCCTGCGGAGTAGGCAAGACGCATCTGGCTGTGGCCATCCTCAGAGAACTGATTGAAAAGAAGGGAGTTCCCTGTGCTTTCTTTGATTTTCGCGACCTTATCCGCGATATCCAGAGTACCTATGACCCTGAGGCCGATATGAGCACGAGCGAGGTGCTGGAGCCTGTACTGACGACGCCCGTCATTGTTCTGGATGAGCTCGGGGCTAAAAGGACCACTGCCTGGGTTGAGGAGACGGTTTTTTACATCATCAATTATCGCTATAACGAAAAGAAGCTGACTATTTTTACCACTAACTATCTCGATAAAAGCGATGAAGAAGACAAAAGGACCGAATTTTATAAAAAGGGCGAGGAGACTTTGATTGATCGAATAGGCGTGCGCCTCCATTCTCGCCTTTACGAGATGTGCAAGATAGTTGAAATGTGGGGTGAGGATTATCGCAAAATTGCCAAACAGGCTGGCTACCGCTTCTGATGCCCGGCCCTGAATTAGTCCTTTTTAAATCCTGGCTTAATTTTTTCAATTAAATGGGGTTTTGCTTTCCTTATTTATCCTGGAGGTGGCCACTCCTTTATTTCAGGCCATCCGGAAATCGTTCAGGGTTAAAAATATTGAGGGAAACCCGGACCCTTCGGCTCCAGCTTCCCTTTAAAATATTTTCGACTTGAATTTTTTTTCAAATAATGGTAAAAATAAGATGCTTGCTCCGCGGTAGCTCAATTGGCAGAGCGGGTGGCTGTAGCGTATTGACCCATGGGTGACAGAAGAAGGTACAGAGACAGAAGAGATTACTTAATTCAGGCAGTTCAGAGAAGAAGGAGAAAGGTGAGGTAAATGGCCCTGGCTTACAAAGGTGGTCGCTTCCAGTTATGTGCTTATGACAGCTTTGCCGATGCTCTTGAATTCTACCATCTCGAAGCTCAGGGGAAAGATTTTGGGCTCTCTGATAGGGGTTATACCAGAAGCTGGTCAAAAATTATGGCTGAGCTCGATAAATGTCTTCTGCTCTGTGCCAATTGTCACCGTGAGGTTTATAGCGGGCTGCAGCTTCTGCGGGAAACCGCAGATGAAAAATCGGGTGAATTCAGGGAAGCCTGCCCTTCCTTTAACTGGAAGAATGGTAACCCTGAGCCAAGCCCCGAAGATTTTATGTTCGGGGAAGGTGCAGAGACTAGAGCTTCGGCTCGTACTCCGGATATAATCCGGGGGAAGCGCCCGACACCCTACCGTCAGGTTACTGGCGCGGGTGAAGAGATAGTCCAAGCCCAGAAGAAATTCTGGGGTCCTTGTAACCACTAGGTTGCAGGTTCGAGTCCTGCCCGCGGAGCTTTTTTGACATAAAGAAGCGGGGATTTTCGGAAACAAAAGCCCCTGATTTCCTTTTATTCACACCCGAGCCATTCCTCGAAGGAAAAATTGAATTTTTAAAGATGTAAAAATCATCTGAGTTATAGCGAATTTTTCTTGGATTAGAGCAATCTTAAAGGGATTTACGGAAAATGTGATATTGAAGATTGCATTGGATGCAGAGCAATGTGCTATTGTCTGACTGGAGATTACCTTCAAGAAGATCCCCACTGCTGGTTAGGAAAGACTAAATTGATTTAGTTTTTAAATCTTCTGTTCCTCAATCCAATTTTTTAAATCTCTTATTGCCCTTTCAACTAAAGAACCTTTTTTAAGTTTTTTGGAACTTTTAAATACAGCGAAGGAAGAAGGCCAAAGGTAAAATTTATTGGGTCAAACTTTTTTATCTCTGGGTTGGATATTGCATAACAAAGGCTCCCTATTGCTGTTGTTGGAGTGGGTGGTGAAAATTCTTTTCCCTTTAGAAGAGCAATTGCAGAAAGTCCTGCTATTAGACCTGTTGCAATGTTTTCACAGTAGCCCTCTGCTCCTGTAATCTGTCCAGCAAAAATTATCCTCTCATCCTTTCTCAATCTTAAAGAGGGGGTTAGAAGGGATGGGGAGTTTATATAAAAATTTAAGTGGAGTTTTCCAAACCTGACAAATTCAGCCTTTCCAAGACAGGGGATCATCCTGAAAATCCTTTCCTGCTCTCTCCACCTCAGCCTGCTCTGAAAACCGACAAGCTTATACCATTCCCCCTTCAAATCATTTCTCCTCAGCTGGAAAACAGCATAGGGAATCTTCCCAGGTCTTTTATCCCTTAACCTGACAGGCTTCAAAGGACTAAATCTTAATGTATCAAATCCCCTTTTCCCCATCCCTCAATCGGAAGGCAACCCTCAAAAGATATTTCTTTTTCAAAGGGATGGATGTAAGCTTTCTCTCCCTTAATCAATTCCCTCCAGAATCTCTCATACTCCTCCTTTGTCATGAGGCAATTTATGAAATCATCCCCTCCCTTTCCATACCTTGAGCCAAAGAAAGCTTTTTCCATATTTATTGAGGAGAAGGTCACAATTGGTGAGGAGGTATCATAGAAATAGAGATTTTTCTCACCTGTCAATTTTAATATACTCTTCTTCATTGCCTCGGATGTAAGAGGTCCTGTGGCAATTATAACAATTCCATCCTTTGGTATCTCCTGTACTTCCTCTACAATCATCTCAATGAACTCGTTCCTTTCCAGAGCTGAAGTTACTTCCCTTGGAAAGAGATTCCTGTCAACCGCCAATGAAATTCCTGCTGGAACCCGTGTTTTTTTAGCAATTTCAATGAAAAATGAGCCAAGAATTTTAAGCTCCTCCTTTAGGAGTCCTGAGGGAGAGTTTAAATCCTCGGAACCAAGGGAGTTACTGCAGACAAGCTCTCCAAAATATGGAGTTGTGTGAGCCTCTGTCATCTTTGATGTTCTCATCTCAAATAGCTTAACTGGAATTTTTCTCTTTGCGATTTGCAAAGCACGTTCAGAACCAGCAAGACCACCGCCAATAACTCAAATCATTTTTAAATCCCAAAAAAGACTTTAAAAGAATATTTTACATAAATTTGTCTTCCTTAGGAATTTTTTGGGATAAAATTTATTCTTAGAGTATAGAGCTTCTACAGATAGCTTTTTCAATCCTATTTGCTTGACTTTTTAATTAAAGATTTATATAAAAAAATTGTGGAAATGAAAATTCAAATCGTGAAAGATAAGTCAAAAAATTTGATGGTGTTTAACTTAAAAGTATGGATAGGCGACATACTTTTCTATCATTCCAAAATAGAACAAAAGACGATATTGTCGTCTATGAACGATACGGGCGAAAATCTGCTTAGATGACAGAGGAACGAAATGAGCAACTGCCTTGAAGGTAAAAGTGGAGTCAATGTTAAACGACTCGTCAAAAATATTGCAGATCAATACCCATTTGAGCCACAAATTGCTGCCATTGTTGAATTAGTGGCAAATTCTTTAGATGCAAAAGCTTCCCAAATTCAAATTATGTTCAATAAGAACGAAAGTACTCTGCAAGTAACAGACGATGGATTTGGAATGGATAAAAGACAGTTTTTAGAATATCATAACTTCGCTGCCTCCACTAAGGAGAGAGGGAAAGGTATCGGATTCGCAGGACAGGGCGCAAAACTTGCTCTGAATTTTTGTAAAAAAATCATAACTGAGACACGGTCACCAAATTATCACGGATACTCAGAGTGGTATCTCAAGGGGAATGATGCTCCATATAAAATTTTTGATGGTAAACTCTTAGGTCTTGATCATCTTGGAACGAAAGTTACTATTTATTTAGAAAAGGAAAGTGCTAATTTTTATACTGAAGAGGTAATAAGATACGCCTTAGTTGAACATTATTTTCCTCTGATTGATTGTAAACTAAAAGAAGAATATAAAGCATTTTACAAGGATGGAATAAAAATCTTACTTAATGACAATGAAATAATCTTAGAGCCTTCTCTTTTGGATGTTTTAGAACAAAGAAAAGATGTAGAAATAAGATTATATCGTCAAAAAGCGATGGGACTAATAGGAATAATTCAAAATGAATCCCCCCATTTACCGGGTATAATGATATGCACTTATGGAAAAGTTATTGAACGGACATACTTCAAGAAAGAACCAAAGGAAAAAGAAAAAATAGTGGGTTGGATTGAAGCGCCTTATCTAATAGAGGCTGTTACAACGGATAAGTGTAGATTCCAGAAAGGAAATAAGGTTTGGGAAGGATTTTTCAGAAAAGCACAAAATGAATTTTCTCAATGGCTTGAAAAAACTGGACTTATGGAAAGACCTGTAAGAAGAGAGTTAGATTATACCAATTTGGAAAAGGAGATAAATTCTATTTTAAAAAATCTTCCAGAACTCTCTTTCTTTAGAGCTACTACCCAACGAAATGTCGCAATACCAGATGAATTAGGTGAGCAAAGAGAGACAGCTGAAGGGACTCAAAAAGTTGAGGGAACGCTCGGTGGTGAATCTCGAGGAGAAGGTGTCTCTATCCATCCAGGAGAGGAGCCAGGAAAAGCACCCACTCTCGAAAAAGGTGAAGATATTTCTGCTACACCCAAACCAAGAACTGTCAAAGGCGGTATAAGAATAACAGAGGAAGACAGACCAGATTTGGATAAAGAGGCTTGGTTTGATGGTGAAACAGTTACATTAAATAAATCTCATCCAGCATATAATAAAGCGAAAAATAGTGGCTTATTGAACTATCATATTTTAAAAAGTGCAGTTCTAAGCTTGATTGAATTTAATTTGGAAAAAGAAACAGAGCCATCTTATCAAAAGGTATTTGAACTTCAGCAGAAATTTTTTAAAATATGGGGAGAGCAGTAATGGATAGAAAGATAATAATCCCTGTTCAGATAAAAAAAGTAAGAGACCCCAGAGGCAAGGAGACATTGAAAGCCACTGTTCCAATGAATCTTTTATTTGAGAAAGAGTTTGACGCGAAATGGCTTGAAGAAGAACTAGCAAGGTTTGAATTAAGTTATTTCAATCTTATAAATGAGTTGAAGGAGATTTTAAAGTCGTTACGCTCTGTGAAGCAGAAAAACGGCAGAGTACTATTATACTGGAAATTTGGTGATAAAATAATACAATTTTTAGAGCAAAATAAGAATGGTCTTTTAGTTTTAGAAAACGCTACTAAATCCCTGATACGAGATGTTGGCGTTTCTGACAAAATAATGATGCGCTGTAAACGTTTCAGACAACTTTATCCTGATAGCAAAATGATAGATCCTACAAGGTCTTTTGACAGTTATGTAGCTTCTTTTGAAGGGGGGTATATCCCTAAAGGCAGGCAAAGGAAGGAAAAAGAGGAATAAATAACAATGAAAAAGATTGAGATAGATGACGAAGTATATAAAGCATTACTTGGGGTTGCAGAGTCATTCGAAGATAAACCAAATGATATCCTGCGAAGAATTCTTGGACTAAATAAAATATCTCTTGTGGGCTAAAAAGAAGAAACAGCCCTAGAAGAGATAAGAAAAAATAGTCGGAATTAAGGATACCTTAACATCTAAATTTAAAAGAGTAAAAGGAAAAATAACCCCTTTAAAGGATTATTATATTCCTATCTTAGAATTGCTTATGGAACTCGGGGGGCGTGGAAAAGCAGAAGATGTGTTAGAACAAGTTAGAAAAAATGGAAGATACTCTAACCAAAATGGATCTGGAATTCCTTCCCTCTGGCAATGATTTAAGATGGCGTAATAAAGCCCGGTGGGTAAGACTTATATTGATCAGACAGGGACTGCTTAAGAATAACTGCCCGCGAGACATATAGGAAATTAAAGAGTCTGGAAAGAAGTATGTTGAAAAAACCCATGAAAAAACATGAGTAGCCACAAGAAAAACGATCGCCTAACAGCGGTCAAAAGAGAAATCAAAGATTTTCTAAGATTGCTCATTGCACAACCTCTTTGCAAAAAAGTTAAATGCATTTTCGCTGATTAGGAATGGAGGAATTAGATAATGTCTAATCGCTTAATAGAAATATTTGAAGATGATAAACTTGTAGATAAAATTTAATTAAATTGGCAGAGATAGAATTTATTCCCTATAAAAGGTGGGTTGAGCTCTGGGGGGAGGGCTAAATGCAAGTTAATCGAAAAAAATACCGCACAAAGACGAGCGCTTTTGGTTCTCCCGGAAGAATTAATCACGACTCCACTCCCTTTTATACAAGCAGATTATACGAAGGGTTACCAAAAGAGGAACCAGTCAAATATGTGGAAAATCCAATTCCACCAGAGCTTAGGGATAAGATTCTTTGTAAATCGAGTGAAAAAATGGATGAATTGCCCGATAATAGCATTCATTTGATGGTTACCTCCCCACCTTATAATGTAGGAAAAGAATATGACCAAAATCTTACCTTGAATGAATATAGGGCATTTTTAAAGAGGGTATGGTATGAGGTTAAAAGGGTTCTTGTTCCCGGCGGAAGGGCTTATATAAATGTTGCCAATCTTGGGAGAAAGCTTTACATTCCCCTTCATGTTTTTATTGTTGTGGATATGCTTGAATTAGGATTTTTAATGCGGGGTGAAATCATCTGGAACAAAGCTTCAAGTGGAAGTCCTTCAACAGCATGGGGAAGCTGGCTTTCTGCCAAAAATCCAACATTGAGAGACATTCATGAATACATATTGGTCTTTTCTAAGTGAATGTTCTCCAGGTAAAATCTTGGAAGAATCCTATAAGAATTTGGTTTTCGGCTGTGGTGGCCGAGTGAGCCTCTTCTGTGTCGATTTTCTCGTTCAACCATCGCTAAGAAATGTAAATCACGACAAAAAGTGATATCAAGGGAAATAAAACTTACACCTAGTGGGCGAAAAGGCCTCACAAGCCGCAGAGACGCCCGGCAAATGCTGCAAATCAGGCGGACCTCTCCTTCCGGTCAAAGGAAAGATTAATTATGAAAAATAATCGGCCGGAGCTTCGGAGTCCAAGAAGAATTGCTACGAGGCGACGTGAGGCGGAGGAGGTCTCTCCGCTACAAAAGTCAGGTTGAGGTTGTTGATGATGCGATCGACCACGGCGTAGTCTGTGATGAAGGCGATGATGCGCATCCGGCTGCCACATGAAGGGCAGGTCAAAGGGTCGACTTCAAAAACCCTGCGGCGAATCTCGGCCCAGCCGCGGCCGGGGGATTTGCATTCTCTCCTCATTAATGAGGATGAAGGGATGTTTATCGGGTTTTGCCTTGCGCACCTTGCCCCTGTGGGCGTTCCCGTAGAGGCCGTAATATCTCACCGTGACCTGGCCCTTGTCGGGGATATGAGAGGTCACCCGAGCGATGAACTCCAGATAATCCATCCGCTCCACCTCTTCCGGCTTTTCCCCATACCGGTAGCCGACTTTCCCCTCCCGTTCATCGAAGGAGAGGCGTTCGAGGGACAAAAGAGGCCGGATCATGTATTTTCCCACTCGCTCGGCCTCTTGGCTGGTCCTGGCTTTGACCTTGCTGTGGACTGAAAAGCCCGAGTGGCGCCAGCCTGCGATCTTCTCCACCAAGACCTCAGAGATGAGCTCTTTCCCAAGGAGAAGAGCGAACTCTTCGCGCTTGAAGAAGTTGGCCAGGAGGGTGTTTTGGAAGGAGGCCATATGATGGAACCTTCCCTCAGGGCCTTCGCCTCCCTCAGTCACTAGAAAATGGAAGTGGACGTGGGAATTTATCTTCCGGCCGAAGGTCTGGATTGAGGCCACGACACCCGGACGAAGCTCTGTGCCTGTTGAGGCCTGGAAGTATTTGAGGAGGGCATGGACAGCTGCCTGGCAAAGATCCCACAGAAGCCGGCGGTTGTAGCGGAAGAAGATGCGGAGCATCTTGGGGATGGTGAAGACGACCTGGCGGTGGGGGACATCCGTGAGGAGCTCCTCCCTCATCCACTCGCCCCACTCCTCAAGTCTCTTCGAATGGCAGGATGGGCAGAACCCGCGGGTACGGCAGGAGAACATCAGGAGGTGTTCCGCATGGCAGTCCGGACAGCGGATGCGAGCAAATCCACATTGGGGATTGCCACAGTCCAAATAACGCTCGACGACTTCTTTGATGATGGGCCGGAGGAAACCGTACTCTTTCTCGAAACGTCCCTCATACTCGGCCAGGAAATGATCGAAGTAATGAAACAACACCCGGTAGAGCACGGTGCGTTCGGGATGCCGAGGGCGGTAAACTCCTGCCACAGCAAGAGGCATCTATCGAGAAACGGTCCAACCTCGGGCAGATGAACGTTTGCGCCTGGAAACAGGGGCAAAAACTCAAGCTCGCCACGTCTCTTCCGACAACAGGCGTTAACAATCGAGGGAGAAAAGGAAAACAATCGTTGACGCCAGAGCGAGAGACTATCATGCTCTGACGAAGAACTGCGGCGAGATTTCGTGAGGATCGAGTATGACAAACCGCTCGACCTGCCAGAGCTCGGGTTCCTGCTTCTCGTTCCCGACGCATGGGGTGAAGTGCCGTTGACCGTTACCCGCGACGAGCTCGAGCACGACGACGAGAACATGATTTCGCTTGCCCTGGTCAGGGCCCCAGAGAAGGAAGTTCAGGTCGAAGTCGCCTATTGCCGTGTTCCAGAGACCATCGCCCTCGAAAAATGAGCCCGCACCTACCTGGAAGGCAATGGTCTTGAGCTCCTTCGGTTCCAAACGGGCACGTTTTCCGGGCGCCAGGTCTTCGACACGCTCCTCACCGCGCCGGGAGATTACAAGGTCCGGATGACGTTCTCGCGTCGCGGGGACAAGGTTTTCGTCGTCAGCGGTTCGGCTCCGGCTTCGCGCTACGAGCGCTATATGAAGGTTTTCGGCCTCGCCTCCGTCTCCTTCCGCAGGCTCTGAATTCGCGTATCTTATTTGATGGGGACGACGAGGCTTTCGGCCTCCTTGAGCGTGATTTTCAATTCGATCGGTTCGGGCGAGAGGAGAACGCGGAGCGTGTAGTCGCCCGGCCTGAGTTCAACCGGCGGGCCGCCGACTGCTCCCCTGGCCACCTCCTTCCCCTTCGCGTCGAGGACGACGAACTCCGCCTGGAGAGTCTGCCGGAGGGCCGAGAGAAGGCTCTCGGCATCCCGGGCGTCGATATACGTCCCGTCGGTCGATCTGGCGATCGTCTCGAGCTCCTGTCGCTGCGCCGCCGTGATATCGAATCCGACGATATGGACCTTGATCTCGAGCCCTGATCCCTTGACAGCCGGTCCGACGGACCTGATGTCGCCGTCGCAGCTCTCGATGCCATCTGTGACCAGGATGATCGAGCCGTTGGGGATAGCCGCGAAATCCTTTATTGCTTCAAGCACCGAATGGACGAGCGGGGTCTTCCCTTTGAGCTGGATCTTGTTGACGGTGTCGATGAGTCTGGCTTTTTCCACCGGCCGAATCGGCACGATAAGCTCCGTATCCGCGCAGGCCTTGGGGTCGTTCAGACCGTACCTGTGGCCGTAGACTCGGAGCCGGACGTTCATCGTCTCCGGCAATCCCTCGATAATCTGGCCAAAGACCCTGCGAGCGATTGCAATCTTGGCCTCTCCGCCGATCTGGCCCCACATCGAGTTCGAAGCGTCGAGGATGAGAACAGGATATTCATGACCTTCTAAGGTTTTTATACATTTTCCTGTTTCTTTGTCCCAGATTTTAATGGTTTCGTCATCTGAGCCAGAAATAATGTGTTTGCCATCATGGGATTCAATGACTGAGAGAACAAAACCTCCATGACCTTCTAATGTTTTTAGCCATTCATATTTTTCATAGATCTTCTCAGTTTCTTCTGTTTCTTCTTTTATTTTTTCTTTTTCATCTATCGGTGCCTCAAATTGAAATCCTTTTTCAATTTTTTGATATATTTTTGTTTTTTAATTTTGCACCTTTTTGAAAATAATACAAATTTTAAAAGGCAGTCAAAATGACTGCCTCTAAAGCCCATAATGTTTAGCCACTGCTTCAATTACCAGACGGCGGGGAAGAATTTTTCCTAAAATACCGATTATTTTTGCATTTTTACCAACTCGATAGTAAAAACGAGAAGGATTTTTAATGATTTTTGAGATGAGCTTAGCAACCTCCTCCGGATTGCCACCCTGCCTTTCTGCTTTTTCTTGTTTTTGAATTGCGATTTGACAATTTTTGTAGAACGAAATTTCAGGATTGTATCCTTTGACCATCACTCGATTGTCTGGAAACGAAGTCCTATAATCGCCCGGTTCCACAACCGCTACTTTCAAAAAAGAACATTCCATCTGAAGAGCTTCGGCGAAATTGTTAAGTGCTGCTTTGCTTGCGCTGTAGAAAGATTGAAAGGGTAATCCAAATTCCCCAGCCAGCGAGGAAATAAAAACGATCAAGCCATTTTTCCTCTTTCGCATTATTGGAAGAATGTTTTTTACCACTCTAAAGGCGCCAAAAAAATTCACTTCAAACTGCCAAATGGCTTCTTTTTCTTGAGTTTCTTCGATTGGACCTGCAAGACCCACTCCAGCATTTTGAATCAAAACATCGATTTTTCCTTCTTTCTCGACGATTTTTGAAACTCCTTGAAAGATTGATTGATCGTCAGTAACATCCATTGGTAAAAGATAAAATTTTTTCTCTCCAACCGGGATTTCCTCCCAATTTTTCACTTTCCGGCTCGTCCCAAAAACAATATGACCTTCTTTCGATAATTCAAAAGCACAAGCTTTGCCAATTCCTGAAGAAGCACCGACAATCAAAATTACTTTTTCTTTCATTATCCACCCCCTTAGTTTTTAGATTAAAAAGTGGATTATGAAAGAAAAAATTTTTAATATTTTCTATCAAAATTTTCGGGCCGTGTCAATTTTTGTTCGCAAAATGGCAATCATAAGCTTCCCATTTTTAGCTCCTAATTTGCTGCTAAAATTTTGTTCTTGCTCAGGACTCAGCTTATCAGCTTTGATATAAGAATAATCATTGGCCCAGTCTTCGGTGTATTCAAGAAGATAGCAAGTAACAAGACGAACATAAGATTCAACCGAAGGAAAAACGCCCACCACCCGGCTCCTCCACCTTATCTCACGATTCGTTCTTTCCAGCACATTCGTTGATGAGACCCGGCGCTTATCTATCTCCGGGAAATTATAAAATTGAAGAGAATCCTCAAAGCCTTCCTCCAGACAGCGCATCGCCTCAGGATATTTACCCTCATACTC
>Ga0272449_1002799_pt1 | contig 15786 bp, 19 predicted proteins | sample YNPCB0241_FD_198679 | JGI IMG/M metagenome (GOLD analysis project Ga0272449, IMG submission 198679) | Hot spring sediment microbial communities from Yellowstone National Park, WY, United States - YNP-CB-024-1 | ecosystem: Environmental > Aquatic > Thermal springs > Hot (42-90C) > Sediment...
TCAACCTGCGTTTCACCGGCTGGCACCGCTATAAGGCAACGGGCACGGTGACGCTGGTCTACCGGGGCGAGATCTTGGCGGCTGACGTATTGGATGGTCGGTCGTTCTCCTGGCTACCGAAGGGTCGGAGTCTGTTCCGGGACAAGCGTATCCCGCGGGAGAATTTAAACGGTCTGGTGGTCGCGAAAACCGGGATGGCGGCCGTTCTGCACGCCCTGGCTGGCATCGGTGGCTCGTGGGCGCAGGACCCGCCTTACTATGCTGAGGTGGTGGCTTTTGAGACGGGTGAGGAGATGGACTGGGCCCACATCCGGCTGACCGGCTGGCGGGGCTGGCAGCATGACCGGTGGATTTATTTCTACCACAACGGCGGGCCGGTTGTGGTGGTGGATGAAGCCCGGGGGCCAGTGGGGGCCAGGGGGGCGCTCATTTGGCACTTGGTTGGTGGGACAGAGACAGGAGCGTATCGTTTCCATGTGGGTGAGAGTAGCGGTTCGGTAGAGATTCTCCTCCTTCCTCTGGATTGCAGTGGCTGGGCAGAGGCCCTGGAGCGTGTGGAGGGTTCGTCCGGTCTGGATGTAATGTATTCCGGCATATCCCGTTTCCGCACTGCGATGGTATTTCTCTACGGGCTATGGGATAGAGGCAGAGATGGCAGGGGAGAATGTTGGGAGGCTGAAATTGAATCTGATTGACTGTAGAACCACAAATCTATTCATATCATGGCATTGACCTTCCCTGGAGGCAACGTGCGAGTTTGTTATTTTGGGACATATCGGGCTGAGTATTCACGAAATCGGATCATGATAGAAGGGTTGCGTCGTAATGGAGTAGAGGTCATTGAATGCCATGAGCCTTTGTGGCTAGGAATTGAGGATCGGGTTCAAGTGGCTACTGGAGGTTGGATACGACCTTCATTTTGGTTACGAGTTGCAAGGGTTTATTCTATTCTTCTGCGCAAGTATTGGGATATTGGGGATTATGATGTGATGGTACTGGGCTATCCAGGACAATTAGACGTGCCTTTGGCCAGATTGTTGACCCGGCTAAAGGGTAAGCCCTTGGTCCTAGATGTGTTTATGTCCCTTTACCTGATTGCACAGGAACGCGGACTGACCCAACGCAGCCCGTTTACGGCCCGCCTGATCTACCTCGTGGAGAAAACGGCTTGTCTTCTGCCAGATTTGTTAATTTTGGATACAAATGAGTATGTTAATTGGTTTAATAAAATATACAAAATACCTATTGATCGTTTCGGTTTGATACCTACAGGTGCTGATGATCGAATATTTAGGCCGATAACATTAGAAAGAAGTGATGGTCTCTTTCGAGTCCTTTACTATGGGTCCTTTATCCCAAATCATGGAATACAATATATCATTGAAGCAGCGAGACTCCTGAGTGATGAGCCAGATATACATTTTGAACTGATCGGTAATGGCCCAGAAAAGTCAATGGCAGTAGCCCTGGCATGCCGGTATAATCTTACCAACGTGACTTTTGAAGACTGGATGGACCAGGAGGAGCTGGTACGTCGGGCTGCCAATGCTGATGTGATCTTGGGTGCCTTTGGTACCACGCCGCAATCCTTGATGACAGTCCAGAATAAGATCTACGAAGGGCTGGCAATGGGAAAGCCGGTGATTACAGGAGATGGGCCAGCTGTACGTACGCAGATGATTCATGGTGAGCATGTATATCTGTGCGAGCGAGCAAATCCACAGTCGTTAGCGGAGGCTATAAAAGTCTTAAAGAAGAATCCAGAACTGCGCCGATCCATTGGCGCCAAAGGCTACAATCTCTATCGCGAAAAATTCGCACCATCAGTGCTTGGTTTTAGATTTCTTAAGTATATTAGTTCGTTGCTATGATTTCGAGTTGAATTCATCCCAAAACTACGGCGTCCTATTGTAGTATACTCTCCTCGGAGGACGTGTCGAGGATGGGAGGGTAATAGTGTTTTGGGAGTTAACGGATGCGCAATGAGCCTTCATCGAGCCCTTGCTGTCGTCCAAGACCCAGATTGAAAGGCCCCTAGGTTGATGATCGAGTTGATGATCGAAAGATGAACAATTGGATCTTGTACGTCCTGGTCACCGGCTGCCGCTGACGCGATATGCCCTGCCAATACGATTCGTATCGGATTACCTGGCGGCGGCATGAGGAACTTCAAGAAAGATTTGGGAAAAGATCCTTCGAGCTCTTCTGGATTAGGGGTATAGGATGGGGAAGGTGGGGGTCGAAGAGATGGCCATCGATTCCACGCTGATTGAGGCGAAAAAATGGGGGGAAGGGGTAGGAATCGATGGACACAAGAAGCGAGGGGTTCCGTTCAGCATTGCATTGGGTCCAGGGGATGAGCATGATAGCCGCAAGTTGGACGAGATCGGGAGGTTCGAAGCAGCACCGAGCGATTCTTCGGATGATTGATAAGGAAGCTATCGAATGCGGACGATTCGGCACGAAAGGTGGCTTTTCACTTTCCAGAGCTTCGCCTACCTCGCCTGCTTTCTCATCGATTAGAGAGTTTCGATATGAGTTCATTGCGAAAGAGTTCTCTCATTATTATACTTATAGGATTTGGTTTGAGAGCATATCGGCTTGGTTCGAATAGTCTTTGGAATGATGAGGTGGGTGTTGCTTTAGTAGCTTTACTCCCTAACTTGGAAAGTATGATTAACGGAATTCAAGCACATGCTATGGCAATGCCCCTGGATTATCTTATAATCCATGCGATTATTAAAACGAGTCTCCGAGAATTTGTACTACGCCTACCTGCTGCATTCTTTGGAACGCTTACATTGGCGATTTATTATCGTTTATCTCGTAGATTAGTAGAGGAAAAAGCTGCTTTATTGGCTGTTCTGTTGTTGGCTTTGTCTCCATTACATATAATGTATTCGCAAGAGATGAGATTTTATGCCTCCTTGGTATTTTTCTTTTATCTGGCAGTCGACTTGTTTATTAAAGCAGCTAAGAAAAGTGTTTTATTGGATTGGATATTTTTAGTTTTAATTTCCGGTATTGGCATATATTTTCATATTTATGTCTCATTATGGATAATATATGGAGTCGTCTGGATAATTATGAACAAGAAAATTCAACAAGTTGGTAAAAGCTTTGTATTAACGTGTCTATTTGTAATACTTTTTGCTGTTATTGGTTATCTATACTTTGGCGCTCATCAGAAGTTCAATTACCCGCTTCTGCCGTGGGGTGGAACGCTTTTCCGAGAAATCGCCTTAGGATTAGGATGGCAAGAGTTGCCCTTCACTCCGTTGCCAAATATAGGACGTAGTTGGTACATTGTGTGTTTTGTGTTTTTCTTGTTGGGGTTGATGACCACTCTGAAATCAGCAACAAATCTGTTATTGCCTTGATAATCAGCTGTCTGATACAAATTCTCCTCATCGTTATCTCGGATTTATTAAAGGGTTACTGGTTCGCCTATAGGCAGATTCTTTACCTCCATCCTGCCATGCTTATGGTTTCTTCGGTGGGTTTGTTGACAGCGATGGATATCTTGAAACGGTGCAGGAAATTAATAATTATAAAAATAACTTCCTACGGACTAATTACAGTGTCGCTATTATTGAGTTTCCTCGCTCTGGCTAACTATTATCAATGGCCTAAAAGTGATGCGCGCTGGATAAGTGAGTACTTATCCAGAAACTGGGAGGCTGGGGAAATTATACTTGTGGTTCCTGGGTATCAAGAAAAAGTTTATCGCTATTATTTGCAATATGTTTATTCGCGGCCCGACATCGTCTCCTGGGTATACCCATCTGAGGCGGAGGATATAATTAAGTTGAAGCTTAATGCAGAAGCTGGGTTCTTGATTGTGGTAGGAGATGCATCTTCTAATGAAGAATGGATTGCAAAATTATTGAAAATGGGATTGAGACCAGTTAAAATTCCTAGAAGCAAATGGTTGGGCCAATATCTGTTTGTCTGGAAACACAAATAGCCGCCTGTCGGTTTCTTGTGTTATATGGAATATTTGAGGGTGTGAGATACGGTTATGTGGGATTGATGGGTCCACGGACGCTCCTACAGCCTCACTTAGGGGATGCCTATATGTCGCTTGCGTACTGATCTTCCAGGAAATGGCCGGAACCTTTCAGATTGTGATGTACTCGAAAGCTTGAGCCATGCCGAAGAGATTATGAGATCATGGATCTCGAGGAAGGATTGAATATGGGATTTTTTGTGTCTATTATCATACCTAATCTCAATTCTCCTATTATTAATCAGGTTCTGGCCGCAATACAGACTCAAAACTTCAATCTTTCGTCCTTAGAGATCCTGGTAGTGGGATTGGACGAGCTTGGGTTGGTGCAGACTAACGAATTAGTTCGCTTAATCTCTACCCGCACCCCGGTCCCCCCTGCTGTGGCTCGTAATTTAGGAGTTCGTCATGCCAAAGGAGATATTTTGTGTTTCTTGGATGCTGATTGTATCCCAGACAAGAGATGGCTTTCTATTTTGATAGATCGATATAACGATAATAATGTAAATATTGTGGGTGGAGGTGTTCGTTTTTGGACGTCAAATTATTGGACTCTTGCGGATAATATAGCCACATTTTATCCTTATCTTCATACTGCTCCAGCAGGCACCCGAGAGCTATTACCATCGTTAAACTTGAGCATGCGTCGAGAAGTTTGGGAAATAGTGGGATCATTTGATGAACGATATCCTCGACCAGCTGGTGAGGATGCTGATTGGGCCATACGAGCACGGTTAGCTGGTTATACATTATACTTTGAGCCTCGAGCATTTGTGACTCATTGCCCCAACCGATCAACCTTTAGGGACTTGTGGACCCATTCAGTAAATTTTGGAACATATTCGGTCAAATTGGACAAACGCTATCATGAGATTTTGGGTCATCCTTTTGTGTTTCAACATTGGTTACTTCTCCTTCTTGTAGCGCCAGGAGTGGCCTTATGGGCGACGCTTCGGGTCTTCCAGAACAGGCATTTGTGGCGTTATCTTCATACATTTCCCGCTGTATATATGGCGAAATTGGGCTGGTGTTGGGGAGCGTCTAGACGATTAAGAGGCAAAGTGGTTTGGTATTCATCTGTGACGGAATAAAACACGAATCTGGAGGCTTCTATATGAAAACATGCTTAGTCACTGGTGGTGCTGGCTTCATCGGTAGCCATTTGGTCGATCGTTTAATTCAAGAAGGGTATCGTGTTGTTGTTATTGATAACGAATCAACAGGCTTTCGGGAGAATGTTCATGCTCGAGCGATTTATCTAAAAGGCGACATAACAAATCTGCATGATTTAAAAAGGTGTTTTTCCCTTGGGATAGATGTGGTATTTCATATCGCGGGACAGACCTCTACAATTCGCTCTTTTGATGATCCATTAAACGATCTAATGATCAATGTTGTCGGAACTATTAATATTCTAAAGATGTGTTTGAAATACAAAGTCCCCAGGTTGATGTATGCCAGCTCTATGACGGTCTATGGTCATCCTAGAAGAATCCCAGTTTCAGAAACAGAATCCTGTAAACCAATTTCGTATTATGGAATCACTAAATATGCCGCAGAAAGATATATTCATGCCACAGCAGGGAGAACTGACTTGGGTTTTGATTTCATTGTCACATCGTTTCGTATGTTTAATGTATATGGTGAACGTCAAAGCCTCGAAAATCCTTATCAGGGTGTGATTTCGATCTTTATTTCCAACATCCTAAAACAAAAACCAATTATAATTTATGGAGATGGAGAACAATCGAGGGATTTCGTGTATGTTCATGATGTGGTCAATGCCTGGATGGCGGCGATTGACAATGAAGCTGCATATGGACAAGTTTTTAATCTGGGCACAGGTATTCGTCGATCTATTAACGAGATTGTCGATGTGATATTATCTGCTTTTAATCTATCGCGAAACAACTATCCTATAAAATATGCTCCTCCACGACAGGGAGATCAACGACACATGGTGGCAGATATTACGAAGACCACAAGACTCCTGAGATGGCAACCTCTGATAGAGTTTAATGAAGGAATGGAACGAACAATTCGCTGGGCTGTAGAAAAATGGGGAAAAAGAAATGAAAATAACTGTCGGTATTCCTTGTTATAATGGCTCGCTTTATATCGGGTCCGCTATTATGTCTATTCTAAAACAAGTTCGTCTGCCTGATGAAATCTTGGTTGTAGATGACGGATCAACTGATAATAGCGTGCAGGTTATTTCTCTATATCCAGTTAAATTGCTGCAACATAACACTAATAAGGGGTTAGCGGCAGCTCGCAATACAATTCTTGAAGCTGCAAGAGGGGACGTGATTGTCTTTATTGATGCAGATGTGGTAGCTGATTCTAATCTGTTAAGTGCGCTTCTTAAGGGTTATGAAGATGAAACAATTGGAGGTGTTGGGGGCCAAGGAATTGAAGTAAATGTTTGTTCATTGGCCGATTGGTGGCGGAAGAAACATGCAAGCCAGAGTCACGGCAATCGGCCTAAAAGGGTAGATTTTCTATACGGTCTGTGCATGTCATTTCGAACTGAAGTGCTAAGAAAAATTGGGGGATTTAACCCAATGTTTCGAACTAATGCCGAAGATATAGATGTGAGTTTACGAGTGAGGAAAGCTGGCTACTATTTGCAATATTTACCAGAGGCAAAGGTTTATCACTTGCGAACTGACGATGTGTCAACCTTGAAACGAACAATATTTAATTGGTATAAAGCAGCATATAAGGCCAAATATATAAATAATTCGGACCCATGGAGATTGCTTGTTGCAACTTTATATCGTCTGATTAAAGATCCTGTTGTCGATCTGGTCGTGGAGCATAACATAGAAATGGCACAACTAAGTTGGCGGATGGGATGGATAAAGATTTGCGCATTATGGCAGGCTTTCCGAACAAGAACAACTGAATGAACGCACGAGAATAACTGTGAGCTCGCCTCGAAACTTTGTTACCATTGTAGTATGGGTGTAGTAAAATTATGGGTGTAGTAAAATATAGAATGGCCATGACTGCTCAGTCCACTTGTTCGGATTGTCGGCGGCTCTTGTCCGAATTGGAGCGACTCAAGGCCTAAATGGAATTGCTCCAGCCACCGGGCTGTCGTTCGGGGCAGGGATGGTTCTGTTACCGGACCCGGCCGCTGGAGGCCTGCCCGGCGTGTGGGGAGCCCCTGGAGGACCGGGCCACCCATGAGCAGGTGCAGATCGACATCCCGGAGGTCCGGCCGGTCCTCACACGTTTTCGATAGAGAGTGGCGACTGTCACCGATGCCAGAAGCGGGCGCGGTCGTGCCATCCCCGGTAAGGGTTGTCGGCGACGGGGATGGCGGAGGTGAGCGTCGGGCCGAGGGCGAGAGCGTTGGTGGCGGCCCTGAAGCATCGGCTGGGGATTCCCGATTGGAAGGTGGCGGAGCGGTCCCGGATGGCCTTGGGTCTGGAGGGGACGGCCTTGGGCCTGTGTCAGGCCGATGAGCGACTGACGGAGAAGGTGGATCCGGTCTATCCTGAGTGGGTGGAGGCCCTTCGGGACGCGGTGGCGGCACGCGCCGATGAGACAGGGTGGCAGGTCGGGGGATGGTCGGCCTGGTTGTGGGTTTTTACCGGTCCGAAGGGGTATCGATGCGCGCCGACCCCATGAGGTGGTGGTGAAGGTCCTGGGGCGGAAGTTCCCGGGCGTGTTGGTAATCACTTCCCTGAGTAGTGCTTGATGGTATAATCGGGGCAAGAGGTGAGGCGGAGGTGAACAAGATGACTCGAAAACCCAATTCACAGAATCCTCCATGCCCTCGCTGTGGGGCCACCCACGTGATTCAGAAAGGGCAGCAAGGGCGGGCGGCCTCGTTGGGTCTGCCGGAACTGCGGGTGCTCCTTTGGCCCCACCCTGGGCACGGCGATGTATCGTTTGCGTGCCACCCCTACGGAAGTGGCGCGCCCCCTGCGGGTGGGGATGCGCCGGGGGAGCCGGAGCGCCGCCGAGGAGATCACGGGCCACAAATATGAAACCATTGGCCGAAGGCTCCGGATGGCCACCCGACAGGCGGAGGCGATCACCCAGGTCCTGGTCCACGACCTGCACCTGAGCGAGGTCGAGGTGGATGCCTTCCGGTCTTTTGTCAAAAAAGTGTCGGGATACTGGAGAGGAAACCGACTCGGAGTGCGGGGTGGGCCCACGTTGGGGATGTTTGAGCCAGGACCGGGCGGCTCGTTTCGTCGTGGCGTGGGCCTTTGGGTCTTCGGAGGATGAGGTCGCACCGAAGGGGGTGACGCAGACTCCCCAACGCACGCAGGGCCAGAGAGGGGTGGTTTGGATCCGTGATGGCCGGCCGGTCTATCGACGGGCGGTTCGTTGCGCCTACCGGGACGCGCAACCAACGGGGAGGCGGGGGCGTCCGCCCCGGGCGTGGGCGCCCGGGGCGGGGCTGATTCAGGCCGTCCAGCGTCGTCGTCGAGGCCGGATCGTGCGTATGGAGGTCCGTCGGGTTCTAGCGGTTTGTAAATTTTGAACTTATGTGTTATACCTCTTGGGAAGAGTACCCTTCCCTGGAGGTGTCCAAATGAACAAGCGCTACATTGTTCGGCTACGTGACGAAGAACGAGAAACTTTGCGGAAGATCATTTCCACTGGTGAAGCACCCGCATATCAAATCGGGCATGCCCTCATTCTACTGAAGGTGGAGGCCGACGGCCCAAACTGGACCGAGGAAGCGGTAGCCGAGGCGTTCGGCTGTCATCCGAACACCGTCGCCCATATCCGCCGGCGTTTTGTAGAGGGTGGTCTGGAAGCGGCACTCGCCCGTCGGAAGCGCCCGTATCCGCCTCGCCTGGTGGATGGGGAGGTAGAAGCCCAGATCATCGCTCTTTGATGCAGTGCTCCACCGGAAGGGCACTCGAGCTGGACCTTGCGTCTGCTGGCAGATAAACTGGTGGAGTTAGAAATTGTCCCTTCCATCTCCCACGAGACCGTACGAAAGGTTCTAAAAAACCAACTCCGCCCTCACTTGAAGGAATACTTTGTGATTCCTCCGGAGCGGAATGCTGAGTTTGTGGCTCAAATGGAAGACATTCCGGACCTTTACCAGCGCCAAGATGATCCTCGGAGACCCCTTATTGGTATGGATGAACAGCCCGTGCAACTGATCCAGGAGATCCGTCGTCCGTTGCCTGCCGAGTCAGGAAAAGCAGAGCGGGTGGACTACGAGTATGAGCGCAACGGCACGGCAGCGCTTTTTATGTTCACCGCTCCCCTGGCCGGTTGGCGGCGGGTTTCCGTTCGATAGCGTCGGACAGCGACGGATTGGGCGGAAGAAATCCGCACCTTACTGGAAGAGGATTTCCCGAATGCCGAGAAAGTCATCCTGGTCTGCGACAATTTGAATACCCATACCATTGTGTCGTTGTATAAGGCGTTTCCTCCGGCCCAGGCTCGGGCTCTGGCGAAGCGCTTAGAAATCCACTCTACTCCTAAACACGGGGGTTGGTTGAAGGGGGATCCTGTGCGGGTTTGAGCCTAACGGGCTGCGGCCCCATCGGGCCTTGCGGGAAGCGGGGGAGAGCCTGCCGGAGGGGCGGCGGTATCGGCCGCGGACGCCGGCGATGGCCATCAGGTTGACTGATCATATCTGGACCTGGGAGGAATTCTTGACCTTCCCGCATCACCAATACCTAAGGGAGTGACTACCTCCTCACCTTAACCCGGTTGAGAAAGTTTGGTGGCCGCTCAAGCGACAGGTTTCAGCCCATCGCGGCTATGGAGATCTCGCCAGCCTGATGGGGACTGTCTACCGATTCTTTGCCGAGCTCACCCTGCAGGCCGCTCTGCGTCTGTCCACATGACACCCAAAACTTTTGATGAGTTGCTTAGATTAGGGTTATGCGGGAGGGAATGTGAACGTCGGGGAGGCGGTCATTGATTCGACCACCATCAAAGGGAAAATGGGAAGGGATCGAGATTAATGGACACAAGAAGCGAAGGGGAACCAAGATGTGCGTCCTCGTTAACCGAATGGGTCTTCCTTCTATCGAAAAAGGTGAAGAGCAGTGTGGAATGGTTCTTAGGCTGGCTCCAGGGAGGATTCCGAAGACAGGCCAGAGTACGAAAGGCTTCTCTCTGCGTTTCAGGGTTTCGTCCACTTTGCGCGCCTCCCTATCGCTTGGGGGTTGAGATGATCTCCATATTTGATTTCTTATGGTTAGGTCGGGAACGATGGGTGATATATCAGAATCTCCTGATGCGGATCTTTGTTTGGGCACTAGGTCCTTTGGGAGTTCATGCTCGAATAAGAAATGCTCATGTGATCCGTATTATTAAAACTCTCTCTCTGCCATCTAAGATGCGCATAATGGATGCTGGCTGTGGTCAAGCATATGCGTGTTTTTGGTTGGCACGTCATTATCCTAATTGGGAAATATGGGGAATAGATGTGGACAGCAAAGTGATAGACCATAATCAAAAAATAGCTTTCGCTCTCGGGATGAAAAATTTGTATTTTCGTGAAGGCGACATTACGAATCTAGGCGATGATTTGTTGTTTGACTTGATCTTCAGCATCGATGTTCTTGAGCATTTGGAAAACGATATAGAGGTTTTGTCTCGTTGGCGACGTATTATACACCCTGTTGGGTGGCTAGTGCTGCATTTGCCTCTCCGCCACCAGATGCAAAAACGTATATTCTCTGCTTTCAAAAAACACATTGTTCGGGATCATGTGCGTGACGAATATACCGAAGAAGAAATTAGAGCTAAGTTGAGCCAGGCGGGGTTTGTTGTTCTAAGCATTTCTTATGGTTTTAGTATATGGGGAGAAATGGCATTCGAATTGAATAATCTTTTTTGGTGGAAGCCATGGCTTAGAATCTTACTTGCCTTGTTGACTTTTCCTGTAGTGATTCTCATGGGTTACATAGATTCCCGTGTTTCTTGGAAACAGGGAAACTCTTTGATTGTGTTAGCCAAACCTTTGATCACAATAAAACCCGACCGAGGGAATTAAAAATGCAAAATTTAATAGTCAAGCTTATATTATCTTTAAACGAATTATTCCCCATCACACCTGTACATATGGAGATTATGAGGGCGAAACGAACGACCCAAGATTATCATTTCTGGGAGTATACGGAAATAAAGCGTGTTTATAAAGAATTCGAGCCGTATTGGGATTTAGAAAACAAGACAATTCTCGACGTGGGTTGCGGATTGGGAGGAAAATTGCCATTTTACATAGAGCATGGTGCAAAGAAGGTAGTGGGCATAGACTTACGGCCATTTAGTATTTTGTCCGGAAATCAAGTGCTCATCAAGCGAGGCGTGAGTATGATAGAACTGGCTATAGCTGATGGAACTAGATTGCCATTTGCTGATAACACATTTGACGCGTTAATTTCGATCAATGTCTTGGAACATGTTGAGACTCCTATATTATTTTTAAGTGAATGTAAACGTGTACTGCGTCCAGGTGGTTACTTTTATTTGTACTTTCCTCCATTTTACAGTCCTTGGGGAGCACACTTAGATGGTTGGATTAACTTTCCATGGCCACATCTCTTCTTTTCGGAACGAGTCCTCACGCGAGCAGCGGCTCTTATTGAAGAACGAATGCGCTATAATGAGCAATTTATTCCATCAGCTCGAGTGCCTTGGAGTGAGCTCCACGAATTATATGAATTGAACCGCTTGACTATCTATCGCTTCATAAAGTTAGTTAACGAGGTCGATTTTAAAGTGTTGCTTTTCCGACTTCTTCCGTTCGGACATCATTTATTGAGAAAAAACATGTTGGGGAGAATCTTGCTGACAGTATTACGTGCGGCATGCAGGCTGCCTATTATTAACGAAGTTATTACCACCAAAGTTGTGTGCGTATTGACAAAATAATCCTCTGCTTGAGTAGCACAAACAAGTCGGAATAGCGCTCCCATTTCCGCTTCCGCCTGGGCTGTAGGGTCACTTCCTATTTTTTTACCGCCACCGGGTGCTGAATCCGGATAAGAATGGAATTTACCAGGGGATGGCGGAGGGGGTGGAGAGGGTAGCAGAACACTGGGCAGTGAATCCTCATCAGGGGGAAAGGGCAGGGGGGAGGCGCATGGGAACAGCTGTGAGAACTGGAATAGGTTCTTGCGCGCGTTCTTACGGAAACATCAGGAGATATCGAGAATCTATTTGTAGAGCTATCTGGACTTTTTGAGCCTTTTGCTCAATGAGCGGGGGGGAAGGGGTTTGCTCTTTTCCTCTAATTACTCGAGGACATGTGCCAAATGTTATCTGGACACCAGTTAGGTGGGAGGATATGGGTTCGATAATTCCAACGAAGTATTATACCTTAGCTTCATAACTCCAATGGGGTATTGCGTTGAAGTGTAGATGTATAGTATACTGTGAAGCGCAGTTTTAATACAAATACAGTGGAGGAGATCATGAAAAAAATGATATCCATCACAATTATTTTGTTTCTTTCGGTGGCGTTTCCGCCGCTCTCTTCAGCTCAATATCCCTATCCTTGGTATACTTCATATATGATTCAGAACCTTGATACCTCAGAAAACGCAACTGTTGTAGTTGCTTATTATGATTCTAATGGGAATCATATTGTGGGGGCCGACAAGTTCCTTACTATCCCTCCTGGTGGTCAAGTTACAGTTGTGCAGTATACAGATGATTCGAACCTTAGTGGGCGTTACTCGGCTGTGGTTAGTTCTGATCGTCCTATAGCTGTGATTGTGAATCAACAGACTGCTCCGCCTGGTCGCACTTATATGGCTTCTACTCCGCCCTTTGCTTCCTATACTGGATTTGATTCGGGTTCTCTCCAAATTATCCTTCCAGAGATAATGTACAACTGGTACGGATACTACACTGAATTTTTTGTCCAAAATGTGGGGGATGGTCCTGCAAGTATCCGCGTGACTTACTATCCAGGATTAGCTGGATCCTCTGGGGTGACTCAAGAAGCTACTATTCCACAATACGCAAGTTACCATTTTACTCAGAAGAATATGACAATCTTGGGAGCATCAAGTGGGCCTCATGTGGGGCGTTTTATTGGGTCAGCGGTGATTACTTCGACTCAACCTATAGTAGCTGTTGTCAATGAACATAATGAAGGAGCGAAAAAACTATTCACCTACAATAGTTTTTCCGCCGGTGCTACGGATTTAGTTGCTCCAAGCATCTTGAGGGGCCATTTTGGATGGTATACTAGCCTTTCCATTGCTAATCCAAGTCTTTCTCAGACAGCTATAGTTACTATCACATATTATGCAGACACAAAGTATTCATTGCCGGAGAATCTGCGGGGAACTACAGTGGTGAAGACTTTTACAATCCCTCCCGGGAAGGCACTTACTCGATATGAAGGAACTGGTGCTAATCCCACCATAGATCCTAGCCTAAGCGATCTAACAATGTTCACTCGCTTCTTTGGCACTGCCCGTATTCAATCCAACATTCCCGTAGTAGCTAAGATCAATCAGGAAAGTGATGCCGGTTATGCTGAGGCCTATAATTCCATTGATGCAAACACTGCTTCCAAGAAGGTGGTTATTCCTTTAATTCAGGCAGATTTTTACGGATTTTACACTTCTTTAACAGTTCAAAATATGATAAATCGCACGGGAACGATTACTATCACTTATATATCTGATGGTTCTTATAGTCTTCCTACTAATACCTCTATTCAAGTGGTCCGAAATATTCCGCCACTTGGTCAGTATAATTCTTGGGAAGGTGGCATTTCTGGAACTGGAGATGTCCACAATAGCGGTGTGTTTGTCCGTTTCAATGGCTCTGCTGTGATCGAATCAGACGTGCCTATCGTGGCAATTGTAAATGAGGAGAAGCACGGAACCGGGGCTGATTATGGATACAGCTTTAACGCGATTAACGTCCCTACCCCATAAGGCTTGATTCATAGTCATGCCGAATGCGAGAGGAACATCGATTAGATGTTTCTCTCGCATTCTTTTTGCTGAGGAGGCTGAATCATGCGGTTTTATACCATTCTAATTGTAGCGACAATTCTTTTGGCAGGGATTGGAGTGGCAAAGTGTCATAAGAAGATTTCTTCGGATCTTCGTCCAATAACATCTCCTGTTCCTCATAAATCAACTTCATTTTCGGAGTATAGGGAATTTCTAGAAAATATCGAAGATTTAATTGTTTTTATATCGATTGATAAAGGACGTCGAGGGATCTTTGGTGTTTCTCCTGATGGTATGAGAATATTCCAAATTTTGGAGCTTACTGAAACTTCTCGAGTGACGGGGATGGATTGGTCTCCACGCACAAGGAAAATCGCGCTGGGTTTAGCGAATAGAACACGTAGCGATATTTTTCTAATAGATTTGGAAAATTATGTTCTCTATAATGTTACAAAAGACACTTCTTTTGGAGGAAGTGAACCCCGTTGGTCCCCAGATGGGACACGTTTGGCCTATGTATGTGGGGATTACGAACCTGATATTTGCATTATACATTCTGATGGTAGTGGCTATGTCCAATTGACATCCCATCCATCCCGGGATATTAATCCTTCTTGGTCTCCGGATGGGATGTCTATTGTTTATCAGACTAGCCGAGGGGGGCTTTCTGATATCTATATTATCAATCTTCAGGACCAAACGGAGCATGATTTAACTTTGGGAATCTCTCAAAATGCTCAACCCGCCTGGTCACCTGACGGAAAGATGCTACTTTTCCAATCGGATCGAAGCGGCTCGATGGATATTTTCCTTATTTCCCTGAAAGACTCCAGTGTTATTAACATAACCAATAATGAAGCTTTGGATGTGGATCCTCGGTGGTCTCCTGATGGAAAAGCCATCGCCTTTCGTTCAGATCGAGATGGTGAGTGGGATCTTTTCTTAATGAAGTTAGATGAGAATAGCCTCATGAATTTGACAATGGGTTGGGGGCCGGTTTTTACCTATGATTGGTCCCCTGATGGCCGCTATCTAGTCTTCTCCTCCGGACATTCGGGTAATGGTAAAATTTATAAGGTAAATATAGTCAATAGAAAAGTAACTCAGATAACTTACGGCCCTAGTAACGATATGGCGCCGCTCTGGATTTCTCTCAAAAAATAAAAATCTTTCCTTACTAGTGCTTTATCCATTTTTTTGATTTTTGGATATGAGCGGGCCAACTTCTGGCGGGCATCCCCTGAGGTGAATTGCCAATGAACGGTTACCTGCCGCTTCGTTCCTCAACTTGGCCCATGCGGACACTTCCTGCCAAAGGATCTCGATCTCCCCTATCCGCTGATCCAGACTTTGCCTCTCCAGGGCCGAAATCTCTATCTCCGCCATATTCAACCCGCTGGCGTGCTTGGGGGTCGGATGCAGACAGAACTGTTTGGCTCGCTTTCGGGCTTTCTCCGGCGGCAAAACCAGATACAAGGCCCCCAGCGTGTGCGTGTTAAGATTGCCACAAACCAGATGGATCTTACGCGCATCCGGGAAGACCTCATTCGCCAACCAGACCAGCAAGTGCCCCCAATCCTTCTTTGTCCGCCGCTCGGTCACTACTACCTCTCTCCAACCCTTCTCCAGAGCCAGCACCACTGGGTATGAGCGAAATGGATAAAGCAATAGCGCTGCGCAAAACAGGACATCGAGGCTAAAGCCGAGTTTCCATCTCTCGTAGTCGATGCATGATTTCTTCCAACAGTCTCCGGTTGTCGCCGATGCGGTCGGCCAGGAGGCCGAAGAGGAAGATCAGGAAGGCGAGAATAATCGAAAGGGTGGCGACGATCAGGGATTGCAAATGGCCTCGCAGGGCGA
>Ga0272449_1002800_pt1 | contig 15782 bp, 20 predicted proteins | sample YNPCB0241_FD_198679 | JGI IMG/M metagenome (GOLD analysis project Ga0272449, IMG submission 198679) | Hot spring sediment microbial communities from Yellowstone National Park, WY, United States - YNP-CB-024-1 | ecosystem: Environmental > Aquatic > Thermal springs > Hot (42-90C) > Sediment...
ACGTCTGTTTCTACAAAGTCTGCCCCGTCTTTTATGGCTTGCTCAAAGGCAGGCAACGTATTTTCGGGCGCCTTTGCGCTTGAGCCTCTGTGGGCAACAATGAATATTTTTCGTGCCACATCCCATTAGAGAACGTGTTGCCCAAAAATTTATTGTTCATTTTATTTGTTTTGCCAATGCTTCTAGGCATTCATTAATTACCTTGAAGTTGAATGGTTCAGGGATGTCTTCTCTGACACCTACTCTACGACTTCTAAGGACACATTTGTCTTCTATTGCTAGGTAGTCGAGTATCTTTAGTCGGGAGTCTTCACGGCAGAGAAAACATCCGTGAAGAGACTTATCGATGGAAAGATACCTTGTAAGCCTTCCTGGCCCAAATATCGGCCTAAAAACGTTAAATTCCTCTCCATGTCTTTCCACTGGCAGAATCGACCTTACAAGGACAGCCCCGTATTCTCCCGGAGGATGTGCAACAATGTTTAGGAGCCACTGTCTATGGATACCGTAGACAAGAGCCGTGCATACAGGGCCCCTCATTACTTCTGCGAGGTTTCCTCCCCTGCGGGCTCGTGACGCGGGATCTTCTGGGCCGAAATAGGGCTCTGTCTCTATAATGATACCCATTCGTTGGGCGTCTGTTTTGTAGAGTATTTTTCCCAAGAGTTCCCTCGCTACAATTTGTGGGCTTCTCTCGTAGAACCATTTTTCAAGCATTTTGAAATTCATTTTGACCATTAGGGGCAACAATGAGAGTAGATTAATTTTTGTGTTTTATGAAACTCAACTATAATTTTGTTCTTTGGTAAATTTCAAATTCCACTTAAAACCACTTTAATCCTTATTTCCAACTTGTTTTACAATATACCCTGGTGAAAACAATGGACAAAACAATAGCTGCACTGGTAATAGCCCTACTAGTAGTGACACAGGTCTTCGCATCAACGATAGTAGTATCCCAGCCAGGAACAACAGACCAAGAAAAACTCAGCAGACACATCAGCTTCCTATATAACCAAACAGTTAGGCTGGAGAACTTCATCAACTCCCACGTAGCAAATGAAACAAAGAAACAAGAACTACTGGGAGAAATATCAAATGTCAAGAACATCCTCGACCAAGCTAAGAACACGCTTGCCGCTGGCGACTTAAACCAGACAAGGGAGCTTATTAGGCAAGCATCATCCGAGCTAAGAGCGATAGCTCTCCAGCTTACAAAAGAGATTAGGGAACGCGCACAAGTGAGAAAACAAAGATTCACAGAGGCTGAGATAAGAGCCCTCACCAACCAGGTCGCAGCATTGTCAAGGGTGGCTGAAAAATTCAAGAGCCTCGGAGCTGATGTGTCTAACGTTACAAGCCTCCTTACCAGCGCCTCGAACCTACTCAGCCAAGCACAGACATCCCTAAAGAACAATGACACCGCGAAAGCTTTACAGCTCCTGGCACAGGCACGGGAACAAATAAAACAGGCAGAGAAATCTATACGGGACCTAGCGACACAGCTTAGGGCCAGACAGGTACAAAAAGACTTGGAACATTTTGTCAACGCTACGCAACGTATATATGAGAGACTTGAAAAATTCGCCCCAAACATTGCGCAGATCTTTAAGAACTGGAGCGATACCAGGATAAAGGAGGTTCAGTCCCTGATATCACAAGGAAAAAATGTGGAGGCCCTAGTGAAGCTACGCCAAAGCTTCTTCGAGATGAACCATGTCGTCGCCGGTCTCATGGAGCTTGGAAGAGTAGATACCACACTTCGAGAAGCTGAGAATATTGCCAAGGTTATCCGCACATGCAACGCCACTTTGGCGTCCCAAATTGATAGCAAGGTACAAGAGATACGGGTTGCCATGAATAACAAGGATCTGCAAAAGGTCCACGAGCTAATGGGCGAGCTTAGACAGCTAATAGCACAGTCAAGATTTGCATGCAGACCAGCTAGGAAAAAATAAAATATTTTTTTTCTTTTCTATTTTTATAGGCCTAAAATCTTTCTTATCCAGTTTACTAGATTTTCAAACGCCAAGCTTATCTTCAGCAAGATGTCTTGTATCCAGTCACCAATGCTTTTGCTGGGTTGCGGGTTGCTTGGAGCGCTAGGTGTCTGGCTGGGCTGGCTTGGTGTAGTTGATTCTCCTTGCTTTGGCTGTTGAACCGTTTCCTTGAGATTAATGGTTTTAAGCAGGTCTTGGACGAGTTCTCCAAGCTGTGAGCTCAGCTTCAAATATGCCAGGCGATCCTGTAGCTCGGCGCCGCTAGACTGGTTTAGATAGTATATTGAGGCAATCATGTCCGGATATGTTGACGCGACTGCCATGGCGTTTTCCCTCGAGACTTCTGTATAGGGATCTTTTCCTGATGCCTGTGCCTGGAAGTAGAGCATGGCCGCCTCTGCCAGTGCAATGCTTCTAGCAGCCGCTATTGCGGCGAACAGTGGCTTCTTGGAAGAGTAGAGGCTGGTTGCCAGCGTATAGTATATCTGTGAAGAGTCGATTAATGTTAGGTCTCCACCAGCCTCGCTGAGGACTGAGTATATGTATGGCCACGTGCTCCTAGCTACTGAGATATATGTTGCAGCTACCTGTGAAGAGTCTGGCAAAGCACCTGCCTGTAGACCGTTGCTCCAGGCTTTTGCTTCATCTATGAGGGCCGACGAAAAAGCTATTTTTTGAAGGGCTGTGGATGGGTCTGTATTCCATATGTTTGCTGACTCGTTGTATAGTTTGAGTGCCTGGACTGTCTTGTCTATTGAGAGCGTAAGGATGTTGAGTTCTAGGACGTTTCTGGGAGCCTTGTTGCTTAGTTCATCAACTGTTGCAGTTATCTGGTCCGAGATAGCCTGCACTTGTTGGTCTAGCTGTACATTTGAATAGTAGTCTACTAAGAGCTTTATCCATCTAGAGATGGCTATGCTTGATGTGAGTAGCGAGATGGATGATACATCTCTGGTGGATGCCCGAGACAAGTAGCTTTTTGCATATCTATCCAAGTAAGAGTTCAGGGTGGACTTGCCGACGCTTGTCAGCCTCGATGCGTTGACTTTTGTGTATGCCTCGTTAAGCTCCCTTTGTGCAATCTGTGTGAGCTGGCTTCTAACGTTATCTATAATCTTTATAGCATCGCTACTCAGATATGGTGCCCTTCTATAGCTTGCAGGAATTTTGACGCCGAAAAAGTAGTACAGAGCATCAGTAAGAGTAGTGACCTCGACAACCCTGAGACCCCAATTCTTGTAGGCGTAGTCCGTAAGATTGATGACTACCGGCTGGGTTGTGTAGTAGCGGAAGGGCCCAATTCTCTTTACAACTGTCTGGTACTGTGTGACAATGCTCTGTCCAGGGGGGACAAGAAATATTTTTGCACCAGCCTGGGCCACTGTCTGGGCCTTCTCGTATACACCTCCGACTGGACCCACTGTGCCGTCTGGGGAGATCATTCCTGTAACTGTTACGGAGCGGTTTATGGGCTTGCCTGTTAGGGCTGAGTAGACCGCGATCGACATGGCTACTCCTGCACTTGGACCCCCAATGATTACCGCGTCTCCCTGGACTTTGAAATAGTAGTTGTAGTTGGAAAAGTTGAGGCCCAGAAGCCTCGTGACTACCCTGGCAGCCGCTGTAGCGGCGCCCTGGAAGTCTTCCTGTGTGAGTGAATAAGTCGACACGTACACGTCTCCCCATCCCTCGGTCACAAACACAGAGATGTTTGTAGCGGAGCCTATCATTCCTGTCTGGGTTTGTGCCACTGCTGGCGCTAGTATCCAGGCGGAGCCAATTATCTTGAGTTGGCCCTGGGACGGCGCAGAAAAAGAGGTAGGGACAAGGCTCAGCAGGAAAATCACTAAAATTATTGGTGCAAACAGCTTTCTATAGCTCATATGTGTGAAAGGACACTACACGATATTTAACGGTTATGTACTTGAAGACTACTCTGGGGGCACACATATTTATCCCCAAAAACAAGATGTAACATAGATATGATTATTGAGGAATACTCATTCGGCAAAATCCGTGTACACGGAAAGACATACACTAACGATGTAATTGTTACCCCTGAGAAAGTAGTATGCGAAAAGTGGTGGAGGAAAGAGGGCCACAAAGTTTTCCTTGAAGACATTAAGCAATTTTTGCTAGAATACTCTCCCAGGATAGTCGTTTTTGGGACAGGTTACCATGGACTTGTCAAGGTACAGGAGGAAGTTTACAGTTACTTAGAGGAAAAAGGCATAGAGACATACGTTCTGCCGACACGTGACGCGGTTAGGCTATTCAACGAGATAGCTACACGTGAAAAGAGCATTCTCGGCGCTTTCCACTTGACGTGTTGAGGCTAGAAAAATACTTAAGGATGGTAAAACAATTTCTAATGGGATGAAGAGGGGACAAAGCTCGGCTCCCCGTGAAGAAGCCGCTACTGTCTGACCAATTAGCTCAATTTTACCTGCTGAATTGTTTTGTCACATTTTGGCTAGATGTTATCTGGTCTTCTCTTCTTCATCAAATATTCTTCAGGAGTGAGTACATCGAAAGAATACCTTGAGCCAAAATGTGTCTTATTCCAAGACAAAAGCGTGTCTACGCCATTGTCCTCAAGTATCCATCCGATCAAAGCATCTGAAAATGGACTTCTTCTTGTTGTAATATATTCCAATGCTTTAGAAGCAAATACTGTTTGATCACTCCACGATTGCCATGATAGAATTCTAAAATCTCTACGTCTCTTTATATGTTCAACAAGGCGGAGAGCTTTAACTCCTCCTTGAGATATAGCCATCAAGCCTGCTAGCTCAAGCATGTTTACTATCGTTATTGCCTTCTCATCCTCTGAATCAATCACGAGAGTAGCAGTTTCGAAACGTTTATCCCATTTGAATATATAATAAACAGCCAGAACATCTGTATCTAGAGCTATCAAACTCTCATCCTCATTTTCTTTACAACATCATCTACAGAGTCTGATCCGAAGAATTCTAATATGCGTTTCCTGGCTTCCTCTACGTTTATTTCAAAGGCGTCTCCTGGTCCAAGATCTTGTTGAGGAGACGCTTCAATGGTCAATTTAAAAATAGATCCAGGGATCTTCGACGGAGCTGAGTAGGCTAATAGTAACCTTCGTATGCCTTCAGCTACAGCTTCGCTTCTTGATTTAAAGTAGCCTGATGCAACTAGCTGGTCAAGTTCCTCAACTATATCTTCAGGTACACGAACTTGTAATAAAACATTCTTTTTTCTCATACTATGTATGAATTTTTCATACTGAGATTTTAATTTTATGTTTGTTTTTAACTATTTCTTAGTTTACTTGTTCAGCAATGTTCCTGTCTGTTGAGAAATGTAGATACCCTTCTTTGAAGCTTCCTCTTTAAATTGTTGAGACTGTAGTAGACTTATGAAATCTCTTATAGCATCTTTTTTGAGAAGCTCTTTTCTTGTAGCGAAGTCGAACTTTTCCCTAGCTAGAGGTATGAACTCGAGTCCTAGTTCATCTGCAACCCACCTGGGGCCTATTGTTACGTCTGCCTTTTTCATGAGTACAGCTAGAGCTGCCTCTCTATGGGAATAATATTCTGAACTATAGCCCCTAATTCTGCGTGTCAAGGCTTGGATGGGAGAGCCTATTTCCTTGGAGATTTCCCTTAATAGGTATTGAGTAAAGAGGCGGGTGCCGCTTCCTTTATTCCTGTTTGCCAGTACAACTTCGCTTCTTAGGAGGTCCTTTGGGCTCTGAATATTTTTTGGATTTCCTTTTTCCACGATGAATCCTATTTCTCTCCAGTATCCATGTATCAATACCAGGCCTTGGTACAGTTTTTTCCTCAAGACATTTGTGTTGTATTCTCCTGTCTCTGGGTCGATGATGTGTATTCCTGCAAGGTCAGAGTAGCCATTTACTAATAGCTCTAGTCCGAGCTGTGAGCCTACCTTCAAATATTCAGCCACTTTTCCTTTTTCTTCATATAGGTGGATAAGGAGCTCAACCCCTGGACAGTCGCTTCCAGAGATTCTCAGGGTTGGCGAGAGGTCTGTTTCCCTTATGCTTTTCTGGACAAGCTTCGAGAGCACTCTGTACTTCTCAGTTAGTATTTGCGCTTGTAGTGTTAGGATGACTTTTCCTCCGCCGAGCCCGCCTTTCTCCCTTTTTACGAGGTGGAAGCCAAGCTCGTCCTCCATTCTTTTTATTCTTAGCCAGATCGTCCTGTAGCTGACGTTAAGCTCTGCTGAGACCCTTCTAATAGATCCTTTTTCCTGTATAGCTTCCAGCAACTTTAGGTCTTCTTGTGTTATTTTATGACCGGAGACTTCGATTTCCACGTTTACTATTGGCTTTGCGTCTTTAAGCTCACGTAAGAGTCGCATTGTTTCAGCATTCGTCAAGACTAATCAATAGATAATCCCTTGTACAAATATAATAATTCAACGAGCCACATGATCCAGAAAATTTCTCCCAGGTTTTCTAGAGGAAAAACTAAACGAAACTATATCCACTTCAAAATTTCTGCTTCAGATATCTGGCCGCTAAATGTCTCCTTTATTTTTCCAGAGACTAGGACATAGAGCTCGTCTGCAATTTTTTTAGCCTCTGTGATGTTGTGGGAAACAATTACCGCGTAGCAATTTTTCTCCCTTACATATCTCTTTACGATGTCTTGGACAGTCTCTGCAGTATTAGGCGCGAGGCTGGCCGTGGGCTCGTCGAATAATAAGATTTGTGGGTTAAGGGCTAGTGTCCTGCCGATTGCCAGGAGCTGTTTTTGTCCTCCCGAGAGCCTATGTGCATTTATCTTGGCATATTCTTTGAGCCTAAGAATTGAAAGTATGCTTTCTGTTGTCTTTTTTGCCTCTTCTTTTGATGCCCCTCTAAGTCTCAGGGGAAGGTAGATATTATTGAAGACATTTGCCGAGAGAACTGGGGGCCTTTGAGGTAGATAAGCAATTTTCTTCTGCAAGCTTCTCTTTTCAAGTTCGTTATTAAAGTCTATGGGCGAATCATCTATTTCTAGGCGTCCGGCATCGGGGGGAATAAGGAGGGCTAGTATCTTTAGGAGGGTGGATTTACCCGAGCCATTGGGGCCCATAATTACGGCAATTTTACCCCTGTGGGCCTCGAGAGAAACATTGTCTAGTATCCTTGTTTCCCCAAAATATTTTACAATGTTTAATGCCCTAATCACTTCTTTCACCCATTCTGTATCTCAGTAGAAGGACGACAGCATTTATAGCGAAATAGACAAGAGTGAGCACTAGCCCTAGCCACAGCACTGTGTCAAACTCTCCACTATTTGTGTAGTAAACTATCGCAGTCGTGAGAACCCTTGTATAGTACCTTATATTGCCGCCCACTATTATTACGGCTCCAACCTCTGAGACAGCCCTAGAAAACGCTGCAAGAACACCACTAATGATGCCTGTTCTAGCCTCGTTTATAAGCAACAAGACTTCGTAGTGAGCCGGCAGGGCTAGTGATTTAATGTATTCCCTCAGTTCTCGAGGTAGAGATTCCACCGCAGATATAGCCAGCCCTGTCACGATGGGTAAAGTTAGGAGGAATTGCGCAATAATCATCGCCGCCGGCGTAAATAAGACCCCAAGGAAGCCCAGTGGCCCAGACCTAGACAGAACGAGGTAAAGTATGAGGCCCAAGAGAACAGGCGGAGTACCCATTAAGGTGTCAATCAGTGTGATAGTGAGTTTCTTCAGTTTAAACTCGCTTGTAGCTATATATGCGCCCAGCCATACCCCTATGATTGACGAAAGAACAACGGCTACGCCAGATACTTGGATTGATAGCAAAGTAATCTGTATTAGCTCTGCTATATCCATTTGTCTCCCACTCTTCCTTAACTCCTGGAGAGGAGCTCCCTGTAAAATCTCACCTGTCCACTTTCCTCGTCGTACTCGTATGGGTCGTATATGCCTAGACTAGTCAAGTTTCCAAAGCAAACATTGAACAGCTTTGCTCCTTCCTTAGTGTAGGTCCCAATGATTTTTTGTCCCTCGGGAGACACAAGAAAAGATACGAACAGCAGGGACTCGTTGTAATGAACATTTGGAAACTTTTTTGGATTGACTGGTATCGCCCTATAGAGATTTAGGTATAATGGGTCGCCTTCACTCAAAATTACCAAATTTACTTTGTCTTTGAAAACTAGGAAAGTAGACCTGTCACACAGCGTGTATGCGCGAAGTTGATCGGCAATCATCAGGGTCTGGGACATGCCTTGGCCTGCTTCCTTGTACCAGGTTTTTCCAGAGGGATCCACCCCCGCCATTGCCCATAACGATAGCTCCCGGAGATTTGTTCCCGACTTGTCTCCCCTAGAGACAAATATGGCCCAGCCCTGCTCTCCTGCCTGGAATATTCTCTTGAAGGCCTCTACAACCCCTTTGGACCCTTTTACGCCCGCTGGATCCTCTGGTGGGCCAACCAGCACGAAATCATTATATGCGAAAGTAACTCCGTGAACCCCATAGCCCTCCGAGATGAAGCGGTCTTCTAGATCCCTATCATGAACAATAATTAAGTCGACGTCACCCCTTTTACCTAACTCAACAGCCTGTCCCGAACCTACTGCAACCCAAGTGACCTTTATCCAGGGATATTTGTCTTCGAAACTCTTCTTAAATACATCTAGAAGGCCCGTCGCGTCGAGGCTCGTAGTTGTAGCTATCCTAAGGACTACGTGTTTACGAGATGTCAGAGTCCAGGTAGTGTTTTGCCCATTTGCTTGGAATGATGGAGCTAGAGATGTTTCATGGATCTTCAAGATAAAAAATTGAGAAATTAAAGAGCCAACGATAAGTCCGAGGATGAATGAACCTAGCCAAAGCATGAGACGGTAACCTTCCATATTTGACCAATACCGTTATTATTTTTCTTACACTTCTATTTATAATTATCTATATTTATCTACCAAAGAACAAGAAAAAGGGTTAAGTATTTACTTGTAATTTTTAGGAAAGTTGTGTGACTTAGCGCGCGCTAATGATTTTCTCGCTCCCCTTATCTATAGCGATGCTCATACCACCAGTGATTGTCACACATATCTCCCTCTCCGTGCTTAACTCATCTTGGAATGCTACCGTTTCTGCCGTGCTATTGTCACTCATCTACACGAGTCAAGTTAGAATACTTATGGTTAGGGAAAGGAACTGGCTATGGTCTTCTAGACCTGGGAGAGAACTAACTATTTCATTGCTCGGTACATTGATTGTTTTTACTCTCCTCGCTTATACTGGTATAATCTTTACGGAGCTAACTCCAAACCTTCTCTTAGTAGTTGCCACTACTTCATTGATACCTCTAGCCTTTGAACCCCTAAAAGTATATCTTGCAAAGAAATATTTTTAAATGACTCTTTTTTATAAATATCTTTTAAGATAAACTTTAACTATGAGAAAATCTTTTAATTAATGATTAGTATGACTGTCTATGTTATTAAAAGAGACGGCTCAAAGGAAGAATTCGCTCCTGAAAAAATTGTTGTTAGTTGCCTAAAGGCTGGTGCACCCCTGGATGTAGCTAGGAGAATAGCTAAAATTGTGGAGGGGGACATTCTTAAAAGTAATGTGACAGAGGTTTCTACGAAAGAGATTATGAAAGAAGTGTTGACTCTTCTCAAGAAGGAGAACGAGGAGTGGTACAGGAACTGGATTATATTTGACAAGGCTGTAAAGAGACGCTCAACAGAAAAAGAAATTTCAAAGTAAGCCGAGCAAAATCAAAAATATTTTTTCTTTTTTGTATTTCACTCTAACGTATAATTTTATATCCATCATTGCGAGCCGTATTTTTGTTCTTCCTTTATGATGAAGGAACATTTATAAGGTGCGAGACATCACTGAATAAGGGTGCAAAGGGATGCGTTCACAGGATGTAGCTCTCTCGGCCTTAATTGCGGCTCTATATGCCGTTCTCGTAGTTGTTCTCCAGCCAATTTCTTTCCTGGCTTTCCAGGTTAGACTCGCCGATGCATTGCTCCCTCTTTCTATGATTTATGGGTTCCCGGTGGCTGTCGGCGTCAGTCTGGGATGCTGGGTTGGAAACTTTTTGGCCGCTCCGTGGGGGAGCTTGTCTTTATCAATGATTGATGGGGTGTTTGGATCTATTGCTAACTTTGTGGCGAGTATGTTGGCTTATTTGATTGCTAAGAGGGGAGCGGGGATTAAGCTTAAGATTTTGGGCGCGGCGTCAGAGGCAGTTGTAGTCTCTATTATCGTGGGTACTTATCTCAAGTTTTTGCTCGAGTGGGCTATGGGTATTGATCTCCCACTGATATTGTCAGTGCTAGGAGTTTTAGGCGGCTCCATTGTTTCGATTGTTATTATTGGTGTCCCGGTAGCTGTAATTGTTGAAAAGAATTTTCCACGTCTTAAATAAAAAACCGTAACTCATGCTAAGCTTTATATTTTAGGGGTTTTTATTTATTATGTATGACTCAACAAACAATTGACCCGGGAAATGTACTGTCTAGAGCAATAGATTTTTCCGTGAAGCTGACAAAAGACCTTGGCAACCTGTTGTTCTTGATTGTCCTGTCGATTATACCAATTGTTAACTTTATTGTTATAGGCTACTTTGCAGAAATAGTTTGGCAAAATCCCGAGGAGCCGCCGAAGCTAGAAACATCGAGACTTGGTGAATATTTCGTAGAGGGTCTCAAGGTTATCCTAATATCGCTGGTCTACTTCATCGTCCCCCTTCTCTTAATAGGTATCGGCATGGTTACCAGCGGGGCCTTCCATCCAATGGGAATGACTGGCATAGGTTTCCTCGGGCTACTGGCTGGAGGAATATTTTTCCTGCTGGGCTTTATACTCTTGCTTGCCATTGCTTTCATTGCTTACCCACTTCTGGGAATCATTCTAAGAACTGGTGATGCCTCAAAGATATTTGCCTTCGGCGAAGCATGGAGCCTTATTCAGACAATTGGTCTGGGTAACTACCTAGTCATTTTAATAGCGCTCCTCCTTATCAATCTAATTGTTTCTGCACTTGGCAACATAGTAGCATTAATCCTGTCACCGTTTCTCATGGCTATAACCTTCAAAGCATTAGCCATAATAGTTGATACAAGGTATCCTGGACGCCCCTAAATTATTTCTTTTTTCTCCTCTGGCTTGAAAAGCTCTTTGGGGAGAAAAGCTCTATAGAGCTCTTCCAAGAATTCCCTCTGTATCCTTACACGTTTCTTGACTTTTTCAATAAACCTTTTTGTATCCACAATTAATAATATTCCTGCCATGGATATAAATCTGATGTATCTATCGTTCATGCATAGGCCCGCTTTCCGGAACCCAGTAAGTTTTATTACGTGTCCCATGTTCTCTGTCTAGGTCTAAATGGCTAGCACAAACCAGACTATCGTAAAGCCTGTGCCTCTAGGGTGGCTTGGTAGCTACCTCAGAATAATTGCCTTACTGCTCACTGGCGTAGCAACAAGTTTCTTGGAGAGATCGACATGGCTACCTCTAGGCTATTTGGGTCTGACCAGCATTGTTTTTGGAAAAACTACAAATATGGAGAGGCTACTGGTGATACTCTATTATTTAACTTTCCTCGTCCCAAACTTTGGCATAGAAGGGCTTCAGCAATTTCTCCCCAGCATAGTATTGTCTTTTGCGTCTTTAGTATTTCTCGTCCTCTTGAACATTGAGGCACATAATACTATTTACATTCTGGGGGCCAACGAACTAGTGATTAACGGCTTGAGTGTTGAAGACTTATCTTTTAAGAGTAGAAAAGTAGACCTTTCAAGCGAATATCTTATTAGAACAAAAAACCCACTTTCTAGCCGTTTCGCTCGTACCCCTTTCCAGGAGATAGAGATTTTCACAGAGGAAAGGGTTTACAAACTACGAGGTGTCCCTAAGAAGGCGAGGATTGAGGATAGGCTGAAAAAGAGGGCGTCAGCGAAACGAGTCCCGAGAAAAGAAAGGTTGCCTATCGCGGAGAGAATGTCTGATGGGCTTGAAAATACAAAACCAGAAGAGAGGAAGACTGGCAAAGATAACGAAGATACGTATAAAGCAAGGAAAAATCTCATTGACGATTTTCTGCCGTGAGGTGTAGATATGAGGGAAAATCTAGATTCAAAGATAAGGAGGGTTTTTGGACCTGTAGCAATAAACAAGAAGATATCAAACAATGCCTCGATTGCCAGAATACCTAGATTTATCTCAGAGTACCTGATAAGCTATAAGTGCGGGGACAAGCAGGACGCCTCCTGTATCTCTAGCCTGTCTAGATACATAGCCGAGCTTTATCCTGAACCTTCTCAGCGCGACCTATTCCTAAGCAAGCTTAAGGAAGACGGCCAGCTCAAGCTGTTAGACGAATTTAAAGTCAGGGTCGACTTGAAAAACAATGCATACATACTGGAGATCCCATCGCTACAGATTTTCGACGCGTATGTAAACGATGAAATTGTCAAGAAAAACGAGAGGATATTCTCTGGCCTATGGGGGATAGGCCTCCTCTATTATTCTCCTGACGCCTTGAAGAGTAAGAGAAGCATGACACCCATCGTTTTGGAGGATTTTAGGCCGTTCCAGGCTTCCTATGTTGACTTGAATCTCTTCCGTGAGGGGAGGCGTTATTTTAGTCTTGAAGAATGGAGAGACCTGCTCGTGACAAGCATAGGGCTTAACCCAGAAGCATATTCACCACTCCAGAAAACATTGCTCCTGTTTAGGCTCGTTCCAGCAATTGAGACAAACGTAAACCTTTTGGAGCTCGGACCGAGGGCTACTGGGAAGACCTCGCTCTACAGAAACACAGTCTACTATGCGAGGATCTATGCAGGGGGCACAATTACTCCAGCCCGCTTGTTTTTCGATGCAAGGCTCTCTATCCCAGGAGACCTGGCTCTCCATGACATACTTGTCTTCGACGAGATAAGCAAGGTGAAGCTTCAAAACCCAGACGAGCTTGCGTCCAAGCTGAAGGACTACATGGTCGACGGCTTCTTTGAAAGAGGAGCACTGAAAAGAGCACACAGCACATGTTCACTTGTCTTCGTAGGCAACATAGACATGGAAAAAGTCCAGGACGTGGGATCCGTACTAAGCTACCTACCAGGCTTTATGCATGACTCTGCCTTCCTCGACAGGATACATGGGTTTATCCCTGGCTGGGAGCTTCCAAAAATAATGAAGAGCGAGGTTTCCCTAGCTTCTGGCTATGGGCTGGCCTCTGACTACTTGGCAGAGGTTCTACACAGATTTAGGTCTGAGTCTGCCGAGGGAGTCGTAAACGAGCACTTTGAACTTATTGGCAACTATACGATACGTGACGAGAAAGCCGTGAAAAAATTGTTGTCAGGAATGATTAAGCTATTCTTCCCAAATTATGAATTCGACAACAGGGAACTTGCAGAACTAGCTTCGCTTGCCACAGATCTACGAAACAGGGTTGCAAGGCTCCTCACAAGGATGTCTCCCCAAGAGTTTCCTGAAAAAGAGTTAGGTATTAGGGTTAGGGGCTAAGCTCCTTGAATGTGTTTGGTAGCGCGAGCTACTTTAATGCTTGGTTGCTAGGAAAAATAAAAAAGAAAAAATTATTTTGTTTTGGTTTTTCCTATCGCTTTTAGAAGCTCCACCATTAAGCCGAGACCCTTCTGTACGTCTGGGTCCGACATTGCACGCATAAGGCCGGTAATGCCGACTGGTTTAGGTTCACGGGATAGAGCCTCTAGTGCGGCCTTTATGAGGGGCATGTTTCCTTTTATGGCTTCAACGTCTATTGAGCCTGCAAGATCTAGGAGGTCGTCTATGTGGTCTAATAGTTTAAGTGTGCCCGGAGTCATTAAGAGTTCGGACAGTCTCCCAATGAATTCTGGGTCAGGTAGGTCTCGTATGGTGTCTAGCAGGCCTAGCTCGTTCATTTTAACGAGCATGTCTAGGAACTTTTCTAGCGCCTCTCTCCTTTCCTGGGTCAATATTGTTTCCACCTTTACCACCCTTCACCTTTTCTAATCATCTCGTCTGTTGCCTCAAAATATGCCTTAAATACTGGGCTCCAGAACTCTGGATACCTAATTGCACTCCAGTACGTGGCAACAAAGAAGTCCTCCATTAGCCTCTTGAATTTGGAAAAGCGTACAGGGATCGGCGGATGGTCATAATCGCTTATAATGAATAGCCCTTTCCCGTCAGTTATTAGGGGACAATTTGTCCTGCCACTATACTTAGCATCGATGCCCTGGAGCCTTGCAGCTACAACCTCTGCCTGTAGGTGTGCTGTTACTCCGCTCTTAGAGGTGGGCGCGTTTGTGCAGTCTCCAATGGCGAATGCGTCGTCGAAGCCTTCTACCTTGCTTGTGTATTTGTCTATCTTTATGTAGCCGTTTCCATCCTTTACGCTTTCAGGAGTAACACTGTAGCTAGGACCCCTATGGGGCGGTATAACTGTTGCAACATCAAAGGAGAGCTCTTCGCCCTCAAGGCTTATTATCTTCTTGTTGTCTAGATCAATCTCGTTGGCTGTAAAGAAGGTATGTAGCTCGATCCCCCTCGCATTGAGCTCGGGCTCAATAATGTCGGCAATCGTTTTGGATGGATACGCGTGTGGCACGGGAACAGCTAGGACAACTTTCACCTTATCGCTTAGGCCCCTCTTTGAAAATAGCTCCCAAGAAAGAAATGTTCCCTTGTGGGGTCCCGGGGGACACTTGTAGATAGGGTCAGCAACAGCAATAACGAATCTGCCTGAATTCATTCCCAAGAGCGTCTTGTAGAGTTTCTCAGCATTTTCAGGTGAAGAATAAAAGTCTCCATAGGTTTCTAGAAGCTTCCTATGCCCAGGCAGGGCATCGTAGTCCAGCTCTGCCCCAGTTGCGAAAACAACATAGTCGTAGCCAAGCTGCTTCCCATTTCTCGTCTTCACAGACCTGTTCTGCAAGTCTACCTCTACAACCTCGTCCTGGACAAAATTTACATGAGGCTTTAGAAGCTCTCTCAATGGCCTTAGAAACTTTTCCTTTTTGACACCTTTGAACGCTATCCATAGATTCCCAGGCTGAAAGAAATGTAGAGGACTCTTGTCAACAACTGTCACTTGGAACTCTTCACGTGGCAAGAGGTTTGCGAGGATTGCTCCGCCTCCTCCGCCACCTAGAATAACAACTTTTTTCATACAAAACACCAAACACAAAAAAATTACTTTTTAGCTACGACCTTTATTTTGGCAGTTATTACTCCTCCTTCCTTCTTCAGCTCCAGCAACTCGTTCTTCGTTCTCTCTATCCATGCCTTTACATCTGGCTCGAAGCCGGGGTCAGTCGCCATCACTATTATGACGTCTCCATTATTTGCGTTCCTATATGCCCTTGTCAACGCTGAGATGGGTCCCGGGCAGGCCATTCCTCTAGCGTCAACAGTTATTTCTGGCATGTCTATGGACCCTTTATATGAATATTACCTCGTATTCCGCTGTCTCTTTCATGAAGAAAGTTGCTCCCACAATGTCGTCCACGATTGGGTCGAGGTGTTCCTTCTTTATACCCAGCATCTCAGCCATTAGGCTACAGACGTAAACTTTTACATCACCCGTCTCCTTGGCCTCTTTAACCATGTCATACCAGCTTGGTGCCTTTAGTTTTTCCATGCCTTGAAGCAGTGCGGGAACCATGTCCTCAAATTCCTTTGGGAAACGTGGCTGGGGCTTGTTTTTGGTAAAGTAGGGTGTTGCAAAGCCTGTTACAAATATCCTTACGGGGACACCTAGGTTTGCGGCGGTTTGTGTTAGTACTCCTAGCGGTATGAATTTGTCGGCTGTTC
>Ga0272449_1002801_pt1 | contig 15776 bp, 9 predicted proteins | sample YNPCB0241_FD_198679 | JGI IMG/M metagenome (GOLD analysis project Ga0272449, IMG submission 198679) | Hot spring sediment microbial communities from Yellowstone National Park, WY, United States - YNP-CB-024-1 | ecosystem: Environmental > Aquatic > Thermal springs > Hot (42-90C) > Sediment...
TTAAGGGTTTACAATGTATCAATTGAACAGATTTTATCCTATGCTATTCCACATCTTTTTTATTCACTTACCCTATCTAATTATCTTTATGGAAAAGTGAGGCATCCTTTCTTCTCTGAAGTTTTTGGGTCAGCACAAAGTTTTTTCCTTCTTTTTCCGACAATTGGAGCTCTATTAAATCCACAAAAACCTACTTTTAAGGTAACTCCAAAAGGAACTTCTCTAAAACAAAGCGTGGTCAACATGAGAGTTCTAATATTTTACATTTTGCTTGTCTTATGTATTGCTGGTATTTTTGCAGGAATAAATAAATGGATTTATTCTCCCCTTGAAAGAGGAGCTGTTGCAGTATGTATTTCATGGAATCTTTTCAATATAGCAATGATAATAGCCTGTATCGGAGCTCTCTATGAATTAAGACAAATAAGAAGATTCCATAGAATTGAAACTAATGAGGAAGCTTTACTGATAATTCCAAATACTCTTAAAAGTTTCAAGGCATCAATAAAAGATATATCATTAGGAGGTATGGCATTACAATTGAAAGAGCAAGCCTTTATTCCCTTTTTGGGAAGTAACATAGAAGTAGTTACATGGGATAGTTATGGCAAGCAATATCGATTTAAAACAACAGTAAAAAGAGTAAGCACAGACAAAGCCATTACAATAGGATGTAGTTTTAATGATTTAAACGATTTTCAAGAAATAGTAAAATTTGTTTATGGAGACTCAGGTAGATGGGAAAAATTCTGGGAACGAAGAGAAATACAAAAAGGAATTCTTTCGGGATTTATTTATTTACTCAGGATTGGTTTTGTTTCCATGGGAAGAAATATAAGAGGATTATTTAAATTTATTTTTTCAAATTTAATAAAATTTAATTTTATGGAGGGTCTATGGAGACGATACAGTTTAAAAATTTTCAGAAGCAAAATTTAAAAAGCATAGTTTTTTTTGTCTCACTTTTTATATTTACGATACTTTTTACAAATCCTCGATTATGCTTTTCAGAGGAAATATTAAAGTTTAATGTTCCCTTTTCAAAGGTTGCTCCTATAAAAACCTCTACTCTTACAGGAGCTTCTAACTTTATAAAAGTTAAAATACCTGCCTCTGATAGATGGCAGATTAAAAGGGCAACACTTAATTTTTCCTATATAAATTCAACAGCACTCTTACAAAGCAGGTCAAGGCTTGTTGTATGGTTAAATGAACATCCCATTGCCCAGATAACTCTTAATCCTCATCTACCAGAGGGTAAAGTTTCTGTAAATTTACCAGTTAATCTAATAAAATCAGGATATAACGAGCTAAAATTCACTGTTGCCCAACACTATACATTAGAATGCGAAGACCCGGGGTCTTCAGAATTATGGACTACAATAGAATTTGATAAAGCTTCCTTTGATTTTGAAATAGCTTTAAAAAAAGTGCCTGAGGATTTAACAGCAATATCCAATTTTCTTTTTGATTCAAAGAGCTTTATAAAGCATGAAATAAATCTGGTTATTCCAGAACTAAAAGAAGAATACATAGAATCTGCTATGATAGTTGCCTCTGGTATTGCTATGAAATTTGAATACAGACCTGTTAATTTTATTGTTTCTCAGAGCATAAAGAATGGAGTTGATAACATTGTAATAGGTGACAGTATATTCATCAAAGAATTAACTGGAGATTTATTTCCAGAAAAGGAGGCTTACATTAAAATCAAGGCACTACCAAATGATCCCTATCATGCTCTTATAATTTTAAAAGGAGATACTGCAGAAGAAATAAAAAAATCAGCATTAGCTTTTGCTTCAATAAATTTTCCCTTTCCAAAAACTTCGTCTATGAAAATTGAAAATGTAAAGATCACACCTCAAACACCCAAAATAGGGAAATCTACAGTATTACCAGGTTATGAGTATTCTTTTAAGGATTTAGGATTTTTTACTACTAATTTTCAGGGAGTTGGCGCAAAATCTGTTTCAATGGATTTTAAAATTCCATCAGATACATTTTTAAAACCAAACTCCTTTGTTACTCTTAAACTTAACTTTAGCTATGGAAGTGGTATGAGGAAAGACAGTACTCTTAATATTCAAATAAATGGAAAATATGTTGCATCAATCTATCTTGAAAATGTAAGAGGTGGTTTGATAAGAAATTATCTTATTGATATACCTTTAAGTCTTTTTAAACCAGGATATAACCAGATAACTTTCACAGCAGTACTCTCTCCACTCATTACTGGATACTGTGAGTTTGTTCAAACAGAAAATTTACAATTAACTCTCTTTGAAGATTCAAAGATACTATTTCCTAAGGCTTCCTACTGGGCAGAAATGCCTAATATAAATTTATTTTTTGTAGATGCCTTTCCTTTTTCAAGACCCTATGATTTCGGTAATTCTGGAGTTTATCTCACAGAAAAAAGTAATGAAATTCTTTCATCTGCCATTAATTTAATAGCAATGGCATCTCAAAAAGCAGGATATCTTCCAATTAATTTAAAAGTCTCCTTTGATATCGGCAAATTAAAGGATAAAAATCTCCTGATTGTAGGAACTATAACAAAAATTCCAGAGGAATATTTAAAGGCAGGAAACATAAAAAATGAACATGCGGGAAGTTTTGTATATTATTTATCAAAAAATTTTGAAAAGAGCGAATCAAGTATAAACAGCAAAATTCGCTCAATTATTGAAAAAATATTCCCTCTTACTAAAACAAAATCCGATTATGAATACAGCAAAAGTCTGATAAATCTTTCTTCAAAGCTTGAAGGCAATTTTTTAGTAATTTCTGAATTTGTCTCTCCTTATAAAAGCAGGAATACGATTCTAATGATTTCTTCAATAGATGGAAAGGAACTTTCTAAAGGAATTTCTGCTTTATGGGAACCCTCTGTTAGTGCAAAAACCTTTGGCTCTCTGGTTATCTTTGATACAACAAATCCCGAAGAGACTCTTTTTGCTTCCAAAGGAGAGGATACCTATTATTTGGGTAATTTAGGATTTTTAACCTCAGTAACTTCCTGGATATATGCTCATCCAGTTTTATTTACTCTATTGATAATGCTAATTATAGCTATTCTGGCATTCTTCATTTTTAGATTTATTAAAAAATTCAGAAGGATTAGAATGGGTGAAAAAAAGAGTTAGCCTATTCATTATTTGTTTTATTACGTTTATGAGTAATCAGAATGTTTTGGGTTTTAATCAAGAATGGGAGCTTTACAAAAAAATTTTTATTTCCCATGATGGAAGAGTTATTGATTTTCAGAATAACTCTATTAGCCATTCTGAAGGACAGGGCTATGGTATACTTCTAAGTTTAATGTTCAATGATATAGAAACCTTTGAAAAATTATGGAACTGGACAAAAAATAACTTAAAGGTAAGGAAAACAGACAACCTTTTATCATGGAGTTGGGGTAAACATATTTCAGGAAAATGGACAATTCTGGATTATAACAATGCAACAGATGGAGATATTCTTGTTGCCTATGGTCTCTGCCTTGCTTATAAAAATTGGGGAAAGTCCGAATATTTAGAGGAAGCAAAGAAAATTATAAAGGACATAAAAGCACTACTCATATTAAAAAACAATGATTCATTTTACCTTTTACCAGGATATTTTGGTTTTTATAAAGATGATCTTCTTATCATAAATCCCTCATACTATGTGCTTCCAGCCTTTAAAGCCTTTTCAGAATGTGACGATAAAGATTTCTGGAATAAATTTTTTGAAAAAAGCCTTAATTTTCTTATAAATCTAAATTTTGGTGATTTTAAACTTCCTGCAGATTGGATTATTGTAAAAGATGGAAAAAGCTCAGTATTTTATGAGAAAAATGAATCCTTTGGTATTGAAGCAATCAGAATAATTCTATACTCAGCAATGATAAATGATAACGCTATTCTGAATAAATTCTCTGAATATCTCAATGTTATAGAAAAAATAGGCTATGTGCCAATGAAAATTAATTTAAAAACAAATGAAATATCACCAGAAGAAGGAGCTGCCTTTCAATATTTTATTGCCTCTCTCTTAGCAGATAAAACTGGGAAGAAGGAACTTGCAGAAAGTCTAAGAGAAAGAGGGTATAAAAAATTAGAAGAAGAAACCCAAAATTATTATTCCTATACTTTATCATTAATTTCTAAGGGAGTGAAGTAAAATGAAGAATATTATATTTATCTTTTTAATTTTTTTGCTTCCCTCTGGCATCCTTGCTCAAGAAGGAAAACAAGAAAACATAATAAGAATTGAAAAACAAAGGGAGCAGACTACAGTAATTCAAAATCCTCTTAAGCAAGAAATTTTAACAAATATAGATGAAAAAACCAAAAAAATTACGGAAGAGCCAAAAATAAAAAAACCTATTTATGAACCTAAAAAATTGGAGTTAAAATTTGTTGAGAGAAATAGATTAAAGGAAGGATGGAAACTTTATGAGGAAGGTAAATATGAAGAGTCTTTAATAAAGTTTAAAAATCTTATTCATTCAACTGACAGAGAAATATCAAATTCTGCAAGACTGGGAGTTGCCTATAGTCTTAAAAATCTCAATAAAAATGAAGAAGCATTGCTTCATTTTGAAGAACTATGGCAGGAAAATTATAGAAGAGACGAAATTCTTATCCATATAATTGAGCTTTATATTAAACAAGAAGATTTTGAAAGAGCTGAAATATACGCCAATTATTTAAAAGAATCAGATAGAAAACCTATAACAAATAAAATTAGAGAAGCCTATTTGCAAAAAAAATTTGAAAGCCTTTCTCCAAAAGATGAACGTTCTGCCTATTTAAAATTTAAAAATGAAACAGAAGAAATGCTAAAAGAATGCATTGGAACATCTGTGTTTTTTGAACTAAGCAAAAAATTGGCTCTATTAAAAGAAAATCAAGAAGCAGTTGATATCTTAAATAAGCTTTTGCAATGTGTAAATGAAGATTTACAATTCCGATTAGGAATAATCTATGAATATACTTCCCTTGTTTCTTTTAATCAAGCCTTAGAAATTTTAAAAAGAGAGAGTTATTCAATCAACGATAAAGATTATCTTGATAAAATTAAATCAATTGAAATTAATCTATACAGGCAAAAACTCGCTTCATTAGATTTAAACTCTCCTGAGGTAGAGAAAATAGCTAATAAAATTTTAAAATTTCAACCTGAAGACAAATCAGCAAAAACTTCTCTTGCGTGGTATCACTTTAACAAAAAAGAATACGAAAAAGCCCTTGATATTTTTACCGATTTAAACAAACAATATCCCGATGAAGAGGACTACATACTTGGGATTTCCTACTGTTATTTCTCATTAAATAAAGACGATGAATTAATTGAATTTGCTGAAAAAGTAAATTTACAATCACCAAAGTTAGATGAAATCAAAGCCAATTCTTATATAAGAAAAGCTGACAAAGCCTTTTCAGAAAGGGATTTCAAAACAGCATTTTTAACAATAGATAAACTTTCAAAACAAAAAAATCAATTATTTAAGCAAAGATCTGCCCAATGGTATTGTAGACAGGGATTTTTCCTGTTAGCCTCCCATACTGATTTATCAAAAGAAGCTTGTTATTATAAGGAAAAATTTCCCCACTTTGAGACTGGCTTCTTTTATAGACAGAAATCAGGAGATGAGGGAAGCTCCAAACTAAAAGAATTTTCTCTACCCCTTTCTTTTCATTATCCAATAGAATCAGGGAAAAAATTAACTTTTACAGTAATTCCAAAATATGTAAATTCTGGGGAAATAGAGAAAAATCCATATTTGGGGAATTACTATTACTTTTTAAATGGAACTCAGCAAAAAAACACGCCTGTCACCTTAAAATGGCTTATTCAACCAGATATTTCCTATGAAGTTGAAGGATATCCTCATATAAAAATCTCAGTCGGAAGCACTCCTTTGAATGGACTTGTTTCTGCTATGCCCACTTTTTCTATAAATGTAGATTACAAAAAATTATGGTTTAATATTCATCAACTTCCCATTGAGGAATCTATTCTTTCAATACAGGGACAAAAAGACCCTTATACTAATACAAAATGGGGAAGAGTATTAAAAACAGGTATTAGCACAGGCTTGAATTTCAGTTTTTCCAATTCTTACTGGACAGCACTATCTACTGATTTTAACTATATATGGGGCAAAAATGTATGGGAAAACTACTCTTTAAAAGGAAATATTAGCATTGGTAAAACTTTTATTTTAAATGAAAAATCTCAGTTTGATGCAGGATTATTTTATGTAATACAGCATTTTAGAAGAAACAGCAACTTTTTCACCTTTGGGCATGGTGGTTATTTTAGTCCCCAGCTTTTTCAGATGATTGGACCAACATTTAGATACCAGGTAAGAGATTGTTGTGAAAACTTTATTGATTTGAGACTATCTTTCGGTTACTTATATTACAGAACCGATAACTCTCCCCATTATCCAAAATTTCAAGACAGTATAGATTTATTTAATCCTTCAGCACAGAATGACATAAAAGCCTTCTATGCTGGTGAGAAAAAATCAAAATTTGGTGGAACCTTAGAAGGAAAAATAAAGCACTCTATAAATAAAAATCTTAAAATTTACGGATACGGAGTTGGGAATATATCTGGTGGATATAATGAATGGAAAACAGGCTTGGGACTTATATACTATTTCGACTAAATGGACTTCTTTATTTTGCTTCTTAATATTTCATAAAGAAAAATAGCTGCACTAATTGCCACATTGAGGCTTTCTGATTGCCCAATATGAGGTATTCGACAGGAAACATGTGGAATTTTTCTTAAATCTCCACTTACTCCCTTTGATTCATTTCCAAAAACAACTACCAAGGGTTTAGAAAAGTCTACATCGAAAATGAATTTTTCAGACTTTGGGTCTGCAATTATAAGATTTAAATTATTTCTTACGATAAATTTTTCTATTTCAATATAATCTGCTCTTACAATGGGAATATAAAAAATACTTCCTGCCGATGCCCTTAAAACCTTTGTTAAAAGGGGATTACATGTTCCCAGAGTTAAAATTATAAAATTTGCACCCAATGCCTCAGAAGCTCTGATAATTGTACCAAGATTCCCAGGGTCTTGAATTTTATCAAGTATTACAACAATCTCTGGATTATTGATATTTAAATCCTTTAAATGTTTTATTTCAAAGGATATAACTCCGAAGATCCCCTGTGGTGTTACTGTATCCGATATCTTTTCTGCAATTTTTTCACTAATACCAACAATTGGATAATTTTTTCTATTTATCAAATAAAAAAAAGATTTCTCTTTTCTTATAAACTCCTCTGTAACAAGAATCTGTTCTATATAAAAAGGAGCATCTTTTTGAATGGATAAGGCTTCTATAGCAGTTTTTAATAGATTTAAACCTTCTATGAGCGTTCTGTCAACAGGATTTTTTTTGATTTTTAAAATTGTTTTAATAAGAGGATTTTCTGTACTATTAATCCATTTCATTTAGTGTCTCTTTAATGGCAAAAGGAATATTTTCTATGATATCTCGAGCAATAAGTCCGTGATATCCCTTTTCAGAAGAACCAATATCTCCGCTTAAACCGTGCAAGTAGACACCTAAAATTGAAGCATAAAAAACATTCACCCCCTGTCCAATAAGTGATGAAATCATTCCAGCAAGAACATCTCCTGAGCCACCTGTTGCCATTCCTGGATTACCTGTCGTGTTAACAAATACTTGATTTCCATCGGAAATAACTGTTGGAACACCCTTTAAAACAACTATAGTATTCAATTCCTTTGCAACATCCATTGCGATGTCAATTCTTTGTTTTTCAATATCCTTAACAGAAAGTCCAATTAATCTGCTCAGCTCACCAGGATGGGGAGTAATGACTGTCTTTGCTTTAGCATCCCTTAAAATTTCCTTTTTTTTGCTTAATAAAGTTATTCCATCTGCATCAATAACAATTGGCACAGAACAATTCATTAAAAGATTTTTTAGAATTTCTTCTATATCTTCGTTTATTCCTACTCCAGGACCAAAGGCTACTGAATCTGCTTTTTCATTGACAAAATTGATAATGTGTTCTGCTGACTCCTTTGACAAAGTTTTGGTATTACATGGCAGAGGAAGAATCATTTCTTCAAGGACATTACTTTGAAAGACTCCTTTAAGTGTTGACGGTATTGCTAAAGTAACCAATCCTGAACCTGTTCTCAAAGCAGATTTAGCTGTCATAAGTGCTGCCCCTGTTTTCCCTACTGAACCAGCAATAACCAAAACATGTCCATATTTGCCTTTATGAGAATATGCAGGTCTTTCTGGAATAATTTTTCTTGCAAAATTTTTTGTTACAAGATTTACCTTCAAATCCTCCGATTCAGTTAATTCCTTTGGAAACCCTATATCTTCAACTGTGAGCTCACCTGCATAATCTTTACCGGGATAAAGAATGTGTCCCCTTTTTGGAAGACCAAAGGTTATTGTTTTTTTAGCCTTTATAGCCTCTCCTAACACTTCTCCTGAATCCGAAGAAATACCTGAGGGTATATCTATTGCAATAACATTTTTCTTAAGGGAATTTAGAACCCTTATAAATTCCACAAGTTCACCTTCAATATTTCTTGTTAAACCTGTTCCAAAAAGAGCATCTACTATTACTTGCGTTTCTTGTAACTCTCTTTTTGTCGGATATCCTTTTAAAATAGATACTTTAAATTTTTTTGCTATTTCAATCTGAATTTTACATTCTGATGAAAGTTTTTCATCGGGAAATATCTGAAATATCTTAATATCCTTTATTTTACTACTTAAAATCCTTCCAACAGCAACTCCATCTCCACCATTGTTTCCCGGACCAGCTAAAATTATTAGGCTATCTGGACATTCCTTTATAACATGATTACTTACTGACAAAGCAGCCCTCTCCATTAAAACAATAGATGGAATACCGTATTTTTCAATGGTTAAATTATCAATTTTTGCCATTTCCTGTGATTTAACAACTTTCATAAAATTTCACCACCCTTTATTATTATTCAAAATAAAAGGATAATTAAAATTTGTAAGTCAAACTTAGCCCAATCATATGTATATCAGATTTATAAGTTCCATTTGCACTGTAATTAGCATTAAAAGAAACATCCAAGGGATTATCGTCAATTGTATTATTCTTTTTTCTATTTTGCAATTTCTGATAGGCATAGGATATGTCAAAATTGAAATTCTTCTTTTTTATTAATATCCCAGCAGTTAACAAATGAGTATTAGCATCAGGAATTGTTGGTTCAAAGGTACTGTCAGGAACAGGATTTCCGCTGTATAGATAGCCTGCAAGTAATGCAAGGGTTTCATTTATCTGATATTTTATACCTACGTTAAAAGAGTATGTATCCTTCCAATTCTTTGGAGTAATTAATGTATTAGAGTAAAAAATAGGTTGCTCCAGATCTAATTTTAACTCTTTATAGGAAGACCAGCCTTCCCATCTCATTGCAATTTCAAATGTGAATGGATCTAATCCTTTATAAAAGACACCAAAATGAAACTGTGCTGGTAATGTAAGTTGAACCTTTCCATTTGTATTTGGGAATAAATCAGATAGCAATGGAGATGGTAAATTATGAGTTAAAGAGCCATCTATATCAACTTTTATTCTACTTCTATAAGATGCACCAATTGATAAATCCTTTGTAAGGTCAACTAAGACTCCAAAATTGCAACCAAAACCCATTCCATCACCTTTAAATTTTTGATTTCCATCAGGAAGAGGTGAAAAATTCAATTTTTTCTCCAAAGTTGTATCAAGATAAAGGATATTAAGACCACCAGCCAATGAAATATCAGGTGTTATCTGAAGGGAAATTACAGGATTAATATTATAAGTCTTCATATCAGCCTTGGTTGTAATGTATCTGCCTTCCCAGTCATCTGGCCACTTTGTCCCAAGTCCAAAGGGGCTGAAAACACCTAAGCCAACACTAACCTTTTCATTAAATTTATGAGTCATATAAAATGTTGATGGGAAATGTAAATCTGTCTCCTCTTTATATGTTTTTCCCGAATAATCACTTGTAAACTTTCTATTTGGAAACATTAAAGTTGTTCCAATCTGTATTTGAGTACCTTCGAGTTTGTTGATCAAGGCTGGGTTAAAAAAAATAGCTGAAGCATCTTCAGTATGAGCAATAGTTGCAGCACTTTGCCCCAGAGATGATGAGCTTTGGGTATATATAGCAAATCCAGACCCGTAAGTATTAGAGACATTTAAGAAAAAAGCAAAAATAAAAATAATACTCCATCTGCTAATTTTAAATATTTTTTCCATCTGCTTCACCCTCCTTTAATTAGGTTAATAATTTTCAATACCTCCTAATTTAATGATTAACAGATTGTAACCTGAAAAATATGTTATTGACAATAGATAATGTTTTAAAGAAAAATAGAATAACTAAAAAACATTAATTAATAAAATAATGGAAAAATTAGATGATGTAAAAATTAATTCACAATTCGAATCAAAATTATTTCAAGAAAGAGCAAAAAAAATTTTTAAAAAAAATTTAATCAATATTCTAAACTACATAAATTTTCAGAATGAATACATAATTTTAAAATTTAAACATCTCAAGTACAACAATGTTATATCTGTCAGAGCTCAGATTGAACCCTGTTTTTCCGATACCTTAGTTTGCATATTATTAGATAGAAAAGAAAATCTAAGTGATTATAAATTTCTGAATTTTTTTATTGCAGATGGTTACAGGTTTATTTTAGTTGAACCAGAATTAAAAGATATAAATAAAGAAAAAATATCTTTCATTCTTCCTGAAATAAGTTATGATCTTAATTCACGAAAGTTTAAAAGATATAAATGTAAAGATATAGATGTTGAAATATTTAAATCTGGTATTGTCTTACGAGGAAAACTCGTTGATTTTAGCAATACAGCCTTTTGTATTGAGCTTTTTAGCTTACAAACCCTCCATCAATATTTAATTCTTGAATCTCGAGTTACAGCAGTTTTTAGGAAAGAAGAAAACATTTTTTATTCAGGAGAATGTGAAATAATAAGAAAAAACATAGTCAATGATAAAGGAAAACTTATTCCAAACCCTGTGGTTGTATTAAAACCTGTAGACGAAAATATACCAATATTTAAACCGAAAGAAATAAGAAGCCCACGATATAAATTATGTCCTTTACCAGTTATTGTTTTTAAACATCCTTTAACAGATAGAACTGTAACACTTAAAGTTGAAGACATATCTGGTTCAGGGGTTTCAGTAGAAGAATATTATAATGATTCAATCCTTTTACCAGGATTAATAATTCCTGAGCTTGAGATAGAATTTACACCGGGATTTACCATAAATTGCAAAGCTCAAGTTATATACAGAAAAATAAACCAAATTGATGATGAAAAATCAACTGTAAAATCTGGCATTACATTCCTTGATTTAAATATTCAAGATCAGGCTAAACTCTCATCATTCCTTCATCGAGCAAAAGATGATAGAGCATATGTATGTAACAGGGTTGACCTTGATGCACTATGGGAGTTTTTCTTTGATACTGGTTTTTTCTATGCTGAAAAATATGCTTTTTTACAATCAAATAAAGAGGAAATAAAAAAAATCTATCAGAAACTATATTTTGAAAATCCTCATATTGCAAGGCATTTTATATATCAGGATAAAGGTAAAATTGTTGGACATATATCAATGTTAAGATTATATGAAAAAACATGGCTATTTCATCATCATGCAAGCAGATCTATTAATTTATCAGCTGGTTTGTCAGTATTAGATCAAATTAGCAGATATGTAAATGATTTTTATCATATGAATTCAACATCTATTGATTTTATCATTTGTTACTTCAGACCTAATAATAAATTCCCAGCTCGTGTTTTTGGGGGTTTTCAAAAGGAATTAAATAATTTAAAAGGTTGTTCTATTGATAATTTTGGATATTTCAATTTTAGAAAGAATTCTTATATTTTGACGTTACAGCCCTATGATTTATTAGGATGGAAACTAAATAAAAGTACTGAAGATGACTTGTCAGAATTAGAAAATTTTTATAAATTTAATTCAGGCGGTCTCCTGCTTGATGCTTTAGACCTTAAACCAGAAATGATTAATGTTCATAATTTAAATTTTGAGTATGAAAAAGCAGGATTTAAAAGAAAAAGAAAAATATACTCTTTGAAAAAAAATAAAGATTTAATTGCGATAATATCACTTACAATATCGGAAACCGGTTTAAATCTTTCTAATTTGGCAAACTGCATTCACATAATTGTTATGAAGCCTGAGTTACTAAATGATCAATTGTTATATTTTACAGTATTCTTACTTTCAAAACATTATGATAAGGAAAAAATTCCTGTTCTTATTTATCCATTAAATTATTTCGAATTTCAGCCGATTTTATATAAAAAGGTGTATAGTTTATGGATTCTGAATCCAAAGTATTCAGATGAATTTCTTAAATATTTAAGAAAATGGATTAGAAATAATGAAAAATAAACCTTTATACAACAGTAAAATCATAAAAATCTATCTTCAACTAATAAAAAATAAATACAGTTATGTTGATATTTACGAAATATTAAATTATGCAGGCATAGAGCCATATCAGGTAGATGATGAAGGGCACTGGTTTACGCAGGAACAAATAGACAGATTCTATGAAAAATTAGTGAAATTAACAGGTAATCCAAATATTGCAAGAGAAGCAGGTAGATATGCTGCCTCACCTGATGCTCTTGGGCTAATTAGACAATACATACTTTCCCTTGTTGGACCTGCGAAAGTTTATGAATTTATCGGTGAATATGCTAATAAGTTCACCAGATCATCACATTACAAATCAAAAAAAATAAAAAGGAATAGAGTTGAAATAACTGTAACTCCTTTTAAAGGAATAGAAGAAAAAATTTTTCAATGTGAAAATAGAATGGGATTTTGGGAAGCAATTGCTTTATTGTTTAATTACAGATTACCCAAAATAGAACATCCAGAATGCATGTTCCATGGCGGTAATGTTTGCCGATATATAATCTCTTGGGAAGAATCACTTTCAGCAAGATTGAATAGATTGGTAGTTTATCTGGCTTTGTTATTTTTAGTATTGAACATAATATTTTTTATTTTTTATCCAGAAATTTCTTTATTTGCTTTACCTTTATCTGCTATTTTAATATTAACCCTTACAAATGTCTCTGCTTCAATTAAAAACAAGGAATTAGAAGCTTCATTAAAAAATTTTCAGGATGCATCTGAAGAAGTCTTAGAAAATATACAAATAAATTATGATCAGGCTTTTTTAATAAATGAAATAGGACAGGTTTTAAGTAAACAAATAAAAATTGAAGATATACTTTCTGAAACCATACAAATTTTACAAAACAGACTTGATTATGATAGAGGAATTATCCTTCTTGCAAATGAGGACAAAACAAAACTTATTCCTCAAACAGGTTTTGGATATGACTTTGAACAGTATGAATATATAAAGAATACAAATTTTCATCTTGACAAACCTGAGTCTAAAGGACCTTTTATTGTTGCCTTTCGAGAACAAAAACCAATTTTAGTTAATGATTTAGATGAAATAGCATTAAATCTTTCTCCTCGAAGTCTTCAATTTGCAAAGAAGCTCGGTACAAAATCATTTATTTGTTGCCCTATAGTTTATAATGAAGAATCATTGGGAATTCTTGCAGTTGATAATGTTAAATCAAAAAGACCTTTGCTTCAAAGAGATATAAATTTACTTATGGGAATTGCTACGGAAATTGGTATAAGCATCAATAATGCAAAACTTTTTGAAATAAAGGAAAAACAATTCCAGTCTACACTAAAAGTTTTAGCAGAAAGTATTGATGCAAGAGATAATTTAACAAGAGGACATTCTGAAAGAGTCGCAGAATATGCTAAAGGAATTGCTAAAGAACTTGGAATGTCAGATGATTTTATAGAAATGATTTATGTAGCAGGATTACTTCATGATTATGGCAAAATAGGAATCCCTGATTCTATCTTAAAAAAAGAAGGACCCTTAACTAATTATGAATATGAAGAAATAAAATCACATGTAGATAAGACTCAAAAAATAATAGAACAGATTGAATTTGATAAAAAATATCAAGGTATTGTTGAAGTGATTACCTATCATCATGAGAAAATTGACGGAAGCGGTTATCCTAAAGGTCTTACAGGTGATCAAATTCCGATTGGTGCTAAAATTCTTGCTGTTGCAGATTTTTTTGATGCCATTACTTCTCATAGACACTACCGAAATGCTTTACCATTAGATGAAGCCTTCTCTTTATTAATTGAAAAAAGAGGGGTCCACTACGATGAGGAAATTGTAGATTCCTTTATAAGGTTTTATAAAAAGACTTATAGTGTCAACCTGCCTTCAATCAATGTAAAACAGACTTCTGGCCTCTACATAAAATGAGAGGAGTATAGGTAAATCTTCTTGAATTTAAAAAGAATTCTTTAAATTCTCTTAAAAATCCGTCATATCCATCTTCATATTCTTCAAATTTGAATTTTATCTTTTTTGAGACAACTTCTATTTTTTTAAACCAGTTATAAACGTCCTTTTCTTTAATTTTTCCATAAATAAGATGATGGGCTTCGACTTTGACCTTTATGTTAGTAAATCCTAAATCATATAACATGGAATATAATTTACGTCCTATATAGGGATCAAAGTTTGCTTCCGATTCTAAGGAGTTCATTAATTTAAATAAGGTTTTTTCTAATCTTGGCGGAAGTTGATAATGATTTAAACAGTTATGATCTAAATCAATCAAACATAAAATACCACCTGGTTTTAATAGCTTAGAGATATTTTTTACAATTTCAAAAGATTCCCTACGATAATATTCAAGAAGGAATCTTACCCAGATAAAATCAAAAGAATGCTCGATATTTAAAGGTTCAAGTATATTAAAGTATTTAAATTCTATCCCTTTTTTACCATAATTTTCTTTCGCATAATTTATTCTTTCTATAGAACTATCTATTCCTAATACTTCACCGCCAGGTTGAACCAGTTGATATAATACAACAGTTGTTATGCCTGCTCCACAACCTATATCAGCAACCTTCATTCCGGGTTTTATACCAGCCCATTTAGCCTGTTTTTTAACTGCTTCTGTATCTGTTTTTAATTCCAATCTAAAAATTTCTTCATTATTTTCCATTAAGTAATAATTAGTTTTCATTTTGAATCCCTATCAATTTATTGATAAAAGATTCGGAAATATAACATAAAAAAGCTTTTTTAAGCAATTTAAAAGCTAAAGAATAAAAAATACTCAATAAGAAACTTCAGTCTTCAACTTGAAGCCTATAACTTTATATTTAGCTTTAACGAAGCGTGCTTGAACTGCCAAAGAATATCTAATAAGCGAAAGACAGTTTTTCATAAATTTCGGATGTTATCTAACTTTGAAAATATCTCTGCTAATGCTTCTTTCTGAATTGAAAGAGAAATATCTAAATAGCAAAATCTTCCATCAATTTCAAAATTGCCTGCAATTTTTATAAAATCCTTTTTTGTTGTAACAATCAAATCTGAATTTTTCGCATCTTTTATAATCTTTCTGATTGTCAGCTTTGTATATTTTTTATGATCTATGAATTTTCTATGACCGATTATATTGAGGTTTAATAAATTTAGACTTTTTAAAAAGCTTTCAAAGTTCCCAACTCCTGCAAAAGCAAATATTTTCTGCCCTTTAGGTTCTATTTTCTTATTATTAATGCCAACTAAACCT
>Ga0272449_1002802_pt1 | contig 15774 bp, 13 predicted proteins | sample YNPCB0241_FD_198679 | JGI IMG/M metagenome (GOLD analysis project Ga0272449, IMG submission 198679) | Hot spring sediment microbial communities from Yellowstone National Park, WY, United States - YNP-CB-024-1 | ecosystem: Environmental > Aquatic > Thermal springs > Hot (42-90C) > Sediment...
GATGTTGTGCTTTTCACAACTTACTTACCAATGGCTGATATATGTCAAGGTGGAGGATATGGCTATCTCTATGCATTGTATGCTTTAACGGGTACTGCTTATCAAAAGCCTTTAATTGGGTATAATGCAAGTACAAAAGAAATTTATAGAAGGACTGGATTAGGTGGAGGTACACCTTCAAGTATCAGTGTTCATTTAGGACGTGAAAAAGGTGGAAAAGCATTTATCCAGCAAAGCACAGGAGCAATTATTACGGTAGAATTCCAAACGGCAGCTCAAGCAAAAAGTGGTTATGTACTCTGGATGGAAAAATGGTAAAAACGATAATTTTAGTTTCAATGTTACTATTGGGGCAAGTAAAGTATGCCCCAATAGTACATGATTTTGGAAAAACTCAGAGAAACCAAGAGGTTGGTCATATTTTTAGTATTGTAAATGATTCAAAGGAACCTCTTATTGTTGAAGGTATTGAAGCAGGTTGAGGAGTTAAAGTAAAAATACTCTCCGGTGGAGAGGGTGTAAAAGAAGGCGAAAAAATAGAGATCTTAGTAAGACACACGCCTTGTAATGTGGGTAAGTTTGAAAAAGCTGTAATTTTAAGGACAAACAAAGAACCAAAAACAAGGATACTTGTTATTAAAGGAGAGGCTTTAGATTAACTTTTCTTTTGGTCTGTCCTTGAAACTCTTTCAAAAAAGAACTATATTTTAAGTATGGCATATAAAGACTATTATAAGATTCTTGGTGTATCAAAAAATGCGACCCAGGATGAGATTAGAAAAGCATATAGGGAACTTGCAAAAAAATACCATCCCGATGTAAATCCTGGCAATAAAGAAGCAGAGGAAAAGTTTAAAGAAATTAACGAAGCCTACGAAGTACTTTCCGATCCAGAAAAAAGAAAGAATTACGATACGATGGGCGATGCTTTTTTCACTCCTCAGTCAGAAGGTGGTTTTGGGTATACCTATTCAGGTAAAGACTTCTTTTCCGATCTATTTGGTAGTAGTTTTTCAGATATTTTTTCTAATTTTTTTGGGTTCGAAAGCAAGGATAAGAAAAGAGCTTACAAAGGTGAGAATGTTGAAATTGAATTAATGATTAGTTTTGAAGATGCAGTTAAGGGTTGTACAAAAACAATTGAGTTAAAAAATGATTATCCCTGTACCAGTTGTGGGGGTACTGGATTAGATAGATCAGAACAAATACAATGCAGTGATTGTAATGGAACAGGCTTAAAGTCAATAAGGAAGGGAAACCTTTTTATTCAGACACAATGTAATAGCTGTAGTGGTCTTGGCTATAAAAATATAAAAAAGTGCATCGATTGTCAAGGAAGAGGTTATAAATTTGAAACTTCCACGTTAACTGTTAGGATTCCCGCAGGAGTGGATAACGGGCATAGGTTAAAAGTACCAGGAAAAGGTAAGCCAGGTAGAAATGGTGGTAAACCAGGTGACCTTTACATAAATATTCTCGTTGCTCCCCATCCCTATTTTGTTCGAGAAGGAAATGATATTTATGTTAATTTACCTCTTTCTATAACGGAAGCAACATTAGGAACTAAGGTAGAAGTTCCTTTGCCTGATGGTACAAAGATTAACCTTACTGTTCCACCACTAACTCAAAATGGTAAAAAACTGAGAGTACCAGGCAAGGGAATTAAAGATGCTTTTGGTAGGCAAGGAGACCTTTATTGTGTTGCAAAGGTAGAAATACCAGAGAAATTAACAAAAGAGGCAAAAGAGCTACTTGAAAAACTTAAGAATTATATTTCACCACCTAAAAGGTTTTAATGTTATAGAATTAAACTCCACCTATTTTATAATCTTTGCTTTTTTTGGTATTAGTGCCGGTATATGTGTTTTTTATCAAAACCCTACTTTGCCAAACGCTTTTTTTTGGTTGTTACTATGTTTTCCCCTTCTTTTTTTATTTATTAGTGAAAAAAACCTTTTATTTGCTATTGCTTATTTTTTGTTGTTTGTATTTTTAGGATTTTTGTTAGCAAGTGGCAATTATTGTAGCTATACAGGTGAAATTAAAGGGACAGGTGTATTAACAGGATTTGCAAAGGATAGTAACTTTTATAAAGAGGCACCTATAAAATTGTTGAAAGCAACTAAAAGCGTTAAGACTAATTTTAGAGGGAGGTTCAATTTAGATAGCAATGTAAGCTTTTTTGATACGATTTATTTTGAAGGTAATATTAAGAAGCCTTACATGTACAAAAATATCTATAACAGACCATTTTTTTATGAGCATTTTCTCCATTCGAGAAGGGTTCTGTCCATAAATGAACAAAGGGTTTTAGAAAGTAACAGTTTTTTTAAATTATTATCTATGCTAAGGAAAAAACTTATTGCAAAGTTTGAAAATCTAAATTTGGAGGGGAGTAGTTTTTTTATTGAGGTGCTTTTTGGAGAGAAAAGGTTAGACCAAAAGGTAAGAGATGTGTTTGGTAGAACAGGTACTGCTCACATCCTTTCCATATCGGGCCTCCATTTTTCTTTAACTGTTTTCTTTGCTTATATTCTCGTTTATGTTTTAGTATTTTTTATCCCTTCAATTATAGATATACTACCAAGACAGGTTTTGACAGTTATTGTTGCTTTACCCTTACTGGTTATATATGCATACCTTTCCGGTCTTTCTATACCTGCAACAAGGTCATTTATTTTTTTTCTATTATCTTCCATGTTTTTGCTTGTTTTTAAAAAAAATTTTAACACCCTAAATTTATTATTTCTTGTGGCACTTTTATTAGTCATTAATGATCCAGAAACATTGTTTAATTTTTCTTTCCAGCTGTCTTTTATAAGTGTATTTGCATTAGTTTTATGTTTTAAACATGCATTTGTAAGAAATGTAAATGAACATTTTTTTCAAAAAGTTAGAAATTATGTTTTAACGGTGACTTTGAGTTCGGTTGTTATCTCCCTTTTTATTTATCCAATTATACAGGATTTCTCAAAGCAGAGCATTATAGCTTCTATATTTAGCAATGTTATTGTAATTCCCCTGTTTTCATTTTTTGTGTTACCCTTTTTATTTATGTCCCTGCCCTTTTCCTTTAATGAAAGTATGTTTAACTATTTACTTATTGTGCCAAACATGGGTTGGAAACTGCTTTTATGGTATATAAACCTTCTTGATAGCATATTTTCAAGGTTTTTTTTAGATATTTACTTTGATTGGAAATCAACAATTATTTATTACTTAGTACTATTAAGCATATTTTTTGTAAAAGGGCTGAAAAAATTGTTTGTAATATTAGCAGGAGTAGTATTACTTGTAATAGTCTTACCCGTTCCTTTAAAAGGTCCTGTTCTCGTTTTTCCCGATGTTGGACAGGGAGACTGTGCTGTTTTAAAAACAGAGAACAATAAGGTTGTTTTTGTTGATGCAGGTGGAAATATTTGGGATGAAAACATTTTTAATAAGGTATATGTACCTTTTATGAGAACGTTAGGTGTGAAAAAAATTGATTATTTGATATTGTCTCATGGACATCCAGACCACATAAGTGCTGTAGAGGCAATTCTAAAAAATTATAGAGTTGATAAAGTTATATTGGGGAGTAAAATAAAAGCAGAAGAAGGTGCTGAATTTATTTATGTTGATAACGTTCCCTATGTTTACGATAGAGATGGTTTGAAGATTAAAGTTTTTCCGGGTATTTATGGTAACAAGGAGAATAATTCCTCTCTTTGGACTTATATTGAATATAGGGGAAGATCTATGCTTTTTACAGGTGATACACTAAAGGATGGGATAGGGAAAATGCTAAAAAAGCTAAAGATTAAAAAAATAGATATTTTAAAGGTACCACATCACGGTGCTTTTTCATCTTTTAGTCAAGAACTTTATGAACTAAAACCCAAACTTGCAATCATTACTGTGGGTGCAAACAATGTCTGGGGACTACCATCTAAGGAGTTAATTAGTTTTTTAAGATATAGAGGCATAAAATATTACAGGACTGATGAAGTTGGAGAAATTATTGTGGATTTGAAAGAAAACAACATAAAGTGCTATATAGATTATTATCAAATTAATCAGTAAAAATAGTCTGTGAATTGTATCCAAATACACTAACTGCTTCATCTATGGCTTCATCTAATTTTGTGTTTTTACCAAGCGAGTTTAATATATTTTGTATTACAAACTCGTCTGTTTTATTAATAATTGTTACAACAAGTCTATAGCTTTCTTGGTATAAGTTTTTTATTGTATTTTCATCAAGACCATCCCAGTTATTAGGTAAAGTTTTATAGGTAGAAACAGGGTTACTTTTATTTATAATAACTTTTTGTTCTGCAAAGTATTGAGCAATGCCTTCGTTTAACCATGTGGGGCATCTACCTTTAGTTATAAAAGCTATTGCTACATGGGCATACTCATGAAAAATGAGTTCCTTTAATTGACTATAACTTATATGTTCATTTATCTTTATCCTTATCTTACCATCATAGGCACCTTGTGACCAGTGGGGTGTAATTGTATATGTTTGGTATTCCTTTGACGAATAAACCATTATATCGATAATATCATCAGGATACCAGCCAAAGAAGCTACCACCTTTTTTATAAGCATCCATAAGAATTTCCTGTATATGTTTGTAAAGATTAGGTGTTTTTAAAGTAGTTTTCCATATGATATTAAACAGTTTTGTTTGGTCTTTGTTGCTATCCTTTAAAAAGGCTTCTTCTTTTTCAATCTTTTCTAACTTTTTTTTGAGCAACTCCTTTTTTTCGGGATATTTCTCCAATAGTAATTCTATTTTTGACTTTGCTGCATAATAGTCACCTTCCATAAAATCGATATCTGCGATAACTAAAGTAGCGTAAAAGCTTGTTGATGGCTCGTTTTTTAATTTTTCAGCAAGTTCTCTTGCTTGATAATAATTTCTTTCCTGAAAAAGCTTTTTTAGCAAAATAAGTTCATCATGCAAATCAGCATGTGCTATGCTGTGAAAAAGAAAGATTAAAATACTAAATTTTCTTAAAAAGCTCTTCATTTAGCTTAATTTTTGCATTTTTTTTCGCATTTTTTAGCCATTCTTCAAAGAAAAAGTTTTGTTTGTTTTCGATAAATTCTTTTGCGAAGTTTTTATATTCTTCACTGTTTGTGTCAACCGTTGGTTCTTCAATATCGGCAAGGTAAATTATATATACACTATCATCACTTCTAAATGGTTTTTGGAGAATTTTATTTTGTTTGTTCAAAGAAGGAAGTTCTTTATCTATTTCTTTCAAGTTATTAAGTGGTAAAGGTACATTTGCGACAGGTGAAAACCAGTCTGTTACATTACCTTTCTCTATCTGTCCTTGAGCAATAATTTTTTTAGCTTTTTCTTCAGCTAAATCTAAAGCTTTCTTTTTTATTAACTGTTCTTTTACTTTACTTTCTACTTCTAAGAGGTCAAAAAAACCTTTCTCAATCTTTTCTAATTTTCCAATTATAACACCTTTGCTTGTATTGAAAGGCCCAAAGGTTTTGCCTTCCATAAGAGTAAAAATGTTATTAACTAATTCAGGTAATGTTAAATCACCGATATTTGATTGCCCCTTTTCTATTGTCACTTTATTAGGTTTAAATGTTGTTTTTGGTTGGATACCCTTTTCAAGAGCTTCTTTAATCTCCGATGCATTTTTTAAAGCGATAAGCCTTGTTTTATTTTGTATGACCTTTTTGTGTACTTCTTCTTTGACACTTTCAAATGGTTTTATAGCTTCATTTACAACGTCCTCAACTTTTATAATATGATATCCAAACTCGCTTTCTACAATATCTGTAACATCCCCCTTTTTCAAGCCAGCAATCTTTTCTGAAAGTTTTGGCGTGACCATTGAAAGGGTAATGTAGCCAAGTGAACCTCCTCTTTGTTTTGTCCCATCATCGTTATATTTTGATGCAACTTTTGCAAAATCTTCTTTCTTTAGTGCTTTTTTTGCATCCTCTATTTTCTTTCTTGCCTGTTCTTTGTTTTTCCCAAAGGATACAAAGATATGTCTTAGTAAAAACTTTTTCGGTTCAAAGAATTCATCTTTATGTTCATCGTAGTAATCTTTCAAATCCTTTTCTTCAACCTTAATGGAATTAGTGAGTTCTGAATGTGGAATTAGATAATAAACAACATTGGCCTTTTCAGGTTTTTTAAATTGCTCTTTATTGTCTTCATAATACTTTTTTATCTCTCCATCAGTTATGGAAACATCTTTAGTAAAATCTTTATAACTTAATGTAATATAGCCTGCTTTGATTTTTCTATTTTTTAGTATGTACCATTGAGTAGTCTCATCATTGGAGGCTGTTACTGAGTTTTTAAGAAATGCTTTAACCTTTTTTAATAATAAACTTTTTTCAATTTGTGCTTCGTATTGTGATGGTAGAATTTTGTTGTACCTGAGTATTTCAATATAACGTTCTCTTTTAAAGACGCCATTCTCTTTAAAGGCATCGTTTTTTTGGATTTCATCAATTACTTCTTCGGGTGAAACTTTAATCTTTAACTCTTCAGCAGTTTTAGTGAGGATTGCCTGGTCTACCAACATATCCCAAGCTGTTTTTTTGATTTGTTCTGAAAGTATTTTATAATCAAACTTGTCTCCAAGAATGGCTTTGTAATTTTCTGATACAATATTTACTGTGTTTTGAAACTGTGAAAGGGAAATCTTTTTGCCTTCCACTTCGCCTATAGTATTTTGTTCTCGTTCTCTAATTGTACCTATGCCCCAGAAGATAAAAACAAGGATGATAAGTGCAAAGGCTACTTTAATAAACGATGAAGAAGCTCGTTTACGCAAAAAATTTAACATTGTGCCTCCTAAAAAGTGTTTACTTTTTTTGTTATTATATGATAAAAGAAATTAATTAAAAAATCAAAAGGGATATGGATAAAAAGATATTTTGCCAACAATGCAAAGAAAATGTTCTTACCTATTCTGTCACCAGAAACGGTAGGCAAGAAGTTTGTTGTTTATATTGCGGGTTGCCTATATTGATAAATCAAATCGAAACTAAAGAGACAAGCGAAGAAAACAAAAAGGAAACTACGGAAATTAAACAAAGAACAGTCTTTTATGCTGACGATTCGACCTTTATGAGAGAATTATTGAAAGACATCTTTTTGAATAATAATATTACAGATAGCTTCCATAGTTTTGAAAATGGCGAAGTTCTTATTGAAGAATATACAAAGAAGCTTATAGAAAAGGAGCCTGTCAACCTTTTAATCCTTGATATAAAGATGCCCTATATTAGTGGTATTAGTGTTGGAATAGCTATAAGAGCCATAGAAAGAGCATTTAAAACAAAGCCAGTCCCGATACTGTTCTTTTCTGTTAAACAGGCCGATGAGGAACTTCAGAAGTTTTTTTTACACGCTTCTCCTGCCTATTATTTGAATAAAGGAGCTTCCACAGATATTGAAGACCTTGAAAAAAGGTTACTTATTGCGATTAATTCAATAATGTAAATTAGTAATAATTTTGAGTTTCTTGACACAGTAACAGTCAGTATTTATACTTAAATTTAGTACTAAAAGCTTTGAAGTGCTTAATTTTGGAGGGTTGAGTTGGCTCAAGATTTAGAAGTAAAAAAACCATCAGAGCTAGAATTATATCTTAAGGAAATTCAGTCATATCCTGTATTAACACCAGAAGAAGAAAGAAGAATTGCTATCAAGTATTATGAAACAAAAGATGTGGACCTTGCAAAAACGCTTGTAACAGCAAATTTAAGGTTTGTAGTAAAAATTGCAAATGAATATGTAGGGTATGGTTTCAATCTTATGGATTTGATACAAGAAGGCACAATAGGGCTCATGATGGCAGTAAAGAAATTCAATCCTTATAAGAATTATAGACTTATCTCCTATGCCGTATGGTGGATTCGTGCCTATATTCAAGCTTATATCATGAATAATTACAGCTTGATTAAAGTTGGTACAACTCAGAACAAGAGAAAACTCTTTTATAATCTTGCAAAAATTAAGAGAGAACTTGAAATGAAAGGAGAAGAGGGGCCAACTCATGAGGCAATAGCAGAGGTTTTGGATGTAAAGCCTGTAGAAGTAATGGAAATGGAAATGAGGCTTGCAGGTAAAGATTTTTCTCTCGAATACACAGCACCTGATAGTGAACAAAGGCTTCTTGATACACTACCAGATTCGAGAGTAAACTATGTTGAACAGATTGAAGAAGAAGATGAACGTAACTTTAATGCAAAAATGGTTAGAGAAGCCCTTTCTAAGCTAAATGAAAAAGAAAGATTTATCATTGAAAAACGTATATTAGAAGAAAATCCAATGACTTTACAAGAAATTGGGGAGTTACTTGAAATTACGAGAGAAAGGGTTAGGCAGATTGAAGCAAGGGCATTGAAAAAATTAAAGGACATCATTTCCTCTCAGCAACAAAATAGTAATAACTAAAATTTTTTTGTATACTATTTTCTGAATGAATCTTCTTAAAATTCTTTTTTCGTTTTTTTTGTTCAATATACTATGTGTTAACTCCAATGCAGAAATTTTGGTTTCAACGGTTACTAACAGGCTTACAAATATCGAATTAACCTTTGAATCAACTAATCCTGTTAAAGATGAGCCTGTTTATGTAATACCTGACCATGTCAAGATTTTAAAGAGTACTTTATTTAGTGAAGAAAAGGAAAGTTTCAAACATAAGTTTGAATTACTTTGTTTTTTTGAAAAAAAAGGTAGATACGAGATAGGACCATTCGTTTTTAAAGATAATCTAGGAAATGCAATTTCTGTAAGAAAGGTAACAGTTGAAGTAATTGATAAGGAGCAAATTGGGCTTAAGCCTGAAAAGAGCAAAACAGTATCTATCCCAAAATTTTATACATTAGTACCCTATGAAAAATTATACATCTTTATGCCCATTTATATGATTCTTGAAATACCGGGCAACATCGATGAATTGTCCGTCCTGTGGCCAGGATGGAAGGATGTTGTAACAGAAGTAGTGAATATCAAAAATAATAAAGATGGAAGGAAAGAAATTATTTTTTCAGCAGTTTTTACAGTACCGGGAAAGTTTAATCTACCACCGTTAAGGTTTATTTTAAAAAATGGTAATGATATTAGAGGATTTACAACGGGTTCAATAATATTTGATGTCAGCGAAATAAAAAGTGATGATAAAGTAAATTACTTAATAGGCGACTACATTACTAAACTTAATGCTTATTCTGGTGTTGAAGGAAATATTGTCAATGTTGATTTACATATTACGGGTGCAGGTTACTTAAATTATATAAAACCACCAAAAATTGTTGTTGAACCGATAGCAGAAATCTTTTTGAAGGGAGAAAGAATTGAGTATTATAGAAAATTTCCAGAATATAAAGGAGAAGTAGTCTTTTCATACTTTTTTAAAGCACCATCTGATGGGATTTATAAAATTAAAGTATCTCTACCCAATGTTTATAGCCCCTTTGAAAAACATTTTAAAAATTTTTCTACAATTGTACGTAGCATTAAAGTTCAAATTCCAAGTAGCCCTTCTAGTAAGGAAGTAGATGATATTGAAAAGAAGTTGAATATCCGCATAAGGCCTGACTATGATTTTTACTTGATCATATCGTTATTATTATTCGTTACCATTGTCGTTTTCGTTATGTATTTAAGAACGAACATGGAAAGAAGGGAAAAACCAAAGAATCGAATGGTTATGGAAAATGAAAAGGGGCTTAAAATTTTACTAAAAAATGTTTTGTATACCCTTGAAAAGATTACTGGTGAATCTTTAAGAACATCTTCTCCAACAATGATAAAAAATATTTTAAAGAAAACTGATTTGCCAGAAAATTTGAAAAATGAAGTTGAAGACTGGATCTATCAAAGTTATAAATCTGTCTATCTCAAAAAAGTTGATAATAAAGAACTAGAAGATAAAGGTTTAGAGCTATTAAAAAAGCTTACAGAAAAGCTTTAAAGTCAAATTATTTTTATAGTACAACTTTCATCTTTTATAGTTTCACCTATTACTGAGGCTTTTGTATCTCCACCTTCGATTATTTTTTCTAACAACTCCTTTGTTTTTGTTTTTTCACAAAAAATCATAAGTCCACCTGATGTCTCTGGTACAGATAGCATTAAGATTATTTCATTATCCCCTGTTATATGATTTGCAACGAACTCTTTATTTCTATAAGCTCCAGCAGGAATGAGACCATAGGAGATGTATTTTTCAAAACCATCCATAAAATTGATATTGTTTTTATATATGATTGCAGAAACTTTGCTTGCTTTAAGTACCTCTAATAAATGTCCAAGCAATCCAAAGCCAGTTATATCAGTCATTGTTACAATACCAACATTTTGAGCTATTTCAGACGCATATTTATTTAGCCGTGTCATCCATCGAATCATCTCTTTTTTATGTGATTCATCAGCCATTTCTGCTTTTAATGCTGTGCTTAAAATGCCACCCCCTAATGGTTTTGTTACAATAATATCAAGTTGTTCTTTGCATAAAGCGTTATGATACAATTTATTGCTAGCAATGCCAACTACTGATAATCCATATTTTATTTCCTTATCTGTAATAGTATGTCCACCCACAAGGTTTGCACCAGATTCATAAATTTTTGAAAGTCCTCCCTGGAAAATTTCTTCTAAAATTGAAAGATCAAGGCAGTCTGTAGGAAAACAGGCAATATTAAGAACACTTATAGGTTTGCCACCCATTGCATAAATGTCAGATAATGAGTTAGCAGAAGCAATTTGTCCAAAAATAAAAGGTTCCTCTACTACAGGGGTTATAATATCGACTGTTTGCAATATAATTTCATTGCCAATTTTTACTGCAGACGCATCATCCGCATTTTCTGGTCCAATTATGACATCATCGCTATGTTTTATAGTTATATGCTGCATTACCTTTTTAAGGTCACCCGGACCTACTTTTGCAGCTCAACCTGAAGCGGTTGCATATTCTAAAAGGTTTATTTTCTTGATCATTTTGTTGGGATCGGTGCTGAGGTTAAAAGGTATTTTATATCTTCATCCTCGAACTTAATGCCTCCACCTACATATATACTCCTTCTTTTTCTATCACTTATAATGTCATCTACACCAGCAGATAAAAAGATGTATTTAAAAAGGTTATAGTTTGTCCCAATTTTAACATGGGGGTTGTATTTTTTATCAAAATCGTATATTTCAAAAGTATGTTTCCATTTATCGTTGTGTGTATAAAGATCTAACCCAATACCACCTGTTGATTCAAAAAGTCCTCCACGAAACTCAATATTATGAAAGCGCTTACCTATTTGAGCATTAATAAGCACTGATCTTTCTTTTTCTGTTTCAGTTGTGGTATATACTGGTGTTGCTAAACCTGTAACCCTTTCTGTTTTTCTTGATAATCTTCCATTGGGACTGTCAACACCTCCAATCATGTAAAAGTAGTCAGTTTTAGGATAAATTTTTAAGTTTACTTGTGTACGGGCATCTTTTAATCTTTGTAGATATTCTGATTTAAATTCAAAAAACGTTTTCGTTGAATCTGCTTTTGATAACATCTTGTTTACACTAGAAAGTGTCTTATTTAAGTTTTCATGAACGGTATCGTCATTAATAAGTTTTCCAAGAGTACCTTCGCCTTTATCAATCTTCTCTGAAACGCTTTTTATAGAAGCAAGTGTCTGGTCTAATCGTTCCGATGCTTTTTTAATATTTTCAATGCTTTCTTTTACATTACCTCTATTTTCGTTAAGCAGTTCTTTAAGATTCTTTGTAATCTCTTTCAACTCATCAGAAAGCTCTGGCGTCTTTTCTGCAAGCACAGCAGAAAATTTTTCTAAATTTTTTACAGTGTTTGTAAGGCTTTCATCATTTTTTTTAACAAGCCTGTTTATATTGAGTGTTAGTTCATAAAGGTTATCTCTTATACCTTTTAATGCAATTTCACCTTCATCGCCACCCAATGTTTTTCTCAAATTAGCAGTCACTGCTTTTATGTCTTCCATTACAGTATCAACTGAGGCTAATAGCTTATCAATATCCATGGTTTTTTTAATATTAACAATCTCCCCATTTTTGGGGATAACCTCTTCTGCATCACCAGGATAAATCTCTACAAATTTTTCACCAAGCACGCCTTTTGTTTTTATTGTTGCATAAGCATCTTTTTTTAAGATAATATTTTCGCCTAATTCCAGTATAACCTTTGCTTTTTTACCATCTAATTTAATATCTTTTACCCTTCCAACGACAACACCCGATATCTGTACTGAACCACCAACATCAAGGCCTTCTGTGTTATCAAAAAGCACGCTTACTTCATAAGTTTTAGCACCGCCAAAAAACTTAAACTTGCCAATCTTTAAAGACATGAAAATTAAAATCATACAACCTGCAATTACAAAGATACCAACTTTAAATTCAGCAGACCATGTTTTATTCATTGTCTACCACCTGTATTGGTCCTATTGATGAGCCCTCAATAAACTGTTTCAAGTATGGATTATCTAAGCTTTTCATATACTCTGGGGTTCCCTCTGCTATTATTACTCCATCGTATAACATAGCAATTTTATGTGCTATCCTAAAAGTAGATTGTATATCATGACTGATAATTATACAAGTTACATTTAATTTTTTCTGTATATTTACTATGAGGTTGTCGATATGTGCAGCCATTATAGGATCAAGCCCGCTTGTTGGTTCATCAAATAAGATGATATCGGGATTTGAAATTATTGCACGAGCTAAACCTGCCCTTTTTCTCATACCACCTGAAATTTCAGAGGGATATTTTTTTTCCGCACCTGTTAATCCAACAAGAGAAAGTACTTCTTCTGTTCTTCTTTTAATCTCTTCTTTACTCATTTTAGTGTGTTCAACGAGGGGAAAAGCTACGTTTTCTTCAATTGTCATTGAATCAAAAAGTGCTCCTTCCTGAAAAAGCATCCCAAACCTTTTTCTTATATCATTAAGAGTGGTTTCATTTGCTTTAGTTATATTAATGCCATCGATATATATATCACCACTATCAGGTTTGATTAACCCAATAATATGTTTTAGCAATACGCTTTTTCCACCACCACTTCTACCTATAATTACAGTAATCTTGCCCCTCTGTATGTTAAGGTTGACTCCTTTCAAAACCTCTTGGTTACCAAACTTTTTATATAAATTTCGTATCTCTATAATGTTTTCTTCCATAAGCTTAAAAAAGGAATGAAGTTAGTACATAGTCTGCAATAAAAATTACCACACAAGCCAATACAACCGCTTCTGTAGTTGCTTTACCTACTCCTCTTGCACCGCCTTTTGTAAAATAACCTTTGTAACAACCAATTAATGACAATAGTAATGCAAAAACAATTGATTTAAAAAGTCCATTAAAAATATCACTGATTTCAAGTAAGTCAATGGTTCTATTTATATAGACACCTTCATTTATATGCAAGAGTTTTACACCAACTATATAACCACCCACAATGCCAGTATAATCAGAAATTATTGTAAGAATGGGTACAACTAATATTGAGGCTATGATTCTAGGTACGATTAGATATTTTACAGGGTTTACTGCCATGACAGTTAAGGCATCTATCTGTTCAGTTACCCTCATAGTGCCTATTTCTGCAGCCATAGCAGAGCCAGCCCTGGCTGTTACCATGATGCTAGTGAGCACAGGACCTAACTCTCTGCAAAGACTTAAAGCGACAATAGCCCCCACCATGCTTTCTGCACCAAATCTTCTAAAACCTGTGTATGATTGCAATGCTAAAACCATGCCTGAAAAGGTACTTACAAGAATCACTACAAAAAGGGATTTAACACCTATGAACTCCATTTGTAAAAATATTCTTTCTAGTTTTATTGGGGGTTTAAAGGTTTGTTTTACAACCTCAATGAAAAGAAGAAGCATCCGTCCTGCTTCTACAAAAAAATCTATAAATGTTTTTCCAATCCATTCAATAATTTTATCCATTACCTATCTCACATAAACTTTTTTAACTCTTTCTGATAAATGACAAAAAAGCTCATAAGAAATTGTTTCTGCTTTTTCTGCTACTCTGTCAGGGTGTACCTCTCTATGGCCTTGACCCCAAAGTATAACCTCATCTCCAACTCTGACACCCTCTAAGTCAGTAATATCAACCATAAACATATCCATACAGACGGTACCTACAATAGGTGCTAGGCCTTTGCCTTCTATATAAACTATGCCTTTGTTTGTAAGATTTCTTGGATAACCATCCCCATAACCCGCAGATACTGTTGCAATTAAGCTTTTTCTGTTTGTTCTGTATTTACAACCATAACTTATTGGAGTTCCTTTTTCTACTTTCTTAATATAAACAATCTTACTTTTAAAAGTCATAACAGGTTTAAGTTTAATTAGTGGCTCATATTTCTTAGATGGATAGCTTCCGTATATCATGATACCCGGTCTTACAGCATTAATATCATCGCTTATATTATAAAACATACCCGCACTATTTGAAATATGGGCATGTTTAAATTCTATGCCTTCTTTCTTTAGTGTATCAATTATATCATAGAATTTTTCTATTTGTTCTTCTGAGAAGCCTTCATCACTTTCTGCACAGGCTAAATGGGTCATAATGCCATCTACGTTTATTTTTGGAGATGATTTTAGTAATTTGATTAACGTTTTTAGTTCTTTATATAAGAAGCCTGTTCTACCCATGCCTGTTTCAAACTCCAAATGAATGGATAACTTTTTACCAGTTTTTGTAAGTTTTTTAAGACTATCCATATCATAAACAAGGGGCATAATGTTTTCGCAAAAAAAAGGGATTTCTTCCTCAAAAAATCCACCAAGGATGATAAAAACTTTGGAAGTATATGCTTTGAGAAATATAGCTTCTTTTATGTTTGCAACACCGTAATAATCAACATAATCATCTAATGTCTCAATGATTTTTGGAGCACCATGACCATAGGCATTGTCTTTTACTATTGCAATAATTTTTCTTTTGCCGGCAACCTGTTTTATTGCTTTAATGTTTGAAAGAAGTGCTTTCAAATCTATTATAACCTGTGAATGTCTTAGATCTTCAAACATGTTTAAATTTTAATTTTATAAAGCATTAATGTAAAGAAATATTATCTTTGTAGTAAAAGTGAAAACCAACCTTCTTTCTGAAAAGATTCAATGATATTAAAGTTTTTGTATATATGCTTTATTCGTTCAAGGCCTGTTTTCTGAAAACCGCCTATAAGTAAGTATCGGTTTTTAGGAAGTATTCTTTCTAGGTCTCTACATATAAGTAAATGTATGTTTTCAGGAACATTTGCAACAGCAAAAAAGAAGGGTTTTTTTAGTGACAAAGTGCTTATAAGCTTTACTTCTACTTTTTTAAACCTAATCTTATTTTTTCTAATATTTTCTATAGCTTCCTTGACTATATATGGGCAAATATCGGTGCTTATAACTTTTCTTGCACCTTTTTTAGCCATAATTATCGAAAGAATACCAGAACCAGTACCAATATCTAAAGCCCTCATGTTTTTGTAAAGATAGCTTTTTTTAATAAGTATTTCTGCCATAAGTGTAGATGCGAGATGGTCGTAACCAAAGGCTATACCAGGCTTTATTATTAAGCACTTTTTCCCACTTATTCCCTTTCTTGAAACTACAAAATCCATTAATTTGTAAGACTTTAAGTTTTGTGGTGGTATATTGGGCTTTTCTATTGGATAAAGTTTGTAATCAAAATCTTTAAGAAGTTCTTTTAAATGAGCCTCTTCTTTTTCAGATTTTA
>Ga0272449_1002804_pt1 | contig 15759 bp, 13 predicted proteins | sample YNPCB0241_FD_198679 | JGI IMG/M metagenome (GOLD analysis project Ga0272449, IMG submission 198679) | Hot spring sediment microbial communities from Yellowstone National Park, WY, United States - YNP-CB-024-1 | ecosystem: Environmental > Aquatic > Thermal springs > Hot (42-90C) > Sediment...
CTGCTGATGCGTCTCCATGGTAAGCGTTAATGCCTAAGATGACCATCGCCGTCACGCTCCTTTGCCCTCACGGCGTTTCCTTATACTGCACAAAAGGAGCAAACTGCCACTTAAGGCAGCGCTAAAGAACCAAAGATAAAGGCGGGCGAGAACAGCATTATCTAACACCAATGGTCGTCCTAACCGTTCCTCCCAACCCAACTTCTGAAGCCAATCACCTAACCTCTGACCAATCAACGGCACTTTCCGCCAATTAATGTAAGATGTTCGGTCGTAGGTGTAGTTAGGTGGGTAATCAATATGGCGAGTAGCACGACGAAGTATTTTAGGGTCTCTCAAATCTTCTTTTATAAGCCAGCGACCATTCTCGTCCTTCATCGCCAATCCAAAAGCAGGGTCTAAACAACCCAACGCCCATTCAACCACACTTCAGCAACAACATGTTGAGTGATACCTTGCTCGTTCAGTAGCAATAAACCTCTGGCAGGGATCCCTGCTGAGAGCGCCAGATGGACAAAAGCGTTTGTAGCATTTCCGCAATCTCGCATTAACTTTTCAAAGCGCAGTGAGAAAACAGGTGTTCTGTCCCCCTCTGGGATACCTTTAAGACGAGATGGATGGTTTCGGAAGTAATGGAGGATAGCTTCTATTTTATCGGAAGAAGATCCATCTAACGGAATAATAGCTTCAATAAATTCTTTTAAATAAAATCTTTAAGTAAGATATTGGTAATGGGTAAAGAAAAACATTATCAGCGAAATAACAAACCAAAATACTAAAATGGTGCGCAAAGAAGACTTTGTAGTAGTTACTGCACGCCCACTCACTTTTCCTTCACCTCGTTCTGCTGCAGCCATTTCGATAATACCGCGAGTGCCCAGACTCGGGACCAAGAAGTCTTTCCATTCAAAAAATTTTGCCAAATTGCCCATACTTCTTCAGGGCGAAAATCACCAATTAAGTCAGGCAACGACATTAAGGCTTGTTCGGTCACAGGGCGTAACTCCCCTCGTAACCAAATCGCCCAAGGAAAGGTAAAAGTTGTCTTGCGCCGATAAACGACGAACGAAGGTAAATCTCCAACTGCTTCCACTAAAAGTGCTTTGGGAGTCTTCCTATCCCGCTTCCAACTGTCAGGAAAAGGTAAGACGGTGCGAACGATAGCGATATCCAGCAAAGGCGGGCGAACCTCTAGTGAATGCGCCATGCTCATAAAGTCAGTATCTCGCAATAGCGTGTTCAATAAGTAATGGCGCAACTCTAATACCGATACTTTACCCAACACTTCATAGCCTTCGGCTTCTGCCCAAATTTCCTTCACCCGTTTATTCCACGCTGTCAAATCTTCTAAACTGTTACTTGTCACCAGCAATTTTCTGATCGTTTCTGGAGGAAAGAGGGCTCGAGCAAACAAGTAGGGTAAGCAAGGAAGGGCTAAACCATCGGGTAAGTAACTTTCGCCTTTCAACAATGATCGTAGTTTGACCTTAGTGTCTGGTGGGACAGGCAAAAGCGTTGTAAGTATTCCGATGCCCCACCCTAATATAGGCACCGACCACCATCCTTGCCATCGCCAAAGGAACGGGACAGTCTGAAAAGTGCTGTAACCGGCAAATATCTCGTCCCCACCCAAGCCCGAAAGGGCGACAGTCAAGCCCGCTCTCTTCGCTGCTTCTGACACGAAATAGGTGTTAATGCCGTTCATCGTCGGTTGATCCATCGCCTTAAGGGCGTCAGGAAGTCGAGCCAATACTTCATTCGGTGTCACCAAAACTTCTGTGTGTTCGGCACCGAACCGTTGAGCCGTCTGGCGCGCTAAAGGTGCTTCGTTGAAGGCTTCCTCGCGGAAAGCGATGGTGAAGGTGCGCAAAGGCGCTTTTTCGCCCAACGCCTTGCGGGCAAGGGACAACACGGACGCCGAGTCAATCCCGCCGCTCAGGAAGATGCCCAACGGCACATCGCTGAGCAACCATTCGCCCATTGTCTCCGTCAGCAACTTCCGCAATGCCCTAAGGGCGGTTGACTTATCAGCCACCTGTTCCTTTCCTTCGGCTGACGATGGCAGATGAAAATAGCGGCGGTGAGTGATTTGCAACCCGCCGGGAGCGAAGGTGACGGTAAGCATAGTTCCTGGCGGCAACGCAGTGATGCCTTCAACGAGGGTGAAAGGTTCTTGGACGGAGCCAAAGCAAAGGTAAGTCCACAAACCTGCTTTGCTCAGGCGAGGAGCGATCCAGCCGCTCGCCAACAACGCCCGCACTTCCGAGGCAAAGAGCAACTGGTGCGCCGTCCCATCCAGTTTCTCCCCGCTTGTTGGTATTTGTCGGTCAATCCAAATGTAAAGGGGCTTAATACCTAAAGGGTCTCGCGCCAGCAACAACTGTCCTCCATTTCGTCCATCCCAAATCGCTAAGGCGAACATACCCCTTAACCGTTCTACAAACTTATCGCCCCATTCTTCGTAAGCATGCACGAGCACTTCTGTGTCGGTGCGGGAGCGGAAACGATGTCCCTTCGCTTGCAGGGTCTGGCGCAAAGAAGAGAAGTTAACGATTTCACCGTTAAAGGTAACCCAAATTGTACCATCCTCGTTGCTCATCGGTTGGCGCCCTGACGGTGATAGGTCAAGGATGCGCAAGCGACGATTTCCCAACCAGACCCGACTTTTAGGTAACTCAAGGTAGGAAGAAGTCTCAAAGCAAGGCATGAACCCAACACCTTCACCCCACAAGCCTCCTTCATCAGGACCGCGATGCAACATTTGTCTCAGCATCCGCCAAAGAGGCGTTGCCGAAACAGGTTCAACACTTACAATCCCAGCAATTCCACACATATTTGCTCACCGTCGGATGCGATAGTGGCGTGCCTCTTCTATGTCACGCCGCTCTATCTCCTTCAGCAACCCGTGACGGTCAGTAAAAAGAAGGTAAGCGGTCCGAGGCAATTCCTTTGGGACGACCGTTAATTGTTGGTGGATCATCTTTGTCCATGAAATAGGTCCTCGTTTGTTAATCAATCCTGTGCCCCACTGGAACATGAAACCAAAGTTCCAAAGAACAAGGAGAACAATGAAAACCAAAGCGAAGCGAAATGCTGCTTCCTTAAACCATTCCTTCACCGCTGCTAACAGCGCTGCCAATCCCAAAACGAACAAGGGCGTTAGAGAAAGGAAAAAGCGATTGCTGAAAGACGATTGACCGTGCCAGTCGTCGTAACTGGCTATGAGATACCAAAAAGTGAGGAAAGTCAAAAGACACCGCCAACCCAAAGTGGGTTGACGATGGATAAGGGGCACAAATCCGACACATGCCAGCAAAATAATAGGTGTCCAACTGAAAAGTCCATGTTCTGAAGAAAAGAGCACTTGCCAGAGTCGCGGGTCAAAGAACCACCAAGGTTCACCATAACCTAATTGAAAAGGCGACCCGTAGATTACCCACTTGATTAAACCTAACGGAAGCCAACCGAGGAAAAACCCGAAAGCCCAAAGCGCCATTGGGACGGTGACAAAGGGACCAGCAAAACGCCAAGGATGCTGTCGGGCACGATGCATCAACTCAGCAAAATCGGCGAGGACAAAAAGGCTTAAGAGCAAGTTTGGGTAGTAGGTGATGAACGCTAAGGCACTGAGAAGTCCGAGAAGAAACCAAGACCGAAGGCAGGGGTTGGTCAAGTCATCGGCAGCCACCCGCTGGTCATAAGTACGCCACCAGAACCAGACCAAAAGGCTACAGGTGAAGACGGAGTGGGCATGAGACATGAACGGCAAGAAATACATGTAGACGGGCAACCCTGAGGCGAGCCAGATGCCTAAAGTTGCCCAAAAAGCAACTCGTTCATCAAAAAGTCGCCTTGCTATCGAGAACATCAGGAATAAGCCCATGAAACTATAAAAGGCAGTACCTAACGCACAAAGATAGCGATAAGGCAAAGAAAAGCCATCCCGAGGGATGGGCGTATGAGTGAAAGGTAAAGCGTTGTAAATAGCTGCGAAAATATGTACGGTCAAGAAGAAGGGTGCCCATAGGAGTGATGGACCAACAGAATATTGATTTTCCACAAAGCCTGTGCGAGTATAAAGGTGGGGTTTCAACCGACCTTGTGCATCGAAATAATTGCGGTAATGCCATGGGTCAGCATGGCGATACTCATCCTCAAAGTAAAGGTCGTGGTCAATGACCAACGAGGCAATATAGGCGTAGTAACCGATCCCATCACCCCTCAAGTAAGGGGTGACGAAGGGGAGGGTCAAGAGGAAAAGGATGAAAAGCCAACGCCGTTCAGGGCTCACGACGCACCACCTTTGAGCCAAAACTTGACAATATACCAAAGCGCCTTCAATCCATCTTTCCAAGTGATTTTTTTGCCCTCGGCGTAGGTGCGCCCGTAGTAGCGGATGCCCACCTCGTAAATCCGCCATCGCTTGGGTTTAGCGACTTTCACCGTGAACTCCACTTCAAAGCCGAAATCGTCACAGGTGAGGGTCAACCCCTCTAAAACTTCCCTCCGAAACATCTTATAGCAAACCTCAATGTCGCTTAAAGTCACATCGCAGAGCAAGTTGACCAGCGTGGAGATGAGTTTGTTGCCGAGGTAGTGATGGAAGTAGAGGGCACGGTGGGGCTTGCCGTAGAAGCGGGAGCCATAGACGACATCGGCATAACCGTCTGCAATCAATTGCCACATCTCTTCCCAGTCTCTTGGGTCGTATTCCAAGTCAGCGTCTTGAATGACCAACACATCTCCCGTCGCCGCTGCAAAACCCGTCCGCAACGCCGCCCCCTTCCCTCTGTTGCGCTCGTGGAAAATTACCCGAAGGGCGCAGGGTTGCAGGGTTTCCGTCCCATCCCCTCGTCGTCCTTGCGTCCCTTCCGAAGGTTGGAAGCGCACCTGCCAGCCTGTCTCTTCCGTCCACGCAACAAGGGCGGGGTGAGGATTGGTGGTGCCGAAGGTTTCCACGAGCCACTCACGGGTGCCATCGGTGGAACCATCGTCCACGACGATGATTTCCTTCTCCACTTGAGGAAGCGCCCTCACGACCCGTCGGAGAACCTCCTCAATGTAGGGGCGCTCGTTGTAACAAGGGATGATAACAGAAAGTTTCATCGCAACTCACGCTCCTTTTACAGCCCTTCTGCTTTGGCGAAGCGCGCCAGTGTCACTTGAGCAGTTGCACCTAAGATTGCCAAAATCCCTATCCAACGAATCCCAATTACACCCATTAAGGCTAATAGAAAAACCAAATTCAGGGCGATGTGAGTTAGAATCACAGAAACAATTTGCCAACTCGATGGATTAAAGTTTCTGTGCAATGTGAGGATCACATAAGGCATAAAACTAATAACGGGTATAGCCGTATAAATAGCCAATCGACAAAGTGCAAAACCGAAAACGACGAATGGAGCAAGGATGAACATTGTTAAGCCAAAAAGTGAGCCTGCTCGAATGTCAACAGGGAATTTCGCTAACAATTGCCTTAATTGATGGCGATTTGTCCAGATCAGTCCAGGAAACACTCCCCAACCTGTTAGATAAACTGTCGCAAACACGAGAATATGCCCTGGTTGCCAAGGACAAATTCCCACCTTATGAACATTCCCTATCGGCACTGGTAGTGTAAGAGAGAAGAGGGGTGTCTTACAGTCTCCCATCTCCCATTTCGCCCATAACTGAGCAAGGCTGTCAGTCCAAATTTGGAATCCAAAGAAATTCTTAACAAAGGCTACAAAAGATCGAGCGACCATGTAAATTATCTCTGGGGCGCCATGAAGGTTAGTTTCAGTAGACGCTATATGAGGAATGATGACGAACCACGCAAGTAGCCCTGATAAGATTAAACCTGCACCGTAAAGGCGCTTACCTTGGGCTAAGAGAATAGCGCCTGCGATTACCACTGCGACAAGCCCGACTTCACGCGTCAGCACGGCAAGAACGGCAAAGAGCAGCGCTAAGGGTGGAATGCTCAAAGTGGACAAGAAAATCAGGACAACCGCCAGCAGAAAAAGGTCATTCAAGTAAATGGACCCAACAGCCTGAAGCAATCCGGGATGAACGGCTAACAAGGACCACCAAGGGTTGCCCGTGGCTTTGTAGGCAAACTGAGCGAGCAAAAGCCCAACAACAAAGGTGGCGACAAGGGCAAGAAAGAAGAAAGCAGACTCCAAAGAGATACCAGTTGCTCGAGCAATCCAACCGGCCAAGAAGGGGTGAAGAATTCTGGCTCCCCACGGCTTTGGAACATCTCGCTTTCCCATAGCCAATGCTATATACCAGTTGGCATCCGATGTTTGACGAGGAAAAAGGATAAACCCAACACATAAGATTAAAGCCAGGGCAAAGCCGGCGACGAACCAATTGTTGCGATTCCACATGTCCCTTATTCCCTCCGCAATTGGCTATAAAGTTGCTCCATTTGCGTCACAGGTTCATCCCATGAGAGGGATTCGGCGACTTTGCGGCAACCTTGCCGGAAGCGTTCCCGCAACGCTTCATCCGTTAACAGATTCCATAACGCTTCTATTAAAGCCTTCCGCTCATAGGGCACAACTAAACCTGCTTGATCCCGAACCATAGGTGCGATGCCACAACGGTCGGTGATGATAACAGGCGTGCCAACAGCAATAGCTTCCGCCACTGCGTTGCCAAAGTTCTCATGCTGCGATGGAAGGACAAACACATCGGCATCTTGCAGGGCCGCCCATTTATCGTCTCCGTAAAGCGGACCTGTAAACAATAATCGTTCACTAATGCCCAATTCTTCTCCATGAACCTGAAGGTATTCCAGATAGCCGTCTCTTTCGTCAGGACCAGCGAGGACAAGGAACCAAGATTCTTTGTTATCGCCCAGCATCTTTAAGCATTCTGCAAAGGCGTCCATGAGCATGTCAGGGCTCTTTTTGGGCACTAACCTGCCTAAGAAGAGAATAACCTTTGCCTCAGATGGAATTTTCCATCGCCTCCGAAAGGAGCCTCGTTCGGGCAATTGGATAGGCACCTCTATTCCGTTACGCCGCAAGATAACCTTTTCTTTGGGAACTCCATCTTCTATCAATTCCCGTCTTTCCTGTTCAGAGGTAGCGATGACAGCATTAGCGTTCAAAACCGTGCGCCTTCCCAAGAGGCGAAGGTAAAGGCGCTTTAAGTAGATATTACGGACGATAGGGCGAAACATTCCCATCGGTTCCATAAGATAAGGGATAACAAAACGACGACAAAAAGAAGCGACGATAGGTCCAAGTAGGTCATAAAGCCCATAAATGTGCACAACATCAAAGTCTTTTAATCGTCTCAAGCAGAAAAGGAATACATCAGGGTTAAAGGTGATAGCACGGTAGCGAAACCAAGTAGGCAAATAAATGACTTCCACAGTAGGAGCATTGGGTGATGAGTTGTTCCTCTGAAAAGATTTAAGTCCAAAGTCGGCAGTGAGCACTGTGACGGCATGCCCTCGTTGGGCTAAGCGCCGAGCAATAGCAGGCACTTTAACGGCAGGTCCACCTTTGTCCAGAAAGGGTTCATAGGCTTGAGTCACTTTGAGAATGCGTAAAACCATCATTATATCACCTAACCATCAAAACTTTAATAGTTACATCATCTTATACTTAGAATTTAAGCGATTAGTTACATTTTATCTAATTTGTGTTTTTCTGATAAAGCTTTCCGACAAGCTTGCCACATATCTTCAACACTAATTTCCATTAAACAAATTTTACCTTGTTCCTTACAAATGCTTAACATACACCCCTCGCAAGGGACTGAACGGCGTAGAACGAGATGTTGATTTCCGTAGGGATACCAACGACCGGGCCAATCCTGTGCCGAGAAGGCGACCACACAAGTTACCCCCACTGCTGCTGCTAAGTGCATGGTGCCTGTGTCATTGCCTACATAAAGTTGGCAAAAGCTTAGCACAGCAGCTGCTTGGCGCACCCTAAGTTTGCCAGCAGCATTAGCGCCGCGCCTCCAATGGGCAATTAATCGTTCTCCCAATTCTCGATCCTCTGGGCCTCCAAAGACAATGGGAAAGGCGTCGACTTCATCTATCAAACGCTGTCCCAAAGCTGCATAGCGCTCTAAAGGCCAGACCTTAGAAGGCCACTTACTTCCGGGTCCAAAGCCGATAAGAGGACCTTTATGCCTGTGACCTACCTGAAGTTTTAACCATGCTTGCGCTTCAGCCAACTCTGTCTGAGTCAATCTTAAGTCCATGCGTCCATAATCACTTGCTAATACTGGAAGACCACTTTTTGCAAGCCGATCAAGGAGATGATCAGCTTCGTGTTCTACTTTTGGCAGACTCCCATTCGAAGATCGTGGTGGTAAAGGTTGAAAACCTTTGTGTCCGATGAAGTGACGAATTCCTGCTAAGCGAAAGAAGAACAAGTCACGCCAAACTTTCCAACGGGATCGTAAACGCGGTGCCAGATAAACTAACATATCAAATTTGCGTTGGCGTAATGACGGCAAGACAGCTATTAAGCTCAAAGGGTTAGTGCCCTTAACATTCGCTTTGTATGTCAAATATTCATCAAACAAACCCTCTGGAGGAAGCACTTCCTGGGCCAGCACATATCCTGGTTTAGTGTGACGGTCGCAAAGGAGAGCCATATAGGCGCTTGGGAAACACCGACGCACTGCCCACATGGCAGGCAATGCAACTATAATGTCTCCTAATTGTCCGATTCGATAAACCAAAATACGTTTTATTTGACTATTAATCATTATAACAAATTTCCTCCTTATATTACTAACATGAAATAGTTATGATACTAAAAAGTAATACTCATATAAATTTTTAATTTGAATTTTGCTTTTTATCCTTTACCACTTGTAAAAAGACTTCATGCATCACTTGAGCATTTCGCTTCCAAGTAAACTGTTGGGCTGTTTGGGAAGCATTTTGTCCTAAACGCTCTCGTAACGCTTTATCTGAATAAAGGAGTTGAATAAGGTGAGCTAACTCTTCAGGATTTCTGGGATCTTTTAAAATTAATCCATCAAAGCCATCTTTGATAATCTCACTCACTCCAGCATGGCTACTCACAATAACAGGCAACCCACAAGCCATTGCTTCGGCAGGCGGGAGAGCGAAGGCATCCTCTAATGATGGAGCGACATAAGCGTCAGCAGCAGCATAATAAAACTCTACATCAGAGCGCGGTGAAAGGAAAAGCACTTTTCTATTCAATTTATATTCATTAATACGAACAAGATAAGCAGTAGGATCATCTCGTCCTACTACCAGTAAGCGAATTGGTAAGTCTTCGAATTTTTTAATAGCTTCTATTAGGCAGTCAAGCCCCTTTTTCCTCCAATCGTTACCAATCAATAAGATAACGAAATCCTCTTCAGTCAAATTCAACGCTTGGCGTGCTTGTTGGCGCAACAATATTCGAACCTGTGGATTAAATTGCTGTGTATCTATGCCATGATAGGCAATAGGAAGGTTAGTAGAGACACCATAATGATAATGTAAGTCCCTAACAACTTTCTTTGAAATAGCAACAAGTGTTTTATGATGCTTTCCATAGATTTGCCGTTCCAAAGCCATGATGAGATGGTAATGAAGCCAGCGGTGAATTAGTCTGGGCCAGGTGCAGAGAGGGTTGCGGGTAAGCCGCAACATATCCTTGACTTGTGTGTAAAATTCAGCAAAAACAATGTGAACAGAAATCACATCAGCATCCCAACAGTTAATGCCTGGGGAGTAGATCAAATCATATTGGCACCTTTTAGCCTTTCTGTTCCAATTTCGGATGACTTGGTTAGCGACGAACCACCAAAGGTATTTCAAAAGGTGTGGACCGGGTATGTCGGGTATTTTGTGCCAAATAAAGCGTTCTTCCCCATCATTAACCTCAATGTCTTCTACTCGTTGACTGTAAAGATGTACTTCGTAACTGAAGTCTTTGATTAAATGTTCTATCAATTCGGCAACACGACGTTCCGTTCCATATCGCTTACTTATGAAAGGAGAAACAATAGCGATTCGTATCATACTTTTTCACCTCTTTTTGAAAATGCAAATTGTAATTGAGAGTAAAGAAATTACGCTTTTCCCTTGAAGGAAGCCATTCGACCCAGCAACCCCAAAGACAGCCAGAGGAAGGCATTACCGATGAATTCTTGGAAGCCCGCCATGCCCCCCCATAATGGTATGACCACCTTGAAGGTCACGAACCAAGCGAGGCTGAAGGCAAGGAAGAACAAGGGATGCCCCCTTAGATGCATCGCCTTGTCCCATGCCCACTTAACCATAGCGAAACTCCAGAGCAACCAAAAGGCTAACCCAACAATACCCGTCTCTGCTACGATGTTACCGAGACCACTTTCTACCATAACCGCTGGTAAGGGAACAGAAACAATTTTCCGCAGATATTGAATGCCTAACGAGTTTGTTCCAAACCCTTGCCCAAGAAGGGCGTAGGAGGAATTAAAGGCAGCAAGGAAATTTTGAGGGTGATATCGAAAGACCCGTTCAAAAAGTTCCGACCTTGGGCTTGTAGGAGAAAGGGTTTCCCAATAAAAAGCCCATCGGGCTTTGATTGCCTCGGGAGCAAAAAGAACGACTACGCAGAAAACTCCTGTAAGGATTCCAAGAAGGGCAAAAATAATGCGAGCCCAACGCTTCCATTGGATAACTGACGGGCTGAAGATCAGGAATAAAAAGAGGGTGATGAGCCCTGCAAGGAACCCCCCGCGGGAACCTATCATCATAAGCCCAACCGTGCAAAGGCTCAATGAAATCAAAGAGATAGTTTTTTGAGGCTTGTTAAGCCATTCGTTCCACTCAGGATGATTCCAAAGGGCAAAGATTAAGCCCAAGTTGAGGATAAGACAGAGGAGCATAAAATGAGCAAATCTTCCATCACTGACAAAAACTGAACATGGGCGAGGAACCTTGTATCCACTTAGGGGTGCTTCCCTAACTAAAGAAGCCAAAGGACGAATTTCTTCAGCAAGGGTTGGAGGATTCAAAAAGTGTAAACCGACGATACCTTGAACAATACCAAGAAAGGCTACTATGGCTCCAACCCCTAAGCAAAAAGTCCAAAATCGCCCCAGGTCTTGAGGTGTCTGCCACCAATAAAAACCCACCCACAAAAGTGGTAAATAGAAGAAATTCATCCTGAAACCCAAAAGACCGTAAAGAGGGCTTGGCGATTCTGGATTGAAAGTTTGCAAAAGTGCCATTGCTAAGAAGAGTCCCAAAGGGAAAAGGAAGGAAGGGTAGAAGGGTGTCTTTCGCGGTTCACCGCCTTGCGTCATTAGGAATCCTCCCAAGAGAGAAAGGAAAAGGACATCCTTGCCGAAGTAAAGGAGCATGTTGTTGCCCAGATATTTGCGGATGAGATCCTCCACCACAAGCCAGGCGATGAAAAGGAGCAAACCTGCCTGCCAGTGAAGGAGGGCTATAAAACACAACGCCCCCAAGCAGGTAAGGACAAAAGGAAGCGTCCAAGGCGATTGACTCCTTCCCACAGCCACCCCCGCCGCGAACACGACGAGGACGCAACCCAGCCATGTCCATGACCAACCTTTCCAAAGGGTTGGTGTGTTATCCTTCATTGCTCATTGCCTCTCTCCAAGACGAATATGTGGTTATCCCCCAAAAGGCAAGGGCTCCGCAGGAGATGTGAGGCTATCCAGAAGCACCATGCGTAGTGTCTGCGCGTCACCTTATATCCGCCGGGCGGGTAATGCAGGTGCTCTTTTAAGCGTAAACCTGCGCGAGGGAGAAATTGACGAACAAAAAGGTCGAAGAAAATTGGGGAGATATGGGTGGGATCGCTCCGCTCATCTAGCATCCGCACCTTCCCTGTAAGCAAAAACTTCACTCTGGCTGGTAGGTTGTCCACATTGGGAGTCGTGATGACGGCGGCCCCCGTCGGCTTCAATAGCGCTCGAATGTTGCGGAGGAAACCGATGGGATTTTCCAAGTGCTCAATGACCTCCACCGCCGTGACCAAATCAAACCGCTCCACGCCCAGCCAATCAGCAAAATGGGGGTCGTTCAGGTCCAAGCGGATAAACGGGAGAGGGGCTAAGAAGTTTTGTTCATTGATGTCCACGCAGATCACTTCCAGCCCGAGAGCCCTTCACCGCATCCCTAACGCCCCACTGCCAGCTCCAAGGTCCACTGCTTGCTTACCAAAAGAAATGTATCTTGGGAGCACCCTTTCAACCAAGAAATCATGGAGCCCCCAATAGTCTTTTCGGGCAAGCATACCTTCCTGTCTGTCACCGAATGCACGCCTCCATTTAACGCGATTGCTTATCCTTCAGCGGCGCCTGAAAGTCGGTTGACCCTTGAGGCGTTGAGAAGGCGCCGGTACAAACAAAGGTGTTCGTCCACCATGCGTTCCCAACGAAAGAGTTGAAGGGCGCGCTGGCGAGCCTTTTGCCCGAGTTCAACGAGAATTTGAGGGTGCTGCAAAATCCGCCGAAGGCAATCGGTGAGGGCTTCAGCGTCCCCTGGGGGAAACTTCAATCCTGCTCCGTCCACGACCTCCCCTAAGCCACCGATGTCTGCGGCGATAACCGGTCGCCCTCGCATCATGTGTTCCATTGCTGCCAGTCCTGCTGTTTCTTCCCAAATTGACGGCATTATAACGGCACTCACCGACGCCATAACTTCTTCAAGGCGTTTTCCTTGCAGAAATCCAGTAAAGGTTACATATTCTTGGAGTGACCACTCTCTAACCATGGCTTCCAATCGTTTCCTTTCTGGCCCGTCTCCCACGAATAGAAGACGAAAACGGAACCCTTCTTCCTTTAACCGCTTTGTTGCCTCCAAAAGCAAAGGGAGTCCTTTCTCGCTTACTAATCGCCCTAAATAAGCAAAAGTTAAAGGAAAATCTTGAGGAAGTGACAAGGGTGGTTTAACAGGGATTCCATGATAGATGACTTGACTTTGTGGCAATTGTAGTCGTTGTAAAACATGATGGCTAACAGCAAGATTAGCAGCCACTAAAAAGCACAGCCAACGGCGGGGGAAAGTTGACAGTAACTTCAATACACTTTTCCCCCACCCTACACCAACGGCGTTGCACCGAAGGCAATGCCAATACCGGCGCCTCATAAAATGCCCTGGGCAGACGGACTTCGTTGGTTCGTAAAAGAGTAAGCCGTTAGGACAAACTGCTTGATAACCGTGATGTTCCACAACCACCGGTTTGCCTCTTAAGAGCCCTAAGGCTAAAGGAATGAAAGCAGGACCTGCCAAATGGACAATATCAGCCTTTCCAAGCAGTCGCCAAAGAGTGCGTAGCCGAGGACGGCGCACTACTCGGAAAGGTAAGGATGAATCGTCAAAGCCGTTGGAAGGTGTAGGTGTCGCCACCGTTACTTCTACACCTCGTTCGGCTAAACCCCTTGCCAGTAGCATCACATAAGTTTCAACACCACCAATTTTAGGTGCAAAGGCGTGGGAATAAAGGAGCACTTTCATTCTTTCTTACCTCGCTTTCGTTGCACCGCCTTTTCCACAGCCTGCACAAAGGCTTCTATGTTCTCTCGCGGCGACCATGTCTCCATTCTTTTTCGGGCTGCCTCTCCCATCTTCCTTAATCGTTCCCGATCAGGCAAAACTTCCCGCAAAATCTGCGCTAATGCCTCTATATCTCCGCAAGGATACACGAATCCTGTCTCTCCTTCCCGAACCAAATCATACTTTGCCCCCACCCGATCACTGACAATGACGGGACGACCGCAGAGCATTGCTTCATTAACGACCACTCCGAAGGGTTCATGTTCGCTAGGAAGCACCAGTATATCGGCTGCCTGATAGACATCTGGTAAGCGGGACTGGTTAACAAAGCCGAGAAAGCGAACACGATGAGCAATGCCCAAAACTTGTGCTTCCTCCTCTAAAGACTTCCGTAACGGTCCTTCTCCGGCAAAGATCAGGTAAGAGTTGGGAACATCTGCCTGGGCAAAGGCTCTTAAGACATCTTGAGGTCGCTTCCAAGGTTGCAATTTGGCGCAAAAAAGGATAACAGGGGCATCACAAGGAATATTCCATAAAGCGCGAATGAGGGCAGGATCTGCTCGAGAAGCTTGTTTCAGCCACCAATCATTATTCACCACATAAGGAGTAAGGACTATCCGCTCGTCAGGAATTCCTATGTGACGCATCAGTTGCACGCTGCCTGTGGATGGGACAATGACAATGTCTGCTAACCAAAAGATGTAGGGCCAAAGGAACGCTTTTAAGTAAGTTTTCCAAAAGCGCCTGTCTCTGGGTCGCACCTCGTGAGCGTCAGTCCCGAAAAGTAACGCGCATCTTTTCATCTTCGCAGCAGCCGTTACGATCCAGAAGCTGGCATAAACATAACCTGTATATATCACGATAGCGTCCCAATGGTTCTGATTAATGATCCGCCAAAGTCCTGGATTGATAAGTCCCCAAAAGCGCCCTAATCCTGGTCGTGGCGACCGATTAGGCACATATACCCATGGATAGCCGTCCAGCAAAGGAATGTCCCATGCTATTTCTATACCGAACTCCGGATCAAGACCTTTTTCTGCTCCTTGGAGACTACAGTAAGCAACAAGGATATCCAGTTTAGGATGTCGTACCATTAACCGATATAGTGGCACTGAATACTGAGTAGGATGAGAGGAGACGATTAAGACTCGATATTTGTTTCCTTGCATCCGTCCAGAACCTCCAAGAAACATTTTGCAATAGCGTCCCAAGAAAAATAAAGGCGATATGCTTCTTTACTGCGTTGGTGTAACTCCCACCAAAGATTTGCGTCTGTTAACACCCGCGTTAATGCTTCCGCCAGTGCCTCCCGATCACCCTGTGGGACTAAAAGGACCCCTGCCTCCGTAATCGGAAATCCTGTCTCCTTTCCCGAGTATCCCACAACTGGAAGCCCACAAGCGATCCCCGCGATGGCGGTCGTTCGTCGTCCCGAGACATGTCCTCGCACAAACAAGAGGGCATCCGCTTGAGAGAGGGTTCGCGTAATTTCCTCGGCGGGAAGCAAGCCCAACACTGAAAGGGAAATATTGCTATTCACAGATTGACGCAACGCTGTTTCTGCCTCTTTAGAACCTCGTCCAAAAACAATCAATCGTAATTTTTTACCTTCGCTCTGCAATCGCTTTACTGCCTGATAGGTAACAAAAGCGATGTCAGCGACCTCTTTGGAAGTGTTTTGTCCTCCTGTGACACTAAAAACGGCGACAACCTTTTCTTCTCTGTCCCATCGCGCCTCCCCTGTCCCTTCTGGGATATTCGGACCGACAGGGATGACGAAAACCTTTCGTCTTTCCGAGACAGGTAGCCAATCCAAAGCCTCTAAAGGCACCGGAGAGATAGCTCGCTCTACCCATTGACAAGCAAGACGCATGACTTGATGCTGGACCCTGCGTCGGAGGCGATCAATTAAACGATGTCCGATGTATCCGCTTGCGTCGTGGTAAATGATACCCAATCGGCACTTCCGCCCTCGGAGTATTTTGAGCACGGGCAGGAGACCGATAGGAAAGCCTCGTCGCGACCATGACAAAGCTGTGTATTGAACAAGCACCCATCGTCCCTGCCATGCCCTTGCCTCCTGCCAGAGCCAACGCAAGGCATAGAACCATCCCTTTTCCGCCCAGGGCACCCGCACGAGTTGCAAAGCCACACCACGCTCTTTCAATGCTTTGCCTAAATAAGTGCAATAATCCTCTACCCCATCCGTTGGGTAATCCCGGCGACCAAGGAGAGCGATAAGAGTGACATCGTTCATTTATCTAATCCTC
>Ga0272449_1002806_pt1 | contig 15758 bp, 9 predicted proteins | sample YNPCB0241_FD_198679 | JGI IMG/M metagenome (GOLD analysis project Ga0272449, IMG submission 198679) | Hot spring sediment microbial communities from Yellowstone National Park, WY, United States - YNP-CB-024-1 | ecosystem: Environmental > Aquatic > Thermal springs > Hot (42-90C) > Sediment...
TGCCGGCCTTGGGTCTTTACGCCCGGCACGTGCGAGGCCTGGTCGTTCGGAATTTCGATCTCGAGGCCCTTACCAGTGCGGCCCTCCCGCTGCTGGTGACCGAAGATGTGGAGGCGTTGGACGCTCAGGGGCTGAGGATGAACGGAGCGCCCGTAGCGGCCAAGACCGTGGGATAATAAACCCCAAAAGTGCCGCCGCCGGCGCGTGAACACCCGTTTTTGCGGAGGCTATACCGAGATTACTACCGTAAGCGGCGAACGGCGGTTCCGAGTTGCCTTGCGAGTGTGTTTTTGAGTTCAGGCCATGGGACGGTCATTTGTCTTGCTTCTCTGGTTCTGCCTCGTACCCCGGGCGCTGCCCGAAACCTTCCGGCCCGAGAAGGCCGACGGCTACCACGGCATCTGGTACTCGAACCAGCCGACCGGGGATGAGTACGTTTATAAGTACAGCGGCGGCCTTGCCACTTATCCCCAGCAGCACTCCCCTATCGCCATCTATGCTCCTGCCGCCCGCAAAACTTTCTTCTGTTACGGCGGCAGCCTGCCGGGGCGGCAGGAGCTGCTGTTGATGGTCTCCTATTACGATCACGTCACTCGCCAGGTCCCGCGCCCGCGAATTTTGCTTAACCGAAAGACGGATGACGCCCATGACAATCCGGTCCTGGGTCTGGATGAGCGTGGTCATGTGTGGGTTTTTGCCAACTCACACGGCACGGCTCGCCGGTCTTATATCTTCCGCTCCACCGCGCCTTACTCGATCGACGAGTTCGAGCGTGTGTGGGAAGGCAATTTCTCGTACGCCAATCCGCGGTGGGTTTCGGGCGAAGGCTTTCTTTTCCTTCACACCCGCTACGAACGGGGCGGACGCAGCTTGTACTGGATGACCAGCCGCGACGGACTGACGTGGTCCGAGCCCCAGTTGCTGGCCCGCGTCGAACTCGGCCATTATCAAATTGTCCAGCAGACCGGCCGGCGCGTTGCCACCGCCTTCAACTTTCACCCCGCGCCCTTCGGATTGAACGCGCGCACCAATCTTTACTACCTGGAAACGACGGATATGGGACGCACGTGGAAGACGGTGGACGGCCGGCCCGCGCCGGTTCCCGTCACGCGCCCCGAGCATCCCGCCTTGGTGCACGACTACCGCTCGGAAGGACTGCTGGTTTACTTGAAAACGCTCGAGTTCGACCGCGGCGGCCGCCCCGTCATTCTGTTTCTGACCAGCCGGGGCTTCGAGCCCGGTCCGAAGAACGATCCCCGCGTGTGGCGCATCGCGCACTGGACGGGTGACAGCTGGGAGATTCGCGAGCTCTTCACCTCGGACCATAACTATGACTTCGGCTCGCTGTACATCGAGGACAACAGGGTTTGGCGGATCATCGCGCCGACGGACCCGGGGCCGCAGCCTTACTGCACAGGCGGCGAGATGGTGATGTGGATCAGTCGCGACGAAGGCAAGACGTGGCAGCGGGCAAGATCCCTGACACGCAACAGCTCTCGCAACCATACCTACGCACGCAAGCCCGTCAACGCCCAGCCGGACTTCTACGCTTTGTGGGCCGATGGCGACGCCAAAAAGTTCTCGGACTCCGCCCTCTACTTCACGAATCGGGAGGGCACCGCCGTTTGGCGGCTGCCGCAACGAATGAGTTCGGAATTCGCCAAGCCCGAGCGGGTGCGTTGATGGGCGGCGCTGGAGGCCAACTAACCGGGCGCGAAATTGCTGTCACGCCCGCCGGCGGACCGAGAGCAGAATCACGCCGTAGCCGACCGGATAAAGTAAACCGCAGGCAATGAAGACCGGCGCGAAACCCATCGCGTCCACTACGTAACCGGTCCCTAGGTTGGCCGCGAAGCCTGCCAGGCCGCCCGCCATGCCCGCCAATCCTACTACCGTGGCCACGATAGTCGTGGGAAAAAGATCGGCGGTAAGCGCCATGTAATTGGTCATCCAGAACCCGTGAGCTAACAGAAGCACGCCGAACAGCAGGACGGCCACCAGTGAGTCTGGAGCCCACAAGGCGAGGATCGAGACAGGGGTCAGGAAAGCCGCAGCGCCCATTACCAGCTTCCGGGCTTCCACTAGCGACCGCCCGCGCCGCACCAGCCAGTCGGAGACCGCTCCGCCCACACACGAGGAGACGCCGAGCGTCAAGAAAGGAATCCAAGCTAACCTGCCGATTTCGGACAGCGAAGCGCCTCGCTCCTGGTGGAGATACTGCGGGATCCAGAACATATAAATGTAGAAGACTGGGTCCAGCAGAAAGCGGGTTATCACCAAGCCCCAAACCGGCCGTAAACGCAGCAGCTGGCGCCATGACCAGGGTTCGGGCTTGTCTGCGCTGCTGCGAGCCGCCGAAGTCACTGGCGCCCGGTAACCAGCGAACCAGCCCAGTGTCCACAACGCGCCGAGCAACCCTGTCGCAAGGAAAGCAGCCCGCCAGCCTGCGACCAGAGCCAACCATGCGATCACTGGCGGAGCGAGCACCGCGCCCAGGGCGGAGGCCCCTGTGGTCGCGACGCCCATGGCCAGCGCACGTTGTCGTTCGGGGAACGATTCGACGACTCCGCGCGCCACCGCCGGGAAGCATGCCCCTTCGCCCACTCCCAGAAGCAATCGAAAAAAGGCAAGCTGGGCGTCGCTGCGCGTCGTGGCATGCAAGGCGCTAGCCAGCGACCAGAACGCTACCGAGAGCCCCAGGCCCGTGCGCGTGCCAACCCGGTCAATGAGGCGGCCACCTACCGCGAACATCACGCAGTAAGCTAACGTGAACGCCGAGACCGCGCGGCCGTAATCGGCGTTGGTCATGCCCAGCTCGGCGGTCACGGTGGGCGCCAGCACGGAAAGCGCCTGGCGATCGAAAAAACTGAGCGCAGACGCGCCGCTCAGCAAGGCCGCCGCCCACACGTAACTCGGGCGAGACGACACTTACACCGCCTCCCGCGCCACCACCGCGATCTCCAGGCCCAACACGGAGGCGATCTTCTCCAGCGTGGAAGCGTGATGTCCGACGCCCAGCGCGAAATGATGCGTCGGCCCTTCGGCGACCCAGCGCTTCAGGAAGGTCCGCACATCCGGCTTGAAGAAGCCGCGAGTGTTCGTGTTGCCCGTGGCGGGAATGGGACCTCGCACGCTCTGGCCTTCGGCCACAATGAACTTGAATCCGCCACTCCGGGTGACGCCGATGCCCAGCATGGTGATTGGCCCTTCTTTCAGCTTGAACTCCACGCTGGCTCCGCTGCCCGGTTTGCCGTGGTACTTCAGCAAGCTGCGCAGCACAGGACGTCCCTCGGCCACGTTGAGGTGATGTGGCCCGTCGTGACCTACCAGCACGAATCCTTCGTTGAAGTCTATGGGATGGAATTCCGCAAAACTGCCGCCGATTTCCAGCCGGTCCATGATGAGCATAGCGATGCAGGTTTTCAGGTCGGACTCGCCGCACATGGGAAAACCGGCCGCAGTGAGCAGGGAGTTGCCTACGATCAGACTGCTCAACACGGAACGCAGTTCGCTGTCCGGTTCTCCCTCGTAGTAGTAAGCCAGCCCGTCCAGCTCGTACTCGTCAATGAAGCGCTCCAGGGCAGCCGCTACACGGGCCGACATCTCCAGGTCCTCCGACGTCAACCGCCGGGTGATCGGATCAGCTTTGGGATCCGGCGTATCGAACACCTCCAGAATGATCCGTTTTTTCTCCGCGATCTCCGCTTCCGTAACCCGCCGGTAATGACGGAGCAGGTCGTCGGCTTCCGTCTGCACGATGTGGCAGCCGAAGGCTGCGGTCAGCGCGGCCTGATCGGTCTGCATGTCGAGCATGTGTTCGATGGGATGGCCGAAGTGCCCGATCCGGGCGCGCTTGAGATCGTGCAACACGTGCGCGATACGACACCATTCGGAGAGTTCCTCTTCCGCCACAGGATCGTCCTCAAGTGTGCCCAGGATCACCGGCGGCGCCGGCTTGCCCATGCGGATCGCCACCCCTGTAAACTCGGGCACTGAGCAGAAGTCGTCGTTGGCCAGCTGCATGCGCGTGGTGGCCCGAGGGTAGTCGAGCGCCTTCAAGGGTTGCAAAGCCACCAGCACGATGGGGACAGGCACGTCTCGGACGATGGCCGCGAAGGTCGCCGAGGTGGCGTACGTCACCATGTCGCAGAAGATGAGGTCCAGGTTCTCGGCCAGCAGCCGGTCGCGCAAGGCGTAAGCCGCCTTCGCCGAATCCACCAGCCCGAAGTTCCTCACCTCGACCTGGCGCGCGGAGAGCTTGCTTTCGAGGACCGAGATTTTCTTTTCCATCTCCTCGCGCAAGCCGTCGAATTGTCCCCAGTATGTGTGGTGGCCCACGCCGAACAGTCCCACCCGGGCGGTCAGCGGCTTGCGTCGGGGAATCAGAGGAGAACAGGACAGGGCAGGATGAGTATGGCTTGTTTGTGTCGTCATGAGCCTGCGCTTCTTCGCTGATCCCACTGTTTGATGGATCTCACCAACATGTTCACAACTTCTGGTCGGGAGGAATAAAGGTTTCTCTTCTCGTCGGGATCCTCTCGCAAATCGTAAAGGGCCCCGTCCGGCTCGCCGTTCGTGAAGCAGGAAAGCTTCCAGCGACCTTGCCGGATCATAACCTGCCGGTCCTCATCACGATAACCCTGGTACCCGAACTTGATTTCGCTGAAAACCGGACGATCCCGTGGCACTTGACCCGCTGGCGGCAGGAGGAAAGCCTTCCCCTCGCAGGGCCAATCCAAACGGATGTCCGCGAGGCGGCACAACGTGGGCAGCAAGCCGATTGTGCTTACCGGTTCCGGTTGCCGGACGCCGCGGCGGGGGAAACCGCGCCACCACAAGATCAGCGGGACTGTCGCCACCTGCTCATAGAAAGTCTGTTTCTGCAGGAGGCCCTGTTCGCCCAGATGAGTTCCGTGATCGCTGACGAAAGCCACGATGGTATTTGCCAGCAAGTCGTGTCGGCGCATCCAATCGAGCAGTCTGCCGATCTCAGCGTCGGCAAAGGCGGCCCGTGCGTAATAATAGCGCCGGATCCGACGGATCTGTTCGGCATCGAAACACAGCGCACCTTCGAAATCCTGCAAGTGGATTCTTTCGCGTGCAGGTTTGTCCGCAAGCTCCTCGCGGCGAGGGATGGGGAGTGTAATCTTGTCCGCGTTGATGCGGGAGACGAACTCCGCCGGGGCGACGTACGGAGTGTGAGGAGCGTTTAACGAAAGCCGGAGGAAAAAGGGCCTGCGGGTGTCCCTGCGTTCGAGCCAGCAGATAGCCAGATTGACGTTTCGCGCCTCGGCCGTCCGCTCGCGCGCTTCCGGAAAGATCCCGGCCAGGATCCAGCGGCGGCGAAGCTTGCGTGCGGGCAGATCGGGATACTGGAGGACCTCGTGGCGAGCCGGATCATAACGTTCCGGAAATGTTTCAGCGCCGACGATGTCGTCCACAGCCGAGCCGCCCTCCACCTGAAAGGCCTGCCGCAGGCCGGGAAGGAAGTAATGCTTCTTGCCGAAGGACGCGGTCTGGTATCCTGCCGCCTCGAATGCCCAGGTCAGCATCCGGGTCCCGGCCCGCAGGCGCTGCTGATTATGGAAAACCCCGGTGGTGGAGGGAAAGTTCCCGGTCAACAGGCTGGAACGCGCGGGGACGCAAACCGGCGAGGGCGTATACGCGCTTTCGAAAAGCATTCCCTCGGCGGCCAGAGCGTCAAGATTCGGGCTGACCGCCCAGGGGCTCCCGTAACAGCCAAGCGAATCGGGGCGCTGCTCGTCGGTCATCAACCATAAAACGTTGGGGCGATCTCCCCGCGCCGATCGCAGAATGGCCGGGCAGGCGCTTGTCAGAGCGCCCAGCGCCTGCCGGCGGGTCAGTTGCGTGCTGGTTTTCATCGCCTTCAGAAATACAGGCGCAAGGCCAGCTGCATGATGCGGGGGCTACGAGCCGCGGTGAATTCGCCAAACCGAGGGTTGACTTGGTTGCTGGCCAGGTCGAATCGGGCGGTGGTGTCCAGCCCGCTGAATTGGGTGTGATTGAAGGCGTTGTACAGTTCCCATCGGAACTGGAACTTGAAAGATTCGCCGCGCAAGGGTATGTCCTTAAAGATCGCGATATCCCAATTATTGATGCCGGGGCCGCGGATCAGCGTGCGCGCCGCATTACCGATCGTGCCCCGAGCCGGCAAGCGAAATACCTCCGTACGGAAGTTACGACTGAAGGTGCGCTGGCTCTTTGGGAGGACAGGATTTTCGAGCACCACGATGCGGGCGCCTTGCGACGGCGTGCCGGTGACGTCATAGCCGACCGTTGTCGTGTAGCTGATTCCCAGCGGCGCTCCGCTGACGAAACTAGTGATCCCGGAAACCTGCCACCCGTTCAAGACGAGGCGAGCCGGCGCAAAATCGAGCCTTAGGCGCGGCAGATCGTACATCCAGTCCAGCTTGAATACGTGAGTGCGATCGAAAGACGCCAACCCGTAATTCCAGATCCGCGGCGGCACCAGGGCGCTCACCGCCGTATTGTCGAAATCATTGAAGGTCATGGCCTTGGACCAGGTCCATGCGGCGCCGAACTGCAAGCCGTGCAGAAAGCGCCGGCGCGCCGTCACCTGCAAGGAATGGTAGTTGGACGAAGACGCTGCCTGCGAGATCAGGATTTCGTTATATCCGAGGAATGGCCTCAGGAAAGACGCAGGTAGGGGACTGGCCGGGTTGGTCGGATCGGCGTTGCGCGGGTCGAAATTGGCGCCGAAGGGGACGGGATTGATTTCGTATAGCCACATGAGATTGCGACCCAGGGAGCCCACGTACGCTGCCTCCGCGACCACTCCCAAACCCAGGCTCTGCTGGAGCGCAAAGCTGTAGTTCATGACTTTCGGGCATTTGCTGTCCCGGTCGAACCCGTTGACCGCCTGGGGGAACAACACGCCAGTGGAAGAAGCAATTTCGGTCAGTCTTCCGTAATAAAGAATCGGCCGGCTGACGAACGGCGGCTGCCCCGCGAAGCGAAGATAGTTGAAACTCATATTGGGGCGGTTGTAAAACAGGCCGATGCCGCCTCGCAGCGCCGTGCGGGCAGTGCCGAACACGTCCCAAGCGAAGCCGAACCGCGGCCCGAGCAGGATGCCGTAGCCGTTGATGAGACCGCGAGGATAGCCGTCACGCGCGGCCAGCGCCATCCCGTTAGCCGGATCGCCCGCCCCCGGTACCAAGGCGCCGATTTGTGAGGCATAAAACGTCTGCCCGGTTACCAAATCCTGCCCGACGCGCTGGTTGTTCACGCGCGCAGGCCAGATGAGCCGAACCCTTCGCGCCGGGTCATATCGGTCTGCGGAGAAGACCGAGAGCTTGTTGTCCGCCATGTAGATGGGTTCCAGGTGATGGAATCGGACGCCGTAGTCCAGCGTGAGCCGTGGGTGAAGTCTCCAGGAATCCTGCACGAACCATTCCTCGCTGGCCTGGCGGAAATGCAGGATGACCCGGGCAAGCTGCTCGGTGTAAGTGTTGAAGATGCCCAGAATGGCGTTGGCGTAGGCATAGTTGGTGTCCAGGGGGTTGTTCACGTTACGGCCGAAATCTAGGGTTCCCGTGTATTGGCCGTCATTGAGCGCGCCCTGGAAGTGACGCTCGATAGCAATCCCGGCTTTGAAGGTGTGCTTTCCCCAAATCTTGGTCACGTTGTTGGTCAGCGACGAGGAATAGAGCCGCTGGTAGAAAGGGAACCTGCCTTCGATGTACAGGTTGGCCGCGTTCGTAACGCCCCCGAAAGTGGCGTTCGGGATCAGGCCCAATGGATTGACCGCGGGATTGATTTGCCCGGCAACATAACCCACCGTCGCCTTCTGGTTGCGGCGGATTTCCTCCTCCGAGGCCCGATTACCCTCGGGACGCCGTGTGAAGCCGAGCGCCAGCTCGTTGATCAGAGTGGGACTGACGATACGTGTGTAGCGGACGATATAAGCCTGCCCATGCAGGCGGTAGGTCTTGGTCATTTGCGGCCAGTTGGTCGCACCTGCGGTGAGGATACCCACCGCTCCGCGTTGCTCGTCCACGAACGAAGCAATAGTGCCCGAAAGTGTATTCGATGAGTTGAGGTTATAATCCAGTCGGAGATTCTCTGCCCGATTCGGGATTCTGTTCTCGCTCTGGAATACGTAGTTATAACGGCCTCCGGAAAGCGCCCGATCGGTGAAGTTCGGTTCGGGGAACACTTTGAGCAACGCCTGGCCGCTGCGATCTATGAGACTCGGCGGAATGCGGTTGCCCGGGAAAGGCGCGCGGGTGGTTGGGTCATTGACGACGATCAAGCGGTTATTCAGGTCGAGACTCTGCGAAAAGTCGCCCGCGCGCTCCAACTGGGTGGGCACCGTCAGTTGTGCAATCGCCGTCGGCACCTTCAGGGGCCAGAACTCCTGCGACCAGAAGAAGAAAAGCTTTTCCCGGTTGGTGTTGAATTTGCCCGGAACGTAGACGGGCCCGCCGATGTTGTAATTCCAGGTCGTGTAACGATAGCGCGGCTTGGGTTGCCCGAGGCGATTGTTGAAGAAATTGTTGGCGTTGAACTGCTCATGCCGCTTGAAATGTGACGCGAGGCCGTGGAACTCCCTCGTGCCGGACTTGCTGATCAGATTGACGGTTGCCCCCGAGGAGCGGCCGTATTCGGCCTGGTAGTTGGTCAACAGGACACGTACTTCGGCGATGGCGTCCTGGCTCAACATGACGACGGTGTTGAAGTTGTTGCCAATCCCGTTAACGACCATGCCGTCTACGGTGACGGAGTTGTTTTCGCGGCGGTTGCCTTGGACAAAGATGTCGAAGTTGCGGTCAATCCGCTCCTCGCGCTGCTGCAAATCCACAACGCCCGGCAAAAGTTGCAGCAAAGAAAGCACGTTGCGCCCCTTGATCATGAGGCGTTCGATCTGGCTTCCCAGGACGGTCGCGGCCCGCTCGGAACTGGCGGTCTGAACCGTAGCCGCTTGCCCGGTGACGGTCACACTCTCGGTGAGTGTGCCCACCTCGAGCGTAAGGGTGCCAATACTGCGGCGCTCCTGTGCAGACAGAACGATCCCCTTGCGCTCCAGGCGCTTGAATCCAGCCAGCGTCACGGCAAGATTGTATTCTCCGGGTTCCAGACCCGAGAACACAAAATTGCCGCGTTCGTCGGTCTCGGTCTCGCGCACTGCGCCCGTGGTGACCAGAGTAAGGGTAACTTTGGCCTTGGCCGCCGGCAGGTTACTCGAGTCGAGCACCGTGCCCAGCAGGGAGCTCGTGATCGTTTGCCCGCTAGCCAGTAAGGCTCCCAGGATCAGGCAAGCCGCTGCCTTGGTCATGGGGAACACCTCCGGCCTTATGGTAAAGGCGGGCACGAAAAGGGACACGGCAAAGTTGGCGCCGCCCGTGCGTCTCACATCCCGAGACGAAGCTCAAGCCGACAGGAAGCGGTCCACCGGGTAATACCGGTCCACGTTCTCCGCCGTGATCAGCACGTGCCGGGTGTAGGCGGCCGGGGGAACCGGACGACCGGCCAGGATCAGACGCGCCAGGCGGATGATGTGGTCCCCATAATGCTCAGGGAAATAGGCCACCGAGCCGATCAGGGGGCTGCGGCGGCGCCGCAACTCGTTGCGCCCCTCCAGGCTGGCGTTCTGGCTCATCACCGCGCAACAGTCTGCGCGTCCTGCCTCCTCGATAGCGCGAACGGCGCCCAGCGCCGAGGGATCGTTGGCCGCGAGCACCGCAGTCCGACGGGCCGGGAGCAGGCGTAGGTGGCGGCGCATCCGCTCCAGCGCCTTTTCGAAGGACCCCTTGCCGTCAATCTCGAACAAGGTGGCCTGCGCCGCCGCCGGCAGGACCTCCCGCAATCCCTCCAGCATCCCCGTGATGCGAAGTCTCGCAACAGGGCCAGCGCGTTCCTCGACCAACTGCACGATGGCTTCCAGCTCCCCTCCCCACCGCTCCCGAATCCACTTGCCCAAAGCCCGTCCGCCTATCAAACCGGCTTCGTAGTTGTTGGCCCCGAAATACACCGCTCCCGGATGCGGAATCTCGACCGCGATGACCGGCAGTCGCGCCTGTAAGAAACGGGCCGCGATCAAGGGCGCCACGCGTTCATGGCTCTGGAATTCGACCACCAATTCGACGCCCTCTTGCACCAGTCGTTCGGCGTCGCGCAAGGCCACGCGCGGGCTTCGGTGGCTGTCCAGTACCAGCAACTCCATTCCCGCTTCCTCGGCAGCACGCTGAAGACTGGAAGCCACATCCCGGCTGAACGGCGTGTCCATGCCGCGTGTGGCGAAGCCGATGCGGTGACGCTTGCGCGAAACCGTTCTGATCAGGCTGCGGAAACGCCCGCCGGGCAGACGCTCCACCAACCCGGCATGGTCCAAAGTGCGCAGAAGCCGGGAGGCGGTTGCCTTGTGGAGACCGGTTCGGGCCGCCAGTTGCTGGAGTGTCAGTTCCGCATCCTCGTCTTGGAAGGCCTTGAGCAACTCGCAGGCGCGCTCGACAGCCTGCACCAAGTCTGCCGGGGGAGGCCGCCGTCCAGGCAGTCGCCTGTCCTGATTCTGGTTGGCGTTCATGGGCAAGACTCGGCTCAAGCGCCATTGTCTCACAATGCGAAACGGCCGGCGGGGCGGCTTTCGGAGGACGGCGTCGGCTTCGGTTGCCTTTTAATCAAGAGGGGAGTGGACATGAGGAGCTGCGCGTTGATAGCTTCCACCCTGCTTTGGATCGTTTCGTTGCTCGTTCCTGCCACTGTGGATCCTCTCGAAGCGGGCTTCCGCGACCCGCCGCCCGAAGCTCGCCCTTCGGTCTACTTTCTCCTGTTGGACGGCTACCTGAACCGCGACTGGGTGGGCAAGGAGCTGGAGGAATACCGCCGCCTGGGCGTGACCGGCCTGACGCTCTTCGATATGGGCGCCCGTGGTCCAGCGAGCGCACGACCGCCGGCGGGTCCCCAGTTTCTCAGCCCGGCCTCGGTTGCCGACCTGGCGCACGTGATTCACATCGCAGGCAAGCTCGGCATGAAGGTAGAGCTGTCGGTTTCGAGCAGTTGGGATATGGGCGCGTCCTGGGTGACCCCGCAGGACGCCAGCAAGACGTTGGTGCACTCGCACCTCGAGATCGATGGTCCGCGCGATTTCAACGGCGATCTGCCCGTGCCTCCGATTCCGGCGGAAGCCCCCAAGGACGCGCAAGGCCGGCCTTTGTTTTTCCGCGATGTCGCGCTGATCGGCATACGAAATCCCGAACTGCGCCCTGGTTTTGATTTCATCTTCGAGCTCGAAGAACCCGTACCGCGGACCGTGGCCCGCGTGGTCTTGTATAACGCCGAGAACCCGGCTACCGGCCACCGTTACGCGCGTCGCTTCACCGTTTCGGTATCTGAGTCCTCCCGGGATGACGAAGCGTTTCGCCAGGTGCTGAGCGGCTCCCTGGAACCGCGACTAGGGCCGCAGGAGTTCCGGTTCCCGCCCACCCCTGCGCGCTATGTGCGACTGCACCTGCTGGATGGCCAAAGTGGGGAGCAACGCAAGGTTGCGTTGGCCGAATTCGAAGTCTGGACGGCGGACGGCTACAATGCGGTGCTTTCCTACCGCGGCCGCCGCACCAGCGCGGGCGCGAAGCTGCTCGAGTACAGTTCAGCGCTTAACGTGCAAGGGGAATGGGCGGCGGAAAACGTGCACGACGGGCGCTGGAGTTGTCCGGCGGGGTGCTGGGCGTCGAGCCCCATGCCTGTCGTAAACGTCCGCAGCCTCGATCAGATTGTGCGGCTCGAACGGTATCTGGACAGGGGCCGGCTCCGCTGGCGCGTCCCCGAAGGACGCTGGTTGCTGATCCGCTACGCACTGGCCAACACCGGCGAGCGGCTAAAAGTTCCCAGCCCCAACTCCGACGGACTGGCGACTGACCACCTCGATGCCGAGGTGACGCGACGGTACATCCGGGAGGTCATTCGACGCCTCGGGGAACGCATAGGTGACTTCCGCCGCTCCGCGCTCCACGAACTTTACCTGGCCAGTTACGAAGTAAGGGGCATGCTTTGGAGCGAAAGCTTCCTCGAGGAATTTCGCAAAAGGCGCGGCTATGACCTGGCGCCTTTTTTGCCTTTGTTCAGCGGGGCACGCATCCTCGATCGCGAAACGGCCGACCGCGTAATCTTCGACTACCGAAAGACTCTGGGTGAGGTCGTCGTGGATGCTTACTACCGCGCGGCGGTGGAAGAAGCTCACAAGGTCGGACTGGGCGTTCAGGCGGAAGCGGGCGGCCCCGGTCCCCCCGTTCATCAGGTGCCTGTAGACGCGTTGAAAGCGCTGGGCGCCATAGACAGCGTGCGCGGCGAGTTCTGGCCGTTCCGTCCCGATTCCCCTCTATGGGTGGTCAAAGAAACCGCTGCCGCGGCTCATATATACAACAAGCCCGTTGTGCACATGGAGGCTTTCACCAGCAACCGGCACTGGGAGGAAGCGCCGCAGGATCTGAAAGCCTCCGCGGACCGGGCCTTCACCGAAGGCATGAATCACGTCGTCTGGCACACCTCGGCTCACCAGCCGCCGGAAGCGGGCAAGCCGGGCTGGGCTTACGGCGCAGGAACGCACCTGATGCCCAGCGTTCCCTGGTGGCCCATGGGCAGAGCGTTTCTTGACTATCTCGCCCGCGTCTCGTTCCTGATGCAGCAGGGCCGCTTCGTCGCCGACGTGCTTTATTACTACGGGGACGGCGGTTTCAACTTCGTGCCGCCCAAGCACGTGGATCCGTCGCTCGGATTCGGCTTCGACTACGACGTGATCAATGCCGAGGTTCTGGCGCGACTCCGGGTGCGGGACGGCAAGTTATATCTGCCCCACGGCATGGAATACCAAATTCTGGTCCTCCCCGAGCGCCGTGACGTGGACCCTGCGGTGCTGGAACAGATCGCCGCTCTGGTGCGCGACGGCGCCACCGTCGTGGGTCCCAAGCCGTTGCGGGCCTCGGGCTACGATTACTCGGGGAGTCGCGACAGCGCCGTGCGCGCGCTGGCGGACAAAGTGTGGGGACCTTGCGACGGCGTATCGGTCCTGGAACACCGCTACGGCCAGGGTAAGGTGGTGTGCGGACGGTCGCTGCGCGACGTTCTGGCTGAACGGGGCGTGGGTCCTGATCTAAAGATCATCAGCCCGGCGGACGCCAGGCTGGATTTCATCCACCGCCGCACTGAGCGCGCGGATATCTATTTCGTGCGCAATCTTGCGAACGAGCAAGTGTCGGTGGAAGTTCAATTCCGTGTGCGCAAGAAAGTTCCCGAGCTCTGGGACGCCGTGACCGGTGCGATCCGCGAGGCTTCGGAATACGAGTTCACAAACGAAGGTGTTCGCCTTCCGCTGCGTTTGGAGTCGGAGGGATCGCAACTGGTCGTATTCCGCCGCGAGGCGAGTCAAAGCAAGCGGGCGCCCCCGTCTCTCGCGGACACCGTACCGACGCTCGAAATCGCAGGCCCTTGGATCCTCGAATTTCCCCCAGGCTGGGGCGCTCCGGAACGCGTCAGCCTCAAGCGTCTGATTTCGTGGACCGAGCATCCCGATCCCGGCGTGCGCTGTTTCTCGGGAGTAGCGACTTACCGGACCGAGTTCGAGGCGCCTCAGTCCTGGGTCCGCCGGGCCGGTTCCCCTGAACTCGATCTGGGCGATCTGTGGGGTGCAGCGGAAGTGTGGCTGAACGACAAGCCGCTGGGCGTCGCCTGGACGAAGCCTTTCCGCGTTCCAGTCGGCGCCGCGCTGAGAGCCGGGAAGAACCGGCTGGTGGTGAAGGTCGCCAACAATTGGGTCAACCGGCTGGCGTGCGACGCCCGCGGCGAAGGCGGACCTTTCACCCGCACCAATATTGCAGTTACGGGCGAAATCCCGCGGTCTTGGGCCAAGGTGGAGCTGCGGCGCTCGGGCTTGTTCGGCCCGGTCCGGCTGCGGGCAAACTGACGCAAACTTCGACGCAATTCACCTCCTTAGCATCCGGGGGACAAGCGCGGCCCGCAGAGCAGGTGCATTCGGTGTCTTTTTGCCGTCCTGGTCGGAACCGTAGGTAGTTTGTTCGTAAGCGTCCGACCAACCCCATCCTTGAAGGGCGGCAGGTGTTTGCGGTAAGTGAGGCGTCGCCTCTTAGCCAGCTCGAGACGCCGCCTAATACTACTGGGTCATAAGACTAACATGTTGTGGTGGAATTGTTTTTTGCGAACCGCCCCTCGGGGGCCAAGCCCGCAGGAGAAGCGCTTGGCGGCCTAGGTGGAGGGCTTGGCCAAGGCCGCAGGGCATCGGGACCGAGAGGAACCCCCTCAAAGACTACTGCCGCGGCTTGCTGCTGCCCGGCGAGCGCAAGTCCGTGGAACCCATGGCCGCTCGCCTGCGCCCGGAGCGCGTGCAGGCCGCCCGCCAGTCCTTGCATCATCTGGTGGCCAAAGCTGCCTGGAGCGATGAGGCCGTGCTGGCGGCGGTGCGCGCCCAAGTCCTGCCCGCGAGGAGGCGTCGGCAACCGATTGTGGCCTGGATCGTGGATGAGACGGCCATCCCCAAGAAAAGCCGACATTCGGTTGGGGTGGCGCGCCAGTCCTGTGGGCAGTTGGGCAAGCAGGAGAACGGTCAGGGGGCGGTGACCCTGTCGGTGGCGACTGGGCAGGCTAGCCTGCCGGTGGCCTGGCGGTTGGACCTGGTGCGGGAATGGGCCGAGGACCGGGCGCGGGGAAAGAAGGCCGGTGTGCCCGAGCAGGTGAAGTTTCCGACCAAGCCCGAGATGGCGCGGGATCAGATTCGCCCAGCGCTGGCCTCGGACTTGCCGCGGGGGGGGTGGTGTTGGCCGATGCCGGCTACGGCTCGGACACGCGCTTTCGCGAAAGCCTGAGCGAGTGGGGCTTGCTCTAGGTGGTGGGCGTGCTGAGCACGACCAGGGTGTGGGGTCCGGGGATGGGGCCGCTGCTGGCCAAGCCTCGTGGCCGCACGGGCCGCCCACCCAAGCTGCTGCGGCGCAGCCGGAATCACCGCCCGGTTTCCGTGCGTGAGCTAGTGAGGGGACTGGGCAGGAAAGCCTTGCGCCGGGTGAGTTGGCGGGAGGGAACCAACAAGAAGTTGCCGTCGCACTTGGTGGCGGTGCGGGTCCGGCCGGCGCATCGGGACTACTGGTGGGCGGAGCCCCATCGGGAACTGTGGCTGCTGACCGAGTGGCCGCGCGGCGCTGCCGAACCGACCAAGTACTGGCTGTCCAACCTGCCGCCTGACACCACGCTGCCAGAGCTGGTCCGGTTGGCCAAACACCGCTGGATCGTGGAGCGCGATGACTTGGAGCGAAAGCAGGAGCTGGGACTGGGACACTTGGAAGGTCGCTCATGGCGCGGGTTTCATCATCACGCCACGCTGTGCATTGCCGCCTATGGGTTCCTGGTCGCCGAGAGGAGCCGTTTTTCCCCCTCGGCGCGTGCCGGAAGGCTCGCCCTGGCAGGAGCCCCTATCCCAGCCGACTACCGCCCGCGGGGCAGCCCGGAGGCCAGGGCGGCGCTTTGAGGCGGCCTCGATCGCCAGCATCCGGAATGCAATCCCTGCCTGGTGGATTCGGCAGCTCCCATGCTGCTTCTTTTTGTGGCGCCAGACGTTTATGACCCGGTAGTACTAAATCAACGCCCCCTTTGCGCTTGGCAGACCAGCGGCCCTTGCCGCCGCCGCTTTCCAGGCCCGCGCCGCTCGCCCTCCCGCTCGCTGCGGCGGACCCGGAAACCGAAACCTTTAGGTTCCACATACCTCGCCCCTTCTA